>Ga0160429_1000042_pt1 | contig 173831 bp, 196 predicted proteins | sample SolpanmetagenomR_FD_108199 | JGI IMG/M metagenome (GOLD analysis project Ga0160429, IMG submission 108199) | Solar panel surface microbial communities from Lawrence Berkeley National Laboratory, California, USA - R | ecosystem: Engineered > Built environment > Solar panel > Unclassified ... | reverse complement strand
CCGACATTTCATCTATTCGAGCGTGCTTAATACCCAGTTACGCAAACTGATGAACCATGACTGCAAGCGTTATGTCGAGGAGTATTTGATTGAGTCCGGACTTAACTACACAATCCTGCAGCCGACGCATTTCATGGATAACCTGCCCTACGCTCTCATGCGGGATAAGGGCATTTTTCCAGCGCCGTATGACCCTGATATTGAATTCAGCTTTCTTGCGCTGCGTGATTTGAGCGAGGTGGCGGCTAAGGTGATTCAGGAAGGGGAGAGGCATTATCTTGCGCAATACCCGCTGTGTTCGACAAGCCCGGTGTCGTACACAGAAAGGGTGAGGATTTTTGATAGGATGAGCGGCAAGGAGACGAAGATTGTGAAGCAGAGTTATGAGGAGGCTGTGCAGGGGTTTGCGGGGAGAATGATGGGAGAGAAGAAGGAGCAGAGGATGTTGGATGGGATTCAGAGATTGTTGCTGTATTATGATAATCATGGACTCAAGGGCAGTCCGCGGGTTTGCGAGTGGTTGTTGGGGAGGAAGCCGACGAGTTTGGAGGAGTGGTATCAGGAACAGATGGATAAGGACGGCAAATGAAGAGATGTTGGTATATGCTTCGGATAGTATGGTTGCGTCACACGATCGGAAGCATGAGGATTGATAGAAGGCAGTAAGGACAGTGGCATATACTGAATACAACGCTGCATATTTCCGCACAACCCAAGCGGCGAATGTAATCACGCCTTGACCGAGCTTTCAGTGCCTATACTCTTGCTAAAATCGCCTCCCTTGCGTCTTTGTAACGCTCTTCTCAGGATCCAATCTTTCGCATTCATGGCCTCCCCGTCATCAGTACCACTTTCAGCTTTCTGCGCATCAATCATGGAACTTCCATCAAGAGGTTTAAGTATGACATCGTCTTCGGGTCGGGCAAAATATACTATTCATATAGTCAGCGATCGAGTCTAGTCAAGCCAAGATATAAGGACGACATACCCAAGCTCATCCGCGTTGAGTCTGCCTGCAAGCCTGGCGGATTGACCACGCGATGCACGTTGCTCCTCAAGATACCCGATGTGAAGCGTACCATAGCATCTCCCTAAGCTCAATCATCAGCATGCACTCCACTAATCTCACGGAATGAAACTTTCAACATACCAGATTCACCACCGCATGCCCCTTGAGTGGTTTCACATAACACCACTCACCACCAGGCGGCCGCACCTGCAAGCCTCCAAGTCGATTATGCAAGATAGTCACGCTTCCGAAATCAGTATGCTCGCCGAGTGCTGTGCGTCTATCATCTGCTGGTTGTGGAGGGGCGTGCACGAAGCGGACTTGATCGCCTGATATGGCTTGTAATCGGTGTCGTGAAGGTAGAGCTCCCTGTGGTAGTTGGAGACCCTGGTTGAGCAGGTTGAGAATGAGTGTGACGACGGCATGAGATTGTTCAATGTATGATTTTAGTAGTGGTCGATGCTCCTGCAGTAGCGATGGAGCCGGAAGGGGTTCTATGTGTCCCAGGATGTCGTCTTTGGGAATCTTATAGTTTTCTCAGTCAGTAACTCGTGGTACGGTAATATAGATGTGACGATCAGCTTACATTATAAAACTCGTTACGGTCGGACGTGCCCTTATTGTCAATCATTCCGTCTCCATAGCCTTTGTACCCGAAGTAGCTGCCCTTTGCCTTGAAATCGTATTTGATCTTTTCGGACACAGGAAGGTCGTAGAATTGCTTGGCTACTTTGAACAACTCCTCTGCGTCGAGGAGAAGTTGGTTGCCATTGACATTGACTTCATTGTTTTCGGCTCCAGCTAAGTGAAGGTAGAAGAAGCCAAGGTCACGACATGCGTTCCAAAGACGATTGATTTCTTCCTCGTCACCTGATAAGAGTTTCACAAGTTCAATGCCCAAAAGAGGTGCAGTTGGGACGTCTTTGGGAAAAGGAGGCAAGTTGGGGAAGTCAAAGCCATTCTCAGTGTCACTTTCTGTAGCATGAGGCATGTTGAGAGTAGGGACAGGTTAGTTTTGGTGAAGAATGTTGGTGTAAGTCAGATGATAAGAAGCGAGACGAGCATGAAACGCCAAGCTCGAAAGCGGGGCTATCCGTTGAAACACTATCTCTTCGGCCGACGTGAACTACCTAGGTACTATCAGTTGTAGGCCTTCGTGGTACCTCCGAGATAAGCTGCTTGAGTGATATACATCCGATTCGGAACGTGTCACTGGTGAATCAAGTCATCTGCCATAGAAGAATGTTACTTAGCAATCGACGAGTTGGACGGTCCACAAACTTGTCCATAGACCAAGCAATAATGCAAAGCACAATCACAAGCACGAAACCACTCCACGGCTCATATTTGTGCAATATCTCGTTCCCTTGCCAACCGTACGATGCGCGTAGAGAGTTCCAGATAGGCACATGGATCACACATATCGGATATGACAATATTCCCAGTACTCTCGATGCCGACAGCCAGGTCTCGGAGGGAGAACTGCTAGCGCCTAGCCACAGCAATATTGGCATGTAGATGCCGACTATGGCTAGGTCGTAGAGCCACGCTAGCGTTGATCCGTCAGGCTTCAGCACTAATGGCAGCCATAGCAGTATGAACAAGAACATGGGGTGGAATGAGATCTTACTCTTACGAGCTAGCCATGAACGAGATTGAACAGTACCAATACAGAAGCCAAACGTTACCCGTGCTGAAGCCCCAAAGAACTGATGACGCTGCGTGCCTTGATCCAATGTCCCAAATGTATACCCGATGCAGGTCAAGCCGATAAAACTGGCTCCCATCAAGAGTGTCAGGACTCTATCCGTCAAATACGGCGCTATCAGCACATATCCGAGATTGATCACTATTTCGAAGAACAATGACCAGGTAGGGAAGTTCAATGGGAAGAAGTCGTGGATGTTTATCATATTTGCATACTTCAGGCCTGGAGCTGGATCTGGCCAAATGAAAGGCATAGGTAGCATGAAAGGATTGACGGTGAACGTAGCGAAGAATTTGTACGTAGCTTGTGCTGTGGAAGGGCGTTGTAGCAGCCATATTGCGAGGACTCCCAGATAAGGCCGAAGAAGTAGAGAGGATAGAGGCGGATAGCGCGTCTCAGCATAAAACGCTTCCACTCGAGACTACCATCCTGAAGTCTACCTTCATAACGATAAGAAACAACGAGACCGCTGAGCATGAAAAAGAAATCTACTGCCGGAGCAGCAGTTGCAAGGTGGCAGACGCCGAGGTAGTATGAAAGATGAGTTGCAACGACTGCTATCGCTGCAATACCTCGAAGCCCATTGAGGATTCCGAAAGTCTCCTTCTTACTTGCTTCTAGGGTATACGACAGATATTGACTCGATTTGAGGTCATGATTCCAGTAGCTCGACTAGAATATAATGTGAGCCATTGCACCCAGTAATGATAGATCATTGCTTGCTTACTAGGTAGACCCATGGCAGTAGCTCTTTTACCCATTCCAGTCTGGCAGCGGTATGTATGCTAACAATCACTTGATTTGAAAGTCGCATTTACACAACTCTACGAATGACCACGAGCGTGTGGTTACGTTAATATGCATCCCTGCCATCGTATTCGTTCGAGGAGAAAAGCTTTTAACATAATGCCAAGTCAATGGTTAGCCCCGGATAAAGCGGCGGTAGTCTCCAAGACAATATTCAGCTGATGATCTTCTTTACTATCTTCTGGTGCTGAAAGCGTGGTTTTTGGGAGCTGGTAGATGGAGCAAGAGCAACAGTAAGATGGTGTAAAGTAAGGTGATGTAAGGTGATGAGATCCTGAAGACTAGTTGGCCGAGCAATTCAGCCGGATCACAGAAGAGTAGAGCAGGGTCTCTAGCCTCTTCTTATTTGCAGATTAGAGCTGGCAGGGTTCATTTCAGGCTTGAAGTGAATGAGGTACGCAAGTACTTTGTCATCCTTACGTATTCTTTCAGATCAACCTGAAACACCGAATCTTTGTTTCTGCAAGAGCTCGCCGAAAGACCAGCTTCTGAAGGAAACGTGGAGCAGTAGCCAGTAGCATAAAGCATTCGAAATGTGAGTGCAACAACGCCTTTGACCAAGCTCTTTCCTGATGAGCAAAGCACTGCCACGCACTCTTGATTGATTGTTGTCGCTGTCACTGCCAAGACGCCAAGATTCTCCTCTTTCATGAACAGCTCATCGTGTCAGCTTCGACACAAACACCTTCGTTATTCCCATTCAATATGACTCGAGTTAAAAAGTCCCTATCGAAAGAGCCGATAGCTTGACACGACGATGTTGTCTTGACTTTAGCTTGGTTTAGCTTGGCCTGACACAGAGGCGTCGGTCTGGCCAGCATAGCCTCAATCCTCAACAACAACCTCCGCCATGCTTGACGCCGAGACAATTCAGCATGAGCATGACACCCGTCTACACCGCCCTAGCTGTCACTCCCAAGAATGATCCACGCTGCACGACATGCTCGCGCCAATACCTCGGATCATGTTGGCAAGATGTAACCTGGAAGAAGCCGTCCACCTCCATATCGGTCCTTCACCCCAGACTCTTTTCTCCTCACAGCCCATGGGCAGACTTCATGATGGCCCGATCGGTCTTGATAGCGTCATGGTCTTGTCAAGAAGTCTATTTGCTGATTTGTTGGCCAAGGATCGCCGCTTCGCAACTTGTCCAGGGTCGACGTCGTCTACACTTCTCTGCTCCTGCTTCCCAACAACATCTCCTTGGCCATTACGAGCAGGCTTGCACCTGAAACTCAAGCTTGCATGATGTGCGTTGTTTCTCTGGGCATTGACTTGTGATTCCCGGCTTATCTGATGATCTCCATCCATCATATCTCGGAGGTTGGTGTGGTGGAGTTGTGCGCATGCTTAAGTTGCAATTCTGGGAACGATGAGCCTCTCTCTTTTCAGGAAAGGAATCTGAATGGACGAGGTCATGATAGCCCCGTACAGTTGAAAGTGTGTTGTGAGCAAGATATTGCGTGACGCGGAATTCTAATGTAGAATTCATGTTGAATGTGATTATGTGCACTGCTGCCCAGCTATGCAGACTAGACTTTGTGCATTAGCTTGGTTCGTTATCTCTCGCCGCAGTCATTCTGAGCAACGCAACGATAGAAGATCTACACGTGTGCCATTGAAGGACTGTGAGAGCAAGAGAAGGTGGATCACTCTCCAGGCGTTCAATCCCTTTGTGTGACTCGAGCCCGTCTAACATATATTACCTTCAACATCTCTACATCGTCTTCACACCCTCTCATCATTCTCAATTCCGCACTTACAACATCACGAAAAGTTTATTGCTAACAGCTGGTCATCCATTGACTACTTATATCTCTCGTTACACGACTCACAATTCATTCCATTCGACTTCTTTACTGAACCAGGACTACGGAACACTTCCTACTTGCTATCAAAACCTAATTCAAAATGTCTCATTCACCACGAGCTCGCTCTCGTTCTCGATCACCATCACCATTCTCCCCTGCTCGTTCATCTCTGCCACCACTATCAACTATGCCCTCGACCGCGATTGACTCTTCTGCAACCAGCTTCCGAGACATGGCCCCTGGAGCTTCAGCGCTGAGATTCTATGGTCTACCTCATATTCCAGAAGGCATACGCACACCAGTCGAGACTTGCGACGCTGAAGATTACAGAGCTTCCGTTGATGAGACTATACCAAACTGGCCTAAAGGATGGCGCCCTTGGGCATGCCTTTTCGGTTGCTTCCTTCTGATGTTCGACTCTTGGGGTCTGGTCAATGCGTATGGTACCTTCGCCTCGTACTACTCTATCGACCATCTCGAAGGTCAAAGTCAGATCTTGCTCAACTTGGTTGGATCTACACAATCATTTATCGTCTTGTTGTTCGCTTTTGTGGCTGGAAGATTACTGGATGCAGGACACGCACGTAAGCTCATCTTCACCGGTGCTATCCTGGTTACCGGTGGCATGTTTGGCCTGAGTGGCGTAAAGGTGGGAGCATATGGTCAGATTTGGGCTGCTCAAGGCTTGACCGTTGGGTTGGGCATGGCCTGCTTCTTCGTATCTAGTTCTCAAGGTATGTTAACAATTGCTGTCGAGCTATTCCACACAATATGACTAAACATGACAACAGTTGCTGCTACCTGGTTCGTTAAGAGGAAAGCTGTTGCAATTGGTATCGTTGCTTGTGGAGCTAGCATTGGTATGATATCGTTATATGCATTCGACAATGTACACGAACTGATCATGACTACAGCTGGTGTCATTTATCCCGTGCTCATCAGGTTCCTGCTTGTTAAGTGCGGCTTCGCAGTTGCTGTGCGCTGGTTCACAGGTCTAGTCGGGCTTACTGCCCTGCTTGCTTGGTTACTTGCAGTACCTAACCCAGAGCACATCTTCCGCAAGCCAGAGAAATGGGCCAAGCTCCAAGTCTGGGTTGACATGGATGCATTCAGGAACCCTGCATTCAACTGGTTCACTGCCGGTATTTGCTTCTTGTTCTTCGGTTTCTATGCCATTTTCTTCAACTTTGAGGATGTAAGTGGACTGATCCGATGCTACCGCCTAAATCTTGCTAATAATTTTCACTAGTGGGCTGCCAGTAAGAATCTTGCCAAAAAGGTTACTCCCCAAGGTGAATTGAGACAAGGCAGATTCGACACACTCGAGACATACTGGTTCCTCTGTATCATCAACGGTTGCAGTACCATCGGGCGTCTTGCATCTGCCACAATGGCAGAAAGGTTCGGTACACTCAACGTGCACGCCGCCTCCACTCTCCTGGGATCACTCCTCGTGCTCGTCCTCTGGTCTCTGACAAACAGCGCGAGCACTGCAATCGCCTTCTGTGTAATTTTCGGAGCTGTCTCTGGCGCGATCATTGGTCTTCCTCCTGCCTCCATGGCCAATATCCTCGGTCGTAGTGACCCTCTGAAACAAGCAAAGCTTGGCCATTGGACTGGTATGATGTACACCATCTCTGCCGTCTTTGCGCTTACCGGCCCTGTCATTGTCGGCTATCTGTATGGCACATACCACTTCCAATCGTATGTGTTGCAACTATGGTGCGGAGGATGTCTGTTCGCATCTTCTATCTGCATGATGATTGCAAGGTGTTACACTGGGCCTTCGCGTGTTGCTAAGGCGTTGGCAAAGGCACGAAGGTATTCTGTTAGTGTGATCGGAGACATGAGCAGGATATTGACGAGGGAGAATAGCACTGAAAAAAGCGAGAATGAGGCGAGGGTCTGAGTGTCGGTGTAGGTCAGTCATGAATTTCACGACTTTCTTTGGATGGGCATTGCGGTTGGTTCAGACTGGGCATGGCAAAAGGAACCCCCTAGACGTCGTTCAGACTAGACATTGGATGTTTGAGAATGGAAGCAGACTCTTTCCAGTGTATTTATCAGTAATGTTAATCATGACAACGATGCTTCATTGAGGCAGCTCTGGTGTTCCTTGCCAAACTTTCCTCTCTCGCCATTTCCCATCCTCGTCTCTTCATGATTGATGCTGTGGGGACGTTTGTAGTGTGTGACATAATCTTGGGTTGGCTCATGCCATGGTAGCCATTCACTGGATATAGTGGTGATGCAAATGAAGAATATGTCTTCTTGTGACAATATACTTACTGTTCGAATGGGAATGGTGATGGGTTCCATGGTGTGCGCGCGAGTTTTCCTTGTCATGGCTTGCTGGGAGTAAGACCATTGTGTGGCAGGTCATGGTCACGATCAAGAGTCGCATTGACGTATACATATCTTGAGTGTCCTTCGGGCGACTTTGCTCTGGTGTTCAACCAATATTCCATCAGCTTTTTCCACATGTATACAAGAATGAACATCTTCGTCTCCAACATCCCCATCACTCTTCTTGCGCCAGACGTTGTTCCCGTATTGACATCTTCTCCCCATTTCTTTCACGCGACCCGTCCATCTCCGCTTTCCATGCCCAGTACTCCGCTAATCTGACTTCGGCATACGAAGCATAATCAAAGTCTATTTCCGAAATGGTAGCCTGGATAAGCGCCCATATACCCCAATAAAGCCCAGGCATTCCACGGAACGCATCGACTTCGGCCATGAGGTTGTCAATGTCATGCTCCTCGGATGAGGTGTATGGTTGGGTGTTGCCGCAACTGTTCGCTCGGGTACTTCGTTTGTGGTGGGATCTATAGCTCCGGACGTATTCTTTGACAAAGTCTCGTCGTTGGCGTCGGGCTGGTAAGACACTGTAATCACAGTCGAAGCCGCCCCATTCTGCAAAGTGGTTGGCTAGATCGAACGCAGCTGGTACTGGTGTAGCGTATTCGTAGTCAATGAAGTTGACGGCTGTGGCGGAGTTGCCACAGCTTCCACAGTGGGATTCGTCTGGTAAGATGATCACGTTGCCGCTGAGTAAATCGCAGTGACCGAGGATGTAATCGCCTTTGTTGAGACCTGGCGTGTTTCCGAGTAGTTTTGTGGCTTGCTCTACTTCTACTTGCAGCTTTGAGTTGCGCTCACGTTGCTGCTTCGTTTCGCTGGGTAATGCAGTAATCCATTTCTGCATTACTGTCCATAAATTCGTTTGTGGCTTGCCGGACAAATATCTTGCAATATGTTCGAAGTGTAATGGCGTCCCTACAGCTTCAGATATAGGTAACGTGGCATGCCATATACCTAGTAGTCGCGCAATAGCACGCACAATTCCTGGTTGTCGCAGGTCTTCTGAGCTACATGCTTCTCCCTCGATATATTTATAAAGTAGACCATTATCAAAACGTGCATACAAAGGTGGCGCTAGATGATGCTTTGCCAGAAGAGAATGCGATTTTGCTTCCCTTTCTCGGTCGATGATCAGATCAGTACCATTACCATATGCTCTCACCATAACGGCTTCGTTGTCAAGTTCGCGCTCACTCAAGCCAGGTCGTTTTTTGATTGCCTTGAAAAGCTAGGGAAATTGTCTGAGTCTGGTTGTAAGAACTTCAAGTAGCGCATTTAAACTTACACTGTTCGTTATGCCTTCTTTGAATCTGACAAACTCTACATCACCGTCGGATGACTCCCAATCAGGTCGTAACGCATAGATGAGTGCCTTTGCTGATTTATCTGAATTTGCAGGATCATATGCCAAATTTATGTAATCGCATGATGAGTAGCTGTCGTCGCCATTCGACATGTGTAAGAAACTCGAAGACATTGTCCACTGCTTTTCCGTCTACAGGTTCAATTGGAGAAGCCGATTCAAGTCAACCTGCAATAGAATAGAAAGCTATTACGTTACAGCCCTCCACTTGTAGTGCCGTCGGCCTAATCTTCGCGCTGTGGTGCCTGGCGTTTTCTGAGCACACATGTATTATGCCTGAACAGTTTGTCTAATTCGGGCGCCAATGGCCACGGATTTCAGAGGCAAAAGTATACTGCTGACGAGTCCTCGTTCGTTGTGGTAGGAGATGGTTGAGGCCAGATAATCCCCACTTGATATGCCGCGTGCTGTTTTGCAAAAGACCTCAGGAGTGCAAGCGATAAGGGGAGTCTAGGAGAAAGAAAGAAGAGGCACTAGGTGATAATAATGCAAAAGGAGAAGATTAAAGATCGTAGGATATGTGGCTGGCAAGAGCACGAGAGAAGAGCACGAGAGAGGAAAGAGGACCTGAGGACGTCGTCACGATTGATTTAACCCTAAGGCCGAATCCCACGTGGGAGAGAGACTACTCCGATTAGACTCTCTTAGTCTCTTGGCTGTTTTGATACAGAAGCGGAAATTTGAAGTCCAAAACACGATTGACAAATCTGCTAGCAAAGCCTCGCTATTTTATGCACGTTTTGCGATTGGAGTGGATAGGCTGCCAGGGGGGTTGCACAAGGACATAGCAGACGCTACAAGATAGATAAAGGCGGTCTGAGTATGCTATTGTTCAGAGCTGCTAGCTACTTTACTATGCCATGCGCCATTGAGACGCTATGTCCGGCTCTCATTTGTACTTCACAGGACGCTACCTCGACCAAGCAGGCCAGCTGCTTCGATCTTGTCTGTGCAGCATATTTGCAGATCATCATATTGATACCCCGCTGACCATCTCGGCGAATTTCATCTTCGGCAGTCATGGTGGAGGGTTGAGGTGATGTCTTTGACCAAGTGTGTAAAAAGCGTCATTGGCGGAAACACAGACTCGCTAGACGCCATACCTTGTCTTTGTCAAGGATGTGTCTCGTGCTGTAGACGAGCATATCTTGACGGCGTCTCGCACAGAAGACATGTTTCAGTCCGGATCTTGCAGATAAGATGTGTCACCCCAGACCCTGTCTCTGCATACTGTAATGTACCTTTTTTGCGCCTCATAGATCAGTCGGCGCATCAGACGCTTTCCTAGAATAGATTCCGAGTAGATGAGTAGAGACTCATAGGCTGCTTTATTGCGCACGAAAATTGAACGACATAGGTTGCATATCCCGTGTGGTCTGATGTTATATGTAATGTCACGTTCCAATCTCGCCTAGCAACGGTCTGGGTCAGCCTTACAGTATGCGTGTCTGCTACTGAGGACATTCGAATCAACTCCAGCCTGCGCTGTGTTGACCACGACGACGCTCCTTGTGCTAGAGAGGTAGCTGTTGGTCTTGGAACTTAGGCTGCCGGTGTGTTGCATTATATTATCTACCCCTCTGAAAGAAAGCACGCCAGGTTCACTTCTGTGCGTCTCGATCAGGGCTCACTGGCTTTCCCCAGAAACTAGTCTTCGAGGACATTCACGCCTCGTTTCTTTGGCACCCCAGCAGTACACGCACTTCTCGCGCTCCTCGTCTCCCAATGATGCCCAGGTGCATCCCAGCAACAACGATACTATCACCACTACGACTGGCTCGCATCTCCTATTCCCTGCAACGGTCACAATTATGAAGACGATATCCACAGTATGCAGCTACATCACCCATCAGACTTCGTCCGCATGATTATATCGTTGTATGTACTGTGCTAACTCCTCTGCAGCTATGCGCAACCAGCACAGTCGGCGTAGCTGCGGTTGGTATTGCTTTTGGATGCATACCTCACAAAAAGTCCCCTTCCTCCTCAGATCAAGCCCGAAGTACTCCACAAGCTCCTCGCTCCGCATCCGCACCTCTTCGAACCAACGAGCCATACCCTCCACGACCGACATCTTCCTTTGAGCCAACGCACTCATCCTCCTCCCGCCTTGATCCCAACGACAGGCGTCCTGCAACATCCTCTGGACTTGAGACGCGGTATGAGCGAACTCATGCTAGCATTGTAGGCTCGTCCCAGCATGGAGGTACAGAAAATCTACATTCACAATCCACGTCCAAGTCACATCTCGTCGTTAAGAGAAGGAGGCCAGGATCGTCAATGGGTTTGCAGTCAGGGCAAGCGCATGAACAAGCGCAGCAGCTGAATGGCCACGGTACATCTGGACAGAATCACAACTCTTCAGCAGACCTGGACACGAATCGCAGTTCTGTTGGTCCTGCAAAACTCCTGAAACGAAGATCTACTACTAGAAGCCTTTCTACTCAACTATGGCCCACATCCTCCGAGCAGGCTGCTAAAGAAGAGAAGGATTTGGAGCGGCGTGCTACAACCTTTACTTACGGCGCATCTAAAGCGCAAAATACTGATGTACAGGCGCGGCCTGACTCAATGAAGCCGATTCCTACAGAGGAGCAATTCAAGCCATACTTCCAAACACTAGCAGAGTCGTCGACTGCCTATCCTGCTACAGGTAGGTTCACTGAGCAGCATCAAGAAGGCATTCGACATATTGTGCCAAGAAAAACATACACACCTACACTTCTCAAGCCAGAAGAACTAGAACCCAAACCACGACGGCGTCTTCTGCCGAAACATCGGGCTGAGAAAAGACGCTCGATATTATCTTTCGATTTTTCATCATATTTTGGATCCGCCACACCCGAGCCTCTACAACCCGATTCTGAAGTCAAAAGACCGAAATCTAGGCGGTCTTTTTCCATAAGTGATATGTTGGCAAGTGTTTCATTAACCAGAAAGCCATCAGATGAGCCTAAGATACCACGCCGTCGACTGCAGCGGCCTACAGAACTTCGCACTGCGTCGTCACCTGTGCTATCAACTAAGCGCGATAACAGTAGTGCCACAAATGGTCTTCTAGCCTCGGATGGACGATCCGAGCATGCGAGGTCTTTGAGCGCCATGGTTTCATACACAAGAAATACAAGTCGTTCAGAGGACCCACTAGAACTTGTCATGGTCACCAGCTACAAGACCGAGGAACATACCCGTTCTTTCTCAGCGGAGGTGGTTGCCCCGTCAGTGGCAGGTTCTTCGTCACCTGCTCTGCCTCTGGCTGTTGCCGAGCATAACAACTCCATGATCCGACCTTCTTACCACTCTACAGCGCCCTCAGACTTTACGTCCAGTCAAATCGGTTCTGATGGTGACAATAGAGTGTTCAGCTTGTGTGATGAGGATGAAGCTGATTTCAAAAGCGATACTGCTTATGATTCAGTTCGAACGGGAATGACTGGTGGTAGTGGTGCTTTTCCAGGCTCTTTATTCGATAAAGATGAAGGAGATCGAAGTCGTACTACTTCTCTACAAGACATATCTGGTACTGGTTCTCCAACAACGATGCGTGCTCATGATGACGTGATCTTTGAGGAGGATGAGAATGCAATCACGCCGAGAAGGATAACGACATCATCACAGCATGATATTGACATACAACACCGGTTGAGCCATCAGACCATGATCCAGCGAACTGAATCATCTTCACCAGGAACAAAGCAGCCCTTGAGTCTAGGCAAGCTGAACTGGGACGATGAAATTGAGGATGAGTGGCCGAACCATGATGAGCATGAAGTGTCAATGGGAATATCTAGACACGTACGGAGCTTGACTGATTGGTCCGAAGACCCTTCTGAGGATGTACAGGAAGACCTGGATGCTTCGTTTAATCGAACTGGTGAGGCACTTCTGCCACATCCCTATGATCATCGCAAAACAAGGCAAGCAGATGTTAATGGAGATTCCAAAAGCAGCTTGTTTGACTGGTCTGAGCATCCTGTACTGGAAAGAAATCAATCGGATTATCCACCAAGGCCGAAGACAGTGCATGGCAACAAGAAGAATAGTAACGGTCGGAACAGTAGACCTGATAGTCGACGTGCGCCTAGTGGCCCTCACGCCAGGAGCCAGAGTGTGCCGGCGATCATGAACGACCAGCTTGAACCCCGTGCTGGTGTTGCCAGCAAATTTGGGACATGGGGTGTTGGCATGAAGGGCGCAACTGAAGATTGGGACGATGACTTCGACTTTGATATCCCGACAGTACTACCCACAATTCCTGCAGCGAAGGCTGAAGCCAGGACTGACAGTGGAATCGCAATAATCGTGCCTCAAGCAATTCGGGAACAACAATCGAATGTCCTTGCTAATATAGGCTTGCTGAAAGAGTGGGGTGTACTCATAGAAGAGCTCAAGGAACTACGTCTTCGAGCAACTCGAATGGGTCTCAATGACAATCAGGCACTGGCTATTTTTGATGAAGTCGACGCCATGATTGACCTTGCTGACCAAGAAGTCGATGAGCCACAATTTCCATCCGATCAAGCGGCAGCAGCTCAGTGGCCAGATGAGTCCGAAAGCAATTCGAGAAGACAGTCTACTGCTACCAGCATCGCATCACCAACGACAGAAGACGACGTATTTGGTCCATTACCATCGTCGTTACCCTCTACCGCTCAACCAAGCCCTAACAGGCCTCGGAAGAACTCCCAAGCTATCGCTCGCTCTGTCATTGAGGCTGTTCAGCACAAACGTGACCGTAAGCTGCCGGTACCTACATCAGCTCCAGCTAAGGACAATTCCAAGGTGCCTTTCGACAAAGGAACTCTCCGACATATCCTGCCACATCTTCAGGGACTAGTGAAATCCATGAAGACGATCTTACGAGATGCCGACAGCTTCGGCATCAGCCCCGAGCGTAGACCTCCGCCGTCTTTCAGTCAAGCATTCATTGCGCCTTCGGACTCTCCTTCTAGACGTTGCACCTCGCCGACTGATGGGCATAGTCCTATTCGTGACGGTTTACCGCAGATCATGAGCTCATAGTCTTGTCGAGCTTCACAAACCTTCTACTTTTCCCCTTTATCATACACAACACAATTCAAAGGTTGCACACGCAGGACACGAGACTGCATTTAAAAGCTAATACTACTTTACCTTTTCCCTTTCCTACTCGGAAAGACATTTTGTACACTATTGCAGACGACATTGGAGATGTCAGTGGGGAGCGATGAGCATAGGAAATGAGGCGTCGCATTGGAAGGGGGTTTGGGACTTTTCAGCACGAGGATTTGGATCCGGACTTTTGCACTAAGAAGAACATCGGTGAAATGCTTGGATGCGTTAGGAAAGCTTTGGTATGGTTCACAGGGCTGCAGGACTTGGAAAAGCAATCATTGGAGTCTCATTGGAGAGGGTAAAGGTATCACCTCAGGTACGGAAGCGGGAAGCTGATTGTGGTGATGAGGATCATTAAAATGTACTTGTATAGCCTTGCACGAAACCAAGCGAGAAGCATAGCGGATCTGTCTTCTTTTCTCACTTACGACTCTTGACATTTCACTCTTCTCTTTACACTTGATGCTTTCGCTCTATCGCCTAAGTGTTTCACTTTGCTCTGAAGCCGATTACTTTAGCCCCTGAATCACGTGCAGGCGCCATTGAACCACACTTTCGACCTCAGTCTCATCTTGAGGCTCAAACTCATGTAACATTAATTTTACGATCCAGTCACTGCTACTTTGCATTTTAATCCCTAATCGCCTATCCGAGCGTTTCTCAGTCTTCATCCATCTTCCGACTGACAAATCTCTAACATCTATAGCTCCCAACGACTGAGCGAGAACCACATATACTTCTAATAGCAGCAATGCTTCCCTTACACAACTTTCACCAACCGCAATATCCTTCCTCTGAGCCGAGTTGGCAACAATTACACCACCAACAGCAACCGCAGCATCTCCATCACCACCATGCGCAAGCACAACAGCAAGCAGCGGCGGCAGCGGCACAAGCTGCGCAACAACAGCACTATAACCGAATAGCAGCGGCGGCTGCAGGAGGAGGGAATCCAAACACAGGACAAGGAAATGGTGGTGGAGGAGTTGGGGGAGGGGGAAGTGTGGGAGGAGGAGCAGGACCAGATGAAAGACATGGGTCGCAAGCGTTGGCAGGGTTCAATGACAGTGGTATTGGTGGACAAGAAGAAAGGAGGATATTGGAATGGATTGCACAACTACTAGTCCCAGCGACGAGAGAGAGTGCGCTATTGGAATTGAGCAAGAAGAGAGAGCAGTTCCCGCAATTGGCATTGATTTTGTGGCATTCGTTTGGTAAGATTGGATCATTTGAACAGTGGTTTGTGCTAGAAGATGAGATGACTGATGATTGGCCTTTTCTCCCTACATTTAGGTGTTATGACATCTTTACTACAAGAGATCATCTCGGTCTACCCTTTACTCAACCCTTCACAACTTACCGCCGCCGCCTCGAACCGAGTCTGTAACGCTCTGGCACTCCTCCAATGTGTTGCATCACACAACGAAACACGATCTCTTTTCCTCAGTGGTATGTCCTCAGCCCATCAGTCTCTCGCCTATCTGCACTTCCCACTAACCCCTCTTACCTATCAGCACACATCCCCCTCTTCCTCTACCCCTTCCTAAACACAACCTCCAAATCCCGACCCTTTGAATACCTCCGCCTAACCTCCCTCGGCGTCATCGGCGCCCTCGTCAAAAACGACTCCTCGGACGTCATCAACTTCCTGCTAACCACCGAGATCATCCCCCTATGTCTCCGCATCATGGAGACGGGTTCCGAATTAAGCAAAACAGTGGCGATTTTCATCGTGCAAAAGATTCTGCTAGATGACATGGGCTTGAATTACATTTGTCAAACGTACGAAAGGTTTTATGCGGTTGGAACTGTGTTGAGTAATATGGTGGTGCAGTTGCAGGAGAGTCAGACGGTGAGGTTGTTGAAGCATGTTGTTAGGTGTTTTTTGAGGTATGTCGTCGTATACCACTACGTTCACAATCGATATATGCAAGCGCATCTACTAATGCTACCCGTTCACAGACTCTCCGATAACGCCCGTGCACGCGAAGCACTCCGCCAATGTCTTCCTGAACCCCTTAGAGATGCAACTTTCTCCTCCGTCCTAAGAGATGATGCAGCCACGAAACGCTGCTTGGCACAGTTGCTTATCAATCTGTCTGACAATATCGAGCCCGTGCAAGGGAGTGCACCCCTTGGGCTGGGAGGCAGGGCTTGACCACGATAGTGTGTTGGGCACAGTCAGCGTTGCAACTTATATCGCGGGCGAATGGCAGCTCGTGAGTGACTGCCGGCTTTGGTGGGAAGATCGAAGGATGGGATTGGCATAATCACTTCAAGTTGAAGATGCATATATTTCGGGATCGTTCGTTGCAGCTAGGATACCATGGTAGCACGGTCATGGTGGTATGGGACGATCAGGATTTTAATTGGAAGCGAATTTGTATGAATAGTCAGAAACATGGACAGGATTGGCTCAGGCAGAACAGGCAGACAGGATATCCAATAGGCAGGTAACGGGGCGATTGAGTAAGCGAGACAAAGCGATGGCGTTTGGATTCATCGGACGAGAAATTTCAACACCAGGGGATGGACCGGCTTGGCTTACCTACCCATCTTCCTCTTGGTTGATAAGATGCTGAGCAGGCTTGGTTCATCCGAATCGTCGATTCATTTGTATATGTATATCAAGTATAGGTTTTCAGAACGACTGAAAGGTAATCAGAAGGCCATTTATCATCCTCCACCACCTGCGCTGGGGACGTTGTTGATTTAGACTATGCCACCACGACAGACATTCGACTGTAAGGCTATTCATCCAAAGCAGTCTTGACCATGTTCGTCTTGACTTCAAAATACAAGCAACGACTCTGCTGTCCAGTAACAACGACTTGTACTGTCCATGAAGCCACCGCCAGCCTTGTTGGTCTGCTACGAGATCCGTCCAACCCTGGCTTCTTGTTCACACCATGAGCGCAATTTGTGCATCTTGCATTCGACCTCGCCAACGTACTCCTTTACAGCGCAAATCTCGAGTCGAAGCTTGAAGAGCAAGGCGGCATATGGCTGCAGCTCGAGTTGCAGAAGATACGGGAGGGCAATGTGCTCTTCACGCAGGCTCCAGCAAACTCGCCTGCCTTCCACATAACCACGCCAGTACCAGCTCGACTAACAGCCCACCACCAACTGTAATGTCTGAGAGTTGTGGAATCTGATATGAAATGCCTTGCTCGAGTGGGGTTGCTTGGGTTGTGGTCTGTAGTCGAACGAGAGAGATGGATGATCATCATGGCGTTGGGCGCAGGTGTGTGAATTGTCCAATTGGAGGAAAACACTTTTCTTGTCTGGTCGAGCGTGCAAGGGATAGCGGACTTATGAGCTTATGGGCTGGTGTGGTGCGTGCGATTGAGCGGTTAGTTAGTTTTGTGGAGTTGTGTAGGTAGCTTGAGCTGTTGTAGCTGGATTTATTGTTCTGGGGATGGGGATGGGCTGAAGGATGGATTTTTTTGTGTGAGCGATTTGTGAGAATCAATCGGAGGGTGAATGTGCCTCTTAATGTTTGCGATGGTTGCTGTTGTGGGAAGAATGAAACATGCAGCCGTCCTGAAACCGGCTTTCTTTAAAGGCAGCATTGTCCAGGGCGATCCTCGAATGTGCTCGGGCGTATAATGCTTGATGATGATGTATCTCCAGGGTATTCACCTCCATCACATTTGCAATATACGATGCCACATTACGGTCTTAGCCTTACCAAATACCCAACCATTTCTTGACCTTCTTTCTTTCTCTTCTAGGCTGTTCCTCAGCCTGCCCACCACCATCCTCTCCACTCCCACTTGCCACAGCTACACCAACCCCATCCCCACCAACCGCCTGCATAGCCACCGGACTTTGCAAATCCGCCTCGACCACCCCCTCCCTCCTCGCCTTCGCCTCATCCCCCTCCACAGTCCCAAACTTATCCATCCACGTCCCCGTCAAAAACCCAGGCTCAACGCCATGTTCCTTAAGAAACTCCTTTCTCTTCTGCGCATCCTCCAGCTTCTTCCGCCGTTTGCTCGCAACCAATTCTGTTTCGTACGCAACGTGCCGCTTGTAGACGTCTGTGAATTGGCCTAGGGCGGAGAAGGGACGGTTGAAGAAGTCGGAGCCGGAGGGGAGTTGGTCGCGGTAGGGGGTTGTTGTGAGGAAAGACATGAAGAAGGAGTAGACTGCTAGTGCGGTGAGGGTGCTCTATCAATCGTCCTCGTCAGAATAGGGTTGCAGCGTAGAAACAATGCGACTCGAGACTGTACATACCAGCGAGATCCATAGGTGGAGGCGACGATCAGTGAGGAAATAAAACATGAAGCTGCCTTCTGGAGGCATCATGTTGGGGTATCGTTTCGTCTTCTGCCGTGTTACTTCTTCTTCGCTTAGTCGTGGGCCGGGGTAGATTTTGCGAGTGACTCGGCGGGCGCCGTGGGATGGAGGGTTGAAGCGGGTGGGCTTTTCGAGGATGCGAGATTTGTCGGAGATGGGGGCGCTAGTTGAGGCATGGCGGGCGCGGAGGAAGGGGGTGAGGCGGTGAAGACGTAGGGGCGAGTGGATGAGGCGGCTTGTCATTGTTGTCATGTTGTCTAGTTCCCAGATGTATCAGAGCAGAGCATGTCGCTGGCGGTCAGAAAGTAAAGGTAGTTAGTTCTAGTATGCGAAGCCTTATTCGTGATTAGTCTTGCGGCAGAACATCAACATTGGAACAACACCTCTGCACATGAACTACCTCTTCTCGGCCTCAACCATTCGCTCAACTCACATACAACATGGCCGAAACCGAGAAGCCTGCCTCGGAGAAAGGCGTAAGCATCATACAATCGAAGCAGCCGGAGCTTCGCTGATATTCCACCAGGAAACTACCACCACTACTACAGATAGCAGCCTATCAGTCCCGCCAGTCCGTCCAAGCAACGAAAGACAAGAAACCGGTCTTCTCGACAACATCCCCATCACTCCTGCCAGCGAGCTTCCCCCTACTCGAGCACAACGAAATGTACACTTCGAGGAGGAGGAAGAAGAAGAAGAAGAAGCACCTCCACCAAGACCTGCCCGTCCCACGAGCCCAAACACTCAAAACCTCGCAACCTTGATCGAAGCCTTTCCCGATATAGATACCAAGATCGTGAAAGCTGTGTTGACGGCTAGTGGTGGTCAGGTAGAGCCTGCCTTCAATGCTTTGCTGGGTGAGTTGGACTGGCAGGTGTTGGAAACAAGGCTTCATTAACACAACATATCACCAGGCATGTCAGATCCCAGCTTCGAGGAAGAGCAAGAAGCACCACCACCTATGCCTCCACGACCGACTTCTGCACAACGTCAGCTAGATGCTGACGAAGCCTATGCACGACGTCTGGCGCAAAAGTATCAGTCGCGCGACACGCGTCGATACCGAGACTCTCGACAACAGTCGCAAGAGCAGGACAAGGGTGGCGAGTTCAGTTTCTTTGATGGTAAGTCTAGGCTTACAGTAGTCAATAAAGTGAGTGTTATAATCTAACACACAACAGACTTCACGACCAACGAACTTCCTGAAATCCGCAAAAACCTCCAAGAAGGCTTCCAACAGACCCAGACTCGTGTTACTGGATGGATCACCGACCTCCGCAAGCGAATCGAGGGGACCGAAAGCGATGACATAGTATCTGGTCAAGGATCTGGCGGACGTCAAGACTTCGGTCCTTCACAAGCAGATCAACTCCGTGGCATTCGCAGACAAGCCGAATTGAATCGCAGTAGACACAGCATGGACACTGAACGCTATGACGCCGATGCTCCCGCCTTGAGCGAGAACTTTGGCGAAATGGAGCTCAGAGATGATGGTGGTTCGTCCCATTTATTCCTCGCCTGGACACTGCACACATTACGAACTAACAAAACTCCCCCAGACCACCCACCCAGAAAGCCCAGTCGTCCTCTCGCCAACCCCAACCTCTTCAAACCAACACCCACAGTCCCCTCCGGCCCAATAGACGAAGTGGACAACGCACTCACCGACAGTTTCGGCCCAGCCTCGGCCACTCGCACCTCATCCCTCGGCTCCCGCCAGTTCTCAACATCACCCAATGGTCCAGGAGGCGCCCGTTCCAAAAAATGGCAGCCCCTGACTTCTCTCACGCCTGCGCCGGACGCAGAAGCCGATGATGATAATGACCCTTTCAGCCTGGGTGACAGTGACGATGAGGGTTTGACTAAGACGAAATCGATTGATGTGAATGCCGAGGCGACGGAGAGGCTGAAGGCTGCGGCGAGTAGTAGGAGGGTTGAAGATGAGGATGAGGAGGAGGGTGGAGGAGGGAGCAGTTCTAGTGGTGGGGGGAAGGCGTTGCAGAAGGCGGAGACGAGTGGGACGAGGGATAAAGTTGCTGAACAGCTTTTGAAGGGATGATGATGTGGGAATGCAGCTAGCGCGTTACGATACAAAAATATTGAAATCAAGTCTGTTGATATGTCCTTGGTTATGGCCTCTTTCTCCGGACATTTACTATTGTGCAATAGTATTTATGTATTTCAGCGGTGACTGTGGTGTGTTTTGCTTAATTAGAGAGACAAAAGGAAACATAATGGACCACGTAGATTGATACACTGCAAAATAAGGTAGATCACGACACGGCACAAGAAAAGTGACATTTGCAAAACAGATGTAATAATAAGCAATCAGGATTCATGCAATCATAGTGATTTCATAGGAATGAATAGCGACCTAACAGCAAGAACAACCGACCTTGCGCGTTCAAAAAGCAAGGAACTCCGGCATCAATCTAAAGCCTGATGTAAAATGTGGACAATGCATGCCCTACACCCTCCTCCTGCCACTAGCCGCACCAGCACCAACTCCATCGCACAACTCAATGAATCTCCTTATCCCCTCAAAATCCTGATATTCAAGTGGTACATCCCCCGATTCGTTCGTCTTTGCATGACTGCCTGATTCACCACCACTAGCACTAGCGTATCCCTCGGGCGAAGCAGAAGGGAGCCATGGGTTATGGCTGTATGTGTCAACATGGTCGAGATCCGATAGATCCTGCTCAGAGCGCAGGGAAACATCGTCATCGTCATACGCGTAGTCCTCGTCGTCAGCAGCTGCATCGGAGACATAGCTTAACTCGCTGTTTTCATCGTGCTCGAGAGTGTGCAAAGATTGCGAGGCGAGCATATTTGTCCAATTGATTGGCGCACGTTCGTAGTCTTTTTGACGAGGATACTCGGATGCGGGCTTGGAGGGCGCAAAAGGAAACATGAGTGCAATATCACTTCCAACGTAAGCGTCGAAGGCAGCGTCTTGTGTGACAATACCACGTGTGACGTTCATCTCTGCACAGAGCTTTTCGACTGTTTCAGCGTCTGTGCCGGGGAAGTGGATGCGTAGGGAGGGTCCGCTGGGCGTGAGCTCGTAGGTTATGGGTAAGTCGCCTAGTGATGCGAGATGTTTGAGATCCGCCAGGATGGCGGCTAGGTCACGGAGAGAGCGTGAGAAGTCGGTGTGTAGGATGTCGAGAAGACCACTGGTGTTGAGGTTGGCTTGTGTACGCGGAGCCGTAACATCTTCCTCGTCGGTATCAAAAGAAGGGTAGCCGGTGACGCCAGTCAAGCTTGTCAAGGCTGTGATGGTGGGGTTCACGGAGAAGTCGACCCAGGAGCCTGGTGTTGCTTTGAGTATACCAGCAATCTTGCGCATGACTTGGTGCTTTGTGGCGCTGACCCTGAGGAAACGCTTGTTTCCTGTGCGAGAGTCGATGCCGTCGTATTGAGCTTTACTGCCAGAGAGCCAGAAGGCGCGGACTGCTTGGCTGACATTCTGGACTACTTGAGCTGGTGCAGCGGGCCCGTGAGAGAAGTAACGAGCGCCACCGACACGACCACTACCGAGGCCGTAGCCACCTGCAGACCGAGACAGACAGCCACCAGTCAAATTAGGCCGAAGTGTTGAAGCGAAGGGAGAGCGGCCAGAGAGGTTGTTCACAATCGCTGAGGTCTTTGAGATAGGGTATGAGGCACGATTATATCTTAATCCTGGTGTGGCTGAGGAGGAAGACTTCTGGAAAGTGGTGTACTGGCGAAGTGCTTCGCGAGTACGCTGAAAGGCTTGGGCTCGAGTTGCTCGAGTTGAATACCAGCGGCCATGGGAAGCATTTTGGCGAATGCGGGCGACTGGGTGAAGTGGTTGGGAAACGCGGACTGGTATAGGTACGGGTTGCGGCTTGAGGAGTGGATTGAGTCGTCCTTCGAGAGCGAGGGCGGCTTTGTTCCAGGTTTGTTTGAGCGCGGCGGCGTGCTTTGCCAGCTCTTGTAGCAGGCGGCTACCTGAAGGAGCCATCCTGATGTGTGTATGGCAGGTCTCTTGGGAAGGGGAGAAGGTGGTGTTGTCAACGAGGAAGGAACGCAAGGAGATGATGATTAACTGAGCCACCAGGGTCCTCAATCGCCACAGTCTCCCATCCGAACCAAGATTGAAACAATGCGGGGTTATCGGCTTGCAAGCTATCAGTTCCGTCTTGCCTATTCATGAACCAGTGTCATATTCATTATTAGCTCTATGTAGGGTAACAATTCTTTCATGCTGGTATTGTGATGTTATCTTCAATTTGCCGTCCTTGTCCTGGATTTGACAAGCCCATATACTCTCCATTCGAGGTGCACTACAGCAAGTGATTACTCCAATGTCTACATCTTCATCTTTATCAAAGAATACAAGACCATTATCATGCCCAGCAAATATACAACACTCTTCATTCGTTCGTAAAAAGAAAGGCCTTCCACTAGAGATTTGGCACCACGTCTTCCAACGTCTTGATCTACCTATCAGGGGCATCCGTATAGCTCACTGGCCAGGTCGAGTACCCGAAATAGCAGGCTTCGAATCCAAAGAGGACAGCCTCGCAGTCCGCGCCCTGACATACGAAGACGTACTCTTCCCAGGCTCAGCAGTCGACTTCTGGCTATGGCTCGTTCCAAACGCTACCTGGAAGGTACAGAACAATACTGACCTGTGGCGCCTGACTCGATTAGAGAGGTCTGTCGGTGCTTGTGCGAGACATGTCGCATTTGAGCTCGATTATACTGGCATGCGAGCGAGTATGATTGCGAGATATGTCTCTCAAGCACCATCGGACTTGAAAGTGCTTAACGTAAAAGAGCTGAAACAGCTCCGAACCTTTGACGTCAATGTCTTGCTACCACTCCTGTGGCGTGGTGCTCGGTTTTCCATAGATATTCTTTCTTGGCTGCGGCAGAGTATAGGTGATATCCTGGAGGAATTTAGACGATACCTGCCTAATGACGAGACTGGACGACTCGAGATCTGCCTTTTCTCAGCGTCCTTGGAACCTCAATTTGAGATAGAAGACGACCATCTCTGGATACATGGCTTTCGCGTTATTACTGACTCTTGGTTCAATTGCTTGATTGACCCAGAAAGGCTGTCCCGCGAAGTCATACAGCTATCTCAAGAAAGTTTCAGTCCACCAGCTTCACCACCTATGCAACTATCCCAAGAAAGCTCTAGTCCGCCAGCTTCACCACCTATGCTGCTATCCCAAGAAAGTTCCAGTCCGGAAGCGTCACCACCACATTTCGGTCCAGAGATCGTCACAGTCTACTCCGAAGCCTCACAGGAATGGTACTCCATTATCTGAGGCTACTGCGCGTCGACCTCACCACCAGCGCCAAACCGAAAATTCCTCTCAAACTTCCAATACCCCTTCTCATATCTGAAAAGCGTCAATCCCGTGGCCTTACCGGCAACACCACGCTCTCCACTCCCCTCCTTCTTCAACACCTCCTCAACCTCCTTCATCGACTTCTCCACAACCTTATTGTCATCAACCTTATTCTGCACCGTCCAATGCGGCTGAAACCCTCTATCCTGCTCACTCAACCAGCCTTCCTCTTCCCACGGCCTCTCCAACTCCTTGAACACCCTCACAACATCTTGCTTCCCTCCCACCAACTTAATACCCACACCCTGCCTTAGTCGAAATGGGGTGGAGGCAGTGTATAACTCGAAAGGTTGAGTTTTGGAACACAGCGCTTCAATGTCAGACGTTATGCGAGGGAGCTGCGAACCGGGGAGGGCGCGGAACAAGGCGAGGTGGGATTGCAATTTGTTGAGGTGTTTGGGGAAGTGTTCGTCGCGTAGGGAGGTCAAGGTGCGGTGGAGTTGCGGTGTTGTGGTTAGAGAGACAATGTAGTGAATTTCGTTTTGGTTGCCGGTGTGTGTTGTTTGGGATGCGCGGCGTACGTAGGTGGATCGTGTGTATGCACCGGAGTTTTGTTGTTGTTGGTGCTGGTGCTGGTGCTGTTGTTGGTGCTGCTGTGGGCGGGGTTGTGATTGTTGGTGTTGGTGTTGTGGTTGCTGCTGCTGCTGCTGCTGCTGCTGCTGCTGCTGTTGTTGCTGTTGCGGCGCCTGAGCAGGACGGTTTTCCTTCTCATTAGAGGCTTGCGCTGCCTCCTGTGGTCCCCCTTGTCGTTGACCTACTTGCGCCGAAGGATTTTTTTTGCCAGAAAGCGCAGACGAGTACGACTTTTTCGAAGCCATGCTAAGCAGTGGTGGTAACAGTATAACTGTAGATGGTCTAAATGGTGTAGATAGCAATATAATATGCCTTATTAGCATAGCAAGAAGATATAGTTGAGGTTGTTGATTTGTTACGAGTTTCCAATGCCTGTATGATGGAATATGCAGGACGTCATTTTAAGCTTATTTGTTGTGGGGCAATGATCGCGCTAGGACCATGTGTTTGAAGATCTTGAGGTCTCATTGATGTTGATATTGATATTGATACTTGATCTCTAGTCTATTAGGTCCGGAAGATCCGGTCTAAGGAGATACTGTAATGCTCATCTGGGAACAAAAGTGTATACGGTGTGCATATATCTGTTAAGTGCAAAGATATGTATTCAAAGGTCGTCCTTTACCATACACTCTCGCCGCTCGTGATCAATTCGTCTGCCTCGATGATTCCATCAGACACGTAAGTCGCTGTGTCCTCATCGCGGTGTATTCGCGATCGTCTCGGAGTGCGGTGATGGGGATGCGAAAGCATCTGCAATTTCTACGATCGTTGTTCAAAGCCGCATGTAGAGCTGTACACTCGCAATCAGTCCCTGCACTCAGCGGCCTATTCTGGGATTTAGGCCGCCCTGTCGCATTCTCTGGTTCCTGGTCCTCGCTATATCGGGTGTCCTGGTCGCCGTCCCAAACTAGCTTTACCAAAAAGGTTCGTCCATGACTGACATTCTCGAGCGTCGTCTGTTTGACGATGGATGTACAGAGGCTGTACGACCTTGAATCCTCTGATCTTGGTTGACCACATCTACCCTCATCAGTCCAACTGTATCATCTCTCATCTGCTTCTAACCTTGCTCTCCGTCTTTCAAGATACAATCTTCCTCCCTCGTAAGTACCAATATACAGCCCGGAGCCACCGAAGACCCAGATAGCTCTAAGGGCACCACCACGAAAGAGTCCTTTCCATCCTTGCTCAGCAATCACCTCTTTCGCAATCTGAATCGCGCCCTTATGTCTTCGTGCTTGCTCTCTGTGTTCTCCAAGTGCATCCAAGACTTTACCCTCCTTCAGCTTCTGTACTTGCTGCTTTTTTTGATTTCCAGACTTTCCCTTCTCATCGCCAGCTGTCAGCATTATCCGCGTCTTTATCACATCGATAGGCGTCGTCACAACGGCCGAAACGCTCCCAGCACTCCCAGCAGCAATAGTTGTAACCACCACAGTCTCAAGAAGACTTACTTCCCTCTCTTTACCACCGTGTGCTTTGTCGGCCTGTCTTTTCTTCAGATATGCTTTCAGTCGCTCAAACATAGGGAATTGTAGTGCTGTAAAAGGGAGATTACGTCCAGCAAGTGCAGTATAACCACGCCATAGTTGAAGCGGATTGTTCCTAAACTTCTCAAACGTCTGCCGAACAGCGGACGCAGCTTTTGAACCAGAAGTAGAATCAACCATTTGCGCATTCTGCTTAATCACTTCCGCTGGAGTGAGGATAGCACACGAGACAAGCTCTGCTAGTCCTGAAGAAGTGGCATGGATAATCGGTGTGGGTATTATTCCGCTCGCATTGGCGCTAGTAAGGACGCTTTTCGTGCCCTCGTATGTTGTAAAGAAGGCACCTGAACTAGGTACTGTGGCTAGTATTACAGGAGCGATGCCTTGATATAAACCACGGAATAATGCAGGGCGATTGTTTAGGAAGAGCTGGTTGTATTTTGGAGACTGCCACCGGGTCTTGATTGTGTCTAGTGGGTAGATGGCGAGGTCGACTGTGAATGCTGCGACAGCACCGGCGACCCAGACATCGGTGTTTGTGTTGGCCGGCATTGATGCAGGAGGAGGGTGGTGTTACTGAAAGAAAATGAAGAATCGACTTTGTAAAATCCATTGACACCATGACGTTTGTCGATCTCACACTCGGCGCATCTGAACCCGAAAAAGCTTGGCGGTCATGAAACAGATCTGCATCAGTATCAGTATCAAGTCTCAATATCAGCTTCCGTGTCTCTTTTGCGTGAACTCGTTCTTACGCTGGGGTGTCTTCAGTTCTGCGTGCTTTTTTGTACTGGCTTTTCTCCCAATTATACTGCATGCTCCGTACCTTTTCTCGCTTTTCGCACACTGCGAAAAGCCCTTTTGCTGCACGACAATATCAACCTCTTTTCTTTCAATTCAGAAGCATCACAAGTGAAGCCCATATGGAGACACATAAAGCCGCAGTCGCACGCATTTCGTCCAGCGTAAAGGACTTTTATGACCAACGAAAACCTTTTCGAATATATCATGGCTCCACGAACAGCACACGGCAGTCGTCACGAAACAGCTCCAACACAGTTGATGCGAGTGCGCTAAAGAATGTGCTCAAGGTTGATATAGAGGCGAAAGTGGCGTGGGTCGAGCCTAATGTTGCTATGGATGAGCTTGTGGCGGAAACACTGAAACATGGGCTAGTGCCAAAGGTTGTCATGGAGTTTCCTGGTAAGTCTGCAATTCTTTTTTTGGAACAGCAGGAATTGGTAAGTCAAGTGCTTTGTTAAACAGTGAAGCAGGTATAACGACGGGCGGTGGTTGGAATGGTACTTCTGGGGAATCATCTTCATTTCGGCATGGTTACTTTGATCAGACCGTAAACTCTGTGGAAATGGTTCTTCCAAATGGCAAAATCATAACTGCCTCACCTACTTCCTACACCGATCTGTTTCAAGGCAGCTCTTCTGCTGTTGGTACTCTGAGCGTCACAACTCTCGTAGAAGTGCAACTCGTCGATGCAAAAACATACGTTGAATTGACCTATCACCCCATCACATCCATGGACGATGGAGTACAGAAGATCAAAAAAGCAACAGCAGATTCCAAGGTAGAGTATTGCGATGGTATCCTATTTTCCGCCACCTCCGGCGCAATATGCACAGGTCGCCTCACAGACACACCCAGCACCCCAAACACACCAATTCAGCGCTTCTCCCGCGCGCACGACGATTGGTTTTACATTCATGCTCAAAAAGCAATCACCCGCAACCCGTCTCCCTCCTCTCCAACCACCGAACTCATCCCAATAGTCGACTACCTCTTCCGATACAACCGCGGCGGCTTCTGGGTCGGCACGCTCGCCTTCCAATGGTTCAAACTCCCATTCAACCGTTGGAACCGGTGGCTTCTTAATTACTTTATGGATACTCGTCGTATGTACCACGCTCTCCACAAATCAGGCCACGACAACTTCTACATCATCCAAGACGTCGCAGTCCCCATGTCTCGCGCCACCCAATTCGTCACCGAATACGTCGAAGCCGAGTTCAAACAGTACCCCATTTGGCTCTGTCCACTACTACAAGCACCATACAGCTCGCCCTTTTCGCCCCGCGCACTAAGCCCGCCAGCTTCAGCCGCCGACATCGACACGAGCGAAAAAGGCAACGATCCCAGTAAGATGCTACTCAGCTTCGGAGTCTGGGGCAAAGGGCCTCTGCTGCAAGGCGGTACAGCATCTGATTTTGTAGCCGCGAACCGCCGTCTCGAGGAGAAAGTCCACGATCTCGGTGGCAAGAAGTGGCTGTACGCACACACGTACTACACCGAAAACGAGTTTTGGAAGTCGTACGACCTTGAAGCATATGAGGCGTTGCGCAAAAAGTATAATGCGGAACACTTACCCAGTGTGTATGAAAAGGTGCGGGTTAAGGAGACGTGGAGGGAGGAGGAGAGACGGATACGAGAGGAGTGGGGTGCGTGGGCGAAGAGCAAGTTTTGGAGCATTTGGCCACTGTCGGGTGTTTATGGGGTGATTAGTTTGGTGTTTGGAGGGCGAGACTATTTGAGGAGGAGTGCGAAGGTGGCGGAGGGGGTTGTGGCAAAAGAGCAGAAGAAGGTGGTGTAAGTGTAAGTGAGAGGAGAAAAAGGAACAAAACAGATTGGAGTGCCTTGGATTGAAGAAGATCTCCGACGAAACAGCGAGGATCGATCAGTCCCCACACCTCGTGCCAAATGTGCCTTGAGGACTGAGGCTCTGGTTACACAGTTCTTAGTGTAATATATGACCAAAAGCAGTCACAGGTTGATCGGCAAGCTTTCAAAAAGTGCTGCAGCACGACAATTCGAGAATAGAATAGAGAGAGTAAGAAAGAGTTTCGCAGATATATTCGAGTACGATACATGTATAGCTAATCACGCTATATACTTCAAATGATTAAATATCCAACCAACGAACAAAAGCAAGTAGGGTATCTTAGCAAAAATCCAAAAACCAATATCCAATTCAACCCAACCCAGACCATAACCATTATCCAATCCTCCCTCTAGCCAAATATACTCTCAGCTTACCCTTTTTCTTGTAAGTCCTTGAAGACTCGTCTTGGTTCGTGATCACCCACCACCAAGACCAAACTTTCTAAACCATCCCCCAGGACCACCACCACCGAAACTACCACCACCTCTCCTCTCCTCTCGCCCACCAACAGCTTCCCTCTCCCTTCGGTAGTCACGGTCATAATCTCTATCTCTGTCTCGCTCGCGCTCACGATCCATCCTGTAAGCGCTTTTGCGTGGCTCGTTGCGATCACGAAGTCGTCTGTCGCCGTCTCTGCCAGATCGAGTACCACGGTCTCCGCGAGGTAGGTCACCAGTAACTCTGTCAGCGTCTTCAGGCGTGACTTCTTTGTCAAGCAAGTCTTCCGCTTGTGTCTGCGACTTGTCAGGTTTGCCAGGCGGTGCGTAGAATTCTCGGACTGGTTTGGACTTTGGTGGCGCCGTCGAAGGCTCAGCGGATGTAGCTGCCTCATGTGAATCGCCCTTTGTTCGGTGCGAGCTCTTGCGATTGTCGTTGGTAGATCTGTCACTATAGACATACTGATAGTCATCATATCGTCTTGGGCGTCGTTCACGGTCAACAGGTTCCGCGCCACCTTTGTTCTTTTCCTTGTCACGCGTAGACTCTCTCACGGCTCTTCTTGCCTCTTTCTCTTTCTCTTCTTCACTGAGCTCACGTTGTCCAGCAATGGCGCTATCATTCCTAGTCCTGCCAGCACTTCGGCCTTCTCGCCTTATGCGAGCGTCGCCTCTGTCGTCGCGTTCATCCTCGGGGGATCGAGCTTTTCGTCGCAAGGAGCCAAATATGCTTCTGAGCCCTTGACCTCCCGCCTCCTTCTTCGACGCACTAGAATTGGACCGGCGCACACTGGGACGACGAGCAGTACCGTCATCGTTCTCATCTTCTCCACTTTCTGCACGAGGTTTTCTGAAGGATGATGGTGGTGGACGGGAAGCAGCATCAGCAATGTTCTTTGGTACATTGTTGTCGTCGTCGATCGCATAAGGATCTGCCGGACCTTGTTTACCAGCTTTGTCTTTTCTCGGCTGCTTTGATTCTTCTCGTACGGACCCTGAGCGTCCAAGAAGCTGTGCCGCTTTGGAGTTTCTCTCTGGTCTTGAGCCGGCAGTGGCTTGCGGTGGCGGCGAAATGTCTTGATCTGGTTGGATAGAGTCACGACGTGATGATTGAGGTTCCCGTGTTGCTCTGGAACGTGTCGGCATATCTCTGCTGTTGTCCTTGCCACCACTACCACTAAAGAAACCACCCAAGCCACTGCGAGAAGCACGTGATGGCTGAGCTTCGGCTTTAGAGCGATTTTCGTGCTCGCGATCGCGTGTGCTTGGTTTGGGATGGTCATCTTTGTGGTCAGATGCATGACGGGAGGATTTGGATCGACTAAGCCCAGGTCGTTCGCGTTCACGTTCGCGTTCTCGATCCTTGTCTTTCCTAGGCGGACTGAGCTCAACGTCGTCCCTCGTCCTTTTCTCAGGTGAGCGATCGGACGCCTTAGGCTTCGATGATGCACCCCAGAAGCCCCAGGACGATGAGCCTTGGTCTCGCACTACACGAGGACGTTCTTTACGCGCTGGCCTTGCTTCGAAAGGTGGCGATCGATCATCCCTTGGATCTGCGTTTCGAGAAGGACGTTTGGCCTTGTCAGCATCGTCTCGTGCCCTAGATGATCGCTTTTCGGCAGTAGACCTGTCAGCAGGAGGTGGTGGCCCTGGCACATCAGCTTCAGCAGTTTGCTTAGCAGATTTCTTTTTATCCTTGTCAGCAGATGATGACTTTTTGTCAGCCTTTGAATCAGTAGCTAGCGGTGGTGGTGGAGGGATGGCATCATCAGCTTTAGCGGACATTTTGCCCTTGTCCTTGCCCTTTTTGTCTTCCTTCTTATACGCGCCGTTGCCGTAGCTGTATAGGTCGTCGTCGTCAGGAAAACCACCAGGAACACCTTTAGCAGGAGAAGTGGCAGAGCCTTTGTCCTTCTTAGACGACGATGAGTATTTGTCGTCAGCTTTGGACCTCACGTCAGCACTCTTGGTGTCAGCAGGTGTTTTGGTAGACGACGACGTGGCTTTATCGCTCGAGAATGCCTTTACCCTGTCAGCAACAGTTTGTTTCGAAGAAATAGCAGCGGCCATCGAAGAAGACTTGGCCGCTTTATCGTCAGGTGACGATGCGCTGGCTTTCGCTTTGCCGGCGTTTACAGCAGCGGCTGTGTTGATCTTGAGGTCGCGATCTGCTGACTGCGGGGAGGGCTCCTTCTCCTTTCGGCTAGCGTCCTTTCCTGTTGTGGTCGTCTCCTTTGTTGCCTTCTTGTCTGATGCTCCCCAGAAGCCCCACGCGCTGCTCTTGCTGTCTTTCTTCGTCGTGACATCGTTGTGGTCGAGGTCGAGAAGGTCGTCATCGTTCGTTTTGGTCGTCTTGTCGGTGTCCTTATCCTTGCTGCGTTCTTTTTCCTTCTTTCTCTTGTCCTCCTTGTCTTTGAGCTTTTTCTCCTCGGCCTCCTTCTCTGCTTTTTCCCTCCTCTTCTTCTCCTCCTTCTCCAGCAGTCGCTTCTCTTCTGCTTCACGCTCTGCCTTCTCCCGTTTCTTGTCTTCCTTTTCCTTAAGGCGCTTCTCTTCCGCCTCGCGCTCCGCCTTCTCCCTCTTCTTGTCTTCTTTCTCTTTCAAGCGCTTCTCTTCTGCTTCACGCTCTGCTTTCTCCCGTTTCTTGTCTTCCTTTTCCTTAAGCCTCTTCTCTTCGGCCTCTTTCTCTGCTTTTTCTCTCTTCTTATCTTCCTTCTCTTTCAGCCTTCTCTCCTCAGCCTCTTTCTCGGCTTTCTCTCTCTTTTTATCCTCCTTTTCCTTCAGTCGCTTCTCCTCCGCCTCACGCTCGGCTTTCTCCTTCGCAGCTTTCTCCTCCTTCTCTTTTCGCTTCTTCTCTGCTTCCTTTTCTTCCTTCTCTTTCCGTTTCTTCTCGGCTTCCTTTTCCTCCTTCTCGACGCGTTTCTTCTCTGCTTCCTTTGCTTCCTTTTCCCTTTCTTTTTCCTTTGCTTCCTTCTCTTTCCTTTCCTTTTCTTCCTTTTCCTTCTTCTCCTTGTCTTTACTCGAGGAAGAGGCGCCAAAACTACCCCAAATACCTGCTTTTGAATCTTTCTCTGCAGAGGGGCTGACGTCCTTATCTTTCGTACTCTTGCTGCTTTTGGTCGCCCAGCCGTCAAGTAGAAGGTCATCAGGATCATCACCATACGACTTTGCGCCAAGATCCGGCGAAGGACCAGGTGTCAAGCCCAGGTTTGGCGGTGTAGGTGCTGATGGTGGGATCGCCTCAATGGCATCCTTGCCCTTTTTCTTTTTGTCCTTCTTTGAGGCCGTACCCCACGCGTCCCACGTGTCCTCTGGAGGCGGAGTAGGTTCTTTCGAGTCCTTTACAGGATCTTTCGTACCACTCTTATCCTTTGAAGCTGACTTCGATCCATAATCCATCCAGCTTAAGTCACCGTTGACTCCGTTACCAGCACCATACTCATCGTCAAGTCCATAATCGTCATAATCGCCGTATGACTTTGGTTGCTCTTCAGCCCAGGGATCTGTGTACAGGCTTTTCGACTTTTTCTTAGGATCATGCTTTACTTCTTCGACAAGCGCACCTTTCTTCTTCTTATCCTTAGTGCCCCAGTAGTCTTCTGGCTCCGGGTCAGCCACCTTTGCAGCTGCTTGATCGGCTTTCTTCTGTTCAGCTTCCTCTGCTGCCCTCTTTTCGGCATCCTTCTTAGCTTTTTCAGCTTTCTTTTTGTCCTACGTATCGGAGATTAGCTTGATCAAAAGTCATTCACCACGAGATATAGTACCTTTTTAGACATAGAGCCACCCCAATAATCATCCTCAACCTCAACGTTCGGCGCCTCATCCACCAACCCAGCAATAACAGCCTCAGCAGCATCCGCAGCAGCCTTATCCGCCTCTTCCTGTGCCTTTTTCTTCTCCGCCTTCTTCTTGTCTTTCGCTGACATGTTCCATCCACCCCATCCACTATCCAGATCATCAACCTCCGGCATAGCCACAGTCTCTGCCACAGGCTCAACATAGTCAAAGCCGTACGGACTTTTCTTTTTGTCGTCCTTTTTGCCGATGGATTTGCTGCCAAAACCCCATACGCTCGTGCTTGTTGCCTCTGGCTTGTCTGCGTCTTTCTCTGCTTCGGCGCTTTTGCTGCCTATACCGCCGAATGACCAACCACCGCCCCATGCACCTCCAAAGCCTAATGTCGTTTTAGGTTCGGCGGTTTTGAGATTGACTGCAATTTTGGGAGCACCGAGATCGATCTCGTCGAGGTTGGTGTCTAGTCCAGGAGGCACAGCGGGGGTTGTAGAGGTCTCGGGATCCAAGTCGCCCTATTGTACAAGTCAAGTCAACATTCTGAGCCCGAACACTAAGAGTTTCCTTAGAACAGTCGCACTGCGGCGCACTAACCTTTCCTTTCTTCTTCTTCGATTTCTTGCTACTAGCAGTGCCCCATTCATCCTCTGGTATGATATCGCCCGGATCATCATCATAGAACCCAGGTGCCAGCGCCGCGAACCCTCCACCACCACCACCACCACCACCAGCCGTAATGTCATCTTTCTTGTCTCCCCCCTCCTCCTCATCCTCCTCCTCCCAAGCCTTCTTTTTCTTCTTTTTCTTGTTCTTCTTCCCACCACCCGTATTCCAGTCATCGTCGTCGCCATCCCCATCACCACCTGGCGGATCCCCTCCACCACCACCACCATCCCCTCCAGCACCACTACCAGCGCCTCCATTTCCTCCGTTCCCAATTCCATCATCAACACCACCATCTTTCGCATCGTCGCCTTCGTTGTCAGAATCTGCCCATTTCGCCTGCGTCACTCAAGAATCAGCCGTCGTCACCTTTCTTCACCAAGTATTATGGACTGTACCTGCTGCGCCTTCTTCTGCTCCTGCTTCTTCTTTTTGCTGACACACTCCCGCGCATCCACTTTACTCCAGTCAATCTCGCATACTCTCAGCTTCCTGAGCGCATCCAGATCCATTGATGCAAGTAACGCCGAGATATCCAATGGCTGAGAAGCCAACAGCGCATCGTTTGCAACAGACATGTTCTTTGTACTGCTTCCATTGATAAAATTATGCGCACGCGCCGTGTCTGTATATTCCGGCGGTGGTACATCGTTGTATACATCTCCGTACGACGGCAGTGATTCTTCGTTTCCGTATGACGGAGGTAGCGAGTCGTGCTCGGGCACAAAGCATGCGCCTCGCGAATCAATGCGCGCGTGAGTCTTAATCTGCACCTCGTGGTAGAAAGGTTCGTATAGGTATGGAGGAGTTGTTTCTATAGTCGTCATGGCTGCTGGAGGGTGTTTTGGAAGAATAACGTGTGCTGTAAGGACGCATGAAAGGCGATGGAGGTCAATGTATACAGAGCAAGGCTGCGTTTAGCGGAGGAAAGGCTGCGTATGGGTTAGATGTACAGGGGTTGGAGGAATACTTACAATGGCAGGTTCCTGTGCAGATGAGGGCACGTAGTACAGGACGCAGGAGAAAGCGCTTTACTGATATACAGGTTGATTTGAGGTACAGATCGGCAAGGAAGAAATTGGAAAGGAGATCACACTAGCGGTCAAGCTTGCCTGTGCTGCCCGGAGGATTATGCACGAGCCGCTTCCTCACAGGAGCAATATCAGACCAGCTGAAGTCCAGACGCAGAGTCGATATAATCGAGTATAGACGAGAAGGAAGTGATGATGAAAAGAGTGTAGACACAACAGCACTATTTACTTTTCTCCTCAAACAGCAAGCTGCCTCTTGGAAAGGCTGCATAGACGTCCACGGACAGGAGTGGATCAGAATAGCCTTGGATGAGCGCGAGCGTTTGAGCTCAATCTTCACCGCTCTGCCATCCGTTACAATTCTCACCAATGGCAGTCACAGGAAGCAAAGATACACGTTGAGCACACTCTGCACAATTGTGGATCACCTCGTATTCGTCAGAAAGTAGTAAGTGTTGTATAAATGTAGATAAAATGGCAGAAATGGTGGGTATATATATGGCCAATGAATGGCAGTATTCAAGTCGGCGTACGGTGTCGTCGAGAACAAATATGATGGTGGGTTGCGCCGTGTCGCCTATCGCTTCGCAATTGTCCCTTAGGTGTATTCGGACTGGGGCGGCCTACTAGGGCAGTGTTACTTCCAAAGCCTCTACTGTTACTGGCTTGCCTTCCTTGAAACAAGTGTACGTGCAGTGTTTCGTCTCGTGGCGGTCCAACCCCTTCAGCGCTGGGAGGCGTTAAGACTTTAGGACATCTTGCTTCCAGCAGGGCCGAGTATGCTTTCAACGCGGGATGATATAAGATCACTATATCAGTAGACTCATGCGGCTTCGCCACGGAGTAGCTTTGTAGCTGCCAGAAGTCGTTGTCTACTCTTTTCATCACCATTCTTTCCGAATGCTGCACATGTGTCGCGCAGAGCGGTTGCGAAAGAGAACAAAAGTAACTGGTCTTTCTTGTCAAGAGCTGGAGAGTTGGCTTTGTTTGGGCTAGCAGGCAGGAGTGCCGATAAAATCACTGATGTCGCGTCCTGATCCTTACCCAAGTCCAGCATTGACTGACCAGTGCTCATGCGTGAGTATAATGTAGACACTGTATCTTCCTTCTCGTCATTCTGTTGATGATTGCTTGTCGCGACTGACCTACTGGGTACCGCTTCGACAGAGGATATGCTGTCCACCGGGCTCATCGGCTCTACGTTCCGAGCTATTCGCGGCTTAGGCCACATGGTAGCCAGACTTTCGCGAACTAGACGATCCGAGTCGTAGGAGCTTCGGGAGGAGTATTCTCTCGACGTTCGCATGTTCGGTGATTGATATGGTGACTTCTCTTGCTTACTTGGTTTCGGTCTCTCTTCTGATGGCTCGAAGCGCCCCTCGTAATTTCCTAGAGCACTATTGAGGATAAACATTTCGTAGTCGAAGGCATCGGTGTTATATTCGTCGTAGCCTCCTTCCATGTCACTTTCTTCGTCGTGAATCCTCGTACCACGATGCATCTCCACTTGAACATCATACTCTTCTTGCCGGAAGTCGTCATTGTAGAAATACTCTTTCTGTTCATCTGTCTGTAATGAGTTTTTACTTCCGGTAAGTGTTTCCAGCGTAGCAGGCACCACTTGTTCCAAATGAAGAATATCTTCTTCTCGACGCGACAGGGTCCTCTCTAGAGCCGTCACTTCGTCGTGAAGACGCAAAGAGTCTTCCAACGTCGATAAGTCTAGACTCTGTCTCTTGATCTTCTGTAGACTACGCCTGACTCCTGCGGCTTGTGTCCTCAGTATCTGCATGGATGCAATTGATGCCTGAGATGAAGCCTGTCTTGTATGGGAAGGCTGATTCCAAGTATCCCGTACCTCATCTTCAGTTACAGGACCAAGGACTTTGGCCTTTTCGCGCAAGAGATCCATCGAGGTCTTGTGCAGTTGCCGTCTTGGTGAGCGTGGTGATCGTAACGGACTGCCCGATCCAGTGAGATTGACAGGGTGTATACTGATCTTTCCTATTTTCGAATCACTATTGTACCGAGCATGACCAGCATGTTCGAAGGGAAGCCTTTGAAGCTGTAGATGTTTCAAAGGAGCTGATGTAATTCTCCGTGCATGAACTGCTTCAAAGTAGGGATCGTCATCGTTATCGTTTGAGGAGATGCTCCAAGAAGCAGTGTGAGCGGTCGACGGTCTTGTGGATTGGAAGGACTCTGTCGAAGCTGGTGAGGGTAAGCTTGGTACGAATAGAGAGTTACGTGCGCCTTTAAGATTGCCTTCGAGCAGCTGCGAAAGGTCATTTAGCATGCGAAGCAAGTCTGGAACTTGGAAGTTCTTATTGCTTACCTCTAGCTTCTTCTTGGCTGATTCCAGCATAGTACTGAGCTCGGAGAAGTCGTTTGAAGCTTCATCAGGCAGGAACGCATCGTGTTCGTCCTCGAACGACCGTCGAACAGCTACGGAATGTTCACTTGTATCACTGAAATGATCGTCTTCAAACCCATTGATAGCAAGTCTTTCTATTGCACTGAGTCCTTCCCACTGTAGTAACTCATCTAGTTCTTGTGAAAATCGTAAGCTAGCACGACGCGTCTTTCTGTCTGGGGAATGCATTGGTAATGCTCGGTTGCGCAAGGCTTCTCCCACTGGCCGGGCAGGAGCTTGCATCGTACAGATGACAGTACTCGGATACTTGTGGTGCAAAGTTCCCGTAGACTGCAGACAATGTGATGGGAGATCCTCTTCGCAGTTGACTAGCAGGGATCTTGACTGAGTAGATGAAGGACGAGGTAGGGAGTCAAGAGCGAGCGACCCTGGTATTACCTCGTCCTCCAAAAGAAGGGAGTAGGCTAGGAGGTTTTTCGTGAGAGTCCAATGCTACTCCAGAGGCACTAGTCTAGCTTTAGTGGATATTCAGGGACGACCTCGCCGTCTGACCGAGCACGTGGCTTGGTACCAGAGATTGGCGCCCAATGAACCTGATTCGGTGGTGGGTCATGTCTCGGGTGCGTTTCATCAGGATCAAAGACGTGAAATCAGTTTATAGGGTGTATTTATAGGTTGAATAGATTGAAACAGCTTTTGAAAATGGTGACAAGCTTCTGGTTTGTGTGGTGTCTTCTCTCTCGCAATGAGCATGAACTTGAAGCGAACCTTCAAAATTTGTTCATTCGATTTGGTTGCAAGCCACGAGTGCTTCATTCCTGTGTGCCCTATTTGCACACTGGGTATCATAACCACCAAGATTGTCTCTTCATCCAGTGGCTATTCAGAACTTCCTCCTACCCAAGGTAGGTTTCCACTCCAATGGATGCGTCTCTTCACTAGCATCCTCATCCTGCTTCCACACCTTGATCGTCTTGTCCGCCTCTCCCGTAATCAATCTCAATCCAGTCTGATCAAACGTGCTACAAAACACACCCGCCTCCGCATCTAGACTTCCAGGTTGAGCCACTGCCGCCGTAGTCTGAAACCTATGCCCAGTCTTCCAATCCCAGAATCCTACACTGCCGTCATCGCCCCCGCTGAACATTACATTATCCTCGTTCACTGCCAGTGTATTCACGATAGAGTTGTGACCTTCGAAATTCTGCATCAGTGCCCCCTCGGGACATTTCCATTGCTTGATGGCGCCGGTGGAGGCAGTGGCGAAGGTGAATTCTTTGGGATGGATGCACAATCCACGTACACCCTTTTTATGGTGGGTGAGTACGCCCATGGTTTTCCCAGCTGCCAAGTCGTACATCCGCACAGTGCCGTCTAAGGATGTGCTGATGACTTGTGGATCGCCTTCTTGACACTTTACTTGTGTTACTGTGCCTGTGTGTCCGCCGAGGACGTGGATGTTACTGCGCGAACGCATATCCCATATACGCACGACACCATCACGACCACCGGTTGCGAGGACGTCAAGAGTAGGATGGAGCGAAAGGGTGTAGACACCGGAAAGATGGCCATGGTAGTGACGAATGACTTTATTTGTCTCCAGATCCCAGCATTTCACCATCTTGTCTTCACCACAGGAAAAGAGGTAGGGATGGCGTGGAGAGACTGCGAGACCGCGGACGGCGGAGATATGACCTGTAAGTGTCAAGCGAAGAGTGCCTGAAGCGAGATCCCAGATCTTTATCGTGCGGTCTCCAGCGCCCGAAGCAAACCATGCATTGTCAGGTTCCACTGCAAGAGAGCGCACCCAACCGAGATGACCGGAGATGACGCGCATCAGTGTCCATGGAGGATGCCATGTTGGTCTTTCTTGCCGTACAATGTCTCGTCGAACGAGTGATGAGGAGGGTGTATGGCGTTGTATTGTTGGCCCATTGGCATTCGGTGGTAGTCCATCTGCGGTATCACGACGTAGAGTCAGTGCAGAAGAAGCTGTAGGTCGACCATTTGTATCTGTCGCGCCTGGTGATGCTGATGGTACTGCCTCAATCAATCTGTTCAATCTCGCATCCCCAGCTTGTGGACCGTCTGCGCCAGCTCTCGTCTTCTTCCCTGCACGCCGCGCTGCTGCTGCATTTGCTTGTTTCGCTGCTAAGGCCGGTGGTAGCTCTCTGACGTCTTGGTATTCGAACCGCACTCGCGCTGAGATATTGGCGCGATCTGCTAAATCTTTTGTGGATAGTGGTGTTTCTCTTTCAAATGTGTAAGTTGTGAGGGCGGGTTCATTGAGGCCGGAAGGAGCTGCGAAGTCGGAGGCGAATAGTTCTCGTGTACGTTTTGCAGATGAGCGGAGTAGTGTAGGAAGAGTTGGAGGAAGTTCAGGCTCTGCCGCTGGGGCAGCCATCGCGATGACTATTTCGCGTGATCGCGCGCCGAACTCGGGCTTGATTTTTGAAGGAGTAGGGTAATGGTTGAGAAGGGTGAGTGACTATGACTGTGCCCAGGAGTATAATGTGCCAACGGGAAGTGTATTGTAAGATGAAACTTTGATGAAACAGTTTCAATAAATTATGTGCCAAGACTTAGCACGTGATCCACATCCTTGATCATGAAGCGCACGACAAGCAGGAGAGAAGTAACAAGGCTTACAACGTTACATCTGGAACAAACTCGTATAAAGCTCATTACAATGCATATATGTGTCCATACAGTCCTTCCAATGATAGCTGCCTCTTGCTACTTCATCAAGGCAGACCTCTTCCAGAGTTCACCGCATTCGCCAATTGACTGGTATTCGGCCTGTTCTCGGCATACCTTTCATAACTCTCCACGTATAGCTTATCATCACTCGTCGTCGCCTTGACCGCTTCATTGCCTTCAATCGCCTCAACCCACTTTCCCCATCTCGTGCCCTTCTCCGGCTCTGGCCATCCTCTATAAGGCCCCAGTACTTTTCGAAGTCTTATCACCCACGGCGCCATCTGGACGTCTACGAAAGAGATGTCTTCACCCAAGAAGAAGGGACCCGGCTTATCGGCAGCGTCAACGAGTTTTGATATTTGTTCCTTGAGGGTTTCTGCTTCCTTGACTTGCTTAGACTCTTCTTGAGACTGGAGAAGGTGGTAGAACCCTGGTACTAGGTGGCGGTTAATGTGGTCACTCCAAAGTCGAGAGTGAGCACGCAATTTAGGGTCGGAAGGGAGTAGTGGCGAGCCTTCGTTGAGGTCTTCGAGCTGAGCAGATGATGTTAGTTGGACGATGTCTATGTATTAGCTTGTGGATTTTTACGTATTCCATAAGGACTGTGCTTTCATAGGAGCCCCATTCTCCATGCCTTAGAGCAGGCACAAGGCCGCGAGGGTTGACGTCTAGAAGTCTTGGGACTGGTTATTGGAGAGATTAATGTGAAGTAGGAAGAATGTAGCTTACGATTTTGGTTTGGCATATGGGTCGACCTACTCACAAGTCAGCATCTTATTTGCAAAAGCATAATGCTATGTTCGGTATACCTCAATGTACTGGTAATCGAGTCCTTTCACCTCAAGACTGATCCATACTCTCTGCACAAATGGACTTTATGAAGGGTCAGAAGAAGTCGAAACACAAACTTTTTCGTCCTCACCAAAAACAACTTCCAAATAGTTTCAATGAATGCTCATCAGAATGCTTCTTCACAGTTTCAAGAGCAAGTCCAGAGGCTTCCTTATGATATGTCTTCTTTCCCTTACTGTCTTGCTGTGACATCTTCGTGGTGGTGGTATATATGGGTCTTGTACACAAAAAAAGGTCAGGAGATCGGGAAGGTCTCACTGGAGCGTTACGGCAGGTCACAGTTACAACAGGTCTACAGCAATGGCGTTTGATGATTGAACGGGAAGTGAACATGTCTACTCAGAAGGTGACTGTGGGGTTCTTTGCCGGAAGGTTGAAGCCGGCGTGACATCACCACCATCACCTCAAAAACCACAATCTGACTTTACATTTGTAGAGCAGTCCTGAGCAACATTCTAACCCATCGAGTTTATGTCCAGCTATGTGCAGAAAAAGAAATTTAGCTACAAGAATCTTGTTCTGACCCAATCTGTTCCTGAGACAGCGAGAAGAAGTTTTAGGTCATGTTTCATGTCTGAAGATTGATTTACCTTTGGAATCTCATTTCATGATCAGAAACGATCCTATCTTCACCTTCGATCGACTCGCGTGCTTGGTCACTTTTCAATCGCTTGTACTTGATCAGCTATCAAAGCCCTCGATAAAGCCACTACGATGTCTACAACAAGTAATACCACCAGGAAAGCTGGAGCAGACAAAGAGATGGAGTTCGTAGTTAATGTCTTACCACATATCTACTCAAATATGGCTCATGCTACTTGAAAATACCAGGTGCGAGATTGCTTTACATGCTGTCTTAGCAGTGTTGACGCTTGATTCGAGCGAGTACGAGTGCGAGCCATGTTACTTATGGAATCGTGACTGTGCTTCATTCGCCATTCCGCCGTAAACTAGCATTGAGTTTCGCACACGACAGCTCGTGGGTTGATCGGCCATCCGTGTATGGATCAGTGAAGTACGCTCGTCATATCGACCCTTATTGCTAAGATACCAAGCAGAACAAAAAACACCAAAATCAAACTGCATACGCCTCAAGTCGAACGCCTAATGTTGCACACCCTATTCAATATCTTCGTATGCGTTGTGACGTATATTCACAAACATAACTTCTGAAACGACCCTGAAACCTTAGCATCAATCCGTAGCTCACTTCTTTTCGCATCCACCCCCAACCACTCACATTCAATTACAACAACGAACAACGAACGACCTGCCTTCAGCAAAAAGATGAAAATAGCAAAGATAAAAACAACAAAGATAAAATATGTCGCTGGTTATAGGTGCTAGTGGTTTATGAGGTCACACCAAGGAAGGGCTTGATACGGGAGTCATCTGGAAAGATCATGATGGCATGAAGCGCGTGTGGATATTGAGCACAGATACAGGCATTTTAGACTCTGTTATTGAGCGAGTTAGCCTTCCTTATAAGCAGATAGCAGATATACAAGTAATTCTTCACATCTCATCCTCTGCCCTTCCCCTCCCCTTTCCTCTACGCCTCCACCTCGCCCTGAGAAGCCGAAACAAAGCTGGTTCTTGTAGGGTATCGGAAGTGTAGCTAAATCAATCAGAAGTGTCTGATTAGAGAACAGTCAGTCAAATTCGTTCACAAGAAGGTGCCCTGGGTAGGTATCTGCCTATAGAGAATCCCTGCCAGATATTCATTGACAGTTTTGTGGCATCTTTCTCACAAGAGATCAACATATATCACTCCTTTTTCACCACGTAACCAAAGTAATCAAATTGCCCTCCACCTCCATCCGCGTCCTCTAGCTTTTCCACCTCAAGTGTCCACTTCCCTTCCCTTTCTATCGCCGGCTTAACAAAATGAGGTTGTCTATACGTGATATATAAAAACAAGCCTCCAGGTTTCAGTACACGCGCAACCTCATACCATCATTAGCCAAACTCGGTCACGAAAGACGATATTGTTGAACATACCTCGTCGATGTATAGGCGAGTATTCGTTTTAACTACGTCCGGCGGATCCCACAAGCTGCCGCTGATCATGGCATCTAGCGTGCCTTTGTCGATCGCGACGTCGATGCTGAAGTCGGCGATTGAGGTCATGTGGCGGACGTCTTGTTCGATGAATTTGATGCTGGGGTGGCTGGTGGAATAGAGCGAGCGCATTTGTGTGATGACTACGGATGAGAAGTCGAGACAGAGTTGGTTGTTGTAGGGGATAGGGAGGGTGGCTAGGTCGATTGGGAGTGTCTGATGGATTAAGTCAGTTCGAGCATTGAATAAACTTAAACTCATGCTCGCTCTGCCTCCGAAGTTCTGGTGGGATCGAGGCCCCATAAAGCTTTCGCTTGTAGGTGGACATCTCGAGGCCAATGCCATTCAAATATTCACAATAGATAAAAGCACAAGTATAACATAATAACGTACGCTATTACCGCAACCCAAGTGCAAGATCAAAGGCCACAGACCATCTTCTTCCGGTCTTGGTAGCCACTTCTCCATGAATCTCTTCAGCTTGGCATAATCTTTGAACCATTCGAAGCTCTCTTCCGCATCAGGTTTTGAGTACCGGTCGTCCCAGTATTTTGGGAATGCAAGCTCCTCGAGTGTTTTGGCGTCAGACATGGCTTACTCGGGCACCAAAGTGATTGTGCAATATAACGAGTAAAACTTTGATGCTAAAATTATATGTTTCTCTCCAGTCTCTAGTAAGAAGTAAGAAGGAAATAACAGTGGTTGGAGATACTGCTTGGCTAGACCTCAAAGCACAATATCAGATCACAGAGAGGCGGCAACGAATGTTTCTCTGTGCACTTAAAGACAGCAAGGAAATGCTCGAGCTGAACATGGATTTCGAGAGAAGAGAATTGTATTTTTTGGTCATAACTTTCGTTGATTACTAATCTTGCATTTATAGCACTTTTCAGCAAAGGCGCTTGTCCATCTGCATGCTAGTCTCACCCACATCCTTAGTCCTCATCTTAGACCTTGGTCATAATAGCGAACCCCACCTTCGTGTACCTACAAGCCAAAACAAGTATGGCTCCAAGCACCAACGTGAAACCTGAGAACAACTGAGCGCCTAGAAATTTTCCATGGTCTGCAATGAGTAGTTGTCCTGCAATTGGTGTGCCTATTGCATGTCTCAGCTGTGTACATAATGCTCTTCTGGTGTGAGTGATACCTACCAACCAAAGCAGAAATACTGAGAATAGCAAAAGAAGTCCCATTGCGAACGCCCAGCTTCGACAAATCTGGCGTGATCTCAGCAATGAGTGCTGGGAAAAGGGAGACAAAGGCACCGGAGCTGAAGCCGAAGAAGCAGGCGAAGACTATAATGAGGGCATTTGACTTTGCAGGAACCCATAGAGCAAAGACGAAGATGATTGATAGCAGAGACATGATGATGAACATGTTGAACCTGCCAATCTTGTCTGCAAGTGCACCTGGGACTGTACGACCGATGATACTGGCGGCATTGAGACCTAGAAGCGATGTCAATACTAACCATTGCAGAAGCTGACTTGGGACAATACTGACAAGGGACGATGTAGTTCTGTAACCTTGGTGACATCCCAACACTCGATGCAGCAACAACTACGTATCCGATAGGAATGAAGATACCGAAGAAAGCGATGAAACCTCCAATCGTGAGTAGCACAAAAGGGATTTCACGAAGAGGATCGATGAAGTCGGATAGGCAAATGGGCTTCTTTGTTGGAGGCAACCGGGAAGTGATGGTGGAGTTGCTGATCATGAGGAGTGCCAAAATGACTGTGTGGATTGTCAGTACAATTAATATCATGAATAGCCTACATCAACGTACAGAAAGCGCAAGTCCGCATTGTCCAAGCTATGTAGACATTAGTGACTCTCTCATCATCGCAACAGTCCTGCCCACATACCAAAGCCAATCTGAGGAATCAGATTTGACACCAAAACAGGCAAAATGACACCACCAAGAGAAGAACCAGCCGCAACGATGCCGAAAGCAAGAGCTCGCCACTTGAAGAACCAGGTCATCGAGCTCGTGACCGTGGCAAAGAAAAGCAAGCAAGCTCCAATAGGCGAACAGATGCCCTGCGCCAGGATGAATTGGTAGTATTCAGAACTCAAGCTCGTCATCATAAGCCCAAAAACATGCAGAAACGTGCCAGCAATCAACAGATATCGAGGACCATACCGATCGTAAGCAATACCGACCAAGGGACCACCGAAGAACATGAAGAACGTCTCCAGTGAGATGATCCATGAGATACTGCTCGGAGAGTAGTTCTTCAACTGGTTTTCTTGATAGTATTGCTGAAAGAACCCCACGCAATTAATCCAGCCGAAACTGCAAAAGATTGCAAAGAAAGCTCCAACGAGACATAAGACCGGTGCTCTTTCGAACCTGTCTCCAGAGAATTGACTTGGATGCATGGGATGTGTAATTGGCAACGCGAACGGTCCCTTTGCTGCTGGAGGTGCTGCATTCTCACCAGCTTGGCCACCGCTCTCGAGATCTTCCTCCTTTTCGAGCTCAGCGCGCGTCGCTGGCGCAGTATCACCCAAAGCTTGTGCATTAGTTGTTTCTTCAACGTGGTGATCTTTTTCGACATCATAAGCAGATGCCGTAGGCGAGCCTACGTCTGACGCGGTGTGAAGGGTGGGTGTTGATGCGGACATGATGTAGAGTTGTAACTTCACTGATTGAGCGGCGAAAGCAAGTAGTGTTCAAACATAGATGGCAGGCACGATAGCGACAGCAACCAAGAATGCAACGAGGAGGGCAAGATGATTGGAAATAAGATGAAGGTGCAGCATGGTCTGCTTTAGTAATACATACTGCTCGTGTCATTGTATCACAAGTACTCTCCTATCAAACAGCGAAGCACGGGCACAATCTGATGTTTCTCGTGGTTAACGGAGGAAGAGCTCGAAACAAAAGCCGCTGGTGTTGTATCTGTCCGAGGATCGACCAAAATAAATGGGTGTTGGATTACCCCTTTCTCTTCTCGTTCATCAGGTCTGGAGCTAACTACGAGCATACTATCCACCTGCACCCCTTCTTCCCCTGGTCTTCTTGCCTCCAGCTGTGCCATTGGCTCCCCTCCCTCCAACCACAACCTCCGCATCACCTTCCTCGATCTCATCCTCTCCCTTCTTCAGTTCACCTTCTGCCAATCCCCAGGCGCCCTCATCGACCCAATCTTCTCCGTCGCTCATCTCACCAACATGACCTTCTGCGTTACACCATTCCCATACCGTGTCCTTCATACGCTTCGCCCTTAGCAAACCATGATAGAGACGCTGGACGCCTCTGACTACTTCTTCTTGGCGTTGACAGTAAGCGTAGAGTAGCCGTCGAGTATCGTCTGCTTCCATAGGTGGCAGACCGTAAGATCTGGAAGGCATCGCTCCCTCTGGTGCGAGGAAGAAAGGGTGGACTTGTGGTGTTGATGGAGATGTTGTCAGGTTCGGAGAGTCTGGTGAGGCGGGCGGGAAGGCTTGGGCACGAGCACTGCGCGTCGTCATCTGGTGGGCTGCTGGTGCATCATCCTCTTGTGGTATTGGTATTGTGGTTGTATTGTTTGTAATGTCTGAGTCGTCATGCGTCGCGGTGGGCTGCTGCGCTACTGTTCCTGCGTCTCCAGTCATAGACGTATCTGTGGGCTCCTCCGGATGATTAGTATTTGATTCCTCTACCGTCGTGCTTGCACCAGCGTCAGGTGTATTGGAGGCGCTGTCTGGCCTTTCTTCGGCTGTTTTGGGTCGCTCCATTTCATGTTGTATGGCGTCCATGTTGTCTGTTGTTTCTTCTTTTGGCTTACTCTCCTCATCAGGTTGTGTCAATTCAGTGCCTGTTATCGGTTGTGCTGGGTCGACTCTGTCACCAAAGTCAATATTGGATGTTGTGTCTGGTATCGTTCCAACGACTGATGGAGGCGCAGGTGTTCCTGGCACGCCCTGGTTGAATAAGAGCAAATCGTGGTCTGTCTCCAGCGCACCACACGGCACCCACGTCTGATCACCACGAATCTCGCTTGCCATCTGCTTAACCCGCCACAACGCTACTTGTTCTTTGCTCAACATCACTTGTGCGTTCTGTATAAGCTGATCGATGGCTCTTGAGGTGTAGGGAAGTGATAGTGACGGATGGTTTCGAAGCTGGGAAGGATGCGTGAGCGGCATAAGGATATCTGAGAGCGTGGTCAGGATCATAGATTTTTAGAATACTAGCTGGCTGACCTTGTAGCTTGACCTCGCTGTACGGATCATCCTCCGCTGGTGTGAGGTCGGGGTCGGACTCATCGTCGTCGTCAACAACATCGCCGTCCGGATCAAGTCGTGGAAGATTCCGGCTGATGACAGCTCTGGAGTAACCATGAAATGTGATTCTCTGTGGTAGCTTTAGCTAGCTGGTCTTCTCTTCGTGGTAATGCTGCTGGCTCTGACGTACGCGTTTGTAGGTTTCCGTGTTGTTTAGTCTTCCTTGTTGTGTGAAAGCAGCTTTGCGTTTCAGCTTATTGCCTCGATTGCTGACCGGCTCGCCCATGCTATCCATGTCATTGTCTGGCGTGTTTCCAATGGTTAGCTGAGGTGGCCTAGGAGCCTTGCGCCAAAGATGGCATTCACTCACCTTCATCCTTGCGGAGGAGAGCTCTTTTGATGCCAGCTATTGCTTCCGCGAAGAGTATTTCTTGTCGCGCCATGATTGGAAAGGACTGGGTCAAAACTGAATATGGATCAGGAATCGAGAAATATATTCGGAGGACAATGATGCTGTCGACGACAAGGTAGCTTGTATGCGATTGTCAAAGAGAGGGTCCATTCAGGGTCTTGATCTGCAAGATAAGATTTGAGGAGATCTTTCGCGGCAATATTCTCCCGAAGAGCATCCATCATTGTTTCAAACGGCAGCAACATCATCCCCGTTGTCGTATTCCTTCATTTTTCGCTCATTGTTTTCCTCTTGCGTTTTCGAAAGACTACATTCGCTTCTTCATCGTGATACAGCCAATCAGTCAGAAAGAAAATACTTTACGATATCAGACAAAATGGTTCTTGCAGTGAGTTGTTATGCATGAAATCATCAAAAGCCATCCCATTCCGTTGATTTGCCACCTTTGAACAGGCACATAATGGCCTTCCGAATTCACTATGAAGCAACAATAACAATCATCACAGAAACTGACTAATCCTTGTAACAATATAGGCCATAGGTCAAATGACCTCCACCAACTCTCTCGCCCACAACCTCAAGCAAGTCCAGACTCTCGTCCGCAAGGCTCTCGCCTCATCGGCGAAAGTTCTTTTCCTTCCAGAGGCTGCCGACTACATAGCCAGCAGTCCCGAAGAAGGTCGTTCTCTCGCAAAGGACAGGTCATTCATCGAAGGCGTCCAGAAGCAAGCCCGAGAAAACAAAATCTCAATTAATGTTGGTGTGCACGAGCTAACGTCTGATGGCAAAAAGGTGAAGAACATGTTGCTCTGGGTTGACGAGAAAGGCGAGATTACGCAACGCTACCAGAAGCTGCATATGTTCGACTATACACCAGAAGGTGGACAGTCTATGAAGGAGAGCGAGTGAGCTTGATGTTTTTGATTATGTCGGTCATGTTTACTCGAGCTAACCTTGATTTTAGTACTACGGAGCCAGGCAAAGCATTCGTTGAGCCATTTGACACACCATTAGGCAAACTGGGATTGGCAATCTGCTTTGATGTAAGCTTTGCCTTTCTCGCTAACAAATCTAGCTTCTTATCTACACAAAAGATCCGTCACTAATATCCCCTCTAGCTCAGATTCCCTGAAATGGCTCTGCATCTTCGAAGAAAGGGCGCACAAATACTCACCTATCCCTCAGCGTGGGCAGCGACTACTGGCCCTCCACATTGGCAATCGCTTCTTCGTGCTCGTGCAATCGAGTCCCAGTGCTGGGTGATAGCTTCTGGGCAGGTCGGCGCCCACAACGAGAAGCGAACTTCGTACGGGCATAGTATGATCATTGACCCATGGGGCGTCACGAGGGCGGAGTTAGGTGGTGCAGAAGTTGCGTTTGAGCCTGAGGTCGCGATCGTTGATATTGAGTTGGGGTTGGTTGAGAAAGTGCGACAGCAGATACCTATGGATAAAAGATTTGATGTCTATCCTGAGGTATAAGAGGTCGCTGCAGACAAGACTGGGTGTTGCGAGTAAAGTACATTTCGAGGGATTTAGCGCATTTGATCTGTTATGCATGATTGGTGTAGCTACTGGGACGATGGGACAGAAAGCATAGCATAGCAGGGTGTTGGGAGAGCATAATAATCATATTAGGATGCGAACTATACCCGTCTGTATTCAAGCTTTTATGCAGGAGATTTAGCAGTACCGAAACTGACATTGCTCAACCTTCATATTTCCCATACATCCTTACGTTCATCTGCTCATATCCTATACGTCTTCTTTTCTCCAACCCTACATCTCCGAGTCGACCCTCAAACCCGCCTCATCCCTCTCCACGCCCTTCCCAACCGCATGCACAATCAACGCCTTATCAAAATGTACATCCGCCACTCTAATCACCGGTTTCAACCGTCCTCCTTTCGCAAAAGGCAACAATGCATATTTCACAACGCACCTCGACATGGGCACCAGATGTATCGTAGTAACCTTCGGTCCACTGAACGCAAAATCCTCGTTCGGATCCAGCGAACACTGGAAGGTAAGGAAGTGCAGAGAAGGATTTTCGAGCGTCAGATGTAGCGTCAATGTCGAAGACGGCGCAGTAGCAGAGGATGTGGTTTCAGATGGGTTTTCAGTACTTGGTGAACTCAGAGACATGAGAGCGCGAGGTTCAGAGGCTGGAAGGCGGAACGTTGGTGCTGGAATTGTCGTTACGATTTGTGTTGTGGAGTCTTGACGGCACCAGTGTATGATTAGGGATCCGTCGACGGTGATTGTGCGCAGGTCATCGAGGAGGAGGCGTGTGGTGTCAAGCGTGAAGTTGAGGTCGTGTTGTGTCTTTGGTGGCAGCGTGATTGTTCCCTCGGCAGATGCTTCAAGGACAGTACAGTGGGCACCTTCGCTGACGCTTGTAATGCTTAGTTCGGCTTTCTCGATGATTAGACGTTCAGAGGCGAGAGAGAGGAGAGAGCTAGTTACTGTCCAGCGGTTGATGATGCCTTCGTTACTGTCGTTACTACTATTAGACGCTTGTGTTATCGGGGCAGTAAAGAAGCTGGGCCAAGTAGAGGGATGTAGATCAGGTCGAATGCTGTGATCTATATCGAATGCGGGTTGAACGTTAATGGTAGTGGAAGACGTCTTTGTTAGCGGGCTATCAGGTTTCGAGACCAAGTGGTAAATGGCTTTCACTTCGAAAGGCATATTCCCCGGGATTGAAGGCAATCTGGTCGACATGCTAATCTTCTGAGCAGCTGCCGCAGCCATCGTGCCAAGCTTATAGGTCAAGTCCCCCGCTCTTTGCGATGGCGAGTCCGTCGTTGCAGCATTCTCCATCCCATGAATCTCTAGTACCTGGTTTTCATGACCTGGCATTCGAATTTCTAAGGTCAACAGAATGTCTTCATGCTCGTGATTGATAATGTCCACGTCCAACGTCAGATGCTCGTCTGTGTAGTATGTTGATGCTCTTTCTGTGAAGCTGACTATAACTTTGGGCAGCTTAGGTTGTACTCTGATGGTGTCAGGCCGATGATAAGCCAGTCGTTGCCGCGGTGCTTCAGTGGCGGGCGTCCACCAATATGTTAGTGCTTTGTAGGCTTGCAAAGTCTGTGAATATTCCAATTTTACAGTTTCAGTCTCGATTGTCGCGAAAGCTCTGACAGCACGAATACTACCAGCTTCATGAAGATCGATTGACATTGTGAAGACTTTTGTCTCGCCCGGTGCGACTGACAACACAGCTGCGCCAGACAGTGTAGCCCCCGCACCACTCAGGTCAATGTTGGAGAGGTGGGTTGAGCCTTCATCAGAGCCAGATTGAGCTGCATCGACGGTGTTCTCGAGTTCGATACTACGGACTTCTCCGTCCAGTTCTATCTTTAGTTTATCGAATACCACCGCCTGTGATTTTGGGTGTGCTGTCGACGTCAACGTTATCTGAGCCTGTATAGTTTCACCGGCGTTGCTTTCGTCGGTCACAAATGCGAACGATATATTCAGAAACGACACAATGTCTTCGTGTCTCAATATAATATTTCCCTCATTAGTCGCACTTCTTTCAGCGCCAGACATTGACTTCATCAAGCTCATCAATTCGTAGTTGACATCTTCATGTACTTTGAAGCGCCCACTCATTAATTCCCAGAGTGCCTTGATTTCGGAAGATCGGTCATCGCAAGCTTTCGCGCTGCGATGGAGTATTAGGGCGACCTCACCAACGCCATTCCACCAACCGGAACGTCGCCACTTGTGTCCTGGCCACAATGGCTTCGTCAGCTCTAGAGCTGCAGGCCATCGTCCTGCATAAGCCAACTCTCTGGCAGTAAACAGTCGAACACGACTTGCCATGCTTGGCTGACCGCGATGCACAAACTCATTAGTGGCTTCTTGCAAACAGTTGACTATCTGCGAAGTGTAATCAATGCCATCTGCCTCCAATGGCCATTCTTCATGTGGTTCAGGAACTAGGTAGGTGTCGTAGATTTCATATCGTCTCGCAACTCTCGATGATGGTGACTGGCCCGGAGGCGTCCGATCTCCCTCGGGCATTTCAAGAGCATGACGTCGTCGAGCCTTTATATAACTACTGGAGAGTACTAGCCAGTAACCGGGATGATGAAGAAGGTCCCATGGATTGAATGGTTCGTCAGTTCCTGCGCTACGCTCCATAGACGCATATAAACCGCCTTTGCTTCTAAAAAGAGTCTCGATTGCTTTCCGAGTGTTGATATCTACTGTGTGAGCAGGACTTTCTGCAATCAAACGAGCCATGATCTGCGCCCACCGTGCTTGCCAAGCTTGCCAGCCGTAGTTGTTTGTGCCTTTGCCTTTGTTATCCAATAGCTGTCGAACAATATCGTGGTATCGCAGAAAGAATCGCGACGTCTCGGTTGGCAGACCATTTGCGAGAGAACATCGAAGCTGATGAACAGCGATCGCGTCCGCAAATAGGCGGGCAGCATTCCAATGTGGTGACCAATTTGATACTGTATCAAATACTCCTCGAATATCAAAGAGCGCATCCAATGCAGCGTTATAATGGCGGGAGGCGGCATCCATCTCGCTGCGCATTTCTGCGAAGAAACCCAGTTTGTATTCATATCGTGCAGTCCAGCCAGACTTTGGTATGATCAGATGCTGTGCCTCCTCCGGTACTGGAGAAGATGGAGTTGATCCACGGTCCTTTTTCCGTCGCACCTGCTTCGTCATGTCTCTGTAGAAGTCCAAGCATGCCGGTCGTAGAGCAGACAATATTGTCTCGGCCATAGAGCCTAACTCTTCTGGCGAAAAGTCAGCTGGAATGTAGAAGAAGGTCTTTCCATCGAGCTTCACGGCTCTCCGGATTGCAGCTAGACGTTCATCTAGATCTGGAGCGACAGTTGTGGACATATCTCCAACAAGGACGACGGCAAATCTACAGCGATAATTTGATTGTGACAGCGCATTCTTAGAAGCGTTTATCTCTATCTTGAGCTGCTCGTCATCTGGGCCAGAATCGCTTCCGAATGGAAAGCACGGAACAAAGGTAGAGGGCACAACATCTAGATATTTCTGACTCCATAATGGAGTCATCAGTGAGCTTTCTGTAAGTGGTGAGAGTGGAGAATGTAGACTCGGTGAGGGCCTCTGACTTGTCGGACTTGTAGAAGTAGAGTGCGTCTGCGAGATCCCTGATGCCTTACGAACAGGTAAAGCATAACGCTGTTGCGATTTAGTGTGTTATAGGTGCTGATTCATGGCTAGAGACCTACCTTGCCTGCTGTTCGTATGTGTAATTGCAAAATGTTCAGAGTTCTCACATCGCGCTCGTTGATTGATGAATCGCTGACGTTGAATGAGAGAAGCTTGTCCCGGAAAGATACGCCATAAGGTCCCTCCAAGCCAGTCCCGCGAGTCTCTATGACCGTCCCATTTTGCAGTGTTGCCGGAATCGAAGCATCCTCTTCAACCTCAGGAAGTCCGGAGAAGACAACAAGAGGACGGGCAGGAAGGGTGAATGCGCGTGGATAGTCGTCCATCGCAGTTCAGGCCTTCACTGGCTGGCGTATGCGTTTGATTGTGTTATAAAAGTGGCAGGTTTTGTAGACCTAGAGTCCCTCCATCATCAAAGCGATGACAGTACAATGATCACAGTACGGGACATCTTGTGTCACACTAGCAACATGACACCACAGACGAAGATGAAATAGGATGTAAGATGTTTGTATTATACCTGGTAGCATCCAGGTACCCGATACCCATTGGCTCATGCACGGACCACCAAGGGCATGTTATCGAGTCCCCTTTAAACCACGTCCTCCTAGAACCTCCCTGTCTATCTCCATTGATGGAAAGATACTAGTAGCCTCGAGGCTTGACCTATGTGCGCCTTGGAATACGGATATTGTCCTTATCCGCTATGAAGTCCTCGAAATGGGGTTCTCTGCTTCAAGGCGCGGTTGCTAATCTTGAATCACGACTTGACACGATACTTGCAGAGGAAGGAGCGACCAAAGGACAGAAGCCTGTGGTTCAAGGGGCAAGGAGTAGTTCCCAAGCAAGGAAGGAGCTGGGTGGCGATGCAGCTATACGGACTTCTACAGACAGTCAGGCCAATACAACCATAAGAACATCCATCGACAGTTTGAGAAATGCTTCAAAGGACGTGCCAGAAATACAGATTCAAGGGATTGCGGATACCAATGACGATGGCGACGATGGTGAAGACGCCGCTTGGTCTAAGACAGAAGCGGTAGATGCAGTGCAGGACATTGCAGCAAGAGTGTCGACGAATAGCGTACGCTCTGCAGACAGCGCATCGCTCCATAATAACATTTCAGCCGACGTGCTATCATCTTCCTCCGAACACACACCCATCCTTAGCGATTTGCAGGCTCAATTAGCACAATTGAAGGCGGAAAATGAGGTTCAGGATGTACAGCGACAGGAAGAAACCAATGCATATCTAGAAAAAATCGATGCTTTACAGGCTAAGCTGCACACTTTGACTACAGACCTTGCGGACCGTGCTAAGGCAACCGCCGGAGAAGCCTCACCAGACAGTCTCGAGCAAAAGTTGGCTGCCAAGGATGAACAGATTGCAGGTTTACTAGAAGAAGGCCAAAAGCTATCGAAACTCGAGGTCACACAAGCAGGTACCATCAAGAAACTAAGGCGTAAAGCTGCTGAGGACGCAAGACTTATCGCCGACCTGAACAGAACGGTGGTGGCAATTGAGAAGAGCCTAGCCGAGAAAACTAATGGCTTAGCTCGGTCAGAAGCTGGCACTAAAGATGCTAACACAAAACTTGTGCGTCTCGCTCGTGCTGAGAGAGACATCGAAGAACAGAAAAAGGCGTGCGACGCTCGTGACCAGATTATAGAGTCCTTGAAGAAGCAGCTGGAGGCAGCAACATCCCAGGCTAGGCAGGAAGAACGTGACGTAGCAAGCAAGGCACTTGAAAGGGAACGAAAGGTCGCTCAATCTTTACTGGACGACATAACGACCCTCAAGCTCGAAAAACAACTCCTGGATGACAAGCGCAGATCCGAGCACAAATCAGCAGAGGACGCCAGAGAGCGCGATCGGGAGAGGCATACGGCTGCAGAAGCAACGCTCAGGAATGAGATTCAGACACTTGAGACAAGGCTGGAAGTCCTCCGTGAGCGAAATGAGGAAACTTCGTCTGCAACGATTGGTGGTGATCAACCCAAACTGCTCCGTCAAATCGAGCTTCTTCAATCGCAATACTCGCAAGCGAGTGAAAATTGGCAAGGTATCGAAAGCTCGCTACAAGCACGTCTAGTAGCCGTTGAGCGTGAGAGGGATGAGGCGAGTAAGCAGGAATTTGATGTGCGCAAAAAAGCTCGGGAGACCAACAGTGTCTCACGGCGTCTACAGGACGAGCTAGACGAGGCAGCGCGAAAATGCAGCGTACTGGAGGCTGAGCTAACAGAAAGACAAGCCGCTGCTATGAAGCTGCAAGTACGTGTTTCAGATTTTGAGAAGACCCTGCAACAACAAAAAGTCGATTTCGAGCGCGAAAAGCAGGGTTGGGAATCCACAGTCACCACTCGTATCGAAGAAGAGAAGGCAAAGTGGCGACAAGAAAATTCCCAAGAGATGCAGCCGCCACTTAGTCGTGTAGACTCTCCTACCTACTCCATAAAGCGTCCGCAAGCACCACACGGCCTCGAAATACCTAGTATTGCAAACCGTCGTTCTCTGAGTAGAAACGTATCAGTGGACTTCGGCCTGCCCATGTACAACCGGCGGACCTCCATGATACCTCCACGAACACCCGACCTGCAAACGAATGGCTTCGAGTCTGGCCGGTCCACACCGCCAATCTTCAACATCCCCGAAACACCTTCGATACGCACAAACGATCAAGACGATATGTTCGAAAACGCGTCTTCGGCGCATCATACCGTCAATGACATGTTATCCGAGTCCACCACGGGCGCTGGACCCTCAGTCCAGTTGGTCGAGCGTATGAGTGCGGCAGTGAGGCGATTAGAAAGTGAGAAAGCCGCATTCAAAGACGAGATGACCAGGATACTTTCGCAACGGAATGAGGCACGAAAAGAGCTCGTTACAATGATGAAAGAGCTAGAGACGAAGCGAGCGGTGGATGACAAGGTCGCCAAGTTGGAGGAGGACTGTACTGAAGTAAAGCAGCGATATCAGACGACGCTAGAGATGCTAGGTGAGAAGAGTGAGGAGGTGGAAGAGCTGAGAGCAGATGTGGCGGATCTCAAGAAGATCTATAGGGAGCTGGTGGAGAGCACGATGAAGTGAGTTGTCGCCGATAAACCGTGGTGGCCTGGAGAATTCCTGCTTGATTACGCTTCAATCGAGACGATGATGAGCATTGGTACGGGTCGTTTGCTGCTCATACAACATCGATACCCTCTGCTGATGCGGTACGAATGATAAAGTCTCGAACCTGGACTAAATTAGTCATCATGTGCACGAGCGTTAAATGCAACGGCATACCTTCTGGTCTGGCGCGAGACTAAGTGCTGTGTGGCCATCGACATCTTCCTTGTCGAATGCGGCACCTGCTTTTAGCAAGGTTATCGCAACGTCGCCGCTGCCTTCCGCAATCGCTACCACACTGTCAGCGAACAAGAAACAATAACCAACAAGAAATACAAATGCATGCATACCATGATGTAGAGCAGTCTGGCCAACATCGTCTGTCGCATTCACTGGACTCTTGTTGTCAAGCATAAGCTGCACCAATGGCACAGAGCCAATAGCTGCAGCTCTGTGCAGAGGAAGCTGGCCGCGCTTGTCTTTGACACGAGCTGTTGCTTTCTGCTCAATGAGCCTACGCGCTAGTGGGAGATTGTTCTTTGAGCAACAGAAGTGAAGGGCCGTCTGAAATATTGATATTGTGGTTAGAAAAGCATGCGTTATGGTGGAGGAAAGAGAGGCTGCGACTCACCTGTCCTGATGAATCTGGTTGGCTTGTTTAGTGAAAACCATGAACGTAAACACTCACAATGACTTACTCTTCGCGTTCACATCTGCTCCTTTCTTCAGTAACAGCTCAACTAATTCATCGCTATCTTTCAAGCTCACTGCTATCATCAAGGGCGTCCAGCCACTGCCATCCTGTGGACACATGAGTATACGAAGAAACTATGCTGTCCTCATGGTGAACAAGACTAACTTTGACATCCACGTCGAAGTCCCGTCTCTGCATCAGCATTTCCACAATGGCTACTCGATTTCTTGAGACAGCCCAGTGCAGTGGTAGTCGGTCATCTTCGTCTCTGACATTCGCTAGACGGGGATTTGCCTTGGAGTAGTCAGTAATCAAGGAGTTTGGTTGTGTAATAAAATCCTTGAGGTAAATTCAGTTTGGAAAAGATGTGGTAGTTACCGAAAGTAATGATTCAACGATGCTCGCTTTGTTGCAGCATTAGTAGTCTTATTGCATTGTCACAATCTTCGGATCAATATTACCTTGACCTTCGCGTGATGCTTCGTGTATGGCATATTTGTTTTGCGGTTGTGCCATGTCGTGGTCTGCAGACCAAAGTACTTGAAAGTAGGGTAGCAGTAACCAGTTTGATAGTGTCACAATGTATTCGCTGTAACAGCTGTCAAGGGGTTCACAAGCAGGAGAGGGATATTGCTGCCTACAGCAGTATATGATGTGCGAAGATATATGGCACTGTAGCGATGCTTTAGAAAGACCTCGCCGTCGTTAGTTTCACAAATACCTGGGGTTAGAAACCCTTGATTCATGTATGACGCCAAGCAGCTTCTCGAGTTCAGGTATCACGAAATCCAATTGCTTCATTACAAGATTCGACAGTGACTTGAGCTGGGAATCGTTGACTCGAGATTCCAGTGTACAACAACTCTAGATCGGGAGCCATAACAGTAGGAATGTCACAAGCAGTGCAACTCAGCTCGAAAGAGCGCTCGCTCTTTCAGCAGGTGGTGAAATGCTACGAATCCAAGCAATATAAGAAGGGCAAGCACCAAGAGGCACAACAATATAGAACCAACCCATGCTAACACTGCTATCCAGGCATCAAGTCTGCAGATCAGATCCTACGCAAGACTCCCAATCACGGCGACACACAAGCTATGAAAGCTCTCCTACTCAACTCCATAGGCTCCCGGGAAGAAGCCTTCACCCTTGCTAAACTGGCTCTCAAGAATGACATGAAATCACACGTCTGTTGGCACGTCTACGGTCTCCTCTGGCGATCTGTCAAGAACTTCGAGGAGGGAATAAAAGCCTATAAGTTCGCGCTAAAGTTGCAGCCAGAGTCGGCGCAAATACTGCGGGACTTGGCAATGCTGCAGGTACAGATGCGAGATTATGAGGGATACGTGCAGAGTCGGAAGGAGATGTTAAGACAGAGGCCGAACATAAGGCAGAATTGGACAGCTATGGCAATTGCACATCATCTGGCAGGAGACCTCAAGGCAGCAGAGCAGGTGCTGAAGACATATGAAGACACACTCAAGACGGCACCACCAAGAACAGATATCGAGCATTCGGAGGCAGTCTTGTATAAGATCACAATCATTGCAGAAATGGGTGATGTGAGCCGAGCATTGGAGGAACTGGAAAAAGTCAAGAAGACGAACTTGGACAAGACAGCAGTGATGGAGATGCGCGCACAGTATTTACTAACGTTAGGAAGGAAAGAAGAGGCCGAGAAGGCATACAGAGCACTACTGGACAGGAACGCAGAATACCGGGCATATTATGACGGTTTGGAGCAAGCAATGGAGTTGGACCAAAACGACAAGCTGGCTCGGAAAGAGCTGTACGCATCATTTGCGCAGACATCGGAAAGGTTGGACGCTGCTAGACGCATACCTCTGGATTTCCTAGACGGCGATGATTTCCGAGAAACAGCAGACCACTATCTACGACGAATGCTGAAAAAGGGTGTACCCTCCACCTTCAATAACGTCAAAGCTTTGTACACAGATTCTGCGAAACAGCAGGTTCTGAAAGAGTTAGTAGAAAGCTACGTCTCTCCACAAACAAATGGCAATAAAAAAACAAATGGCGACAATGCAGACTCGGACATGTTTCAAGAATCCGCCCTGTACTTCCTCGCCCAACACTACAACTACAAATTAAGTCGAGATCTCACAAAAGCTACCACATACATCGACCAGCTCATCGCTGCACATCCAAAGACCTACGACTATGTCATGACGAAAGCTCGCATTGCCAAGCACAGTGGTGATGTTACAGAGGCCTCGAAATTAATGAATCAAGCTCGTGAGATCGACCTCAAAGATCGTTACATTAACACTAAAACAGCTAAATACCAACTCCGCGCCAACGACAACTCTGCAGCCCTAAACACCATGTCCCTCTTCACGCGCAATGAAACCCTCGGCGGCACTCTCGGCGACATTGTCGAGATGCAAGCTCTTTGGTACATCACTGAAGACGGCGAAGCCTATGCTCGTCAACGAAAATACGCTCCTGCACTAAAACGTTTTCACTCTGTACTCGACATCTTCGACATCTGGAATGAGGACCAATTCGATTTCCACAACTTTTCACTGAGAAAGGGCCAGATTCGTGCATATATCGAGATGGTGAGATGGGAGGATCAACTACACTCACATCCATTCTACACACGCGCTGCAATCGACGCCATAAAAATCTATCTTTTGCTTCATGATCGTCCCGAATTGGCTCAGAGAGATTATATTCCAGGTGCTGATGTTATGGATGAGGAGCAGAAGAAGACAGCACAGAAGGCATTGAAGCAGGAACGCGTCAAGGAGGCGAAGCAGGACGAGGAGAGAAGGGAAGCGGATAAGAAGGTGCTGGCGAAGAAAGCTACAGCAAATGCAGATGGCGAAGTCAAGAAGCCCGACGAGGATCCACGTGGCTACCAGCTGTTGGACACGAAAGAGCCATTAACTGTAGCTATGAGATTCTTGACACCATTAGTACAATGTGGAGAGAAGAATCTCGAGGCACAATTAGTGGCAGTGGAGGTGTTCTTGAGGCGAGGTAAGCTATCTTTTAACACCGACGATGATATGTTGACTGCTGACAATCTACAACCATAGAAAAATACTACCTCGCACTTAAACATCTTCTTGTCGCTTTCCGACTTTCATCACATTCCCCTGCAGCGCACGCACTTGCTTTTCGCCTCCTCCACTCTGTCAAGGGCTCCGATGACAAGACCTTGAAAGATCTGATCCAATCTTCGCTACCCTCACCATACAACACAACAGACTCCACCTCTCTTCCTCCATTGGACTCCATTCTTAAATCCACGTCGTCAACAGAAGCAAACGGAACTTCCAGCCCATGTCCCGCGGCTGTATTCGCATATGTGCGCGCCAAAGCCGCGATCGAAGGATCTGAACAAGCAAGGGCGAAAGACAATACTCATTTGGTGATTGGATTGTTCGAGCAGGAGCGCGAAGACGTCTCTCTGGAGGATGCAGTTCAAGGAGTCAAGGTACTTGAGCAGATTGGTGCGGATGCAGACACGAGAACGAAGTTGGAGAGTGCTGTGCTGAAGCGGTGGGCTGGCGCCGGGAGCTTGCTGAAGAGGGGAAGTTTGTGAGTGATTCGAGCTGGACATTGCAAGGTAGACATATATCCACGAGCATTGAGTTCGAGGTTGAAGGAAGTGAATTGAAAGAATGGGGCATGCAATGAACAGATCCATCTCGTATACAGATCTACTGTTGGGCGCTAGAGTTCATAGGAATAGCGTGTTGTATATGTCAGAGAAAACGTAACTACATTGCGGAAAACAATGTCACTTCACAGCTGGCTGGCATGAAATATGGTGTAGCTTTGATACAACTCAATCAATGTATTGGGCCAACACCTGGGAACACTGTGTATGAAGAGTGACTGAGGTCTATCTGATATCCTACTTAGCTCAGTACGTGTTAATGGCTGGCCTTGCCTGGAGAGTGATATGGTTGAGAAGTTTTGCACGGACAGCAGTGGTCAAGCACCATCAATGTCCACAACCGATCCAGCAGATATCCTCATGACCACCCCTCTCCCTCGCTCGCTGCACTCTCCCTAAAGTCCATCAAGCAGGTCGCACAAACCCAACACCACAGCCAAGAAGCCTCACCTCAAGCCCATAGAAAAACTCTTCGCTCCAGGAAAGAAAACATCCACTCTCCAAAAAGCAAAGAACTTCTACGCTCAAAAAAGCATGTCGCGACGCATACCACAACTCCGCACCACCATCAAGTGCGCAATTGTTAAGGAGATGTCCGCATCTCGCTCGAGGGGGCCGGGAACGGAAGGAGATCCAAAGACGGGAGCTGATGTTTTACCAACAAACTCAACCAGAACAACCCTCAGCAAGTCGCCGAAGCGAAGCCCCCATGATTATAGTAAAGTATAATTTTACTACTGATAGACACTTATTAAAATGGGATACAAAGGGTGGATGAGATTATATAGTGGTGTGCGAGTGTCCGAATGCCTTGTGGTTGGGACACGGTAGGGAGTTTTTTTGGAAAGGGTTTGAGTCAGTGATGGTTAGTAAGCACAAGCGAGTCTTTACTTTGATGGTGTCTACATACTACTCTCTTTGACTGACCCTTGAAATCAAAGGTTCCTTCATATCTTCGATGTCGTGGCATTCGTTCCAAGGCAGTTTTCACACACTCAACATGAACGACACAACATATCTTGAGCAACTTCATTCTTTTCCTGAAAGCCTTTACACTCTTTCGTGACAGGCAGTATACTCTGCAAGACTAAGGGGTGGAATCACGTTCAGACCACTAGAAGCGATGTGAAAAGGACGACAACCTTACATTTCCGCTGGTAGCACTTCCAGGCGGCTCATCATCACTCTACCTTCCTTGATAACCACCTTCAGATATCTCTCGCCCTGATCGAGGATGCTGACATCCTCTAATGGATTTGCATCCAAGACTAACAAGTCTGCCACATAACCTTCTGCTATCCTCCCAAGCTTTCTCTCTTGCCCAAGTCGCTTAGCCCCATTAATCGTAGCACTCTGTAGTACTTTCAGTGGACTTAATACCTTCTGCCTCAATGCGAATTCTCTTGTCTGCCTCGTTTGCAGGTTACCAAGCAAATCAGACCCGAAGCACATGGTAACACCAGCGCCGTCTGCAATCTGAACAGACTTGAGTCCTTTGTCCAGAACCTCAAGATTCTTCTCCGTATTGCCAGGAGGTAGAAATCCAGCAAACTCTCTCGAAGCCATCGCATCGTACGTTGTCAATGTTGGTGTCAAGAAGACGCCCTTCCGCGCCATGAGTTTCGCTGTCTTTTCGTCAATCAAATTGCCATGCTCTATCCCCATCACACCACAGTCTATTGCATGCTGAATAGATTCAGGTGTGTATGCATGTGCAGTGACATAAGTGCCAGCACTCTTGGCCACTTTTGTGAATGCAAGAATCTCCTCACTTGTGTACTGCACGCTTGTCAGCTTGTCAGTGGGCGACGCAACACCACCCGAGCACATGATCTTGATGAAATCAGCACCTTGTCGCAACTGCTCCCTAGCTGCAATGAGACACTGCTCGACACCGTCTGCAATCCTGCCAATACCTTCAGCATGGCCACCGCAGCAAGTACTGCCTTCTGCTTCCTTTGCAGACCGCTTGTCGCCATGCCCACCGGTTTGGCTGATGGCTTTACCGGCGATAAACATACGTGGGCCAGGGTGTAACCCTTCAGCAACAGCTTCTTTCATTGCAAGAGTGGCTCCGCCACAGTCTCGAATAGTTGTGAAACCGCGGTGCAGCATTTGCTTGAGGAGCCATGGTTGTCGTAGTAAAGAGGTGGTGTCGTCAATGGCCATTGTAGCTGATAAGCCTGCTTCGCCTGGAGGCGTTGCAATATGGACATGGCAGTCGATTAGGCCAGGACAGAGGTATTTGCCGCGCAGGTCGACCACTGTTGAATCGGCGGTTATGACATGGCTATGGGGTGGGAAGGCGACACTGACTATGAGACCATCTTTCAGCTTCACGCCCATGTCACAATATACAGAGCCATCAAGAGGATCGACGAACGTCACGTTTGTCAACAAATACTCCTTCTGTTTGGAGAATGCCCATGGCTTTGGGTTGGTTTTGAGGACCATGACTGTTTTGCAAAATAACAAGATGTTGCTATTGAATGATAAGAACTAGCTTGTTGCAGTGAAGATAATATAGTGATTGCTCCTGCCTATTTCGGACGAAGCGTGAGGGATGCCGGAATGCCATGGGAGTGGTGGGAAATAACCTGACGTGATGGAAAAACATGAAGTGAGATTTAACAGTGGGTAGGTCAGGGAGTAATTGTTGTTCAATAATATTCACTACCTATCGATCATTTCATGACCACTCGTACCACAAGTTTTTGTGATGGAACATATCAGCCCATCTTCCTCATATGTAGGACGAGATCTCCACTATATACATCTTTGCTCTCATAGTTTACTCCTGATCTCCACTGGCTTAGTATACAACTACATATCAAGTCAGCCATCCTGCCCAAATCAGCTCGCCTTGATCAAAGCTTTTTCATATTACATTTCTCAGCCCCTGGCCTGCCAATAATCTCCTCAAGTTATAAGCAATCAACTGCTCCGCTTCTTGAGGTCTACCACCCGCAGCATGCGGACTAACAATGCAGTTCTTTGCCTTCCACAATCTACTCTCCTTTGGCAGAGGCTCCGTCGCAAAAACATCCAACGCCGCACCGCCCAACTCTCCCTTGTCCAACGCATCCGCCAATGCATCCTCATCAATTGTCGTTCCTCGTCCCACGTTGATCACCCAAGCATGATTCTGCATCTGCCCAATCCTCTCCTTGTTCAACTTATTCTTCGTGCTGTCATCACCAGGCAATATCATGACCAGCGCGTCAGTCTCCGCAAGTGCCTCGTCCAGCGTATCTTCCGCAATAACTTCCACACCCTCACGTATTCCCGCAGAACGAGCGATACCCCGCACATTCGCACCCAAGCTCCTCAAATGCGGCGTCAGCGCTTTACCAATGTTGCCGTAACCCCAAATCAACACGTTCGCACCCCTCAAACTCGTGAACTTGCCCTTTGGCCTATCCGGCTGCGCACCACCCAGATGTGCCGGCCACTCGGAACGAAGTTGGTATTCCTTCATCTCGTCGAATCTCCTCGCTGCTACTAAGAGCATACCTAAAGCATGTTCTGCGACAGTATGGTCGTGCAGTCCTGAGCCAGTGCAGATTGTGATCTTCTTTGGGTCGAAGCCGGCATTGAGGACGTCGTTGGGACCGGCGGCGAGGGATTGGATCCATTTTAGGTTGTGCATGCGTGACGCGGCGTCTTTGAGGTTGGAGGGTGAGTTGGACCAGGTTATTAGGCATTCGGCGTCGATTAGGTCTTCGGGGATCGGGGATTTGGCATCGTAGGAGTGCAGGGTTGGCGCGAAGCCTTTGAGGGAGTCGATGTCGAGGGTGAGGGAGTTGGGGTAGAGGAGTTTCATGGTTGTGGATTCTGTTAATGATGTGGAAGTGGATGGGACTGGTCGAGTAATCGAGGATGGGATAGGCAAGGGCGAAAGTACTTTGTAGCTTACGAGCTTAGTAGAAGACGGGGAAGATTAGTTGTTGTGGTCGAACAGAAGTAGCGACGCGGGGTATACGTGGGATGGATGGGTGAGGTGGGGGTTCCGGGGCCATTGAACGGCGAGCTTTCAGCGAGAGTCTTTGCTTGATGTCTTCTTCGCATCCAGACGAGATCACAGAGAGGACCTTTTTGTGTGGGTTTCAGAATCAGGTAAGTCTCTTATGTTCGTGAATCATAAGTAGATATTATTATTATTATTGTAATGCTATTTGGTATCATATCCAAGTCTAATGCATACTCTATCGTACATCACCCGAATGCTTTCATGCTAATGACCAGTGTCATGCCCTTCCAAACTCCATGCTATCGTATCACACCAGTATCCAACCAACCATTCCAAGTCGTTTGCCTTTTTCAAATAGATCCACATCTAGATGTCGTGCCTCGCACGCTTACTGTACTTCTTGCGGATAGTTTCTCCCTTGTAGTACAAGACAAACGGAATAGGAATAAACACAATGCCTAGGAAGCCGAGTAAACTACTGGCCCAGTTGACACCAAGGTTGCGGTACATGGCTCCAGCGAAGATAGGGAAACCAGCACCGAAACAGGATCGCATAAGATCGTTGCCAGCCAGGACGGAAGCAGCATATTCTGGGTACGCGTCGGGTAGATAGTTGAGAACAGCTTGGAAGAGGAGGAAAGAACCGACAGCGAAGAAGGATGAAGCGATGATGGGGACGATCCAGGGAACATCAGCGCGGGCGGACCAACCAAAGAAGAAGAGACACGCTGTGGATGTGGTCAGTTGTGAAGTTTGGCATAAGGATATTGCAAATACTTACCAGGAATGAAGAAAGCTCCAACACAGGCCGGTGGCAGACGTTTCTCTGGTTGAATATTGCCGTTCTCATCAAACTGCTTTTCCTGAATGAAGTAAAGGTAGGCGAAGAAGCCGGCAATTGTTACGAAACTTCCAATCAGGATACCAAGATAGGCCAGACCTCCTGTCTGTAGTGGCCAGCCATAGATTTCATTGAAGACAATGGGAAAGGATTCGAACTTGAAGAGTCGTCAGTATCAAGTTGTGCAAATTTGAAAGAAGAACTACAACTTACCCAACAGTATAGAAGAGCGTAGATGAGGGCAATGTATAAGTTGAGCAGGAAGACAATTGGCTCGAGGAAGCTGAGCGTAATGGGCCTAATCAAACTCATCTTGACAATGTCCATCTTCTTCATGCCTTCAGACTGCACGACTGCTTCGGTCTTGAGCTTTTCGTCACCAGTAATTTGACGAAGGCGGCGACTACGACGGTAAAGGATGTTGGCTGAAGAGGTTTCGGGCAGCAGAAAGAAGAGGAACACCCAGGCGAAAGCGCTGAGCCATGTCAACTCCCAGATAGTCCACCGCCAATCTTCGAAGGCTGCTGCAAAGGAGCCGACAAGAGGACCCAAGACAGGACCGCAAATAGCGGCAACACCCCAGATGGCGATAGCATAGGCGCGCTTTGCAGGGGTGTACATATCTGAAATAGAAGCACCTCCTGTAGCACTTGGCGATGTCAGTATCACCTGATATGGTGGCTGCAACAAAAAGGTATGACTTACAGAACTGGCGAACCAAAGAAACCAGTGAGAAAACGGAAACAGAGAAGCATGGCGAAATTGATAGACAGCGCTGTTGGGATTTGAAACAGAACGAAGACCAAAAGGGTGCCAATATAGATCGGGTTGCGACCAAATTGAGGAATTTCACTCATTGGTGCCCAAATGAGGGGACCTAGCAGAGTCAGCATTGACGTCAACACAGTGCTTCTTCTATTCTCCCATACCTGTTCCATAGCCGAGAACGAACATCGTCAGGCCAAGCGTAGCTGCAGCTTGACTGGTGTGGAATATAGTTTCAACCTGCATGATTCCAGGACTATAAATGGCAGAACCAATATATACACCAGTCGTGAGGAGACAGATTTCGAAGGTGACAAAGAACTTCTTTGGGGTCGACCAGTTTTGAGGATTGGCTGGATCATCAGGTCCATACCAATCCACAATGTGAACATCCTTGCCCTTCTCTGCATCGATTTTGACGCCACTCGCAACATTGTAGCGGATTCTTTCTTGACTATCCACCTCTGTCATAGAAGAGCCAGACGAGTTTGGTAGTTGAGTTCCGTTGGCTTCTCTTGTCCTATATCCACCTAATGGCTCCTGATCTGGAGTATCCGAATCTGATCGCTTTCCCTCCTTATCCTTCTCTTCCTCGGATTTCTCCTCGGGCTCTGTTGTGCCGTGGTGTGCTGCGTGGCCTGACTTTTCCTCATTTAGGTATTTCTTCCAGTATTCGACATCATCTTCTTCTGGATAACGCAAAAACTTCTTGTTCGTGACCAGACGAACAATCTGCCCAAAGCACGAATCTCGGATGAGTTCTTTCATGGCTGCTTGTTTGAAGTCACCGTGTGGTAATCGTCTTATACAGGCCGTCGACGACCTTGAGAAGCGAAGTTATTACGGACAAGTATACAGATCAGGCACAGAAAGAGGCATGTACGATGCAGGGGCAAGAGTCTAATATATAGTCCATGACGTTCCGGCACTTGCTGAGACGATCTCAATGCATAAATGTAAAATGTCCCGTTTTTCCTTATGATGTTATGCTTGGCATCGATACAAGCCTCTCCCGCAGCCGTACCAAGATTCAACGACATCGAATATGGTAATCGAAGATGTCTGCGATGCTTCCATTTAGATGCATTATATGTTAGCATCTCCATACATGATACTTATGACTGAAGCAAGTGACATAATCGAAGGAGGAGTACTACTGGTTCAGTACGCTGTTTGCTTGAGATGCCATTTGCTCATACTGAAGTCGAGTTACTGTTGAGACGAAAAAATCCTTCTTTGGAATTTCTTCTCGTGCTCATCGTCATGATTACACGACCCAAGCCCTCACTTTAACCTTGCTACGGGCTACGGCACAGCTTCTGTATCGACTTCAATCTTGCAGCAAACATCGACGTCCGGCAAACATTGACGTCCCAACAGTCTGGACGACTGACAAAGCAGTATTACTCAGCAATCTGTGGTGTCTCTTGCTAGACATCTCGTGTGTCCTGTTCTTTCATTTCGGTCGCCTCATCACCTTCTCCGGCATTCTCAGCCTGCATGTCTTGAGCGTGCCTTCATTCTGTCATGCTCTCTCTGGCAATATGTACACCTGTATCCTGTTTCGATGATGGCGCTGAATGGACCCTGGGTGCAAGGTTTATTCCATAAGACTGCATCTTTGCACATTTTGTTTAGGACAGTCTCCGTGCAGCCGCAAGTGAAGATATGCTTGAAGAAGGTGCACATTGTGAGGCGACTTCAGAAGGAGTAGAGATGTCCCAAGGAGTAGCGATGTTGACAAGGAGTAGCGACGTCCGAATGTGTTCTCAAAGGTCACAAGACTGTTGTTCTGAAGAGGTCTGAGTTGTGCCGTTGATGGCTGAGATACTGTGGTGACCGTGGGTGATTGTAGGTGAAAAACGCTTGAGCTGGGATCGCTCTTCAGTGAAGCTAGTAAGCATTAAAAGTGCAGCGGGACAAGGCAGAGATCTGGGCTTACACTTCTTGTGGAGTCGCTGGCGCCGAGTAACCAAGTAGGACTTGCTTGAGATCGGTAAGGTAGGATGCCACTAACACTGGCGTTATGTGAGATCGTGGTAGTACGTTATAAGCAAACGCAGGCAACTTATAAGATGCATGTGCGTTCCACGAAACGATCTTGGCTGGCAGGTTTGTGCGAGGTTAGGAGTTCGAGTAAGGTAAGAAAAAACGAAGTCGAAGCACAAGGTTGGAGTGAAAGCAGTCACCCGCTGCATGCGCTGGCATGTTGTGAGATGTGTTTCACAAGCAATAGCAGCTCTCATGCACAGAACAGTGACATGCTAAGTCTTAGCCAATAGGACTTCAGTGTTTTCAGGGTAGCAGTACATGTACCTTGCAGATTGTACAAACGAGAAAGCGTTCGCTTTGACCAAGTCAAAGGCTTCGAGAGCATGAACTAGCAGAGTCTGGCGCGAAATCTCTAGTCGCACTGGGCTTCACTTTAGTGCACAAATGCCGACTTTACAGTAAGCGAACGATGAGCTGGTTCCGCAAGACTACGCGGTTATGGTGAAGCAAATGTTTAAGGATGTTCTCGGCTACTCGGATATCTGAAACGCATGATCAGCGCAACGTGGTTTAAGTATAGACGTTTTGCGGAGGCTTGGGATGAGGCGTAATCAAGGTTGAGAAAAAAATACACGCGCTCTGCCCAAACGAGGACGCGACTTTCCTAGCTGTGACTTGGCCTGTCACTAATGTGCCTAGCCGTACGGGCATCTTTTACACTACTGCTTAATTGCTAATGCTCCGCCAATCGCAATGATTGTTTTTAGGCGCCGCCTCGGCCCAATGCCTGCGACTACAGCGCTAGAAGCAAACTATAAGCTCGCTTCGATTCAACAAGGTTAGTATCATGCTTGATGTGCCGCGCTATCTATCTATAGCTACATCTTTGGCGCCTTCTCTGTATGTCAGAACACAAGGATAAAGTTGGCACTATCATTTCCACCTAATCCTTTGTGGTTTGCGTCACTGGGAGCCATGCAGCAACTGCATTCACGTCGCTGAATGAGGCTAGATGGAGCCAACTCTGTCACGTCCGAGCTCAGATCCGAGCTGTACATTCACTTTAGTTCACATTCACGCATTCACCATAGCACAGAGTTTCGTCGTTTTCGTCTTCGCTGTGCGACTACTGCATGTAACCTTGGACAACTCTCAAATATATATGTAGCTCACTTATAGCCTCTACAATCCTCCTTCGCATCACCACACGCTTTTGCCTTAGCAAACACATCGGGCGTTTTAGACTAGGATGCTGTACAACGAGATCGGATCTTGATGCTAGCTGTTACACTGGATTCTCTCGCACCATGTCATTGTACGACATCGACCAGAAGATATTGGGAGCATCAATAAAAGACTGGCAACGAAGCCATCCAGTCTTCAGCGCTGATCTTCTGAAGATTCTGGGTATTACCACGATGCTTCGTGAACGAGTAACCACCTTGAGAGAATATATCACATCAAACTCGGTGGCTCAGATCGAGGTCCAAGCATTACTAGATCACGTCCTCTTGCTCGTCAAGAGCGGTCTTATGGTTGTGGAGTCACGCATCATGCCTTTTACAGATCAAGGTCAACGTGGGACGATGTTGCAGGTGATCACTGCCAAGTTGAGAGCGTCATTCTACCACACTCTCAGCCAATATCATAATGAATCTGTCAAACATCATACTCCAGCCGGTAGCAAGGCGACTTCTGCGTCGCATCCTACATCAACTACTCCTCGTCCTTCCACTACAACCCAGCAACTGAAGCCGTCATCACCAGAGAAGACGACCTCCTCGGGCACGTCATTCCTTACGAATCCTTGGGCGCAGGCGACCGATACCAACAACGGCAATGTGCCACCAGATAGTAGACCGTATAGTTGGGGGCTGCAACCTCTTTCGTCACTCGGCAACATCGATGGATTCATCATGTCTAAACAGGATCACATCCCTCGCGCAAAGGTTCTCTTTCAATCAGCCAGCACTCTCGCGAAAAGACTTCCTGGGTCATCTCCACTAAGGATGGCAATCATGTTCGAGCAGACCATCTTCCTCGCAGAATGTGTTGGTGATGAAGCAGCAGCCCGGTCAGTGGCGCGACAAGGTGTGACAGAGTGTTATGGGTCACCGGAACACATTGAGGGCTCCGACTTCGACGACGCAGTTGTGTTGATGCTCGCTCTCAAGAAGTATGCTGGTACGTAACGAAAGTAGTGTCGGAATCGGAAGACGAGGCTCCATGAGACGGCGACGAATATGAGGAGCGGAATAGTGAGGAGGACGTTCTATCAGCGATCAGCAACGACGAGCAACCATATCAAAACTTGAAACTTGGTCTTTGGGGGATTTGGGTGAATTTTTTGGTTCCTTTTGGGTGCTGGCCTTGGGACGGTTCACGACACACATAACGATTGATGAATGAAGCAAATTTTGTTTTTAAAGCATCTCCATTGGTCTCTCTGTAGGATACCTTAATACTGTGATGCCTTGACACTCTACTTATTCACCTCAGCTCCAGTCACACCACCTGGATCTGGTCAGAAAGACTGATCACTTTGAGACATCCCTGAAGCCAGAAAGGTGCGCTGGGCAGTCCTACTTTGTCAATCATCGTTTAATTACCGCGCTGGCGAATCTCCTCGTACCACCCCAAACATAACCGAGATCACCGAATCGACCTTCAACCAGAACATCCACCACAGCATCCAAGCCATCAAAGATATGCAGCTAAATACTACTACGAAGGTTGCTGCCATGGTCCACGATGCAGAAGTGGCGGGGAGCGTATGATCTCCAATTTTACCGACAAGTACCAAGGCCTGGTCAACATACCACCTACGATGAGGGCGATGAGTTCTTAGTGTGGAAGGACCTTGATGCTCGACCTGGCGACGGTCACGACTTTCAGGACGTTCAGCTCAAGGGCTGTCTATGATTCGAGAAGGAATTGAAGTATGGTCGCCCAAAAACCACCCCTACCATGCTATGCTTCGGAGGACTTGAAAAGTCAATTTTACTGCTCATGATCTTGGTGTTGGGTTTTTGGAATCGTGGGATACTCAAAAGCTACGGAAGATATAGAAGTATCTATGGTACAAGTCACAAGGACTAGAAGCTAAATTAATGAGTAGATGAATGGATGACATCTCGAATGAAAGATGGTGAGGAAGTTTGAGCTAATGTCCCACTTGACAAGTTCTTGTAGTCAACGGTACTCTTCATAACTGGAGCAAAGGTGATGCTAACCTAACTCGCAATGGCCCATTCATCAGCATCTGTGCCCTGTCCCTGGGTGTTGATGGCCTTCGGATTCATATAAAAGAAGCAAGAAACGCCACAGAGGCAACCTCTACGACGACCATAACACGGCTCACCACACGCTCTAGGAGTGGTGGGACAAGTATTGTGACGAGAAATTTGCTTCCGAAGAAACCCGTGATCAGCATACGCAGGCTGAGCATCATGATCTGTGCCCTTGCTCCTGTACAAAATGCGACAAGCAATTCTTGACCGAAAGGTTGCTGACAACACACTTGCTAAAGAGCTGGAGAACACAACCCCTATCCAGTCACGGATCGAACCAAATGTCCCTCATCAAGCACCTTATGGCCACGCACCGCGAGCTGCTGACCATACTTGTCGGGAAGCCACCTTTCCCAGAAAGTTTTACTCTTAAGCTTCTCAAGTCGCGCATAATACAAATTTTGCACGTCAAGGCCAGGCGTTGCAGCCAATGGTAAACTCGTTTACCTCCCTATAGTTCGGTCTCGTCAGTCCACTGGGCCATTCGGCATACCGGCACGAAACATCCTGAAGTCAGCAGCTTCACCTGTCCGAAGAGGTCGCTGCAGAGGCACAAGGAGATGTCTTACCATCCATCGACCTCACTGCTGAGGAAAACTCAGCCTTTACCGTGACAGCTGGTGATCTTGATCAAGGAGTTCTTTTCGACATGACTGGAGACGACGACGACGATCCGGTAGCTCCTCCTATCTCAGACGCGCACAGTTAGATACATGGCTAGGTGCCTATCCTGCCAATCCAGGAAGTGTTGTAAGTGGAGGATTGCCAGTGTGTGAGAGCAACGACAATCAACCATGAGATGTTGTCGAGGACGCAAAATTGATATGACGCATCGATATAGACCACACGGTCGCCTCAGCTCTGGTCTGATGGCGCTGAGGCCATCTCCCACGAAGAACACCTCGAGATATGACAGAGATGAGTAGAGAGATTGGTCATGAGATCACCTGTGAGAATACCATTGGCCCTCGGCCCTTCCAAGCAGAAAACAGATATCAAAAATTGGAAGTTGGTCGCTATATCATGGCATCGAACGACCTTGTTAGACAGGCGGCTTTGTTTCGGAGGACTTGGTTTTTGGATTTCACTGCATGTTGAATGATCGACCTCAACCAATAAGGAAATCGATGCTCCTTTGGCGGGAAGGTCAGACGCGGTTTTTAGCAGAAGAAGTAGATTACGCGACGAAAGTGGCTATGTTTGTGTTCACCTTCCTGCTTCGGGTCCACGTGTTCGCCCTCATAACTTCAGAGGATGAGGAAGGATGACAAATCCTCCAATATTGAAGCAATGTTTCAGGAACTGCCAAGACCCGGTAGAAGATCCGACATGCTTGGCTTCCTGTTGTAGCAGGAGAGGAAATTGATTTGCATGACAGCCTTATTTCAAGTCAACCCAGCTTCGTGAGAGCGGGGCTGTGAATTGGTGTTTACAGATATCTAACTACTCACTACAGTAAATTGGCCCCGATGCAGGGTTGTTCTGAATTGGTGTTTACAAGGACCCCATGTTGTTGACCATGTTTCACCTTGCTGTGTTTCAATTGCTCGTTGTATGGCGTGGGGGTTCGTTTGTTTTTCAGATGGAATATGTATATCAGCTCAAATGCCGACTATTAGCATGATATCAGACAGACAGACATCGCCTAAGCATTGAGTTCGAGCTGTAACATTTCTAAGTCCTTCAATATGGTTGCTTTTCCTGTTTCACTACGTCTTTTGGCGGCAGCGACACTCTCAATCACTACTTGTCTTGCTCAGGTACCACCCACTCCTCAAGGACTTACCATAATCAACGCAACCAACTTTCCAGGTGCTACAATTAGTTTCAAAGTACGTTCATGATATACTTCACCACAAGCTCTGGTCACTTACTCCAAGTCCAATAGGAGACACACATCTGTGAGACTACGGATGGCGTGAAAGGCTACAGCGGATATGTCAACTTCCCTGCTGCTCCTGCTCAGGGTCGCAACTATCCGCAGCACACTTGGTTCTGGTGAGTGCTCCCTGGATCCTGAGTTTTAGGAATTGACTAATCTGTCCAGGTTCTTCGAGGCTCGTAAAGATCCAGCCCATGCATCTCTCATAGTTTTCCTCCAAGGTGATCCGGTACTAACGATAATGGATACCCTAACCTTGCAATACCAGTTCTGATATTATTATCGATAGGGAGCTCCCACTAGCCCCAGTACGGTTGGGGATATGGGACCTTGCACTGTTCTTGATAACTCAAGAGACACATCCAGCAGCCCATGGGCATGGAACGATCGTGTCAACATGCTATACATAGACCAGCCGGTCCAGACAGGCTTTTCCTACGACACCCTTACCAACGATAGCCGGCCTTATTTTCTATGTGCTAAAATGTCGACTGCTGACTTGTCTCTCCAGCATTCACTCTTGCAGGCGACTTCATCAAGGGACGCAACCTCGCCATTCTCGGTGAAATGCTCAACAGAGGTGTAAAGGTCGCCCTCATGTATGGTGATCGTGACTATCAATGCAATTGTAAGCTAATTAGCAGTAAGAAGATAGGTGGTGTCTATTGCTAATCATTATATCACAGGGTTTGGTGGTGAAGCTATCAGTCTCGCAATCAATTCAAGCATCTCATCGGACTTCCACCAAGCTGGCTACACGAACATCCAGACAAACGCTGGATATGTCGGGGGTGTGGTGCGCCAACATGGCAACTTGTCGTTCTCCCGAGTGTACAATGCAGGCCATTCAGGTATGTCGAGGATAGTCGTAGAACACTTGCATCTACTAATGTGACGAATAGTCCCTGCCTACTAACCTGAGACAGCTTACCAGATCTTTTAACCGTGTTATGTTCAACTCGGACGTCTCTACGGGTGCTCAAGCTATCAGCAACACTTACAGTACCACCGGTCCTGCTTCAGCCTTGAGCGGCAAGGTCGATATTTTCAAGACCTTCAAGACAAGTGTTCGATGCTGCTACTGGGATGTTTTCGAAACATGCAATGCTATTCAGACAGCCATGATTGCCAATGGTTCCGCAATCTTCCAAGACTACATTCTCATCGGCTACAAATTGGCCAATGGACAACAAATGTTTTGAACGGAAGTATGAGTGCTAGCAGTAGTGGAAGCAGCAACAGCAGCAGCAGCACCGGAGCTAGCACTGGAAGCGCAGCCAGTGGTACTGCGGCATCCGCTGTAGCACCTTACAAGGGTGGTGCGAACAAAGCCACTGTTGGTTGGCTTGATCTAGCAGCATTGTCGATGGCCGTCGCGATTCTGATGTAAAGAGAGAGAGTCTGAACCGGCGAGCAGTATCAAGGCCATGATCTTTCTCAGGAGAGCCAGTAATCTCCTTTCATGGGTGGAACCTGGTGTGAGGAGTGCTGGAGTACTTTAGTATCAGCTAGCTAGACTCTCTTTACCTTGCCGCACTCTTAACGAGCTAGATCCTACGACGGGTTCCTGTTAGATTACAAGTTCAGCTAAGTCTCAGGTGGTGAAGACTGCTAGTGAGGATAAGATAGTACGTATAACAATGGCCGCGTGAACCTGATGATACAGAGAAGGGTAGGAGTAGCTAGGTAGAATATGTAGGTGTATAACCATACTGTCGCGTGCGTCGAGGATCAGCAAGATCTGCTAAAAATCATATCGATGAAGCTTGCACAGCCGCGATCGATATGATCACGCCATAATCAGGCAGAAAGAAGAAGCGACAGATTCGCAGAGTTAGTGTGGAAGATCGCCCGCCAATAGATCCCGCTGCAGTCTGGTACGTCGGCACCGCTACGACATACTATCTTAACATAATGAAGAGGTTCAACCAGGTAGCCGCCCTGGTTGCTGCCCTCCATGTGCAGGAAGAAGAGGAGGACACGGAGCGCGCTAGCGCTAGCTAGAGGCAATACGGCTATGGGAGGCACTCATTAATTTTGTGCAGACAGAGGTAGATATCTAGGCAAGATAATATACAGGTAAGTCAGGAAAATCTGGGGTGAGCGTAGCCTCTTTTTAGCCGTAAGTCGTTACGCTTATAAGCGTAGCTTCTTACGCTGAGGGTGGCTACGCTTAAATTGAGTCAAGAAGTAGGTAGAAGGGAACCAATCAAGAGGAGGAACGTTTATGGATTTTAAGCGTAAGTATTGAGCGTAGGTGGCGAGGACCCGCTGCTAAACCACTGTAATGGCATGTCAACACGCTGCCTGTCGTAACTCGCCTGAAGACCTTGACAACATGCCCGTAACATGTAATCAGCTATTTCAATGGCACCACCTGAAATAGACTTGACATATATGAGGGCGTAAAGAGCCTCTCAGCCTCTTTGTCTTCCTGCCTGCCTGCCCTAATCAAGGAACAAGTCCGAGGAGTGATTTCGAAAGCACAGACCAACACGCTTAGATCAACGACTCACAACAACGTCACACATTCTATATGTCAGCAAATCAAGAGCGGGCTGGTCTGGGCGGAACAAGCATCCACCTATCGTGCGCCACGATCTGATCGCACTCCGCGTGCTTAGCGGCTCGGAATCAGAAGAAGAAGTCGAAAGCACGGGAGGGGTTTCGTCTGTTTTTTGTCGCTACCAGGGCAGGAATCTGAGCCGCTATCTCGTACCTGGGTTTGTTTCGTGCAAATCTATGTGAGCAGTTACGTCACTCCGACACTCCTGAACACCAGCCTGTACAGGCAATTTCTGATGTGACCTGCTTTGCACGAATGACAGGAGAGACGAGGTTGTGACAAGCAGGACGATGAGCCTTATCATCACATCACCCTATCCAAAGAAAGAGATCATGTAGGGCAGTCGTTTTTATGCCGTTTCACCCAGGCTCCTCAACGTCATATCTGAGCGCCAACTCGACGAGGTTGACTTTAGTGGAAGGTGTGACGGCTTGACGTATAATATTATCCACCTGGGGCCTACTTTCTTCCTTACCCGCGTTTTCCTGAAGCCTCAACCTTCACCCTTTCTGACACACCAAATCGACATTTCGTCTGAGCGAAGCCGAGCAACTAGTAAGTAAAAGTCAAAGCCTCCTACGGTGTCTAGACCTCTTCGCTGGCCCCTGAAACTCCATTGCCTCTTTACGACACACCGCCACTATTCGCCTGACACTGTGAGTCTGACGTCTGCTGTAGCTTCAGGTTATAGTCGTCCTCCATCCCTCGAACCACAACTTTACTACCGACAACACCACCCGTACGCCTGTACCCCTATACGCGATCTTGCGCTTTCTCTATACTACTGGGGAATGTTAACTGCGTCTTCACGTCGCTCTACCGTTTCCTACTACACCTTTGTCAGAGTCATCAGACTCTTGAAGTGGCGTTGAATTAAGACAACTACAAGCAACTCAAACTCTACAATTCACCAAAAAAAGTCATAATGGCGTTCATCAACGACAAGAGCGGAGACTCACGTTCTCCTACTCTGGCTCCTCCTCCACCAACTGCCACTTTCGACAGCGTCAACAAGGACATGACTTTCTCGGACATGGAAAAAGGACGTAACCCGAATGGCAAGAGAGTTAGGACTGGATACTCTGATATCAAGTTCAACAGGATTGAGCCCATTCCTCCTCATCTCGCTGGGCAGGCACTAGGCTCAGACTCCGAGTCCGATATAAGTATTGGAGTGGGACAACAGATTGCTCTCGAGGCCGAGAATGCTATTCAATACAGGACCTGCAGTTGGCAGAAGACTGCAGCATTGCTCTTCTCCGAGTACATCTGTCTGGCTATCATGTCCTTTCCTTACTCCTACTCAGTCCTGGGTCTGGTTCCTGGTCTTATCATGACTGTGGTCGTGGCTGCTATCGTCTTATACACCTCACTCGTTGTCTGGGAGTTCTGTCTTCGTCATCCCGAGGTTCGTGATGTTTGCGATCTTGGACAGATGATCTTCTTCAACAACAGATGGGCTTGGTGGTTCACCGCAGTCATGTTCATCTTAAACAACACCTTCATCCAAGGTTTTCACTGCTTGACTGGTGCAAAGTACCTGAACACTGTCAGCAATGGAGGCGCTTGCACCATTGTCTTTTCAGCTATCATGGCTATTATCTCATTCGTTTGTTCTTTGCCACGCACGTTCTCTACGCTCGCCAAGCTTGGCACAGCAAGTGCCCTCTTTACATTCATCAGTGTTCTTTTGGCTGCTATTTTCGCTGGAGTTGAGGACCACCCGGCTGGCTATCCTTATGCTGGAGAAGTCCAGATCCTCGCCATCCCTCTCAAGGGCACGACTTTCGTCTCTGGTCTCAATGCTTTTCTTAACATCAGCTACACCTTCATTGGACAGATTACACTTCCCAGTTTCATCGCTGAGATGAAGGAGCCAAGAGATTTCCCTAAAGCTCTTTGGGCAGTCACGATAGCTGAGATTTTCGTATTCTCGATTTGCGGTGGCATCACCTACGCCTACACTGGTACTAATTACAACACCGCCCCAGCTTTCGGCTCTCTTGGAAACCGTACCTTTGAGATTGTATCATTCAGCTTCATGATCCCGACCTTGATCTTCTTGGGTGTCCTGTACGCTTCTGTTAGTGCTCGCTTCGTCTTCTTCAACATCTTCTCTGGCACCAAGCACATGGGAAGCCACACTGTTGTCGGATGGGCCAGCTGGGCTGGTATCCTAGCCTGCACCTGGGTTCTGGCTTTTATCATCGCTGAAGTCATTCCTTTTTTCGCCGATTTGCTTAGTTTGATGTCGTCTCTTTTCGACTCCTTCTTTGGCTTCATCTTCTGGGGTGTCGCATACCTTCGTATGAGGGTAAGCAAGAACATATTGACATTGTCAAAATTAGATGGGTCACTAACTCCTTTATAGAAAGTCGACTATGGCTCTGGTTTCATGACAGCCCGTGGCGCTCGTAGTATTATTGGTGTTGCATTCAACATCTTTTTAATCTGCGTTGGTCTGTTCACGCTCACTGCCGACACATACGCGTCAGTGGAATCTATCATCCAAGGTTATGCTGCAGCTAACTTTGGTGGCGCTTTCACTTGTGCCACCAATGGCTTGCAACCTGCTGTTGATCTTGCGACAGCTACACCCGAAGGTCTCGCGCTGGCAGCCCAACTGGGCTATCCTACTGTAGCGAAGCGTTGGTTGGCTGATGCTGGAAATGCTTACCTTCAGACATTCAAGCTCACGAGGTGAAGTGATGTTAGCGTTGTGTGACGATACGATGCAGGAAGCATGTTGTGGTGTAGGGACAGTTGGGCTAGAGCTGTCATCGCCTAGGGGACGTGAATGCTGATACTGATGACTTACCGCTTTGGCGTATCTGATGCTTTCTGTTCTTTAGCTTGGCTACATGTTGTAATATATATTGTCACAAAAATGCCTCAAATTCGCGCACTCAATACCATGTCTATCCTGCCTGCTCATACCATGGAATCAGAACCTCAGCACATGCCAATCCAAAACTGAAACATGGCCCGATGTGACGTTGCTTGTTGATTACAATCTGAAACAACTCGCGCCTATCTTTTTTCTACCTTACCTACTTACCTTACCTTCAATACTCTTTTTCACAAGCGTGTCACCCAAACATTTTCATACTAACCCTTTCGATTGTTCCAACTTCTTCATTCACAATGCCGGGCAACATTGACTTCAGTCAAGCCACTTTCTGGAGCAAGTCTTCATCTCATCGAAGATGCCAGGTTTCACGTTCTAACATTTTCACAGTTTCGGCAGCTTCAATTGTTTTCAACGTATGTCAATGAACCTCGTCGACATGAAACTGTTACTGATTTACGCTAGCCAACCTTTTGGAAGTACGAAACATGCCTAATATAATGTTATTTTCGCAAGCAAACAACTGAGCTAATAACATGTCCTCTTAGCATTGCCGCTCGTCAAGGTATGTCATGTCGACCTGAAATGGCTGCGCATTCCACTGTCATCCTTTATGGTAATACAACGAGCATAGTCTAATATGTATCTTCACAGAATACCACAACAAGACCATCACCAAGCTATTCAATGGCAACTCACTCTATGGCTGCTATGCCCTAGCCGTCACCATCTTCTCCTTAGGCATCATCCGAGACTACATGTACGTAATGAATAACTCAAACCTCTACGCGCCCAATTCTAACTCGCAGCAGTTTCCACACTGCACTTTCGCACCAACCCAGCTCTCCCATGCTCGAAGCTTTCCCATACACAACACCAATCGCTTACGCTCTCCTCGCAATCGGCAACACTCTCGTCCTCAGCTCGATGTGGGCACTCGGTGTTACAGGCACTTATCTCGGCGACTACTTTGGCATTCTCATGGACGATATGGTGACTGGGTTTCCTTTCAACGTGTCTTCGAGTCCAATGTATCATGGCTCCGCAGCAAGTTTTCTGGGCACATCGTTGTACTATAGGAAACCCTCGGGTGTTTTGCTGAGCGCGCTTGTGGTGATCTGTTACTCTGTGGCGTTGGAGTTTGAGGACCCGTTCACGGCGATGATCTATAGGAAGAGGGAGGAGAATAGGCAGAAGAATGCGGGCAAGAAAGAGTTGTAGATGGGAAATGAAGATATCGGCGATGGAGACGAAGCTAGTGCAGTAGGAAGCTGGGATGGTTGAACTAGAGATGGGGCCGAGTCAACTCTCAGCCATGTATGAAATTGGGCAGACGCTAGACACAACTCAGCAAAGACTGAGCACTAATATGACAGTAATAAACATGATTATAAGAATGCTCACATCTTCCTCTCCACTCCCTTCCTCGCAAGAAAAGGGGGCGCCAACCCCCTTTTTCGACACGTCTTTTGCAACTGCCTCAGCTTTGTGTCATCGTTGTTGCTGCTGCTCGATTTCCAAGTTTATTTGCACAAACATAGCACTCACACACTACAGATCAACGCCTGCACATCAGCTTCGCTCATCGACCCTTCGCGCTCATTAACGTCTAGACCCATCGTGACATATTCACACCATCATCGGCCTTGCGCTCGCTGTATCTCAACTCACGTCTCGTCCCGTCTCTAATTCAGATCTGATCTTGTTTCAACCTGTGCAATTCGGTGCCGGGTCGCAGCCTGCCAGAAGTACACTTACCGCAACACTAAGAGGCTGGACTGGACCACAACTCGTGAATCTACCTCTACCTGCTCATCATGTCCTCCTCCTCACAAGTCCTCGAATCCTGGATATCAACCTACTGCAGCCTGCTCGGCCACGAATACCTCGCCGAAGTCTCCGAAGACTTCATCGAAGATGACTTCAACCTAACGGGTCTCTCCTCCGGCATCCCAATGTACAAAGAAGCTCTAGAAATGATCCTCGACATTGAGCCCGAAGAAGAATCAGACGAAGATCAAGAAGACGAAGAGGAAGAGGACGAAGAAGACGCGGAAAAGCTAGCCTACCATCGCGCAGCACGCAAAAGTCAACGAGGACAGCCAGATATAATGAAGATTGAAACATCAGCAGAACTCCTATACGGACTGATACACCAACGATACATCACTTCAAGAGCAGGCATGGGACAAATGCACGAGAAGTATGAGATGGGTCATTTTGGCGTGTGCCCGCGAATACTGTGTCAAGGATGCAAAGTGCTGCCGGTCGGCTGCAGCGACTCGCCAGGAGAAGACACAGTCAAGCTGTTCTGTCCAAGCTGCTTCGACATCTACAACCCACCCAACAGCCGCTTCCACAACGTCGATGGCGCTTACTTTGGGACGACATTCGGCTCCCTCTTCTTCATGACCTTTCCCGAACTCCAACTCACCAGTCCCGCCGCCGACCTCAACTCCTCTTCGCCCGCACGACTAGCACCACCACCAGAATTCAACGGCACGAGCATCGCCAATTTTGCGCCTGGGTTAGGCAAGGGCAAGATCTATGATCCAAAGATTTATGGGTTCAAAGTGTCGGAAAGAGCGAAAACGGGGCCGAGGATGAAATGGTTGCGGATGAAACCGGATGATGTAAGGGATTTGGATGAGTGTAGGCGATATCATGCTGGTGGTGAAGACGATGAGCAAGATGAGGTGGAGGAGGAAGAGGCGGATGAGCAGGAACTTGTTAAACGGGAAACGGTGGATAAGAGGAAGAAGGCACCTATGAGGAGGCGAAGGATGGGGTCGGGCACGAGTGGGGTGGGTACCGGGAGTGCTAATGGTGCTAATGGGGGTGGAGGATAAGTTGATGATGGGTGTCAGAGAGTGTTTGTTCATTGTTTATATGCGGATACCCTACAAATGTTATCAGGAGCTGGAAGATTTCAGCTCGTTTCATTAGACGTCTCTAATCAGCCTCGACTGTACAGTCACTTTGGACCGTCTTCGCATCCATCTGCCTTCGTCGCTTCTTGCACACAAATCGATTCATAGCAGCATACAGCTTCCCTTTCCCTTCCTTACTCACATTCAGAGAGTCGACCGTGATAAGCAGCTTCGCTGGAATGTAAACTCTACATCGCCTCAATCTCGATTGAAAGCCCGATTGATATCTGCATCTACTCCTCTCCTCCCTTGTTCCCGCAACACCAAGCTTCGAATCAGCATGCACTTGATATTAGCGAATATGTTGGCTGGGTTTTTTTTAATTTCTGCGTATATGTTGTCTTTGGGATGGAAAGGCCTTTCCTATTACTGTAGGGGTGTCGTTGGTTTGTCCAGTATACTGCATGCAATGTGCGTCTCAGCCTTGAGGGTGCATGCGCATGGCCTTGCATTTGGTAATAAATCCTTGGAAAGGTATATTCAGAGACAGGTGGAAGCAACACCGAGTGGAATGATGTTGGTGGGATGATTTGCCCAATGGACTGACTTCCCATATCGGTTTTTCGAGGGATTTATAGTCATACCAAAGGGAGTTTGACTCGAAAAGTCACTCCAGCACTCTTCACACCATTTTTTTCCTTTGTGTTAGAAATTGAGAATGTCAAAATTTTGATGCCAAGGCTTCGGGGATGTGAGATGGAGGTGTATTCGGTAGTACGGTGATTGGTACAATTGCTCTCGGTTATTTCTGTGCTATCGAACGGGCTCGAGTATCCTCCACTTGGCCTCCATTCTGGAAAAAACAGACTGAGAGATTGAAACACTCAATGATAGTGGGCTTTGCCCTCAGTTTCTTTGCTTGTATAACTTGATCCTCCTCCCTGGTCCGATCTGAACGTTTCACGGAGGGACAAGCAAAGAGCTTGCGGCAAGCAGTGAATCCGTTGGCTGTTATTCACCATCATCATGACCCTGCCTGCTGCTGCCATCGGTATGGCTTCTGAGTGGAGTTCCGTGGCAGACTGGTTTGGCTCTCGTCGTCTTGCCTATTTTGGGTTTGTGGCGTCTAGTGCTTATTGCTGGTCTCTTCTTTAGTTTGTTCCAGACTCTGGCTGCATACTCATGGCGTGCGGAAGTCGTGGACTTGTTTTTGATCGGTGAGTCCTTCTATCGTTGCCAAGATCAAGTTTCTGAGCGAAATCATCCATGCGCTATCGCTGCTCGGCAGGGATGTCAGGATCATTCCTCATATAGAAGTCTATCATTGGTGTCAGTTTCCAGTAGTACGTCGTCGTATGTGGTTAAAAGTGACCTCTTGTTGGTAGCTCTTATCTGTGCACATTGACTGATATGTGTGAGCTCAGGGAAGCATTCCTGGCCTGATATCGATACCAGCTACACCACGATGAGCCCTTCCATCCCTGCCCGCTGTTGAGGTATGAAAGGGACAATCACACTCACTCTTGTGTTCCCTGTAAAGTAAAGCATCGTCTTCTTCGCGGGTCGGTGGATGAGAGTCGAGAGCACCAGCCATTCCATACATTGGGCGTTGCTGTTGACTTGGTTGAGGGGTCTGATATCGTGATGGCGGACCGATCAGACCAGCTTCACGTGCGTGTTCAAAGATTGATTGTGGCTGCTGCTGGAAGAGCGTATCTGTTAGTCTCAGGTGTTGCCATGGATCCTTTCCACTGTTTGCATTTCGAGCTATGCTTACAGAGATGCATGCAAGATCAAGCATAGGCAGTACCGACATTTTCCTCATTTACGTCAACTTGCGTCTCTGCATCAACCATCTTATCGCCGTCCACCTTGACCTCCCCATCACGAAGTTGTCGCATAAGCGCTAAAAAACTGCTCTGTTGAAACTTCTGAGATGTGTTATCAGACACGCGATCGAGAAGCTCGCCAGCTGTATTTGCTAGGTCATCGTCACGCTTTTGTCTTTCTTGTGGAGTCATCTCTGCTTCACGTGGATCGCTGACGTCCATTTGTAATGTTGGACGTGTATTCTCCATATCTACATCTCGCTCATCTCGGTAACCGCTGTATAACTCTGCGATACGATCTTGAATATCTTGAGCTGTCGAGCCGTCGTCTACTAGGCTGTCTGAATTTAATTTCTCGGAGAGGGCGGAATTGTATCGGTTGAGTGACAAGTCTTCATCGTAAGCAGCAAATTCGTGTTCAAATGCTTCGGCGTCTGCGTGTTGTGGTATATTCGTCTGGCTACTTGCCATTCCCGTCGGCTGTCGTTCCATCTCTTGTCTTGCCATAAGTAGACGCCGCTGGTTCTGTTGCTCCACAAGCATCAATTGCATTTGGTAATCCTGCAAATTGTTTTCGGCTAGAATTGGTTCGCGCCATCCCTCCATAATTGGTTGTGCATCTACAATATGTGGGAGATTGGCGTTCTGATATCCGTGATATGCCTGTGCTTCTGGCTGTGTAGGGCTTGACATATGAAAAGCATTCATTTGTCTACTCTGCTGCTCGTCGGATGCCATTTGCGCCCGGTGAGCAGCTAGTGGAAAAGCATTGGACTGAGCTGAAGGTCTTGAGCCAATCTGAAGTCGTTGAAAGTCTGCTGCCCAATCCGGTGTTGCTTGTGGCTGTGGCTGTGGCTGAGCAAAGGCAGATTGAGGAAATGGATGGAAGCCTCGTTGAGCATTTGGAGGGAGGAAAGATTCGTTCGCGAATGGGTTGTGGCCAGATGCGAAAGCATTGAACTCGGCATCTAGCCGGCCTGGTTGGACTCCATGGCTAGATCGGAAGCTCTACTGTGCAGGTTAGACGAGTTGTGTCAAAAGCATGCTAGCATCGTCATACCTCCGCTGGCGAGGCGTGTGAGCTGAAGCGATCTTGTTGAAGTGTTCGGTCTGCTGCGGTGTGTTTGCGAAAGTTGGCCAGTGGGTTGGAAGGACCACAAAGAGCTTCGGACATGGCGAACTGGAGCTGAGGGAGGCAGAAGGATCACGGCCCTGTCACAAGTTTAGCCACTGATTGCCATCTGAGAGGAACTATAATAATGTAGCGTTTTTACTATGATGGATGAGATGACCGAGGTGTTTCAGATGGGGCGCCGGAGTTGAAGCCGTTCCAGGGGCATTGAGTGACGCTGGACGCTGGCCGCTGGACGCTGGTCGTATTGACTTTCTCATGTTGCAACGTCAACGACAACAACAACAACAACATTGCTCGCACAACATGGTGAGCAGGATCCATGTAGGCCGACAACAAGTATACGACTAATCATACTGTCAGGCACAAGTAACGTCAAATTCAGGTCACGATGACATGATTGTAAGCCTCTCGAACACGACAACATGGCCCTGAAAACAACACCTCAACACCTAACCATCTTCACTAGCACGATGCAGTCCTCGATTATTATGGCCGCCGCTTAGCCACCTGCTCTTCAGACAAGACAATCAAAATATTCGAGGTAGAGGGCGACTCCCACCGACTAACAGAAACACTCAAAGGGTACTTTCATTGCAGCCAATGAACAATCACAGCCATCATTTCTGACCTTTCTTTCCAATAGCCACGAAGGCGCCGTATGGTGTGTATCCTGGGCGCATCCCAAATTCGGCACAATCCTTGCGTCCTCCTCCTACGACGGCAAAGTCCTAATCTGGCGCGAACAATCCTCCACCTGGTCACGCATCTACGACTTCTCCTTACATACAGCATCTGTCAACCTACTCTCTTGGTCACCACACGAAACAGGTTGTCACCTCGCTTGCGCCTCCTCCGACGGTCTTGTTTCAGTATTGACATTCAACGACGACAGTAGCTGGGCACATGTCATCTTCCCAGCCCACGGCACAGGCGCGAACGCAGTAAGTTGGGCGCCGGCAATTGCGCCAGGAGTGATGGAAAAGGCAGCAACGCCAGGACAACAACAAGCACTAGTGCGACGATTTGTGACTGGTGGCAGTGACTGCGCCGTTCGGATTTGGGAGTTCAACCCCTCTGGCAACAACTACAACAGCATTGCTGAACTGAGCGGACACACTGGCTGGGTACGAGACGTAGCATGGAGTCCGTCGTTGTTGGGTGGAAAGTCATATATTGCGAGCGCGTCACAAGATCGAACTGTACGGATTTGGACGTCAAGCGATGCTAGTGCGGAGAAGAATAGTTGGACGTGTAAGACGTTGACCTTTGAGTGTTTGGTGTGGAGGGTGAGTTGGAGCTTGAGTGGGAACGTGTTGGCTGTGAGTGGGGCGGATAACAAGGTTACGTTGTGGAAGGAGAGAGTGAGGGATGGTGGATGGGAGTGTATCAAGACTATTGAAGAATGAGAGAGGTATTCGAAGTAGGTATGTCACAGGAGGATGTTAACGCTCAGCATGCATACCTTGAAGATAGAGACTGCAAGGATCAAGGAGTCATGCTATATATACCGCTCCAATGCGAGGTCACAGATTCTTCATCAGGAGCGATACAGTACGATTAGAGTGATAATCTGCCTGCAACTCTCTCGCTTACTGCTATATCACCAGAGTAGTCAGGCTATTGCTAGTGCGTAATGTTTATTTGCCCTGGAGGTCGCAATCGCAAAGGCATTCCTATGGAGAAGTGTCATAGATGTCTCGTCTTAGATGGCTCATGCATATTTTGTCTTAATAGCACAATTCAAAGCCTCTCAAGCCGATATCACCAGACGTCCATAGCCGCCATGACCTGCTCCTTTCCGTCTGATTATGCACAGAAACTTCATATTTTAAGATGGCTCTTGCTATACTCATCAAATCACCAAATCACCACCACCAACAACACCTACCTTATCCAACCCTACCATCACCCTTCCTCCTCTTCCTCTTCTCCCCAACCCCCCTCAACATCCCCTCCCCAGTGCCATACCCAACTCCCACCACAAGCGCATCCATAGGCTTCCTCCTCCTAACCAACTGATAAGCCCTCTCAATCTCATTCTCGACCCTCAACCTCGCCCTCAGCACACCCACAGCCATCCAAACACTCCGCTCCCCCTTCCTAACCCATTCCCTCCTCCTCTTGCTCTCTCCTTTGCTCATCCCAACCACCCACCCCACCAACCCCGTCCAAACCACACCAACTAAATCCCCAAAACCCAACTCTGGCACCAACGCAACATGCGCTCCGGGCACCAACTCATCCAACAGAAACCTTCTCACACTTTGCGGAATCGCGCCAAGACTATCCAGCTGGCGGAGGCGATGTTGCACTTCCAGGCCGAAGACGCGGAGGAGCGGGAGGAGGAGGCCGTGGCGACGGGAGGAGGCGTGGCGGAGGGTTGACAATGAGACGGATTCGCGGCTTTGTAGGAAGGGGAGGAGGTGGGGGCGTGCGAGGGAGAGGATGCTGTTGGTGTTGTTAGTTAGGTAACGAGGGCAGTCGACTGGAGAAGGACATGGGATGACACTTACTAGTGGTTTACGTTGAAGAGTTCGGCGATGCGCGTGAGCGGGGTGTCTCTGTCTTGGTGGGAGGAGACTGGGCGGGATGAGTTTGGGGTGGTCGTGCTGGTGGAGGAGGAGGTGAGGTAGGGCTCTATTGTGCTTGAGGGCGTTTTGACGAGGATGGGTGGGGGTGGAGTAGTGGAAGGAGTGCTGTTTGATGCGGTGGCTGCTGAGCGGATGAGCTGGGCGAGGGAGTATATTAGCGTTAGGTCGAGAGATGTGATGGTGATGTAGAGATGCTAGATGTTGCAACTTACGACGTTTGGTGTTGTGAGATAGTTGAAAAGACTGGGCATGCCATTCCCATAGTCATCGGGTATACTGATATTCAGCACTTTTCGTGTACGCGAGTATGCCTCTTCAAACGTAACATCTCCCACAGTATCCAAAACACACCTCTCCAGCACTACCACATCAAGAAAGTATCCCTCACTAACATACCTCCCCAATCGTCCCCAATACTTCCACAACCAGCTCCTTCTATCCTCACTATCTCGTCTCACACTGCCATCCAAACTCACATCCTCTTCTCCCAACCGCTCCCAAAACTCCAACAGCTCGCCCTCATTACAAACCCCCACCACCGCAGCAACAAGCGCACCCGCACCACTCCCCACCACAATCCTAGGCAACAACCCCCTCAGCGCCAACGCCTTCACCACCCCCGCATGACAAAGCCCAAACACCGCACCGCCCTGCAATACCAACGCCGTCCTGCCAAACGCCTGCCTCGTATCATGCAAAAAGTCCAACTTACTCTGACTACTTAACCCACCATATCCAACCCGTCCCTGCGAGCCTTGCGAGCCTTGCGAACCCTGCGGAGGCAAACTATACGCCGCCACAGCATCGATAGCCAGCGTGACTTGCGTGATGTAATCTTCAATCAGCAGCTTTGTGCCTGCGTACGCGCGGTCGTAGAGCCGGAAGGCGGTGATGTTGCCTAGATTGCGGACGAGACCCGAGCGGAGCAGGTTGATGAGGCCGAGGATGTCTTCGCGTTCGCGGGTGAGGATGATGGCTTGCAGGCGTTCGTAGATGAGGCGGTAGTCGTAGTATTTGCTTGCTGCGTTTTGGCGCCTGTTGATGTTATATAAGACTTTTGTTAGTGTTTTGAGGTTGTGTCTTGCTTGTGGTGGAAGATTGGATTGGAGTGGAGTCTTGTGTTGACTGACCATAGATCGTTACCCAGGATTTCGTCGAGCTGGAAGGCTGCCGATTCCCATTCTTCGAAGGAGTGTGCGGAGGAGAGAGTGCGGGTGTATATTTGTTTTGTGGATGGGCGCCGGAAGTGGTTGTAGAGACGGTATTGCCAGAAGAAGGTTACTTCGATCAGGATGCTGAAGACTGATGGTATAGCTCGGTACCATCGATTGTCTTGCAGCATGATGCTGGTGCTAGTAATGCTTGCTCGTGGTACGAAAGCATGAGAAGGGAAACAATGTAGGAAAGTTGGGCATGGTGTGAGTGATGTCAATAAATAGCGGAGTTTGAGCTCCGTCGGTGTATCTGAGCACGAGCTGTTTTTGTGATGAAAAAAAGTAACATGGCACTTTGCGAAGCTCTTTCAACAAAATGCCTTCGTCCTTCTTCGTAAGATCTTCCAGTCTCGCGTAGGCTTTCGGAAACCCTCCTTCATCTCTTAGCAACTCCAAACATATCATCAATACCATCCTCCCCTCCTTCACTACTTCCATCATCCACCTCACCTTCTTCTGCCTCAAATCCAGTCTCCAAACCCTCATTGCTCAACCTCTCCGCCAGCTTCTCCTTCTCTACCGCTTGCCATCTTGCCAAAGCCGCACTTGCATGTACTTTGAATCCAAACACCCGCGGCTCGTATCGTCTACTACTCTTCACTGGTTGTAGATTCGGATATGTGAGGAAAAACATGTGTGCAAAGGAGGAGCCAAAGTATGCGCCATCAATACAAGCGTGTCGACTGGATTTCGGAGAGTAGATGTCTTCGCATCGCGCGCAGTAGAGGGCTACTGTAGACTGACCAGGAATGTCGTGAATACCAGAAGGTAGTAGGTTTTGACCGTGGCAAGCAACACGAGGGCATTTTCCAAAATCGGCGTTCTTGAACTTTTCCATCTGGATATGAATTAGTACTTGGTGGTGTGTTGAACTAGGTGAATTGTTGTTACCATTTTGTGTTGACCGCGAGTTGTGATGATATATCTAGCATGTACTAAGCCGTAGAGGTGCCGTGCTGATCGTTCGATGGCTTCCCGCATTTCATCGTCGCACTCAAGGTCGAAGACGTCTGTGATCAGGTCGAGGGCATATTGATAGTACTGGACCTCTGTATTCAGGCCAGTGAGGTTGAAACGATCCGTGAGGTATTCTTCGTCGACGTCGCAAAAGTATTCATTGCCTCGTGAAGTGACAAACTGGTAGGAATGGCGTGTTAGCGGATCTGACATTCTCAATGCTGGCCAAATGTCGCAAGGCAAAAGTTAGGATGTAACAAGCTCAAAGACGATATCAAAGTAGTACTGTGTCGTTCCTTCCCGGCAGCCCGTCGGTTAGTGAAGACGCCGAACACGAAATCATGGCAGGGAAGGTGTGTCGGGCGTCTTGAATGTCTAGAAGTGGTCGCTACAACTTTCTGCCCAAATTGCGCAACTCCAGCTCCAGTCTCGTGTTTGTTGACGACTTCAGTTGTTGATGACAGGCGTGTGATTGAGTCCAATAGAGCAACAAAGAGATACCGCTAACGCTGTCCAGCCAACTTACAACGAGAGAAGCAAGGAGCGGGACACCATATGTACGTCCTGACAATCATTGCATCCTCAACCAAGCAATAGGCGACAACACTCACAAATCTTGCATATCGTTTTGTTTGTAGCTTCATAGCTCGTGCACGTGCAATATCAACCAAGCAAACAGCGAACAGAGAGGAAATGCACTAACCCAGTCTCGCCAAAAGTTGGTGTATTCGCTGTCTGATTCCGACATATCGTATTGCATAAATGTAGTACGCTGTGTCACCCCCAAGATAATCTACTTTCTGTATGTCACTAGCCGGCGCTTATGCGGTTTTGAGTCGTATTGTGGATGGGTGTGAGTCGATGATGGAAGACGTCGCGTAGTCAGTGGAGTATGTCGAGAACTTTGTTGATGGGCTCGTGATTTGCAGGTTGTCTGTTGATTGGATAATGCTGCACAGGTAATGCTTGTTGCTGCTGTTTTTGCGTCTGGTCTCCTTGAAGACGATGCGGTTTTCTAGGGTCACGTGGGTTTCCAACGGCGATATCAAACTAGGAGCGCGCTGTCTTATGAAGCATACAATACAGGCTGCTACGACAGTGATCAACGACAAGGCAATAAACATGAATGCGAAAGATGCGCAAGGTATCATCACAAGCATTATCTACATACTATTCCAGCCATTCTTTTGTGCTCGAACCCAAACACGAAGCATTATACGTCTTTACGTATTTCAAGACCAACCTCAGCCAATATCAGGACCAGCTTGCATCGCCGAACGACGAGAGAGCTCGCTAATTCACTCTATACTTACCTCCCGCCTCCAGCACCTCCACCACCGGCTCCTCCTGCACCACCTCCACCAAACCCACCCATGAAGTTGCGTGCCCTATCAACCTGTTAGTCGTGTACGAGGATATGTGCATGTATCACTTACATCTCTGCAATGCTTGGATCTTGCATCAAGCTTCCAATATCTGGCATGCCGCCACCACCTCCTGCACCACCACCGCCACCAAACGAGCTAGCCATTTCTCTCAATCTTGGGTTGTTCATTAGGTTGGACATCATATCAGGATTTGACATCATGTTTTGAGCCATCTGTCGCATCATTGGGTTTTGCATCAGAGCACCAAGATCTGGCATTCCTCCTCCTGCTCCTCCTGCACCACCGCCACCGAACATGCCAGCCAAGCTGGACAGGTCAGGCATGCCGCCACCACCTCCTCCGCTTGATGGTGCTCCGGGACCTGATCTTGTGACATCGTCCTCATCTTCCTCCTCTTCTACACGCTTCTTGGCTGTCTCATATCCCTTCCGCATAGCCTCGCTACCACCATTACCCTCTGCATCAATTCCACTCTTGTATGCTTCCATGCTGCCCTTTGCATCGCCAAGAGCAAAACGTGCCAGTCCAAGACGACTCCATGCCTTTGTATATTTAGGGTCGGCTGCAACTGCCATCTCAGCGTCCTCCTTTGCTAGGTCGTGTTGCTTCATTGCAGAATGTGCTGCAGCGCGGTTGGAAAGGTAGATAGGGTTTGCAGGGTTGAGATCAATAGCCTTTGAGTATAAGTCGACGGCTTTCTGATAGTCTTTTTGCTGCATGGCGACATTTCCTTGCCCCTTCAGCGCCTCTGCTTCTGGATTTGGCTTTGAAGAATCTGTGGCAGATGGAGCGGCTGCCTTGGTGTCTGAGCCACTACTCGAGCTGGGTGCGTTCTTTCCTCGAAGCTTCTCATAGACAGTGTAGATACTGAGGAGGTTCTGTCCATTACCTACTGCATCGGCGACAGCCTTCTTGTCGGTGGGGTCGACATTGAAGCATTCAGCAATACAGTTGGTGGCCACGTCGATTGAGTCGCGATCGTCTGCAGAGAGCGTTCCATCTTCGACGGAGGTGTTGAGATAGTCGATGATAGCGAGGGCTAACTTCTTGCGTGATGCGTCGTTGGAAGCCATGTTATGTAGTGTGATTGTGTAAGTAATGACCTGTTTATGTTTCCAGACGAACATGAAACCAATGTGCACGTGGCGAAGATAGTGTAACGGTTATCACCACAACCTCCAATGTCCCCTGTGCTTCACTTTCAGTTTCAAGAGGACAACAGACCCGGTGCAGCAGATGCTAGGTGGATGGAGACGAGTGATTGTGCAGCAGAGAATAAGAATATGATGGGTCTGGCCATCCTACACAACTAACCAAATTCGACCTCTCTTGTTTCCCATACCTTCAGGATACTTTCGATAAGCTCTCGACAAAGATGCTCAGCAATGCGCCCTCCTCCCCAGTTTCCTCCCTCTCCTCCCTCGATTCAGATCAATTCCAACGAAAGCGCATCGAACAAGATGGCGACCACGACTCTCTCGTTCTACCTTCACCCAAACGCCGCAAGGTCGGCTCTCACACACCAAATACTTACGATTCGCCCATGATCGACGCCGAAAAGGACATTCCAGACGACGTCTCCGACATATCTTCAGACACCAGCGGAAGCGTCCAAGGCTCACCCCGAGCAATAAAAGAGCTTGGCATGCCAGACGAAGACCTGCTAGCATCAGAACAAGTCCGTGCTTGTGGCTGGGAAGGCTGCACACTAGGCGAGCTAGCAAATCTAGACGAATTGGTGCATCACCTAACCGAAGAACACGTCAACGCAGCCAAGACTACAAAATATACCTGTCAATGGACCGATTGCAAAGCCAAAGGAAAGACGCAAATGAGCGCGTATGCACTGAAAGCGCACCTGAGAAGTCACACGAAAGAAAAGCCCTTTTACTGCGCGCTGCCGGAATGCGATCGCTCGTTTACGCGGTCGGATGCGCTTGCGAAACACATGCGCACGGTTCATGAGAACGAAGCGCCCAAGACTCTAGAGCACTACAGCAAGAACCCACACGCTGCTTTGGCTGAGAAGCCGGAGAAAGAGACCGGTACACCTATGCGTGGCACACCCATACCAGCACAACCCAGTATAGTGAAACCACCACAAAAGCTCAAACTCCTACTCAACCCCAGCAGATCGTCTGTATCTAGTGTTCCACACGCAAACGGTGCAGCTCCAGGAACAATATACACAGGGGACATCACACCCTTATCGCCGGAGTCGCGAGACACAACATTTGGCCCTCTCCCTGTCGATCTTGGGTTCACAGCCGACGAAGCATCCATGTCCCGTCACGACCTCTTCCGCCTGCTACGGCGTCAAGTCCACTGGGCCGAACAAAACGCCAGATCTCTCAATTCATCCCTAAGCACACTCGAAAGCATGCGCAAGACCGAATTCCTCGCCAAAGAACTCGCGCTCGAAAACGCTCTCGAAGGTGCCTACGCTGCCGCCGAGCGCAAAGGCCTGGTCGGTGCCTGGGCTGACCACGGTGTCCGCGGCGTGCCGATGGAGGGAACATTACAAGCAGATTTGATAATGCGCGACGACAAGTCTTCCACGAGATTCTGGAACGCACGACGAGAGGAAGGCGAGAAAGTAGTCCGCTGGCTCGAGCAGGACCTAGCATACGCCACAAGACTTCCTCTGCAGCCTCCAAAAGGCAGCGAAGGGAAAGTAGAACCATGGTATCGCGGCGCCGAATGGCACTTGCGTAAACAGGAAATGGAACGTCATCGTCTCTGGCGGCGCCAGGAAGAGCAACAATCTCAGCAGCAAGGACCTGAAAGCAAGAAAGTTGAAGTCGAAGTTGACGAGGAAGACGCAGACGACGTTATTGACGACGCGGCGCTACTGGGTGATGCGGACGAAGCTGACGATGACCTGGAATTGCCCGACGAAGATCCCGAGTATGAACATGAAGATGGCGAGGATGTGCAGCAGAGTGAATATAAGAGAAGATATCGTCCGTATGGACCACCTGTTGATGGAGCAGAGTATGGGGCGGGTGATATTGAGGAAGCTATGGATATTGACGCGACTGCGGGGAGGCTTAAGGGCGATGTGAGGGATGAGGTGTGAGTATTGATGATGCATGCACGCATAGATAAGGGCATGGGGTTCTTGTTGACACTTTGATAGGCAAAATACTACTCCAAAGGTCGAAGATGCGAAACCGACTGCTGCGTGGTCTTGGTCGCCTATGTTTCAAAACGTCAGGAAATATAAGAGATAGCGATTGTGAGGTTTAGACCAATATCAGAATGATCCTGTTCCTGCTCTGTTGGGCGTGCTCTGCGGACAGCATGCAAGAAACTGTCGTTTTTCTCGAACACAGGTTACGTGTGCTTCTTACAGAATATTAGCTGCATGTGTGGTCATTGAAGAGGGCAGATTTGATGAACGATTCGGGCGTCTTGCATCGATTCGATTCTCTTGTGACTATCTATCGTATTTCAGTTGGTTCATTAGTTATCACATGACCTTCTTCCTGTCTGCCCTTGCCCCCAATCACGTATATATCATTAGCATTAATCTCCCATAGCCAGCACAGCAGCCTTTACATCTTCCCAAATCAATTCAAGCATCACCAGCAGCAGCCAGGTCAGCATCCACAGCCAGTCTCCTATTAGCACCCACTCCTGTCGAATTAGTCGTCACAGGAATATCAGCCAAATTCTTCCACCAAAGCGCTTCATTATTGTTCATTGCGGCTGCTCTTGCTGCTCCTGCTGTCACGACGGACGCGTAAGACCTGAAATTAACACGCAGATCAGTAACAATTCAATTATAGAACGAAAAAAAAAATCAAACTCACCAAGTCAAATCTCTAGCACCTTGAGGAGCACCCGTATTCCTATTAATCTCCTCCGGCATCCGTCCATTAGGTGGGGTGTAATTATTGATCGTCCTCATAAATGCATCACCCCATCCATTCAAACTGTTAACCATGTTGAAGAATTGAACGTCATTAGCTGGATAGCTTTTTCCCGCCTGCACATTCGCCTGCGGAGAGAAGTAGCGCCAGAAAGGTAAAGAATTACCAGTAACGCTAATTTTACCAATAGCTGTGTAGCTAGCAGAAGCACGGTAGAACAGCTCAGCCATGGCAGCGGTGCAGAGATACCAAGGGTTGCCACCATTTGCTTGCGTGCCAGTTCCGTTGTAGACGTCTTCGGGATATCGACCGATGGGAATGCCTAGGATAAGGCCTTGGGCGTCGTGGGTGACGCTTGAGATGTTGTAGATGAGGAAGGACGTTGCTATTTCGAGGGCGCTAGAGAGGACTTTGGGGTCGGTGTATGAATAAAGACCGTCACCAGCGTAGCCATGTAGGACACCGAGGATAACAGCAGTGTCTTTGAAGGAGTATTTGCCGTTCAGGACGGGACCGTATTCGTAAAGAATGAGGTTGCGGGTTTTGTCCCAGAATTGAGACATTGTAGCGGCGAGGGCAGTGGCTGCGGAGGATAGAGTGGTGGAAGTGGCGGAATCTCCCATTTTGGTGGCAAAGGTTGAACCGAGGACTAAAGCACGATGTTGTACCATGCGCTGGAGAAATGTTAGACGGCAAAGTCAAATGGAGAGCGAGGTCAAAGGCTTACAGTGTAAAAGTGATCACTTTCCTCCTCCTCCCAAAGATCAAAAGAAGGGGAAGACCAGTTGCTAGCGACGAAAAGAAGGTCCTTCATAATCGGCGCACCAGAGGGATTTGCCGAAGAGTTGTAGAGTTTGTTCTTAACTGTGTCCAAGCTGCCGCCATTTGCCATGTATGTATTGGCGAATTCCATCAATGTGATGGCAGCAGTAGCAGGTCCGTCATTTTGAGGCCTACCCCAGGGGCCAGTAAAGACAGAGTTGTCTGTCTATTGATTAGCTTGATCATGCATGAGGTGTTTCAGTCTTTCGTGGTGTACTACATGGCTGATTAGTAATCCGTTTCAAATCTGTAACAGCAGCAACATACCCTAGATTGAACTTGGGCTCACCAAGTCCTGTCTGCAATCCAGGATCAATCTGTTCAGTCGCTCTTGCAATCGAATAGTTAAATAAAAGGTCCGAGTAGTAATTCCTGATCGTCATGTTGGAAGCACCAGCATATAGCGAGGCCACAACATCGAATGTCAGACTGGAGTCTCGAACCCAGTTGTACTATAGCTTGTAAGTCTGTTATTTTCACATGTATGTATTTGTCGACTTACGCCATAACTATAATAGATTAGCACGAGTACCACGCCTAACGCACCAATCAACTTACTCAGGATTAGCATAACTCTGCGCCGCCACAATCGTCCCAACCGCTGCATCAGTAACTTCGATATTGTTAAACATAAACCGCTTCGCCTTTGCAGCTTCACTTCCCTTGGCAGCAGCCAAGAAGTTCGTGATATCCTTGCTGAAACCAGTTGGTGTAGCATATGGTGGTGGAATCGCAGTCGATGTGGGTTTGGGTCCGGAAGCATTTACCGTGATATTTCTGAGATCTTCAACAAAGATTTGATTGATGTTTACAGCATTATAAGTGAGATTGAGCAGGTTGGATATACCGTCGAGGTTGACATATGGGGTCGTGGAAGACCAGAGTTCATAATTCGTATTGGAGATGCTGGATTGGTAACCCAGATTGACGGCACTGAGAGGAGTCGAAGCGCCAGATTTGTCGCTGTAGTAGAGACTGACTACTTTGTCGTAGCACAGGTTCTACATTCGATGTGAGTATATGCAGCTGTTGTATGTATTTTAGATAGTGATTTTTACCTCAATATAAGCGTCGGCATATAGAGTCCCACCACAATAAGCTAGAGAACGCAACGCCAACGCAGTCGCACTGGGCACAACAGAAGCATACGTCGTCGTCACACAGCTGGCAGAAGCCGCAGGAGCAGCAGTCACAAAGCTTGCCAATCCTACGAAGGTGGCAGCTAGTACATTTTGACCTCTCATTGCAACGGTATAATCTTGATAGCAATTATGTTTGAAGGCACACTGCAGTGAGGAAGCCATGGTGAGAAGACCTTCGGCAAGTACTTATACACGATGGAGGAATGAGTTTGAGATCAGCATGGATTGCTCATCCCCGCTCTCGAAGGAGTGGATTTCATACATAAGCACATCATAGTGGAGAGATCTACTCCTCATAATTAACTGCATTTGGCAGGAGCAGTCAAAGAAGGGAAGAAGCAAAAGCTTCTGCTGTGCGGGGTCATGTCTGGTGACGACGTTGGCGTCTCTCCTCAATCAAGTCCTCGGCCCGTGGCGTGAAAGCGTCGAGATGAGATGACACAAGAGTCTCCAAAGTCATCTTCTTCTCTACCACCTACGTCTACTTCTATACTATCCTAATGTCCCTCAATCTCCCTAGGCTTATACGGCTCCTCCAAATACTTAACCTCCTCATCCGTCAACGTCTTGCCCTTGACTTCAACTGCCTCATCAATCCTCTTCACGCTCGAGAAACCAATAATGGGACTCGACACATATCTCAAAATCCATGCCATTGCCACATGCGACATAGCCCAGCCCTTCTTCTCCGCTAACTCCTGCACTCGCGAGATGATTTGATGTTGGACATCTGAAATTTCTGGTTGTGCTTCTGATCGCTTTGTTGTGCCTTGTGCTTCTGGCTTACGTGCTAGAAGACCGCGTGCGAGAGGTGCCCACTGTTTGTTGTTGTGTCAGTTAATGGTCACCAAGTTGAACATGTTTTGTTTACTACTCACCGGAATCAACCCAACCCCAGTCTCTCTGCAAAAAGGATTCATCTCTCTCTCTTCCTCACGATACAACAAACTGTAGTGATTCTGCATGCTCACAAACTTGGTCCATCCATTCCTCTCTGCCGCAAACTGCATTTGCGCAAATTGATAGGCATACATAGAAGAAGCACCAATATAATGCACCTTTCCCATTGTAACAAGATCGTGTAGCGCTTTCATGGTCTCCTCGATGGGTGTAGCGGTATCAAATCTATGAATCTGAAGCAGGTCGAGGTAGTCTGTACCAAGACGCTTGAGTGAATTATTCACATTGCTGAAAATAGCAGTCCGGGAGAGACCACCGCGGTTGACATAGTCTTTGTGGTTTGGTGCAATCTTGCCATGTTTCTGAGTGGTAAAGTTGGGGCTGAAGGAGAAGAGAAGTGTCCGTCAGTTGCTGGTCTTACACACATAAGAATGTGACTACACACCTTTCACCGACATATCCGTAGCACTTGCTCAGCAGTACCAACTTCTCTCTGGGGATCTTGTACTCCTTGATAGCATTTCCAATAATCTCCTCGCTTTTGCCGTTACTGTAGACGTTCGCGCTGCGCCATGCATATCAGCTTCGTATCTTGTGGCTGTTTCCGACATCTTTTTCTTACGTATCCCAAGTATTCAGGCCCCGATCATAAGCAGCTTTGAGCAATGGCTTGGCCTGTAGAAGTGCTGTCAGCAAGACGAACTAAACGAGATGTGCATGATCTTTACCTCCTCCTCGCTGATGACCCAAGGTTGCCATTCGGTCTGTCCAAATGACATACTAAAGAAGGTTTAGATGGCTTGAAATACTCAGCTCAAGTCTGCGTCCTTACCATCCAAAGATAGGCACCGACACTCTAAGACCACTCTTGCCAAGATTGCGGTATTCACATTTGGTCTCCTCGAGACCTTGCATGATTGGGTCTGACATGTTTGCGGGTTGGGGGGTTTATCGGGTTTCTTAGTTAGTTGGTAGAAGATGGTAGTTGCACGAAAGAAGCGAAAGAAGGAAAAGAAACAGAAGCTGATTGTAAGATGCTAAGTGCCCCCACTTCCAATGGCTAATCGCTTCTGCCCCGCATGATGCTCCCCGTGTTTCAGCCTAAAAGGAAAGCAGTTTCAGATAAAGCTTGACAACGCCAAGATGTATTTCAAAATGTAAGTACGTTGGGATAGAACATGATGCAGGTTATGAAGTGCTTAGATGAATTACAGTCATACCGGGACTCGTTCAGTATGACATGAATTAACTGTATAGCTGATAGTGCGCCTAACTATCACGGCGAGCTCGAATCGACTACCCTATCTTATTCGAGATAGCAGTAATAGATATAGGTACAAGCGTACTACTCGCCATAGCAATTGAAAGTTTCAGCAGCCTTGTTATTGACACACGCATACTTCCAACTACCGCTCTTCGCAGGCGTGATGTATCCCTGGATAGCGCCTCCCGTACCGTCATGTGGTGCTGAGCATGAACTCGTTGCCTTAAAGTTGCCTTGACCATCCGGTGTTCCAATAGTCCCGTAGGCACCACATTCGTTGCCGCCAAAGGGTGCTGTTCTGTCTTTGGCGCAAAACTGGGCCTTCGCGTCAGCGTCGAAATGGACGTATGTACGTTGTTCACAGCTGGTGTTGGCGCCTTCGTCGGTAGGTATGCAGCCTGAGGTGTGTTATAGCAAAAGCGCTCGGTGTAGTAGGCAGAATCGAGCTAATCACTATTGCATGTATAGACGTTGAAAGCGGTAGATGCTCGAGACCGAAGCTGAACATCTCTCTCAGTGAGTAGTGGTGTGGCTGATGCGCTTCGGTAGAGGAGCAGCGCTGCAAGGGTGGCGGACAGGAATGATGGTGCCATGGTGAATATCTGTGTGATCTTCTTGATTGAAATTCGGTGAGGTAGTGGTGGATGGTCTTGAAAGTTGAGGATGGTGATACTGGATTTGAAGTGGAAATCTGCCTCAGCTTTGTACACGAAGTGGTCATTACACTAGGACGCAACCATAGCTCAGCAGCTGTATTTCATGCTGTCATTGTAGACTCGTGGACATATTTCCAGAGCTCGTTGCCAGTCTATCACATCGAACAATGGATTCTTGGCACCCTCAGAAGAACTCGCAAGAGGACAGGTGACGCTCGCGGAAGGATCATTTTGTGGCTCATCCACAGACTGGTGTTGTTTGACACTTCGGACCTCTTCTTTCCTGACGTTATGAAAGCAACAATCGTCGCCGTGTCATGAGGTCTGGCTCTTTAGGTTCAGTCGTCGAGCTTGATTTCACGGATAGCACGGACCATCATGTTTTGTGGCACGTCCCAGAGACGACTCAGACGAGAGAGTCTTTTCAAGGTGTTGAAGTCATACGAGCAAGCCGTAAGACTCCGAGTCTAACGACTACATCACAGATCATCTCAGTCAGTCGAAAACGTGCAGCAGAAGTCTATTGTAAGCATATTGAAGGTTCATGTCGAGGCCCTGAGGGGAGAGAACTTAGCTTCCTAGACCTTTCCCCTTTAGGCCGTTGCGGGCCGGATTCTCCAACGTGCTCGCTTGGATATGCAGATCATGTTCGGAATGACCCGTCCACCACGGAATCGTTCCAAGACTTCGGATACAAGCGAGAGAAGCGGTAGACGGCAGCGCAAGCGATTGCGGAGAAAGAGCATCCCCAAAGACCAACAGCAACGACGATTCACGACTTTACTGCCGGACAAGCGAAGTGTTCAGGGACGACGTGCAGGACTGCTTTGTGCAATATACAAAACAACGTGCTTCCATAGAGACAAAACTCAATTTCCGTGATAGCTATCCTAATAACATTAAAGCGTGTAGTATATCTTGGTGCAGCATGGAACAATCATGCCAGCACCTCTTCTCAATCTGAAGAGCATATTCTTCCCTCCTTAATCATGCTGAAGCAGCAAAGAAGCCCAATCCGAATCATTCTCGTTCATCTTGATGTCCTCCACAAATCACCATTGCGATAGGTCACATCTCATCAATATCCAGTTCAGTACGTGTTGGTGTTTGGGACATGGGCAATAGGAGCGTCCTGAGAGTTGACCCTGGTCTCGTCTTCCCCGTACTGAGTAGTGTGGGCTGTCGCGCTATAGGGAACAGTCTTCTCATGGGAAAGGTTGACAGGAAGGTCGTCATAATCCCTCACATGGAGTCCGAGATGTTCCTGTGCCAGAACGTTAGCAGAGTTCGACACATTGCTCGTGGCTGATCAAAACTGACTGTTCGAATCTGCCTGTGGCCCCAAAGAAGCATGAGAGAAAAGATTGGCTTGGCGCAGAAGTCGAGGATACCATAGAAAACCGCCTCAGAGTCGGACGAGATGGCATTGCCACCTTCGCAAAGACCCCAAGCGATTGGGTAGAGCATCCAGATGAAGAGAGTCCTGATCATGAGTGTTAGTATCTTACATGAGCCAAGAAGATACTGTTCTTGACACATACCACACGCCGCACATTTGGTAAGTCTTTTTGATATTGCGCGAACCATTGCGATCGCCGTTGACGAGGTCGACGTGGTGCGCATCAAGGCGAGTGGCATACTTCATACCTTCGACAATAATGTTGTAGAAGATCATGAACATTGCAAGAGTACCGAAACCCCAGAATCCTGCAAAGGAAGTGTCAGAGTGTTTCAAGGATATTGGAGGAGTCCGACTTACCCCACTTGTAGCGTGACTTGACGAGAGCACCCACAAGACCACAGATAATCATGACCCAGTCCAGGAAGATCGTCCAGAGAATCTGTGACCAAGGCATGCGAGCTGTGAGGAGAATGTCGAGGAGCAAGAGAGGAGTTGTGATGAACCTGAAGGAGAGTATTAGTTAAATAATGCTCTTTCTCTAATAGAGATGGAACCGAACATACCAATCGATGTATCGCACGTAGAAGATCTCACGGTTGACACCACTGACGACGGCTCTGGAGCGAGGGAATTCAACGTCAATGGGAGTCCAGCCCAAGTTGGAACCTGAACAAGATGAGCACGGCATCCAGGCCAAGTTGGAAGTAGTGACTTACCCATGGTGAAGTAAGCGATGCAAGCGGTAAAGTTGATGGCGGCAGTGATCCACCAAAAGATGCGGTTAGAGCGACGCTCCTTGGTCTGCATGTAACCACCCACGATGCAACCGAGAGCAGTCAAACCCATGACGGCGCAGATGGCGTAGAGGAAGTCAGATCCATGAGTGGTGATATGTTCATCAACGCATTTGTCGTTCTGGCAGTTGGTGTTGACGTCGAGCGCGTTGTTGCGAGCTGCGACGAGGGAAGCGAACGCGACGAAAGGAAGAAGTTTGGTGAGCATGTTTGATGAAGAGATTGCAATAGCCTCTGTTAGATGATGCTGCAAGTAAGAGGATGATCAAAAGTATGAAGCTTAATGGTTGTTTTGATGAAAGAAATCGGACGTGTGGGCAAGGCGAAGATGGAAGAAGTTGAAAAGAAAAAGGAATGGAAAAGTGAAGAAGGACGAAGTTGGCAGATCGACTTTGAGAGTGTGAATAGAACGAAGGAAAGAGCTAATACCTCAGGTAAACAAACACGTCACTGATGAATCAGATTTTCAACAAGTTTAACTGAGCTTCAAATGCCATTGATGAGCTTCTTCATCGTTTGTGTCTTCCCGTCCTCGTCAATAGACCTTGTTTCGAGAACGCAGAGCTTGGAACGACCGTCGTTTCAGGTTGGTCGTCTGTGAAGGTTATGACTAACGCGTCGAGCACCCAGAGACGTGAAGACTAACCAACTTCATCGATGTGTAACCCCCCTCGCTATGATTCTTGCTCTCATACGTCGCTGTGATTCTTGCTCCAATGTGATGGGGGTGCTGACGCATAGGTGAAACATAGTGCCCCTTAATGCGCGGGCATCGACCCTCCGCGTTCGCCCGACCTCAGATGTGGTGCGCTGATTGTCATCGTACCCCTCATCATTCTCTCTTTCAAGCTACTTCCTTGATAAATACCATGGCATCTCTTGACCCTCGCAAGCTTTTTAGCGTAGAAGGTCTTGTAGTTGTTATCACGGGAGGAGGAAGTGGAATCGGGTTGATGGTATGAGCTTTTTCATGCTGATGTGCTTCAAAACAATCATTCGTACAAAGTAGTGTAGTGTGCTGAATGAGCGTGTATTACCTCATATAGCGTTTCTTATTGAAAAATCGTGGAGACATTGTCCTCCACATTCATGCCCGGGCAGACGTGAGATCATGGCGAAGGGAAACAAGAGTTTATCATCATCGTCGAATCATCTTCTTACATTCGCCTTTGATCATATACTCACTTCATAACAGGTAGCAAAAGCGCTTTCCGCCAACAACGCAAAAGCAGTCTACATCGTCGGCCGCCGCGAAGCCTCTCTCCAAAACGCCGTCTCTCAATGCCCAAACTCCAACGTCCATGCCGTTGTCGGCGATGTGACCTCGAAAGATTCTCTTCAGAGCATCGCCGACCGCATCACCACCGAACAAGGCCACATCGACGTCCTATTCGCTAACAGCGGTATCGGTGGACCTGGTCTGCCCTTCAAAAAGCCAGCTTCCGCTAGTGGCGATGTGAAACCAACACTCCAAGAATGGCGTGACGCTCTCTGGTCAGTGCCCATGGAAGACTTTACACAAACACTTCATGTCAACTGCACCGGCGTCATGTACACCGTTCTCGCCTTCCTACCTCTCTTGATCAAAGGTAACGAACGCCGCAACCCGTCCGAGAGACGTCAGAGGAGTCAAATCCTCGTAACGTCATCCATCGCTGCATGGAACCGCACAATCCCGCATAACCCATCATACCCCGCCAGTAAAGCCGCTGTGCTTAACCTCGTCAAGACGTTGTCAACGAAATTAGCACCAGAAGGAATCCGCGTCAACTGTTTGGCGCCAGGTTTGTACACGAGTGAAATGACGGCGGGACACTCAGCTGTCAAGGAGGGAATGGAGCCAGATGAGGATGGTGCGTTGCCTGCGGACGTGGCGCCGGAGCAGAGGATGGGAGGATTGGAGGATATGGCTGCGACGGCGTTGTACATGATGGGTGCTGGTGGTGCGTATTTGAGCGGGTCTGTGTTGATGACTGATGGCGGCCGGGCTGGGCAGATGCCTTCTAGCTACTAGAGTTTGTATTCACACTGTATAACGTGTTTCTGCTCCAATTCGTTCACAGAGTTCAAGACTCCAAGTGACCAAATGGCGTTCAAGGACCTGGTGTGGTGTTCTGCCTTGAAACACCGGGTCAGACAATCGAAAGCAGATCCAAAACTTCCTTGACCATAACAGAAGAGTCAATCACAACAAGAACCAGCACTTCAAGAGGAATTGTTCATATACTATAAAGCATTTGCATTTCAGTGAGTATCCAGCTCATTATGTAACCCAATCAAACAATCAACAAAAAGCTACCAAGCTTATCAATATTTTTTTAATCATTCTCATATATCTTCATCTCCAACTTTGTCCCAAAAATCCAAATATAATCCAAATGTGCGTTGCGTTCAAACTCCAACAATAAAAAGGCGTGTACTGTGTGCGTGCATATTCCATCGTGAATCGTCGTGTTGTGACATACGAAACCATCCTTATCTTCATCCTACTTTTATCCTCATCATCGTACCATCTTCTCAATCCCAAGCAAAGACATCAAATCTATGCAAGGAAAGCAGCAACGGCGAGAACACCAGCAACCATACCACCGGCAACCTTGATCTCAGCAGCACCACCAGTGTAAGGGGTGACACCAGTAGCAGAGGGCATAACCCACTTTCCAGTACCAGTAGCAGCACCAGGAACCATGTTGATGCCAGTAGCGCTGAGCATGGAAGCAGACATGCTAGCCATGGAGGCAGAAGCAGAGGCCTTGCTGGCAGAAACCAATGCAGAGCTGGCAGAGGCGGATGCAGAGCTGGCGGAAACCGATGCAGAGCTGGCAGAGGCGGATGCAGAGCTGGCGGAAGCAGAAGCCATGGAGTTGGTGGCAGAGGCAGAGGCCATGGAAGCAGAGACGGAAGCCTGGCTAGCGGAAACGGAAGCAGAGCTGGCAGAGGCGGATGCAGAGCTGGCGGAAACCGATGCAGAGCTGGCAGAGGCGGATGCAGAGCTGGCAGATGCAGAGACGGAGCTGGCGGAAGAGAGGATGCTTGAGATGCTGGACATGGTCAAGTTACCATTGCCGTTCTGGGGAGCGGCGGTGGCCTGGCACTTGGCGTCGGTGCAGGTCTTGGTCAAGGTGAGGGTGTTGGTGTTGGTGACGGTGTTGGTGTTGGTGGAGGTGGAGGCACCAGTGGCAGAGGACTGGCACTTGGCTTCAGTGCAAGTGGCAGTGACAGTGTTGGTGTTGGTCAAGGTGACTGGGCCACCAGTGCTGGAAACCTGGCACTTAGCCTCAGTGCAAGTAGCAGTGACAGTGTTGGTGCTCGTGAGGGTCACTGGGCCAACAGCGGAGTTGCTGCTGCTACTGCTGCTGTTAGGGCAAGGGAGAGTGGTGGTGTAGGTGACGTTGTCAATGACGGTGGTGACAACGGTGGAGGAAGAAGCAGCACTGGAGCTGGTACCAGAGATGGGAGCAACAATGACAGTGCCGTTGGTGGTAGAGATTGGGGCAATAGTAACAGTGGCAGTGGTGGAGGAGTCAGTGCAGGTAGTGCTGCTGCTGGTGCCAGAGATGGGAGCATCAGTGACAGTGGTGGTCTTGGTCTTGGTGCTGCTGCTGGAGCTAGACTTGGAGGCTGACGTCGGGTCAGCAATGATTCCACCAGATGTCGAGTAAGGAATGGCCGAACCAGAAGAAGAGGTAGAGGCAGAGGTAGGGTCGGCGATGATAGCACCAGACTGGTAGCTGGACTGAGCAGTGGCGTAAGCAGCAAAGGCCGCAACGAGGAAAGTCTTGGAGTACATTTTTGTTGGTGATTTGGTGGGTTTTGGTAAAGTGGATTAGAAGATTAGAGTAGTAAGAGCTGTTTGAATGAGTGTGGTGTAAAGAACGTGTGGTTAAACGAGTGTGGCTGAAAAGCTAAGCTGTTGTTGTTGATTGGAAGATGAGCTGGATGATGATGGAAAGAGAGCTAAGAGGTCTTGCAGCTCAGGTTTATATATCCAAGTTTGCTTGTCATGTCCCACCGAGTTTGTTGTTTACCCAATCCCGCTGCTAAACCTTTCAACAGCAAAATATCACCGCAATACAATCTCGATGTGTGATGTGCATCGTACTCCACAATCTTGCTGTTCCTTTAATGGTCGAATATGCAATACCTATTTCGTAGACTTTGCTTCCATGTCATATTCACCACAGATCAATTCTTGAGTACATCAATGGTTGGTTTGCCCTGCATGACATTCATACAACAGTCAGGCACCAGCATAGTGATACGATGTTCGGGAGATATAAGCACGGAACAGAGTCGAGCAGAACCATCCACCTTCCCCTTGGGTCCACACACTCTCGAACCATTGAACCCAGCACGATCCTGACTAGTTCGGAAGGCAGACCCGAATGTTTACATCAAAGTCGCGTTGATTGTCCAGGATAGACGTTCGAATTGCTCTGTGCTCCGCCTAAACTGGGGAACTAAAAGCTCCGAAATTGGACGCGCGATTCTTCTGTCATCACAATATCACTCGAATCGTCACTTTGCTCACGCTCATAGCAACACTGTATGAGGGTACCTTTCACGAACATGGTCATTTTGAACTCCTGTTCTGAGATGGGACGAGGTCATTGCCAATTTGTGCTCGTGATCGAGAGGAAAGAGTATCACAATGACACGGTGGCGTGAATAAGAATCGATCTAGGCAGACAAGCTTAACTTTCGAATGTGATGTAGTGGGGTTGGACGCGGGGTTAGTTATAGGAAAAACTTGGCAGAACGAAGCGGTTGTGTAATAGGAGGTTGTCTTCGTGTTGATGTCGTGTTTGCCATTCGCCACTACTTTTGAGACTACCCTGTTAGATAACCAGAATTTGCCACTATTTGGCACGACAAGAAAGTGGAAGACAAGGACAGCGTCGATGAAAGTATGTATTATGCGTGAGTCTTGTCATAGATAAGTTATGATGTGCGCCGTGACCAGTGATCGCTCTTGCTATCTTCTTGGCCCAAAACTCGGGAATAAACGAGACTATCACAGGAGGAAGACGAAGGTTATCTTGTTACACTGCCGAGTCGGTCACAAAACAGTCCTCCATTGACCACAGACGATCACTTGTAGCTTGCTTGGTGATCGATGTTTCATGTAAAACATATGTCTTTGTAAGCTACAACGGCTAAAGACGAAAAACCCTCCTACGTAACAGAAGAGTTCGTGTAGTTACTGAAAACCACACCCGAACCGCTCAACGCATCCCCTGCCCCATCCAACAATATCCCAGGTGCATCCATAAAGTACGCATACCTTGCAATATCAGGCTGCGCATCCATTTACGGCATAACCTGCATCAAGAAGCTCTGAATATCAATATCGTTATAATTTGCACGCACTTCCACAATCATTAGTCAAGCCAAACTCCTTAACCCAGATCGGCTTTCCTTTCGTCTGTGGGTACGAGTCTCTCACAGTACGGGTTTGGTTGATGAATTGCTCGAAGTAATTCGCGCCATCGTATTTGTTGGAGTACCAATGGACGTTGACAGCGTCGACGACGCAGTCAGAACAATTACCAAGGAAATTGCCTAGATAGGTGAGACCGGAGGGTGCGCCTGCATTTGTACTGCGGGTGCAACGAGGAGAGCTTTGCCAGAGAAGGTATATGACCACGAAACCTTGGACTTTTGTCCAGAAAGCGAGAAGAAGTTTGTATCGTTAGCACTACTGAAGGAAAGTCCGCGCTTGCCAACGCTTTTTGTGGGAGCGGAACCGAGGCTTATGCTACTTGTGGACCTGGTGCTGCTACTGAAAGTTGTGCTACTGGTGGTAGCATATACTGGAAGGTAATTAGTAGATGAAAAGACCCGAGATCCTGAGGCATAAGCGCTAGTTGAATAGGATAGATTACTGGATGTGCTAGATGTTGAAGAAGTGCTTGTGCTAGTGATAGATGTTGTGCTCGTTGAGGTTGTACTTGGAGATTTCGTGGTCGATGAGCTTGTAATCGATGAGCTTGTATTTACTGAACTCGTAGTTGATGAGCTTGTAGTTGATGAGCTTGTGGTTGACGAGCTTGTGGTTGGAGACTTTGTGGTCGATGTGCTTGTAGTCGATGTGCTTGTAATCGATGTGCTTGTGATCGATGTGCTTGTGCTCGTCGATGTTGTAGTAGGAGATTTTGTAGTCGATGTGCTTGTAGTTGATGAGGTTGTTGTCGTCGGACTTGTGGAAGTGGTTGTCGTGGAAGAGCTTGAAGATGTGCTAGTAGGCTTGCTGGCAGAGGCAGTAGAAGAAGAGCTGGTCGATGTGCTGGATGACGTGCTCGAAGTATTTGCTGAAGTGCTCGAAGAACTTATTGAAGTACTAGAAGAAGTTGTCGAAGTGCTTGTCGTCGACGTGATTGCTGTGGAGGTTGACGTTGATGTGATTGATATAGCAGTCACGGTAGACGCAGTACCAATATACCTCGCTCCAAGAACATTACTATTTGAGAGAATATAACCCACAGTGCTACGTAAGTAGCAAGGCCCAACGCCAGTTCCTCCCGAGGTAGGGGCAAATCCGACATCAATACACCCACTAGTAGTGGCGCACAGGTTCATACACAACTCGAAACTGTTGGTTGTTGGAGAGCTCATAAAGGTCCCCTGACGATCGACACCACACTCAATCAAGTACATTTGTCGGGCAGTGGAATAAGTCTGCGAATTCGACGCAGGACAGCTAAGAGGCGTGCTAGCCACGGGATACGTTGTAGTAGCACTTGTGCTGCTTGTTATTGATGTTGAAGTCGAAGAGCTTGAAGTGGTCGTGGGTTTACTAGTAGAGGTAGTAGAAGACGTACTGCCCGTGGATGTCGTGAAAAGTGCTCGTTGAAGTGCTCTGGGACGTTGTTGAAGTACTTGACGAGGTGCTAGTGGACAACACCAAAGTACTTGTCGACGTGCTAGTGGACGTTGTTGAGGTGCTTCTTATACTCAGCGAGGTCGTCTCCATAGTTGAAGTTGACGTAAGACTACTTGTTGTGGGAGAGCTCGTACTTGAAGTACTGGTTGTGGAAGACGTGCTTGTAGTCGAAGTACTCGTGGACGAAGTGCTCGTGGTTGACGCTATGCTCGTAGGTGAAGTGGATGAGCTACTCGTTGTTTATGCTAGAAGTGCTTGTGGTCGAAGAGGAGATGGCACTGGTCACGGACGTGCTTACAGCAATTGAGGGAGTACTAGTCGAGCTTGTTGTGCTAGTACTAGGAGCAGAAGTAGTGCTAAGACTCGACGAAGATTGGGTTGTAGTGCTGATAGATGTACTTGAGGCGGATGTCGTGCTGCTGCTTGATGTGGTGGAAGTGAACATCGTGCTAGTTGCACTTTGACTAGGCAATGTGCTTGAGAGTGCGGACGGACTACTACTCGTGGTACTGCTGGCGCCAGTAGTACTTGGAACGGACGATGAAGGGGATGCTGTTGCTGAGGTGGTGGCCGATGGAATTGTGCTACTCGGCGACATGGACGTGCCAACCAAAGAGCTCGTAACTACTTTACTCGTCGAGGAGGTAATCGAAGTCGGCGCAGAGGACGCTGCAGACAATGCGGTTGACGACAGAGGTGTACCTCCCGTAATCTGTGGATTCGCAGCCAAATATGTGGATCTTACCACAGCTTGTGCTCCAGGTGTTTTAGACAATCCTGTAACACTTGAATACAGTATACATCTACCACTGGCTTCGACTGCAACAGCTACACATGCATTCACGCTGTTGCACGTTTGTAGGCAGCCATTCAACCCAGTCGCCGCCTGTTGCCGTTTACTTATCGTATTATTCGTGATAGGAACACCCGCAAAGACTTGATCTTGATAGAGCTCATATCGAGTATTGTTTGGACCTAAGAATGGTGTGCCTACAGGTGCAGTGGATGTCGATGTGAATGTGCTGCTTGTTACAGTATTTCCAGAAAGAGATAAGCTCGGTGTGCTGGTAAGGATAGCGCTCGAATTGCTGGATGTGGAAAAGCCTAAAGTCGCTGAGTATATGCTTGATTCTATTGTGTATGCCAGGGTGCTGGACAATCCTAGTGCTGATCCTGTCAGGCTTGTTGTTGCAAAGACTGTTTCTGTAATGATTGTGGTGCGTGTTGGACAAGTGTTTGTGTTTGCATCACAGTGATGCAGCAACAGCTAGTCCAGCCGCGATAGGTACGAAGGTCAGTGACCACATCGTGATGCCCTCTGATGAATTGAGCATGGAAAGTGAGTGAAACTTAGTTTTCACAATTGATCATCCTTGCATACATATCTCGAGAAGGATATGAGGAATGCAAAACAAGAACCACACACAAAAGCTTGGCCTTCGAAACATTCACAGTATTGGCATAGAGTATCTCAAAACCGGTCACTGACACAAGAATAGGTGGTTTAGATCAATCATGTCATGTTTCTCACTATTATCCGTCCATCTTGGCGAAATACATCACAACATGCATCATACTCGACCGATAGCACTCAGCATACTACCATCTCCTGCTGTGTGTTGAGTGTGTCTGACCAGACTATTATCTGCCAGCACGCGCATCGTCAAGTACAGCGAACTTAGCTGCAATGACCTCAGGCGAGTAACGCTTGCCAGTTCTGTCGAAGAATCTCGGTGCGATATCGCGCCAGAAATCCTACCTGGCTTGAATATAGATGGGGCAAAGAAGTTCGAGCTGGGGAGCACGTTAGCAGATAGTCCGCGGATGGCGTTCTCCTGGAGCTTACGTCTGTTTTGGAGAAGTCATTGTCCGGCTGCATTTCGATTGTCCTTGGACCAGCGTCACCTTGTTGATTTTGCCCTTCGTGATTCTGCTGATGCTGATTCTGATTCTGGTTTTGCTGGTTCTGAACCGGCTGATTTGGATTTTGCGGTCTCGCAGGCCCTGCACCTCCATTGACCGCAGAATTGTCGGTGAGCTCTCTATGCCTGTTCGCATACGCAGCAGGACTCTTGCCAATGGCATCGCCGATTGCCTTGAAATTCTTTCCTTGTGCTTTCATAGCAAGTAGCTGCTTATCTTGGGGTGGTGTGAAAGCTGCAGAAACGGTCTGCTTGCCGCCAGGAGTAGCTGTAGCTGCTTTGTTTGGCTCGTAAAGAGGAGTAGGTGGCTGTCCATTGACCTGCGGTTCTGGTCAATCTTAAGGTCTTATGATTGTGTTAGTGTTGTAACGCATACCTTTACCCATCCGTATGCTCGACTGGTATTTTGCTGCGCCCGAGGCTTTGTCAACTGCCATAACGACAATTTGGGCACAGGTCGAGAAGGGGAAGCAGGATTAGCAGTTGCTGGCCTCATGATGCACAGATTCACACTGAGAAATTGACTTCAATAGTTGTGATACGAGTTGGGAGATGATGAGGTAGTGGTGTTTACAGTAGAGCAAGTGAGAGAAGGATCAAAGGAGTGCAATAGAGTGGAAGCAGTTCGGCCTTCTTATTGTTGCTCATGAGACGATTTACGCTATTCACTTCATGATTCTACAACAACAGCAGAGTCATTTAGTCACGCGCCATTTTTCAGCTGCTTATTGTAGGACAACGGGAGTGACGCTTGCTAAGACTCTCACTGAGCATCGTGTGGGCGTCTTGCGTCTTGCGTCAATCGCTGGAGGAGGAGCAGTTATCGTTGTGTCGGTCGTACGTCAAATACTGAGTTCTGCCTCCTCACGTTACGCACGTTAGATTTGTCAAACACGCCAAGATTTTTCCGGCGCGGACGAATTCGATCGCACCAATCGTCCGAGCATTACCAATCCATCATCACTACAAGAGCAGCAACAATCCTGTGTGTTATAGCTACCAGGTATATCGTGTGACTGCGAGGCAGAAATTTGTATATCAGCGCTTCTCATCATGACTTCTAGCAAGACCTTCAACGCGTCCACAGACATCCCAGACCTCAGCAACAAAGTAATCCTCCTGACTGGCGGTACAGCAGGTCTCGGCCGTGAAACCCTCGTGACACTCGCAAAGCACAATCCTTCGACCATCTACTTCACCGGCCGCAATGCCAGCAGTGCTCAAGAAACCATATCGCAAGTGAAGCAGAATGCCCCAAATGTGATTGTCAAGTTCCTCGAATGTGATCAGATGTCGTTGGCTTCAGTGCAAAGTGTAGCTCAGAAGTTCTTGAAGGAGGCACAGAGGTTGGATATGCTGCTTTGTGTTGCGGGCATTATGGCGTTGCCCCCCAAGTTGACCAAGGACGGGTATGAGGTGTGTGGAACTTGCCATTCGTTGGTGTTTCGGCTAGCTTACAACCACTGTAGCAACAATTCGGTGTCAACCACATGGCTCACGCTCAGCTGATCAAGCTGTTGCTACCCACGCTCCAACGTACAGCTGAGCAGCATGGTGATGCTCGTGTTATCAGCTGGTCGTCTCTCGGCATGCAGTTTGCTCAAAGTATGCCCTTTGACCTGTTCAAGACGGATCTGAACTGCTGGATTATGGGTCCTTGGATGCGCTATGGGTACTCGAAGCTCGCAAATATTCTATACGCCAGGCAGCTGGCGCAGCATTACCCTTCTGTCACCTTCGCTTCTGTCCATCCAGGTATGCTTTTGCATTCATGTTATTTCCCTGCTGTACATGTGCTAATATTTCTGATTCAGGTGTCATTAACACTGGCTTACTGACCGGCTTGTCATGGGGACAACAAACTTTCATTACAGTGGCCAATCGTGCTACGGGTACCAGGTTCATTACATTGGAAGAAGGTACACAGAATGGGCTCTGGGCTGCCACGGCTCCAAAGACGGAAGTCACAAATGGAGCATTCTATGAGCCGGTAGGCAAGATTGGCACCGAGACGAGAGTATCGAAGGATGACGAGCTTGCGAAGAAGCTGTGGGAGTGGACGCAGACAGAGTTGGCTGCTTGGAACTAGCGGTTCTCAATACAAGTTGGAGTGTTCACGTGAGGCCCCTACCATAGCTCAACTTGACAGTCATGTCTCCAGCTGGATTCTAGTACGATTTGGAGCAAGGGTGGGTATCTCTTGTTCTTGACTTTATGATTATATTGATTAAAAGACTACACTCTCCGCCATACCGGACTAGTATTAGGCCTCCATAAGATTACTACATCATTTTTTGCAACTTGTCTCAAACCTTCACGCCGTCGCCGCTCGAATTCGTCAAGACGCATACTCTACATCAACTCAAGCCTCCATAGTGCGCAACCAGTCCTGCTTCGGCGAGGTTGCCACTGCCCTTTTCCGGTGTCCGAGTGTACACTATTTCACTACATTCTCACGCGTGTACATCCACTATGCCACACATGCTCATCGGTCAAGCATCATTTTGAAGTGCTACAGCACGCATAGCAGCTGCAACCTCCGCGTCACTCACGTCATTCGTGCCATTAGCTGTTGCCAGAGCAGCCAGCTCGCGGTATGTGGTTTCCGGATCGTCCACATCTCGGAACGCGCCTTTTATCGTGGTGACCCAGACTTTGCTATCGAGCTCCATTGCGCGCTTATGACAAACAAGCAACATTGCAGCCATCTCTTTATTGAATAACCCCCGCCGCTCCCCGCCCCAGGAATAGGACCAGCCTCGTTTTTGCCTGATTTTGTCTTCGAGGAGGTCGCCATTGTATCCCAGGCCAGCGAGAATGTATTTTTAAATGTCGAGAGAGGCAATGGCGGACTTTGTGTCGTACTCGGGTAGTTGGATTGGGCCTTTTGGGAGCATGGTCATGGGTCTACCTAGGTCGTGCATATAAATGTCACCACCATTGGGTTGCTTTGTCCACCTTTGCGCCAGGGAGACACCGTCACGATAGTTTGAGGTCATAGGCATGAGTGTGGCGGCTTCAGTGAAAGATACCAGTGCATGGTTGAAAGCACCACATACGAAAGAACCCATACCACAAAGGAAGTGTATGATGTGCGGCCGAAGCAGCCGGGAACTGGTTCACCGTATCAAGGTGACCTCCACGGTGCACAATGCCCTCGAACTCCTCACGCGTCATGCGAAGGTCAGCTTGGTGCCAATACCGCTGGATCTCCACTACACTGCCATTGAGGGTGATAGCCAAGTCGAGCATGAACCAGGTATTGCGAAGGCCAATATCATCTCCAAGCAAGATGCGTTCACGAAGCACCTGCACTACGTCACTGAGTTGAAAGATGTCGTGATGCAAGGCGTGCGCTTCGAGCATGTTCTGTTCAACGATTGCGCGATCAGCTGCAACCTTCTTGTACTCGACGACATTGATAAATTTCCAGAGTCTGACTCTTTCCCAGAGGACGCGTGACTGCATGAGGTCCTGTATTCGCTCTGCTAAGCTCTGATCCACAGCACCAGTCACAATACAGGTAGTACCTGGACCAAGTCGGACTTTGTGAAAGGGCTCAAGAAGCTTTTGTTGAGCTCCATTGGGCAGAAGTTTGCTTAGTGCGAGGTTGAAAGTGTGACCAGGTTGATCGACCAAATCCATCATACGCAAGGCCATTATAAAGCCCTCAATTCCTTCCAAACATACGAGGAAGCTTCCCAGCTCGTGATTACCTTGTGATGGATCATATCTTGTGGGCACCACCTTCACCGTCATATAATGATTCTTGAAATCATTGATCTTGTGACCTTTCCACATTCGGACCCCATGATTGAGGATGACACTCGTGAGGATGGTGCTGGAAGTCTGGACAAGGATGAAGTGGTTGCGAAGAAACGTCTCGGATCCAATGGCGTGAACTCGCTTACAGGTACGCAAGATGGCCGGCTCGAAAGCGTACCTGACGTCGGAGGTTCGTGGAGGTTGCCCAGCACCTCTGACGCGGTTTGCATCCAGCAAGTAGCTCAATATCTCATGGAGGATGGCAGCATCGAGGGTAGCTAATTTGAGTTCCGAGGTCGCTGCTTTGGGTGCGAGTTATACCGCTGGCACACGAGAGCTCTCAACTTACTAGCTAACTGCATGATGGCAGTAACCTTCGAGCTAATCGAAGTAAGCCTAGTAGCAAACGAACGATGACTATCGATGCTTCGTGGTGATTGCTGGAGGTCCAAAGTTGGTGACACAGGAGCCACTGGAAGAAGGCTTCTCGGACGCGGTACAATAGGATATCACTCTCAGGTGGTATTGCTCAGGAAGATGAATGGGGAAGAAACAGATTGTCTCACAAAGGAAACCAACACGCGCTAAGATCTTCCTACAGTGCAGGTTGCCGTACGCCACAATTTCGTCCATCATTCCACGCGTTTTCGCATTGTAGATATTGCACACTCATTAGGCTCTGCAAACCTCATGATCTCTCAACTCTGAAGTGGCCATGTTCCAAGTTGGAAGTCAAAACAAGAGAGAGCGTGCTTCATGTTTGCGATTGAGCGACTGCCGATCTTGCGGCCAAACCTTAATTCTCAGGGGTTGTCCTGCCCTCTGCTTTGGAACATCAACTTTGACGCGCAAGCAGCAATAGAGAAACAGCATCACGCAATCGCTATGGCCTCCTCAAGCTTCAACTTCCTCACAGCACTTTGCCTGGGGCTGCTACTAATTGTTCAGCGATGTCGCGCCCACAACATCCCCATGCGAGCACACTCTCACGAATGTTTCCACGAAATGCTACACAAAGACGACAAGATGACTGTGACGTTTCAAGTCGGTGACAGGGAGTTCGGAGGAAGTGGCAGTCTCGACATCGACTTCTGGGTAAGTCCAGGTTCGTATAGCCATACTGCAGGTCCTTGCTAACACGACTCTCCTCCAGATTCAAAACCCCTCCAAAGCATACGAAGTCTACGACCGCTCTGTTTCCTCCGGCGACCATTCCTTCAACGCCAATCACGACGGCATGTACACATACTGCTTCAGTAACGAACACTGGTCTGCTACCTCAAAAGAAGTCTCTTTCAACGTCCACGGCATTGTTTACGTGCCTGAAAGTGAGGCATCAGCAGATCCTCTCGACAAGGAAATAAAACAGCTTAGCGAGCTGGTGGCACAGGTCAAGGATGAGCAGGGATATATCGTGGTAAGGGAGAGGACACACAGGAACACTGCAGAAAGTACGAATGCAAGAGTAAAGTGGTGGAGTATCTTTCAGTTGGGTATCTTGGCTGGAAATGCTGTGTTTAGCGTGTGGTGGACCAAGAGGTTCTTCGAGGTATGAGACATGAGACAGTGTGGTACAAGAGCTTGTTATGCTAATAACTCGAACAGGTCAAGCGCATTGTATAAATATTCGACCTACGCTTGCCGAAGCAAATGTTACGAGGCAAACGACTCGCATGAAAACTATGTATCTTAAGGTATCAGAGTGTCAAACGCAACGGCTGGGTGTGCCCATATCTGAAACTTCCAAACAAGATCTAGTCTTCTATGACTAGCTGACCTATCTCATCCTCTTGTGATCTTGTTTTTGCAACCAACTACCGTGTCCAGTTAGCCACAATTTTTCCAGTGGACATCATCCTCATCGCCTCACTTTCAAGCTACAACATGTCGTCCAAGTCTTCCTATGAGCAGATCCTGGCGACTTCGAAGGATGAGATCAAAGGGAAAGATGCTATGGGCATGCTGCCCTTCTCCGCTCAAGCTTTCAGCGGCTTCAACATCCACATCAGTGTAGGGATACTGGATAGTGCTGACTACGTGGTTCGCAAAGTCGAGAATAAGGCGTGGAGACCGAGATTCAGAGCCTACTCCGACAAAGAAGAGCTCACTCGGGCAATGCTCATTATCAAGAAGGAAGAGACAGGGCGCTGGCAATTGCCTCATGGAAAGCTCAGCGATTTCGACTTCGATATCAACACAGCACTGGAGCGAATCGTATTTGCTTCCACTGGACTACATGTCAGTCGTGTTCTGGGTTCGCCTATCTCGCCTCAAAGCTGGCAAAGGAACGGAAACTGGCACTACGAGCTTTTGTACGTCGCTCTGGGTCGATGAGGTTAAATCTATCGAGACTCTTCCAGACGTTCGCGTTCAGCTCCCATATGATTACATCGAACATCGGTGGATTCGTAGCAAAGACGAGATCTCCATGCTCCTCAACACCAACATCAGCATTATCCAGCATGCCTTCGCCTTCCAACCAAAAGTGTGGCATCCTACCATGGATTATCTACTTATGACTCCCGACGACGCAATGCCATATGCAGGAACGTTCTCCTATCTCATAGCCGCAGCAATCATACGCTCATCCCCTGGTCCTCCCGCCGTTCTCCACCTACACCGCAGTCAACTATCCCAGGACCCAGCCTCCTTTGAACTTGTTGGAGGTTCTCTCTTTAGCGACAAGAGTACCGTTGAGCACGCTCTCCGTGACAAAGTGACTGAGCAATGCGGCCTCGTTGTCAAAGACATCCATGGCAGCATATACGACAAACCTGAAGTCAAACTTCCGCGTACGATGACTTGGCCGATAGTGAAGGAAGCGGGTCAGGTCAGGCTGGAGTATCTTGTGACTGTCAATGCGGACGGCCCGATTGTGCATCCGAAGAAGTATAACGCATGGTGCTGGGTGGAAAGTGTGGAGGAGGCGGAACAGCTGAGACAGGATGATAAGATGACCAATACTTGTCTGAGGAGCGTCAAGAGGGCTTTGGAAATGGCTCAAGGGTTGGCTTATGGCGGTGGTGTGTGAAGTCCTGAATAGGAACAACAGTGGATGGAGGAGCTTCGTACGGCCTTAAGCTGCTCAACATGCATCTCAGAGAATTATGGAAGCATGTTGGAAAACAAACAGCCTTGATTAAGACACACCAAACTTGGCAGCAGAGTATCAAACAGTAAAGTACTGTCGCTAACATCGACGATATCCAAGCAGATCTTCTGCAAGCAAACAAACAAACATTGTAGAAGTTCACAGTTTCTTATAAGCTTCTCATCTTCCTCTTTCTCGCTGCACTTACTACTGCACGTCGAGATCTAGGAGACTAATATCCTCAGTTATATATAACACAGTTGCAAAATCTGAACGCGTTTCGATGCCCAAAAGACTGCTATGTCAGGACTCGAGTCTGTAGACAATCCCTAAGTCTCTTCAATCGCTTTCTCTGCTTTGTTGACTCATCTTATCGGATCCCGTGCGCACCTGTAAGTACTTGCAATCCCTGACAGTATACTTGCAAGACACATTCTTTGACATGTTCCTCAAATAGAAGCGATCTAGAAGTCTATATCGTGCATATTCCATACTCCATTCCGGCTTACCAAATCCCATAATACCAAAATGCCTGCTAATGCTCTAGATGCATCACCATATACTCTTACAAGACCCAGGCGTCGCCATCTATGTGAGATATCTTCCTCGTCTCGCTGAACTTTCCCATACTCATTTCAGCCCTTGACACCGCAATCAATGCCGAGGACCATGTCTCATTCTTCCTTCTTTCCGCTACCACTCATGCCCAATACCCTCCTCACCGCATCATTTTTCTCTTCCACCTCCTTCTCAGCACTCTTGACTTCCCCTGCCACTTTCTCCACTGCTTCCATCTTCTCCTCAAGTTTCTCTTCTGCAACTTTGACGTCAGACATTGTTGGTGGCGGCGCATCACCTTTCGCGACATTCGCATACATGCGTGCCATTTCTTCCCGCATCTGTGTCATTTCTCGGCGTAGAGTAAGCAGCTCTTGGAGTATTTCTTGATTTACATTATTATTATCGCTTGTGTGAGGCTTGGGGGGTGTGACGGTAGAAGGTGCAGGCTTCGAGTTCTTGGGCTCGAGATCTCTGCTCTCTCTGCTTGCGCCGTCCTTTGAATGGGGAACGGATGTCGGCCGGGTGCCAGAATTGATTGTTTTCCCTTGGGAATGTTCGAATTGACGCGACGCCTGTTCAGAGTGTAGCTTTTCTTTCCACCATTGTTTGCTCCGACGTCGTTCCCGTTGTCTTTTTGCTTGTTGACTCATACTCAGTGTGATACCGCCCTCTGACGCAGGACTGTCTTCTAAGTTTTTTGGTAGCGAGAGTGAGTTTCCATTGATAGAAGATGCTTCCACTGTCAATGAGCTCTCGTTCGTGTTTGCCTGCTGTGGAAATTCTATCAGACGTAGCTTTTCTTTGGCCTCACGAAGGGCTTGCCGAAGATGCCATCCTTTGAGAGAAGATGTTTCCACTGTCAATAAGCTCGCGTTCGTGTTTGCTTGTTGGGGAAATTCTATCAGACGTAGCTTTTCTTTCGCCTCATAAAGGAATCGTAAACGTCTCTGTACTTGTCTTGCACTTTTACTCATACTCAGTGTAGCACCGCGCTCCGGCACGGGAGTCAACTTCGTGGATTCAAGGCCTGGTGGGGATATCGCCTCCTGTGATAGAGGACTCGTATTTCCCAACACTTCTGGAGCTTCTACTGATTGATGCTTTGATACTCCAGTCCAGTTATGAAGAATAGAGCCATCTCTAGGCTTAAACAACTCCGGCACGCCCCATTTCATACTGTCTGGAGATGTTTCTGCGGATGTCGTGAGCTCTTGCTTTTGCGCGACATCTGCAGCTAGATCGAAAGTTGAAGCTGTTTCTATAGCTCCCAATTTGAACATCTCCTCAGCTTGTGCTTGGCTGATCTGTGCTGATTGTCGGAATGTGTCAACGTCTCTTTCATGCGGCACCCTTGGTGGTAGGAATGACATTGCCTCATCCGCTTGATTCAATGCCGAAGAATCTCCAGCACCACGCCCCTGACTTTGAATAGTGCCGTCCTCGTGGTTTCCATCTTGCATCGACTTGCGGGGCGTGTGATGGTCTAACTCCAGTTCATTGTCATCAGGATCTTGGGTGTACCTGGAAATTGGTCCGCTGTTGTCAAAGAATGAAGGCCGAATCTTCTCAATAGGCATTGATTCTTTACCAGAAAGCACATTTCGAAAGCGAGGAGAGCGAGGTTCTGAATCGATAACACGGTCGAGGAAGTCGTCATAAACAGAGGTCACCGGAGGATCTCTTATCACCTCGTCTGCTGGCTGAATAGGCTCTGGAAAAGCTTTCAGTCTCGATTGTGGAAAGTCCTGCGTCATCAAGCGTGTTATGACAAGGGCATCGTCCGCTTTCTCTATCTTCTGTGTCTTCACCGAAGCAGGCACTGACAGAGAAGGAGGTAAAGCCGGTGCTGGCATACCTAAGGGCGAAAGTCCTTTGAATCGAGACAATAGAGATCCATAGTTGGATGGTCGTGCATCACTTCGTCTCATATATGAAGGATGCCATTGCTTCAATATTGGACCTGAGACGCTAACAGATGCAGCAATATCCTGTACCACCGGAGAATGAGCACTCCAACGTGTTTTCTGCTCTCGCAGCTCTCGCAGCAGTGCTGCATAAACATGAGTCTTCGATTGCTTGACTCTGCTAGTAACAGTCCCTGGCAGCACGTTGGATGGTATAGGCTCTTTACTGTTTTGCTGGTCCAATTCGACTTTACGATCTGCCTTTGCCCGCTGGAGCATCTCGCCGTACACATGATTTCCAAGCTTTCCATGCGACGAAGGGAACGCGATCAACAGCGTATCAAACGTCTCGTCCTCCTCTTGCAATAAAGCTGTATTTAAGCCGTCGTTAAACGCTTCGCTCTCCTCAGATTCTGCATCGCCAAGTTCGTCGTCCTCTGAAGTCTCCAAGTCTTGATTTTCTACCATCGCCACTGGATATGGAAGCGCATCAACGAGCTCATTACCTGCATGCTGAGTTTCTATATTCTTTGCTCGAGTTGGCTCATTATCTTGTTGATATTCGCTGAGATCAAAGATATCGGAAAGAGGCGCATGTGCCATGTCCTCTGCATCAAAATTAGGAAATATGCCTTTTGAATTTGGTCGAATTTTTGGTAACGGGACTCGAGGTGAGGCGAGCCTGAGCCGTGCCAGCTCCAGTCCTTCTTTCACGTACAGAGGAAGTTCCGACTCGTCTCCATTGCGAAGCTGGGCAACCGATTGGAAATCGTATCGGGCTCGGACGTGTGAGCTGATGTAGAAGCTTATAGAACGAAAGGCCTGTCCCTGACGAAGATTTTCAGCCTCTAATGTCTGAATCCAAGCCGTTGTCCACCATATTTTAGGAATGTAGCCCTCGTCCTTTAAGCAATTCGATTTATAAAATGCGAGCAACTCGGCCATCACAAACCGCACACCACCTTGCGCTTTCATCGTGTCATGAAGAAAGTTGATAGCCTTTTTGAAGTGATAGAGAGGAAGTCTGGGCCGCTGCAGTCGGCGATCCAAGAGTTGCTGCACCTCAAACTTCGCCATGACAATCTCCGAACCCCAGGTCCTCATCCTGGACTTCGAGAATCTTTTTCGAATGATAGGAGGAAAGTAATAGTTAGGGGTATGATGCATCAAGGTGGTAAGGCCGGCCCATCCCTCAATAACACGATGAAAGTTTATCTTGAAGGCTGTGAGTCGATACATGTGGTCAGAGTACAAGGCATCGCGAGTAACAATGGCATTCGTGACTTTGGCAATCGATTTCACTTCTCTCGTAAGGAGCCCGAATGCTTTACGTTCTTGCTGGAGAATCAGTATGTGGTTATATGTCTGCTGTGGTAGCCTAGCAATAACAGATCGGCACAATCTAAAGCTGGCCAGAAGCTCATAGTAATTGGTCCGATATTTACTCAATATCCAGTCAAGTCGTGCAATCAAAATCTCATAGGCGGCAGCAGCATGTTCCGGGTTAGCGAAGGCTTGCAGTTGACCGACACCTCGCAACTTTCGATTCGCCTCAGCGTCACGCAATATGGATCTCCAGATAACATCGTGCCTGTTCGGGCTGTCTGGATAGACCTCTGTTACAGTGAAGAGTGAAGCAAGATTGGGGCCTGTGTCGTGATCAGGTCTCTTCGAACGTGATTGTGGGCTAATCACTCCCGCTCTCCAACCTTGCCTTGCAGGCACGGACGATTTGGTAGTGGACGGGCCCTGCACATATTTACCAAGTCCTGCATACCGACTTCTCGCTTGCTGAGGAGTATATGTTGAGAAGAGCTTCACCGTTGAATCATTGTTCCTACCAGAGAGCAGAAGCCTGGATCTGAGCTTCCTCTCCGCATGGAACCTTGCGGTCATCCAGCAGCACGCAGCGATAGAATTGGAAGATGAGGCGAATCACGAATTGCATGTCTTCAGGTTCTCGAGGAGAAAAAGCGTAATGCAGTCATCACTAATCTCGCTAGATTCTGTGCTGGAATATTTCCGCTGGACCCTGTGCTTTCACTCCACGGCGCCCCAAAAAAGACCACGACTCTGACGAGAAGAGCGACAGCGACATTTCACGACTTCACGACATCTTCTCTCCCGACACATCTTTCGCCATGAAGTACATCTACTCGCAACAGGAGCTCAAGATTCCTGAGGGAGGTATGGCACATCACACCAATATCCAATAATGCATGAAAAAACAGACGACGGCAGGAAGATGCATCGACACTTGAACGAGTAAAAGATTGCTGACAAGCTTGTCATAATAGTCAAGGTCGACATCAAGACCAGAATCATCACTGTCGAGGGTCCCCGAGGTATGCGCTTGTCTACCACCAATTCACGACTCCAATCTATAAATTAGAAAGAAGCGCAACAGCAATAGCAATATCAGCAGAATACAGCTCCTAATACATTCACCTACAGGCAAGCTCGTCAAGAACCTTGGCCATCTCTCCGTCGGCTTCACTCGTCCCAAGAAGGACATCATCCAGATTGAGCTCCACCATGGTGTACGCAAAGAGGTCGCCTGTCTCCGAACCGTGCGCTCTCTCATCAACAACATGATCATTGGTGTCACCAAGGGCTTCAAGTACAAGATGCGTTACGTCTACGCCCATTTCCCCATCAACGTCAACTTGGACAAGAACGCCGATGGCAACTGGGAGGTTGAGATCAGGTATGTCAAGAAGATCGGAATACGAATTCAGTGTAAGACGATGAATACTGAGACTTTTCGAATAGAAACTTCATTGGCGAAAAGATCGTCCGAAGAGTCACTATGCGCCCTGGTGTCACCGTCGAGGCATCAAAGAACGTCAAGGATCAGCTCGAGCTCACCGGTAACGACTTGGAGAATGTATCACAGTGCGCCGCAGATATCCAGCAGATCTGCAGGGTGAAGAACAAGGATATCCGAAAGTTCTTGGATGGTCTTTACGTGTCAGAGCGTGGCAATGTTGAAGGCGAGGCATAGAGTGGTAGACGAGAAAGAGGTGTGATGATATGGTTTCATGGGTTGACTGTGTACTTGAAAGGGAAAGATGACAGACTGCTCAGATGATGACCTCGGGGTGGCGTTGGCAAAACTATGTTGAAATATCAATGTTACGCAGCGAGAATACCAGCTCCGTGCCAAATTTCAAAAAAGTATAACATCAACCTAACCATCTCACTAAGCACGTCTGCTTCAAGCTCGATCACTGTGAAAAGGTATAACATCAACCTAAGCATCTCCCGAGGCAGGAAATCAAGTCTGCTTCAAGCCCGATCGCTAATTCAAGTTTATCGCAACTGCGTGGTCCATGTGCGGCATATTGTATTGCAAGATACTGAGGATACATCTTCGATATCTAATTCCTACACTTTTACACTCCAAGGGTGCTCTTCCTCACCATACTGAATACCCTCAATCCAGTCCTTCATCCTTTGTGCCAACTCCCCTGCCTCCTGATCGTCAGGTAATCCACACTTGATCAGCTGCCCGTTCCAGCTAATACTCCTCACTGGACTGACCACAGCCGCTGTTCCTGCTCCAAACACCTCCAACAGTCTCCCGTCATCCGCCGCCTCCTTGACCTCCCTCATCGTATACTTCCTCTCACTAACCTTCCACCCTTCTCCACTTAACCGTTCTCTTGCCAATTCCAACACTGAATCCCTCGTGACTCCCTCCAGAATCGTACCATCCAGCGGCGCAGTTACCAACTCCTTCTCTCCCTGCTTATTTTGCATTGCGCAAAACAGATTCATCGTTCCCACTTCCGTCACATACTCCTTCCCTTCCTCTGCGAACAGCCATAAGTTCTGGTGGAACCCACGCGTCGCCGCATCCATCTGCGGCACAACACATGGCGCATAGTTCGCACCCAATTTCGCGTTTCCAACACCGCCAGGCCACGCTCGCACCACACTCGACGTCGCCTCCAAACTCACAGCCTTGAACCCAGACGGATAATACGGCCCCACTGGACTTGCAATCAAGTACAATAGCGCACTTCCCGGCGGTCCAACTCCCAACGTCCTCTGCGTACCAATCATCGTCGGTCGCAGATACAATGTATATCCCTTCTCGCTTGGGATGAATCTCTCCTCCAGCTTGCAAAATTCGGCGATGAGTTTCTGGAACTCGGGGCCGGAGAAGGATGGGAGGGCGATGCGGGAGGCGGAGCGGTTGAGACGAGCCATGTTTCTGTCTGGGCGGAAGAGGCGGACGGCGCCGGAGCGGTCTTTGTAGGCTTTCATGCCTTCGAAGCAGGTGAAGGCGTAGTGGAGGACGCAGGTTGCCGGGTCGAGAGAGAGGTTTGCGTAGGGTGTTATGCGTGGGGTGAGCCAGCCTTCGGAGGCGGTCCATTCAATGGAGAGCATGTGGTCTGTAGTGGTCTTGGTCTTAGTAGGTGGATGGTGATGCAAGTCAGGATAACCCACCTGTGAAGTTGCGCCCGAAGACGAGCTCGCTGTAGGGAAGGAGGTCTTTTGGGGTTGTGTTCTTCTTGATTTCAAGTTTGGAGGCTTCGATGTTTGGCAGTCGGGACATTGAGGCCTGGTCTGGTGGTGCTTGGGTAGATGCATAATGTCGAGTGCCGAGGAGTGGTGTCTGAAGCCATTGTTGCTGTGGATTTCGCAGTAACCGCGTGGCGGTCGATGAGAGTAGTCTTCTGCTCATCTTCGAGGTAATGGAGTGTGTAGAAGTTCAAGGATGGGAAATGTATATGAAGTTGTGCTGAGTCAACCTGACAAGAAATCCAATGCCAATGCAAACCCTGGTAAATGTGAATGTGGGGTGATGTACACGTGAGGCTCGTGAGCACTTCTATACTTTAGGCATGTTTACACTTTATCAAGCTGATATATGAGTGCTTCATAGGCACCGCTAGCCGTCCTAATCCTCAATACCATTGTCAGGCTGACAGCTTCCACAGCCATGTTCTCCTCAGCAGTCAAATCGCTCTCCTCCTTCTCCTCCAACATCTCCACAAACTACAGTGTTTCCCAAACCCCAACAGCAATATGCGGTCCTTGGAAAGTGTATGATGGCAAGAAGCGAACTGGCGGTAAAGCAGTGTCGGTATTTGTGTTTGAAAGAAAAAGTATAGAGCCTCCAGGAAGCTCAATCACAAGTCGGCAGAGTGCCACTTCATTGAAGAGGGCACACGATGAGGTTGTTGAACGATTACGAAAAGAGGCCTCTTCTCTCGCACGGCTACGGCATCCTAGTATTCTGGAGCTACAAGAACCTGTAGAAGATACAAGAAATGGTGGTCTTATGTTCGCAACGGAACCAGTGACTGCATCATTGGCAAACGTGCTCGAAGAGAAGGACTCCCAAGAACAAGCAGGTGGCGTTGGTGGTAGGAGCAGTAGGTTCGTGGTAGAAGATCCAGAAGGAGGGCGGCGACGACGAGAGGTTGAGATTGATGAGCTTGAAATTCAGAAAGGCTTGCTACAGATTGGTAAAGGGTTGGAGTTTCTGCATGAGAGTGCTGGGCTAGTGCATGCAAATCTCACACCGGAAGCCATCTTCTTGAATGCAAAGTCGGACTGGAAGCTGTCTGGACTTGGCTTTTCGACACCTACAGATCAATCACCCAATGGCGCTACACCGTCGTTGATGCTCTCGGAAGTTCTCAATTATGATGCAAGGTTACCGCGTTCAGTGCAGCTTGATATTGATTATGCTTCGCCTGACTTCATTATGGATAACAACATCAATTTTGCCGCAGATATCTTCAGTCTAGGTCTCATCGTTATTGCCCTTTTCAACTCACCTCACAAGTCTCCTATTAGTACGAATTACAGCGTGTCTACATACAAGAGGATACTGGCGTCGCCTTCTACTACACCCACACAGAGCAATAATTACTTATCCACACGACCTATACCAAAAGACATTGTAGCCAGTGTACTGCCGCGACTAATAACGCGAAGACCAGCACAACGTTTCAGCGCAAGAGAATTCCAGCAAGCTCAGTACTTTGACAGCATCCTTGTTTCCACGATTCGCTTCCTCGACTCATTACCTGCGAAAACACCAGCAGAAAAGTCACAATTCATGCGCGGACTTCCTCGTATCTTACCACAGTTTCCCAAATCTGTACTGGAAAAGAAGGTGTTGCCAGCTCTTCTAGACGAGACGAAAGATTTAGAATTACTATCTTTGACGTTGCAGAATGTGTTCAAAGTAGTGTCAATGGTACCGAACAGCAAACGAGCTCTGAGTGAGAAGGTATTACCTACTCTGCGCCAGATTTTTGCGCCGCCCGCCAGATCTCGTGGCAAGACTCAACCAACAGAACGCGATAGCTCAAGGGAAGGTGGACTCATGGTCGTTATGGAGAATATGGCCACTATTGCAGCCAACTGTTCTGGTAAGGAGTTTAAGGATGACATACTACCTATCGTCTTTCTTGCTCTGGAATCACCGACACATACTCTACAAGACGCTGCTTTGCACGACTTGCCTGTTGTCGTACCGGTACTGGACTTTTCTACTATCAAGAACGAGCTATTCCCAGCAGTAGCACAAGTATTCTCAAAGACTTCCAGTTTGGCAATCAAGATCTCCGGACTTGAAGCACTGTCTACGCTCTGTGGTGGAAATGTAACTGGCCCTGCTGCAGCATCAACCTCAGGCAGCGCAATACTTGATAAATACACAATACAGGAGAAGGTCGTACCTCTACTCAGGGTCATCAAGACAAAAGAGCCTGCGGTCATGATGGCTGCATTGCATGTATTCCAGCAAGTCGGTAAAATAGCTGACATCGAGTACATCGCGACAGATGTGTTACCGTGTCTTTGGCAATTCAGTCTAGGGCCACTTCTGAACCTGGAACAATTTCAAGACTACATGACGTTGATTAAAGCTCTATCATCCAGGATGGAACAAGAACAAACGCGAAAGTTGCAGAATCTGTCATCGTCTAGTAGACCTGGTGCAAGTACTGCAAGGACCAATGGATTTGCGACGTCGAATGTTGATGAAGAGACGGATTTCGAGAGCTTGGTTTCTGGCAAACAACCAGGAGCAAATGTGTCCGATGGGTTTGAAAGTGGCTGGGGAGACGATACAGCAGCGACATTGTCACCCGTACCTGTTCAAAGACCACGACCTCAACAGCAACGATCGGCTGCAGCCGCACCTCAATTTTCTTGGTCTACTCCAGCGACTACTGCTTCATTGAAACCTATGCAGCCACAGACGAGAGCTGCAGCGGTAGCGTCGCAGTCCTCCATGGCTTCTCGAACAGTGACACCAGATAATACTATGAGCTCATATACCACTCTTTCGCCCCAAAAGCCACTGCGGTACACACAACCTACACCATCACAGCCAGCAATGAACGGTGGCGTTGACTGGTCTGGAGCTATGACTCCGGCTACCAATACATGGTCAACACCACTGCAACCACAATCACGTTTGGGGCAGCAATCGGTTCAACCACCATCACTTTCGAACCTGAGAGTATCAGCACCAACAATACCGCCACCTCCTCAAAGCAATGGATCAGGCTTCGGGGCGACTTCGCGACCTGCCAATGGACTTGACTTCGGACAGACACAAGTAGCGAAGCAGGGCATGGATAAGTACGAGAGTTTGCTTTAAGGAAAATATACAATGTAGCAGATCATCGTACGACGAAATCGAATCCACCGCCGCAGGGTTGCGTCTTGTCTTGCAGACTCAGTTTTGGTAAAACACGACCTGCCAATGACTATGGTTGAGCTCCAGGCACGAAGCAATCAACGGATGGGTACGAGAGTCGTGATGTCTTGCGCGGCACATCTGTAAGCAATAAACTTCGGCATCATAGTAAGCCCGAGATGAGCATCAGAATTATGCTCTTGCACTAATCTGCTTCACGATCAGGGAAAGCGGAATTGATCCTTCGTATTGGAGAGGTCGTGCTCAGGCACCGTGCTTGTTCTTTCACTTATGACCTATGGTCACCGTGGCAAATGGTGGAGACGAAGCCAAGTGCTCTATATTGAAGAGGTGAAACACGATATTATACATACAGATTGATGCAAAACGTTCTACTGGAATCAGATCAATCGACGACTCGGCTTCCACAGGGGCTGCTGACATTGTTGCTATTTCGATAAGTACCTATGCTTGTTTGGCCTGCAAAAGTGACTTCGCGATTACATGCACAACGTTGGCGAAATTACTTTCAGGTGGAGGGTGGCAGTTTCCTCCGATATTACGGACCAACTCCGACGCCGACTTTCACAACCCAAAACCTCCCTCAATCGATACACTTTCGCTCTCACATACACGCACTCCTATGCTTGCACATACTCGACATATTTTGCGTCGAGAGCTTCGAAACACAAGGGTCGGATGACGTTCGAGCGCGATTGATTATTGCCCTCATATGAATACGGTTTCAGGCCGCTCTTCGGCGAATTCTCCTTATCGACTTAATGCTCCAGGCTCCATCTTTCGTATACCCTTTACTCGTACCAAAGCTTGTGCTTCTACGGCTGCTTTGACCTACCAGGCGTACTGACGAATTACATAGCAACAATAATGAACCAAGACTTTCGATGGTCGTGCCTGGCCGCCTATTCTCGTATATTCACTCTCTGATCAGTGCCGAGAGCCTGTTTCTTCGACGCCGTGCCGCTACGTGGCGGTTAGCAACGTGTGCGCGCAATAATCGCCTCTTGTGCCCTGTGCCCTGGTGAGGTTGCCATCATTGGAAGCTTAATTTACGAGGTACCATGTGTTATACATATATCACCTCTTCTGCAACGCTGCCCTCGAGTCGAATAACAAAAGTTTACCGTCAAACTAATCACAACACACATCGCCTCTGTTTTGTGGAAGTACAAACGTACTTGATCCATAGCTCATATCACCAATAATCTATTACAGATCTTCACCATGTTATTCAAGGCTATCGTGCTAGAAGCTTTGGTCGCTGCTGCTGCTGTCAGCGCACAGAATACCACTGTCACGCCTGTCGAGGTAGCCATCAATGCTAAGAAGACGCATACACCACTTGCACAATGTCCTGGACGTAGCAAGGTGTACGTCGCATTGTCCAAGTACTCTGCGCCTGCATCTTTCTGTTCGTCATTCATGTCACTGAATGGCGCCACAAAAATTGTGACACGAACACTACCTGACGCTTCTGCTGGCCCGACCACGTGAGTTGCCTCTTGTTAGTCTCCTCGAACTCAGCTCACTTTCGAATAGCACGACTGAAACTATCGGCACGACTGCGACCGTTACCCAGACTACAACTCAAACTGTCACAACAACGACAACATCTGGTAGTCTAGCTCGTTGTACCGCTGGTGGACCCAACATGAGACGAGATGTGTCTGCAGACATTTTGGCCAAGTCTAGCGCATCTGCTAGTGCTTCAGCCAAGGCAAAGCTACCAAAACAGCTGAAGAACTTCAAGCCAAAGGCTCTTTCGTCCGCTTGTAGCTGTATGGGCTACAGCAAGGGTGCATCTGGAAGGACTGTCACCACCACCGTTCCTGGAGCATCAGCTTCAGCCTCTATCAAGACCCAGCAAATCACCAAAAACGCCTCCACGACCACAACTATTATCACAGTCACCTCAACCACTACCGCCACAGTCACATCCCAGGTAGCAGGTATCGACGGTGCCATGTTCGCCATCATGGCCAGCGACACCAACACCGAGTACGACGGTATCTATCTCGCACTCACCGGCGAATCAATCAACCGCGCCGCTTTCTCGGCCAACAACATCGGCGATGCATCCGACTTCCAAATCGACGATAACAACGACCTGACAGAATTCGACAACCAGTCTTCAGCCATCAGCTTCGCCAACCAAGACGCTGGCAACCCCTGTGAGCCTGTCTATTTTGATGGTTCTCTCGGTGATGGAATGGTCCCGTTGACGTGCTGTGTTGATGATGCTAGCGATTTACAATGCGGTAATGTCAATGGCGCGTCACAATTCTCTCTAGGCACGGACACGGGCTTGCTTTACTTCTGCCAGAGTAACCAGACGGCAAACTTCGCCCAGCTGAAGCCAGTAAGAATGGCTGTACAGGTGTTAGATTCAGCATGATGACAAGACAAAATTGGTGATAATCGTCGATGACGACTGCGTCTAGTAATCAACTCAGAGAAATTGTCACATTGTGGTGAGTCGAGAGTGGGAGGCAATAGAAGCATCAATTTGAACTTTTTAGAGGCGTCAGATGGAAGGCAGGGTATACCACATCATGAAGGCAAACGACGAGCATACTTTTTCCTGCAGCGCGGGCTGAAATTTTACTCACCTTTTTCAATTCTGCATTCACTCTTTTACGGCGTTTACCATCAATTATACTCATCAACTACAAGATTATCAGCTAAGCACTGTCCATCTGTCCTGTCATTATGAAATCTTGATTACGCTGAGTATCATGCTCATCTTTTCGATGTGACCACTCTTACTGAGCTGAGAGAAGATGGGTACGAGAGAAAAGCGCCATGTTACAGTTCGCCAATTGTTTGTATGTGCCTTGTGCATAGATAGATGGATTATCCTTACTGTGGTAAGTACAACTGTTGCTAATATATACAAGGAAAACGTACTGCCACCCCCCTCATGTCCGTTGAGCTCATTCCAGTCAGACTATTGGGAGACATTAACAACTCGTGCCACACTCTTGCAATCATCCATATTCCACGGCCTAGGCTATCTTGAACGTTCAGCGAACTAAACAATAACCGAAACATCAGCTTTCTCCCAGCCATCTCATAGCTCATCCTTTCCCCCACCTTTGCCCATACCCAGAGGCTGCACAGGCGTCTTAACCATCAACGTCAACAAACTATGCACAACCTCGCTCGCCGCCAACATCGTCGTCTCCCCCACATTATCATATGCAGGCGCAACCTCAACCACATCAGCTCCCACAACCTTCAACCCCACAAGTCCATCAATGATACTCAACAACTCCCTCGTACTCCATCCTCCAACCTCACTCGTTCCAGTGCCACTACAAAAAAACCATCAGCCAACATACAACATAAACGGTAAACAAATCCCTAAAGTCTTCGCCAACTCACGGAGCAAAAGCCGGGTCCAACACATCAATATCCACCGAAATATACACCGCCGTCTCCTTAACCCTCCTCCGAATCGCATCGATAATCCCTGGAATACCAATATGAGGCGAGTCGATGGCACGGGCGCGGATGACGCTGAAACCGCAGCGAGCGTCGTTGGCGAGGTCGTATTTCGCGCCACCGTCGAGCGGGCAGCGCATGCCGGCGTGGATGCTGCTGTTGGCGTGGAGGAGACCTTCTTCGTGGGCGAGGTGGAGGAAGGTGCCGTGGTTTGTGCCGGCGTAGGAGGAGATGCCGCCTCCCAAAACCTTAGGATCCCTGGGAGGACATTAGTAATTCTAGGTCGTTTTTGCGCTTTGTGCGAGCGGCTTGCTTACCAGGAATCTATGTGGCTGTCGAAATGGATGACCGATATTGGACCGAAATGGCGGTGTGTCGAGCGTAATGCCGACAGAGTGGTAGTGTGGTCGCCGCCGAGTGTGAGGATGCGGGGGACGGGTGCAATGTGAGAAGCGTTGGCAGGACGAGAGGAGATGATATGAACTGTCGTCAGTGTTGTGAAAGCTCGAATGATAGAGGGCGTTCGCTGACCTGATGAGCCTTATCCAGCTGTTTCAGGGCTACTGTATTGTCAAGCCAGACCTGTAGGCATCTAGTTAGCCATAACAGACTTCTGAAAATGGACTTTCGTATTCGTCACATACCATAGGAACATCTCCGCAATCGACAATCTTCGCCCAGTCGGTGAAAGCATTTTCGAGTGTATAAGGATCCCATGCCGTCTCTGGGGTGATGCGTTGAGAACCACGACGAATTCCTTGTGCTGGCGGGACATGTATTAGTGAAGTCCTTCAGGAATGAGAGACAATGTTATGCTCACGTCCGAATCGTGCCCCCGGACGTCCAGTTACTGCCTAACGATGTGTATTAGTATGCTGATCAATGGTCGTGGAGAATGCCGAGCAAAGGTTCATAATCCAGATGTTGAAGTTCCCACTATTACATCGGTATCACAACTCTTCCTGCAGGAGAGCGACCATCAAACCACTGCAACATCGCCATGAGCATATACCTACAGTATCAAAAGGAGCACCAATTCTGACAGGTTATCAGCAATCACATAACAATATAGGCTGAAGAATCGTTACAACATACACAGCAATATCGTATTTTTCTCCTCGGTAATCATCATTGATATCCTCATTCGCGAGACAATGGATATACGGTATATTTGCATAAGTCATCAAACCCATGAAGGCGCTCTGCGTCAGGTCCAGAGGATTGTCTGTACCAGGTTCATGCTCATTCTCGTGATGGCGGAGTATTGGCTGTTGTTGAACGGGTGGTTCTTGTGCTACGTTGTCTGGAGTGTGTGCTGCACAAAAGGAAAATATAGTACTTAGAGTAACGGAAGTGAGGAGATATTTATGCATCGTGAGGATTAGGTACGAAGAGAGAAGAGAAGAACAAAGATGAGGTGAGGTGGTGAAGGTAAGTTTAAGATGGAGAGATGACGAGGCCATTGAAGTTGTGACGGATGTGTGACCGCAACCAATCAATGACAGGGAAAGCATATTATTTTGGGCAACAACGAGGTCATAACACGATCAGACAATACAGCATAGAATTCAACACCATCTTCATGGAAAGTAGTAAAGTCGTCTTTTGATCAATACATAAATTCTTAAACAGGGCGTCATTGACCCATCAGCGCATTATTCCTTACTTGCTCAGCAACAACATCATTCAAGCCACTCTCACGACTTCGCCGCACCAGCCTTTATCAATATGATGTCACCATCCTCAACCACATAGTCCTTGCCCTTGGTCATAATCTTTCCCTTGGCCTTGACGCCGGCCTCATCACCCTCTTCCTTCAACACATTGTAGTTGTAGACAATACATTGGATGAACGTCTTCTCAAAGTCAGTGTGGATAACACCTGCTGCTTGCGGTGCCTTCGTGCCGTTCCTTATCGTCCACTGCCTGACCTCATCTGTACCTGTTGTGAAGAAACTGCCCAAGTTGAGCACCTTGCGCATGGCAAGAACGACTTTTGGGAGAGCAGACTTGGCGCCAACTTTCTCTTCTTCCGCAGGAACATCAGCATCCTCAAACCTCGTCAGTCTATCTTCGTAGCTGACGGAGATGGGAATGATTGGGTCTGGCGGTAGTCCTTCGGATTGACGGGCTTTGATCCAGGCAGCGATGGCGGGAAGGTTCTTGTTCTTTTGGCGGACGTAATCGCGTTCTGAAAGATTGATGAGGTAGACGACGGGTTTAGCGGTGAGAAGCATGAGAGGATTGATTGCTTCGACCTATGACAAGGAGAAACGCTGTGTTAGTCATGGTGATACGCAATCGTGTTGTCTAGTAAAGTAGCGTATATTTATGTATTGAATCAGGTAGGACGGTTTTTCATAGTGCCTCTAAGCGTTGTAATTTTGGTGAGGTCACTTTCAAAGAGCTGGGATTATAGAGGTAAAACCTCTTGTTCATCATAATAAGGGAAAATAAGAATGGTTGCTGATAAAAGCAGGGAATATAAGGAAAGCTTGCACATACCTCTCTCGGACTCCAGTCAACTTTGCGAATCTCCTTGCCATCATTCAACAATGCCAGAACCTTCTCGACAGTCGCCTGCTCCTCTTTAAGCTTCTTCATCTCCAGCGATTGTCCACCTCTCTTGGTCTGCTTTACAAGGTTTTCCAGGGCCTTTTCTGTGAATTCGATATCCTTCAACCTCAGCTCGTCTGCGATAATTTCCAGATCACGCACTGGATTCACGTCACCTTCGACGTGAATGATCTCGGCATCATCGAAACATCGTACGACTTGGAAAATGGCATCGACAGCGCGAATGTGAGACAAGAAAGCGTTACCCAAACCAGCACCAGTAGAAGCACCACGAGTAAGACCAGCAATATCGTAGATTGTCAAGTTGGCAGGGACTTGGGACTTTGGCTTGTAATAGTTGACGAGCCAGTCATATCGCTCATCGGGAACAATAACACGAGACTCTTCTGGGTCGATTGTGGCATATGGGAAGTTCTGATGAACTTTTTAGCTGATGTTCAGCGCAGTAGCCATTGCACTGGACGTCTACTTACGGCTGGGTTACCAAGAGAACACTTGGTGATGGCTTGGAATAGTGTCGATTTACCAACATTAGCCAGTCCGACCTAATAGGTTCTTGTCAGTGCCAAGCTCTGGCTAGAAGCAGCATTTCGTTGTAGCTCACGCACGATACCACTCTTCAAGCTGTTACCAGGACGACCGAGAATGATCTTCTCCTCCTTGACGGCCTTCTTGGGAGGCATTTTCTTGTTGCTTTTCTTGCTTGAGTAACTTCGAAGGCTTGTAGTTGTGCCAAAGACAAATGTTGCAGGGAAAGTGACGCGGGTTATTTGAGAGCAGACTGGCGCTACAGAACCTGCTGCTGGCCGTACAGAAAGCAGTAGCCTTAGGATAGGTGAAGGCTTCGTGATTGAGATGATAAGGCGACTGCTGGAGTCTGCCTGTTAATGTTGGTTTGAGCTTTTTATTGTAGGCTATTGTCACAGAGATGCTTTTGTGTGAGGAAAGTCTTTCAGGGTCTAGCTACAAATATCCGGCAAATTCCGAGCTTGGACTTCCTCACGAGATACGTCTAGCACTCCTCCCCACCAGACGTTATTAATGGTGGCTGTAGATTCGTACTATCAATGCTTAAGAATATCATCTTCTATCCAATACAACCTCTTTTGTACCTCATGCTCATGCACACTTGCCCAAAAGCCCCTCCCAAGCTCTTACCACAATGGTCCCTTCAGTTGCCGTCTCAGGCTTACCAGTGCCAACATAATTACAAGCCACCCAGCTATCTACCTTGACATCCTTGGGCAATGTCCATTGTACCTCATTCTTCGAGAAGTTGAGTACAGTAATGAACTTCTCCCCCTTCTCGCTCTCCCTAACATATGCAAAAATCTTATCATTGTTCTCGTCTAGCAACTTGAAGTCACCATAGACGAAGACGTCCGCATGCTCTTTGCGACTCTTGAGACCTCGTTGCCAGAACTGGAAGACGGACATATTCTGCTCGCTTGCAGCCTCAGCTCTTTGGACTTCGGCGTTGACTTCTTTGTAGTCGTCATTGACGCGCATCCATGGTGTGGTGCCATCCTTGCAGAAGCCAGCATTAGTTCCCGCGCTCCATTGCACAGGCGTGCGAGCATTGTCACGTGCCTTCTCGTTCATCACCTTGCGGGCATGGGCAAGCTGCTTCTCGTCACCAGGATACATCGCGTTCATCTTCTTCCAGTAGTTGATGGTCTCGATGTCTTTGTACTCAGAAGGTTCCCATGATGTAGGCACATTGCGCATGCCAAGCTCTTCGCCTTGGTAGACGTACAGCGTGCCACCAAGAGTGGTCTGCATCATGGACAGCAATTTTGCACCCAAGTCACGGAACGCGTCGCTGCCGTCTGTGTATCTGCTGACTGATCGAGCATTATCGTGGTTTTCAATGAAAATCGAGTTCCAGCCGTCGTTGTCGATCATGAGACGTTGCCATCGGTTGACGCATTCTTTGATCTCCTTCGGATGCCATTCATGAAGTGTCATACGGTATGAGCCGGGGACGTTGTCTATGTCGACCAGTTCAAAGATGAAGATCATGTTGAGCTCTTCCTCTTGTGCACCAACAGCCTTAAGGATCTCGGTGTTGTCACGAATGAAGGGCATTTCTCCAACCGTCATGCAGTCGTACTTTGATAGGACCTCACGGTTCATTGCCTTGAGGTACTCGTGTAGTTTTGGTCCATTGGCATCTTTGTAAAGTTAGCAAAAGCTGCTTGCAGGCTATTGCATATACACTTACAATATTTGAAACCAGGTTGATACGTATGTGAAGGGTCGACAACATCCCCATCAGGATAGCCAGGGACTTTCGAAATAAGGTTAATGACATCCATTCTGAATCCAGAGCAGCCTCTTTCCAGCCAAAATCGCAAGACATCATGAACAGCCTCGCGAACTTCAGGGCACTCCCAATTGAGATCAGGCTGCTCAGGTGTGAACAAGGACAAGTAAAACTCCTGAGTCTTCTCATCCCAGGTCCAGGCAGAGTTTGCCTCTCCCAGAATCATAGACCAGTTGTTCGGCGGTAATGGCTTGCCGTCTTTCCAGCCCTTGGGCTTTTGCCAATGATACCAGTCGCGCTTGGAGTTGTTTGTGGATGATCTTGACTCGAGGAACCAGTTGTGCTCGTTTGAGGTGTGGTTGACAACTAAGTCCATGACCAGTCGCATGTTTCTCTTCTTTAGCTCTACGATGAGGCGGTCGACATCTTCGAGTGTGCCGTATTTATGATCAATGTCCTTGTAGTCTGCGATGTCGTAACCCATGTCTGCTTGGGGACTCTTGTATATAGGCGAAGTCCATACAACATCTACTCCTAGCTCTTTCAAGTAATCTAGCTTGGCAGTAATACCATTGACATCTCCCCAGCCGTCGCCATTTGTGTCATAGAATGATGCAGGGTAGATCTAAGCAAGGCGTTAGACATTGGACTGATGAGCTTCGAACGTCAATGATGCTTACCTGATATACCACACTCTCTTTCCACCAACTGCGGCTATATTAGCAGTATACTCTTCTCACGTGAGGTAATCAATTGCACGTACGCAGGCTTACGGAAACCTGCAGCAACCATTTCAAGGTTTAAGGTAAGAATACAACGGAAATAATGAAATCAGGAGTAAATACACAGGAAAAGCAAAGGATATACTGAAGCGACAGAGGGAATAATCATCTGAGGAGGAGCAGTGAAACGTAATAAGAAATTTAGGAAACTCGATGTCGTCAGGTACCAGCATTGGGTTTCGACTCGGACCGAGTGATGATCGATCTAAGACCTGTCGATCCAAGACATCGTAGCACATCACAGTGGTGAAAAGAGACGAGAAGGCGGAAAAGGTATTCTTAGTAGCAGTCCTTCACAATGGTGGACATATGAATGTGCTGTCTTTCGCCTGTAGTCTGCGGACTGAAGCTGTCAACCACCAGAGATCTTGCTGGTTTCTTCCTAATTGTAAAGAGAATACGATTTTCGCATATCCAATCAAATCATTCATGGAGATGCTGCATCCGTCTTCGCTTCTACTGCAGCATCCTCCTTTGGCTTCGCTTGCTCTTCCATGTCCATTCTTCTGGACTCCAGGTTGAACCACAAGCTGTTGCTCGCAGATTCGAGCGCACCCGTAAGACCCATACCAGCACTCGCGAGAAGATTCACCAGCTGTCCACGAAGACCTTCCAAGCTGGGTAATGTCCCAACACGCTTGACTCCTTCTTGGTCCATGACTCTTCCTTCCACTCGTGCGCCCAAGAGCAGCAGCTTCTGTACACCTGCTTGCACAGCTGGCTCGTAATACCCTGGCGAAGTTTTCCGTTTAGGTGCTGGAAATGCGCTGGTAGACCCTTGCGTTGGTGCGACGATTGATAATGCTGTTGCTAGTTGTTGTGGAGTCACCTCAGGGAAGGTCACTAGTGCGATTGGTCCCTTCAATAATCTGTGTAGTGGCGTAAACTTTTTCATATGCTTTGCAGCTCTTCCTTTCAGACCGCGCTTCTTCAATGCTTTCTTCGACGGTCGTCCTGCTGCAAACGCGGCTTCAGAAAGTGCGTGACTCATTGCCAATTCTTCTTGCTCAACAGCATGTACATCAAGTGACGATGTGGCCTTTGGCCGGAAGAATTCAGATACACGAAGCGCTGCTGCGAAAATGCCAGTCTGAATAACTTGTATCCGGACTGCTTCGCTAGGATCTTGCGCTGGTGGTTCGCCTTCCACAGATTTGGGAACGCCTTTCCTGAGTGCTAGAGCAAGTTCTCTTCTTATACCTGCCCATTCTGAAGCTTTGAGATTGTTGTGCTGAAACACCAGCATCAGGGGTGTTGAGCGTAGTAAAGAAGTGTATTGTCGGTGTATTTGTGTCTTTCGTAGTTCAGCTGGTCTATAAGAAGGCGGTTGTGTTGCGGAATGTCGTTGTATTGCTGGAGCGTGATGGTGTGACTCTATGGAAGCGGCAGGCGTGATAGCGGCGACTGAGGCGTAATTGCTCCGTTGGAGGCATTGAGAGGACAATGACTGTGTGAAACATAGAGATTTCGGCCTGAAAGGTAATCGAACAACCATCTTGATTTCTGAGGCAGACGTGCCAATAGTAAGCCCTTGGTGCCCTCCGGAGTGTGCTAGTCGTTTGATATGCAGCTTGTGCGATAAGAAGAGGATCGGGTAGATGTTGCTGTCGTCGATAGTACCTAGTATGGTGTGTGTTCGTCGGCCTGACTTGGACTTGTTTAACAATTTGATATTGAGTCTTGGCAAGGGTCCAGTTGGAGTGCATCGGAAAACAACACCTTGATATCAGCTACAATACATTGTTGTTGGATTGCTTCGTTCTACTCCCCAATCATACAAATGGTCTCAGATGAGAACGTGGCTAATGCTACTGCAAATGCGCCAGGATCGCTACTACCAATTCTGAGCATTAATCCACTACTCAAAGCTCTCCGGCCTTCTCATGTAGATGTACCAGAAGTCGGTGCAGCAGAGATAGCACTAGCAGTCTCAAACATCTTTACCAATCAATTGTCCACTGGTATGTACGTACACATTGTGCGTATCATGACCAGCTCTGACAGCATTGCCAGTCCAAGCAGCTCTCCTCCTCTACAACCTCTCCCTAACAGGCCTCGAGCAACGTCCAGATGTCTTAGCACAATGCGCAAATGCTATGCGCGATGCAGCCGAGCCAGTGGACACTGACCAGCTGAAACACATAATACGGCAGAAAGGTCAACGGCGAGGAGAATATCATGGCGGACTGGTACGGTAGGCTCCCTGTACTGCTAAGCCTGGTGACTGTCATGCTGATTCGATGATACTTGTCAGTGTGACATAGTTGGTACAGGTGGCGACGGCCACTCTACTTTCAACATCAGCACCACCTCCTCCATACTTGCCTCATCGCTTCTCCTCGTCGCAAAGCACGGCAACCGCGCCTCGACCTCTAAGTCCGGATCCGCCGACGTCCTCGCATTACTTCAAACACCCACACAGCCCAACCTCTCTGTCGTCAGTCCCGCCGTCCTCGCAAAGGTTTACGAACGAACAAATTATGCATTTCTGTTTGCGCCAAACTTCCACAAGGGCATGAAGCACATTGCACCAGTTCGAAAAGAGATGCCAAATCCGACAATTTTCAACTTATTAGGACCGCTTACCAACCCTGTAGAAGCAGTATTGGAGGCTCGGATGATTGGAGTGAAAAAGCGAGATCTTGTTGAGGTCTTTGCAGAAGCATTGAAGTTGAATGGTGCGAAAAAGGCAATGGTTGTATGTGGTGCAGAGGATCTGGATGAGATAAGCTGCGCAGGCAAGACATACTGCGCGAGGCTGCAAGAGAGACGAGGACACAAAAATGCAGAAGAAGACAGGGAAGTAGACATTGAGCACTTCACGCTTGAACCAGAAGACTTCGGATTACCTGCACATCCACTGAATACTGTGTCGCCGGGATTGACCCCCGAGGAGAACGCAAGCATACTACACAAATTATTGACGAATCAGCTGCAAGACGACGACCCGATATTACACTTTGTGTTAATGAACACTGCGGCCTTGTTTGTGGTTGCTGGAGTTTGCGAGACGGATGAGGCCGAGACGATAAAAGAGGTCGGTCCCGGAGGAGGTCGGTGGAAGGAGGGCATGAGATTGGCGAAGATGGCAATATCCAGTGGAAAGGCTTTTGAGATGATTAGGGGGTTTGCCGAGATTACGAGCGAGCTATCGCAGCAATGAATGTCTCATTCATCCATCCATCCATCCATCTATGATCTCCTAGAAGCGAATCTTTCCTCCCCTTTCCTCCCCTTTCCTCCCCTTTCCTTTCCTCTCCTTCCTTCCTCCATGCCGTCTACAATCCTGTCGTATCATCCATCTCAGGATTAGGTGGAATAGGGGAAAAAGAGTCTTGGGCACGGGCATAGACCACTGTCACCTCCCAATCTACAACAGCACTTCCTCTGGTATATGGAAAAAAAGGAATCTGTGGTGTCGGCTTGACCTAGCTTTACTGGCTGGCTGTATGTATTGAGTGAGCTCGTGATGCAGGCAGGTAAGGCAGGTCGGACAGGGCAGGGCAGGTATCATCCAAGGCGTTACACTTCCCATTTACCGATTTCTGTTTGCCTCGCAGCTCGATATCAGCTTTGATGTGTGCGTGACATTATGCAGGTAGGTAATTACTAAACTAGAGTAGTAAGAGGAGGGAGCGGTAGAGGTGATGAATAAGCTTGAGGTGGCCATTAACCAGTGGAAGACAGCAGTCAATTTCATACTTAAGATATAACAAGCTTGATGAGTTAGGTGGTTGTGGTTCTGTCATGCATTGCCATCAATTGTCTTGGTCATCCTGTCATATGCCATGCCTATGCTATGCTATACTTCCTAAAATCATAAGAACTGATCATGTCGCATGCCTCATTTTCTCCTCTCATCATGAATAGACCATTTACACAATCTCCCTTTTCTGAGCCACTTCAATCTTACCATCTCTCAATCCCCTCCTCTTCCCACGTCACCAGTCTGTGACAACACCTCAAAACACTATCATCTAATGTCCCCTAAAAGCATCAAACCTCCTAAATGTATACCCAATAAACGGCAAGCTCATCTCAGCCATATCTCCATTCTGCTCATCTCTCGCCCTGACCTGATCACTCGTATCCTCCTGCGGAATGTCCTCAATTGGGAAGTACTTTGTATCGATCCCAGATTTCAATTCGGGTTTAAAGGGCGCAGGAAGACGGCGGAGCTCGTTGAAGTCAACGCCGGCAAAGAAGGGATGCTGTTTGATTTCCGCGGCGCCGCTGTTGCGGCCGAGTCGGTCGTCGGCGTCGCAGATGAGACTGAGTTGGAAAGTGATTAGTCGTGGGAGCAGTAAATGGATAGTATTATTTGATGGACATACCTTCTCATGAAGTCTTCTGGATCCTGATTCAGTGGCTGATCTGGTGGGAATTGCAGATAATGTCGCCAGTTGACAATCTTGTGATACGTGTCATTGTTTTGTTCACCACAGAATGGAGGCCAGCCAATGAGACATTCAAACATGATCGTGCCCAACGACCACCAATCACACGTATAATCGTAACCTTTTCCAGAGAACATCTCTGGCGCAATGTAGTCAGGAGTACCAACGGTGGAGTAAGCAAGTTGCCTTCGATTCTTTCGCCAAGTTGAGATTACTGGACGATTGCTGGCCGTGAGGTGGATTTGATCAATTGCCACAGATTGACGATTGTTGTTTGGTCGTGATTTACTTTGGCTGAGGTTTTTGTAGTACGATGCTTCGTGTTCTTTGTGAAAGCCTGTCGATAGGCCGAAATCTGTAAGCTTGATGTGCCCGCCATGGTCGAGTAGGATGTTATCAGGTTTAATGTCACTGTTGGTGGTTAGTGTCAAGATTAGCAGATCTGTAGAAGTCCGATTGGGACTAACCGGTGAATGAAACCGAGCTTGTGGACAGCCTCTATAGCCAGTACCAATTCTGCCATGTAAAACCGTGTAATATCCTCGGTGAAGATGTCAAACTTGATAAGCATAGTCATCAAATCTCCTCCAGGCAAGAACTCCATCAACATGAACAAATATGTCTTGTCTTGGAAGGTAGTGTGTAGCTTGACAACCCAAGGACTATCTGACTCTGCCAGAATATCACGTTCCGAACGGACATGAGCAAGTTGTTCTCGTTTAAACTGAAAAGACATGTCAGCTACACAGTTTAGGTTCGGCTTTCAAATACTTACCATTTCAGACTTGACCAAAGACTTCAAAGCATAAATCTTGCCGTCTCGTTTTCGTTGCACAAGCCTTACTTCACCAAAGGCTCCTTTGCCAATGACCTTGACTGTTGTAAAGTTGCTGATGTCTTCCCTAGTTCGCAGAAATCTCAAATATTGTCCTTCTGCTCTCTGGATGTGGGTGATTTTCTGCTCTTTTCTGGCAGGAGGTACTTTGGGGTCTGAAGCGTATTCATGGAGTTCTGCTGCTCTAGGAGTTCGTCAGCTTCATTGTACACATCTCGAAACCTCCACCCACTCACCTCAAGTTCCTGTCCTTTGCTCTTTGCACATTATCTTTGAAGAATGTGCTACAAAGCTGTTTCGACACAGCCGCTCGTCCATCAACATTCTTCGACCACCTATTGATATTCTTGTCCGGTAGAGCATCATCTGCCGCAGCCATCTGTTGCTGCTGCTGAGACTGCTGTGCCATCGTGGGCACGCCAAGTTGACTTCCATATTGTTGTGGAGTAGGAGCAGCGCCCGGTCTCATTCTTCCTGCCGGTGATGGTTGTCGACCGTATGGACTTTCCGAGCGTGGTGTATTGCCTCCTAGATGCTGGTTCGACAGCTGATGCACCAAACCGTTCGTGACATCGTACGCTGGGCTCATTGGATTGCCGTAGCCAGGTACACCAGGTGTTCCAGCCGCAGATCCTTGCTGCTGATATTGTGGTTGATATGGGTTTGTCATGAAATAACTGGCGTTGTTGGCGAAGCCTGCTGGGGCTTGCTGTGTACCCCATGTCTCGCGTTGTCCATATTGATTGGCGTACATAGGTTGGGGGAAGGTGGAAGGGGTAGTAGGGAATGCTCTGCCGACATCTGCGGCAAAATTGGTCTCATTGAGGCCAAAGTTGAGGTGGAGGCGGTTACGAGGGTCTTCGGCAGGGCGCTGTTGTTGTTGCTGCTGCTGCTGCTGTTGTTGCTGGTTGCGAGGGTCGCGAGCGGCCTGGGCGTTCATCGTGGCGGTTGTGGGGAGTGAGGGTTGGTGGGAGGAGAAGGTCAAGCTTTTGCAGAAACCTCTAAAGCTTGCTTGCTTGCTATTGATAAATCAAGGTTGACGTTATGGTGGAATGGAGGGGTTCTGCGGAGAGGGGTATGTAGTGAATGAATTGTGACAGCAGACGTGTGCCCATTGACCAAGGCGTGTACGACAGGACGAGATGGCAGCAGACAAGGGAAGGGGAAAGTTCCAACTAAGCTGTGCACAAGTAGCAAACACAAACAAGCAAATCATTCGCATAAAAGGCCAGGCACGACTGTCATTTGGTGGGCGTCTGTAGTGGACTCAGGGGTAAAAAGCATAACAGGCGTTTGTCCGTTCGCGCGATGTTGGCGAGTGCCTGCATGCATGAAACACCAACAGTACGTCTCGTCACACATAGCGGCAAGGACAATTACACATCACGAACTTGAATGCCAGAAGAAGCTCGTCTTTGAAAACTGCAAAGTCTATTAATTGCTAGACTATCTTTCGAGGTATTAATCGTACATGGTAATCCTTCTCATAGCCTGAGCATTCACTGCTAAGCGCTCAAGCGCCCATCCACGCGTGCTTTATAGCAAACCCTTCACCATAACACAAAACACCATCTTGCGTGACTCATCTCCATCCATGGCAGAAAACATCTGTACATAGCAACACAAAGCAAGGAAAAAAAGGGCCTATCTCTTCCTAAGCTGAAACAAAGTCGTGCAGATAAGCCATCATCGTGAAGATGGACGAACTGGAAAAAAGGTAGCATTGAGCTTAATGAGACCATAAGCGTGGGATCCCATTGACCTGGCGCAATCGGCGTCCAAGGTATATATATCGAAGCAGAAGTTTTGTTGTAGTAATACATTTTTTGAAAAGTAGATGTGACAATGCGAGAAGAAGAATCATCTCCAGACTTGGCCAGCTTCAGCAATAGCTACAGCGGCGGCAGCAGCCCAAGGATCTTCATATCGTGCTGCTAAAGCACTCTCGTCGTAAGGAGGGGTCGGAAACGGATGTCCTGTCTGGGATGTATTCGCCCTAATATCCATGGGCTTTGTCCAGTCAGCATATCCATCACTCTCGTGTCGCGTTGAGGGAGACGGTGTTGGGTAAGGACCACTACGCATTCCTATCGTACTCGCAGAAGGTCGCAGATTAGGTCGACTTGTGCGACGGGCCACTGTAGGAGCATATCGTTCTGGCGAGTACTGCCGACGTTGTTGGTCTAGATGTGCCATAGCTGCTGATGCAGAACCAAGTGCTTGATCGAGTGTCGCAATAGTTTCGACTTGGTTACTAGGAGCTCGACGTCGCTGAGTAAAGAATCCCGGTCGTTGCATTGCGCGCTGGTTGGCACGCAAAGAGGACGCAGCTGAGCCTAGTCGTAGCGGCGAAACCATGCCCTGCGGCTGTTCCTCCTGATTAAGTATTCTTGAAGGCTGTCGATGTAGTATTGGTGTCGACGCCTGGTGATTTAGATTTCTGACTGGGCTGGCTTTCGTTGGCGACATACGACACTGGATGCCCCGCAGTGCATTATCAATATCGCCAAAGTCAGTCTGGCTCGGTGGTACCATTGCAGCTTGTAAATCTTGAGCATGATTCTGGGCAGGAGCATGCCATGTTGCATGACCTGCAGCACTTGCTTCCAAGTCGTCCCCATGAGGTGTGGTAGGCATACCTGGCTTACCAGACCAGCGTCGTGTTCTCTTCCTGATATGCGAGAAGAAACTCTCCTTGGTTTGTGTTGGAGACACGAGATTAGGTCGACTTGACTTTGCTCTAAGAGCACGCTCGTTTTCATTCTGATGTAATTCAGAGGTGTTTGTCTTTTGTTGAGACAGCATTGAAAGCTGTCTAGTCAGCGTTGCCGCAGACTCTTCTTTGTTAGGACTGCTGAACGACTCCAGAGCTTGAGCATGAACTGTGTTTTGAATGGGCGATACGGGCTTGATGTTCGGTAGAAAAGGCATTGGTGCACCGTATTGACTTGAGCCAATCGACCATGTAGCTCTCTTCGTGGCAAGTGGCCTTGTCTTACTTACAGCAATTTGCACTGATGGCTCAGCTCTGACTGGAGACATCCTTGCTGGATCTGGCCTTGTGATCTGCTGTTGTTGGGTTTGTTGTTGTTGTTGTTGCTGCATGTTTGTAGTGCTATCCTTGACAACTAACGACCGTCTAAACCACGATGTCGACCTCACTCCAGCAGTTTGGACCAGCTCAGAAGCGTCCAGTGGTACACCTGCGTCAGCATCTTGTTGCTTGCGTGCCAACATTCGATTCGAAGTCGCAGACTTTGGTCGAAGAGGGTCAAACGCGTCAACAAAGTAGTTGTGATGTAAGGACTCGGTAGCTGTCGGCCTATATTGCGGATCCCATGCTAAGCACCAAGTAATGAAGTCGCAGAGTTCGTGTGGAAACTCTGCAGCTGGCAAGAATTCGTCGATAGTATGTGGTGCCATCTAGAATCAGTTAGCACGATATGTAGCAGTATCACACCATGAATGCTCACCTTTGGGAACGTGAATCCAAGCTTTTGAGCTAGCTTCGTTCCTTGTTTCCACGCACCCCCACCAACTTTCACATTGCCATGCTTGCTCACCCAGTTACCTGGACTTCCCATGATCTCGCAGACTCGCCAAACCTGATCCACCTCGTTGCTGCCAGGAAATAAAGGCTTGAGCAATGCTAGTTCAACAGCCATGGCTCCAACAGCCCACATGTCGACTGGAGCAGAGTATTCACCTGCTCGCAGTAGCACTTCTGGTGCGCGGTACCATCTAGTCGAAACATACGTCGTGTATGGTGTGAGTGATTGTGTCTCCCTAGCCAATCCAAAGTCTGCTATCTTGACCGAGTAGTATTGTACCGCTGAAACATGCGTCGTACTGTCTCGGACAATTTGCGAATAGCGCTTGAATGCACTGCCTAGATCATCACCGTGTCGTAACGAGACGAGAATGTTCTCTGGCTTGATATCTCGATGAAAGAAGCTGTTTTGATGTATGTGCTCAAGACCTGACAGTATCTGGTACAGTATGCTCTTCACCATGGTATTCTCCAGACGCTTTCCATCCCGACCCTTGATAAGCTGATACAAGTTGAGGTCCATATGTTCCATTGCAATGTGCAACTTCTTACTAAGCGGGTCCAGGAAGATATCCAGAGCTGGTACTAGATGAGGATGTGGTGGTAGTGTACGCAAAAAGATGATTTCTCTGAGTTCTAAGCAGGGCGCAAAAGAATCAAAGGTCTTCTTCATCGTCTTTACGGCAACCTAGGCTGTGTTAGGCGTGGAAAATCGATGGATTAATCTGAAACATACCAGTGTACCACGTTTAGCAATATGCGCTCCAGCACCACGCACACGGGCCAATGCGACACTACCGAAACTTCCATCTCCAATGTCTTTCAGTATCTCGTACTTTTCTTGTAAACATGCCGGCCCATTCCCTGCACCCACCGACAGGTTGCGATGCGGATTATTGAATCCAAGCGTCATCTTATGTGTCAAAGGGAGGGTGAATTTCGAGGTCGTTCGATCAATATAGACAAATTCGTGGCAGAGAAGAGATGTCGTCGAAAACTGTTTTGCTGCAGTTGTTCAGGATGTATCAAGCATTGGTAGGAGACTAGAGTTGAGATCTTGACTATAGTTTGGTTGAGATTGTCGCGACCCAGAGCGCGAAATGCGTTCGCGATGATATCCGTCTTGTAGTTCTTTCCTGTTACCGAAGCAGAGATTCTTACTCGATTGTTCTTGACGTGAAGGAATGCGACTTGGAGCGTATTGAAGAGAGGCGTGTTTGGTAATGGTAATGAATGACTTCGAATGCGCGACTCCAGTAATTGGTATCTTAAAATCGCTCGACGACTATGGGGGTTCCGATGCTATTGGCGCTGCTTGCCGGTTCTGCCGCACGCGAAATCGAACCAGGAAAAACCGAGCAATACTTACGTTGTAGGTTTCAACAGCGTGTGTAGTAGTTGAGATGAAGCGTATCGTCCGCAAGTACGAGCTGCGTGGAGATGATAGCGGGCGAACCGAAAGATTGCGATGTGAACTCAAATCTTTGAAAACAGGCACCGGTTCAGGTCGGGTGGAGGGTTCTTGTTCGGCGATTTCTCAAGGTCGAAGTGTCGCGCAATGGAGAATACGAGCGAGGGGTTCGGTTGTTGTTGCGATGCGGTCGGTCGTGACGGCGGGCTCGGGAATGTAGTTGGACGATCGCGTCGGTAATTGATGTGAGCTCAGATGGTGACCTGTATCAATGTAGTGATTGATGGTATTGAGAACAGGTAGGATGGCATGAATGGATAGAATGTAGTTGCAGTAATGTGGTGGTGGTGGTGGTGGTGAATGTTGTCCGATGTAAGAGAGTGGAGACGCAATTGAGCGTTTTAATGACGGGAGATTGAGACGAGCTTATAGTAAAATGATACAGGCGAGGCAGTCCGTCAGGCAAGTCAGTCGTTAGATAAAGTAAGTTACAAGGTAGACTAAGGCACATCATCATAAATCATCATGGGACTAGGTTTATGTGCCTTGCTTCAGTCGTGCAAGCCTCTGCACGCTAAAGCAGAAGATCTAAGGACGGGGTATTCTATCCGGTCGCAAATCACTCAGCCGAGCTGCTTGTTTGCTATCTTTGCCTTGCCGCAGTCAACCTTCTTTCTTCAACATGTTTGTTAAAGAAGGCTCTCCTCACTTCAGTGGTGAGAGGCTTCAGCTAACACGCGTACTTTGAAAAGACGACGGAATAAGATAAAATAGGCTTCACGACAAGAGTGCGGGAGAAGCCTGCAAAAACGTTGTGAATCGTGGCAGAATTGTACCTGACAGGCTAACAGCTCTAGCGTATCTGTACTAAACCTTGCGACATGATGACACACAAGCAAACGCAGACTGCCTCTCACACCACAGTCTACTGTTACACAAAAGATAAGGTCCTGGCAGGGCAGAGCAAGGTATAATTCTGAAGCACCAAAAACAAATGCAAGTCGCACAATCTGTCGTGTGTGCTCCACGACTCGCGAGCTAGCTGCTTCTAATCACCCCCTTGCGCTAAAAACAAGCCCAAGACGTAATGCACGGCCGAAACTTACTCTAGCTCTACCTAGCTTTAGCTGAAAAGAAAAATGATCGCTTCGATTCTGCGTTGACAATTTCTATGCACATCACTTTTGGTGCCTGCAGAAGCCCGCGTGCCCGTTTGTTTCATGCATATCCAATTCGTTGTTATCTTGATTAATGTACTTCACTATAGATGATTTGCACGATAAGGCCAACACAGCACAGCACATCATCTGCAGCATCGTCTGTGTGCGACATCTCCCTTGATGGATGATGAATCAATTCGGGCATGCTTAATTGGGTATGGGGTATGTGATCAAGATTAGCACGCCATGACACTGTATCGAGATCTGCCTTTAGCATAATACAGAAGAGATATTGAAGTATGTTTCTCAGTATTTCTCATTACTACATGCTGAAGAAAGCTACCAAGTGTATCCCGCAACGACGCCAGCGTCCGAGTTCAAAAGGTTGAACCAATAGGATAGACCGCCATTCCCTCTTACTGTATTGACTACCCGTGCTCAATCCAGCCAAGTCGTAATATCCATCGCGCTGCATGCAAATATAAAACATCAAACACCAGAAATGCTACATCACTCATCGACAGAGGTTGGCATTGTTCTCTTAGTCCTTGGCACCTTCAGAAGCATTCGTGAGCGATAGATAGGCAGTCCACGCAATACCTACTGCCGAGACAAAAGGCTGTCGTTCACATTAGCAGACGTACTCTCTCTTCAGCAACCGAACTTACAATCTGAAACTGCAAAGGCATAAATCGAAAGTTGATCAGCTGCACAGCAGGCCACAACACCCAATTGGCCTTAAGTGCCGGTAGATAGACATCATTAAACTTCTTCTTGATCGCCTTGACACCTCCGCCCTCCGCAACCGTCATGAAAGTGAAGAAACACGCAAGACCTAGATGGTGGAATCCATGTTAGCCTCAATCCCATCCCAATACACAGCCCCACGTTCCACCTCAGACAACTCACCAGCAGGCGAAAAGATCAACTGATCACACGCCATCCTCTTCAGCGGCACGCCCAACCCAGCCTTCGGGCCCATCGGAAACGCCGAACTCAGAAACTTGAACCACCTCAACTGCACCGGCGCCATAATGAACGGATACGCCATAAACCGCGTCATCCGCTCAAAATCAAATGGCGGCGGCAGCTTATCGCTAACAGGGATCAGCTCTCCCGGCGGCCAAGGAATCTTCCTATCCAACTCATGTATTTCAATAGCCAGAAAGTCGTCTTTCGTCGGGCCGCCCGGTTGCCGTGCTGCTTTTTCGCGAACGGATGTGATGACTTGAGCGGTAGTGTCTGCGACGGCGCCCAGGACGGCGTTGGTGATCATGGTGGTGAGGAGGGGACGTTTTGCGTAGGCTGAGTTGAATTTCTGGATCAGGAGGGACATGGCGGCGATTTCGAGGAGGGAGATGATGAAGTGGAGGAGTGGCTGTTAGGGAAGAAGATGGTGGTGGTTAGTTGAGTGCTTTGTGTAACATTCGGATGGTGGTACAGCTGCTGTGGTTGGAGAAGGAAGACGCACGACTTGGTATTTCCAGCCTATATAGGTTGAGTTGAGGGAGTTCAAGAGAGACCTTCGCTGATATTCTGCGCGATGGTGCAGCATTGTCGTTGTCAAGAAGCAGATGATGTCTTTGATGATGTTGTGTACCGAGATCAGTGACGATGTGGAGGCAATCGGCTCAGCCTTACGTGGGTCTTGGCACACTAACTCACTAGCCTGTCCATTCTCTCTCAATCGTGATTACAACAAGACATGTTTTGCTTTTGATCGGATGATGCGTTCGTTATTTACTCTTCGCCTCTATGTCATTTCTTTTCTTCACATCCAACCCTCTATGCACATCACAGCCTGCCCACGAGACAAGCCAAGGTCTAATTGACATCCAACTCATAATAAACGTATGCCGTATATTCTGCATCACCATGACCAGCACCTGCCATTTCAGTTTGCGTCGCCTGATCGTCCTTTTTCACACGTCCCTTCTCATCACGGCCGAGTGCATTACCTCCAAGATAGCTGTATTCATAATCGAGAACAGCGCGGACCCGTGCCACAGTCTTAGGTTGTGTCTGTTGGAGAAAAGTCAGTATGCATACTCAAACACAGAATGTCAAGACAATCAGAACATACCTTGACAATCCCACAAACAAACTCAGCCGGTAATCCATACCTCAGCACCGTCTCCACAAACACTCTCAGCGCCATCGCATGCATCCAAGTCATCACAGCCTCAGAATACCCATTTCGTCCCAGCCTCAACGCCTCGCCCCACAGCTTCCTCTCCTCCTTTTGCAGACTCTCTAACTCTCGCTTCTCATCTGCTGCTGCATCTTTCCCACCTTCGATCCCATTACCACCACTACCAGTCCCTCTGAACTCTCTTGGTATCCACCGCTTTTCCCGCGCCTTGTGCACAAATTCGGCGCCGTGCTTCTTGAAAACTGTAACGGTGTAGAGGTAAAATTCATCGTCGGCGGCAATCTCAATGCCGGATCGGGGTACGACCATGGGGGAGAGGGTTTCGTAAGTGCGGAGGAAGTCTTTTACTTGTGCTTTGGGAAGGGCGATTAGGTGTGTTTCGAGGTATTCGGAGTCAGTGAGGAGGTGTGTGGGTTTGACTATGGAGGCCAAGGAACGTGTGGATAGGTTGCCGCTGAATATTGGTGGATTAGTCGTGATCTCTCTGTAGTTTCGATTCGGGATTGCTAACAAGACTTACGTCTGTTTTCTTTGCGCGGTAGCAAGGTTGTTCTTGGTGTTGTTATATTGACTGAACTTAGATTTGACGTCGTTGTCTACGCCAACAAGTTCCTAGTTGACTGCAATCAGCATTCTGTATGTTCGTTGTTGAAGATTTCCAGCCTCAATGCACAGACTTACTTTTCGTAACGAATCGATCAGTTCCGCTATGGGTTTGTCTGATCGATACTTTACCTTGTTCCATGAAAATGACTGTAGGTATTGGTCGACGGGCTCTGTTTGACGCAACGTGTTAGCCTGCTATGCTTGATTCCTTGTATGTCACATTATGCTCCCATGATAGCCATTATATCCAAACCCTTCATACAAAAGGCAACTACACCAGATGGACCATTGCACCGTCACAGCCACCGCGCTATTCCTCCCCAACTCTTCCCATTCAACCACTCCACCACATCTCCCACCCTCTCAAAACACGCGACACAAAACGCAAAGAAAACAAGAACAAGCACATACTATCACCAACAACCCTCTGCTGTCCCACCTTCTCCTCATCACCCTCCAACAACCCTCTCAAACTATCCCCAACTTTCCCCACCACACCCTCCGCATCACTCGCCAACTTCGTCAACTCATCCGCCTGCGCCACAAGCGCATCCAGCGTGCCAATCTTAAACGTCGGGATGTTGAAAGCATGGGTGTCGACGCTAGCGGTCGTGAGTGTGGTGCGCAGGGATTTGAAGGCTGCGTCGGAGTTGTTTTCGGAGGAGATTGAATTGGGAAGGGAGACGAGGAGGTATTTTGACGATGACATTGTGGGTGCGGTGGTGTGAGCTGGGCCCTGGACCTGGGATGGGCGGATGGGTGGGAGAGGAGGAAGGGGAGTGTGGTACGTGTTGTCAGGTTGTTATCTGTATGAGTATACTTTAAGCTGCTATCTGATCTTGGAGCTCCAATGGTTCAACGTCATCTAAGCCCCTTTTAGCCCTTCATAAAGACAGTGTCGAGAAACAACAAGACAAGTATCAGTACATGTATATAGTATATACATATACATATAAGGCAGCGTCGGTTTATATCAATTACATTACAAGATCTTCTCCTCTCTAATCACTTCCAAACTTGTCTACAATCTCATCCTCACTCAACGTCCCAACAACAGCCCTCGAAGCAAACGCAAACCACGTCCGTTCAACCATCTTTTTCCGCCTCTTGCTACCCTTGTCATCCCCATCACCATGATGCTTCTTCTTTTTCTTCGTCGTCTCGACGTCCAGAATATGCGCTTCTTCCAGATAATCCTTCAAGTCTATCTTCACCCACTCCTCATCTTCAGGATTCTGCGCATCATCCACGGAGGCCGAATGGTCCTTTGCCTTCTTCGGCTTGAATTCTCCCATTCTGGTGGCAAGTTCCAGCCATGCTCTTACCGTGCTGCTGTTGCCAAGTCCATAAGCATCATCGTGCTCACGGGTGTCATATTCAAGCTCAAATGTAAAATTGAGCGGCTGCGGTTTCTGGTGGCGTGGATAGCTGCCTGCATGTTTACCACCGTTCCAGCGCAAAGGACGGACATCTTCAGGTGTTGTGGGAAAATGACTGAGTGGGTCGATCAGTGTTTGCGTTGATGTCAAATTTGCTGATTCTATTGATGTGGAATCTGTGAAGTTGAAGTCGTTGTTGATATGGGTGAGATTGGCGTGGTATACTGTATATCCGAGCCATGACAGCGGTTGTGGAGAGTATGCTGGTCCAGGTGGCGCATGTTTGGATGGTGGCTGAGGTATGATCAGGTGAGACTTCTTCTTCTTTGTTATTGTTGGGGTGAATATGGAGAAAGGATTGCTGAAGAATGATCGCTTCTTTGATTCGACTCCTGTATAGTATTGTTCCTCTTCATCTATTTCGTCGTCATTGTACCACAATTCTGGACTTGGCTCTGATAGAGCGGCTGCTGGCGATACAACAAAATCTTCAAGGCCAGTAATATCGTACTCGTACACCCTCAACGCCGGGAAATAGTTGGGTACCACGCTGGCCGCAATGTGCGAAACTGCGAAGCGTTCTGCGTACTTGCCACCAATCTTGTCATAGTAGCTACGCTCGTCAGCTGAATTGCGTCCACTCGGGTCTTCTCGACCGTCCCAGCCTAATGTTGCTGGGGCCAGGGGCAGTTTTGACCACATTCTGCGCAGACCGTTCAGATAGCCTGCATCATTGAGCATAATATTGACATCACTTTTGGATGAGCTCTGCGTCTTTCCATGTCTGATGCCAGCAGCACGATCGTAGTCGATATCCTTGAAATCTTGCAATACAAAATGCTCAATATTCATATGACCGTATACAGATCCCACAATAACGTCGCGATACTGTTGCATCCAGATTGTGTATTTCTGCCAGCATGTCTCGTCCCAGCCGACCTTCTCATCGTTTCGTGCTGGTGGTACATGTCCACTCATTATTGCCTTCATGCCGCGATCGCGAAGAAACTGAAGCTGTATACGCAGCCATTCCATGTGTTCATAGCCTGGCTCAGTGCGTGACGCACAGCCGTCCACTGCGCTATTCGAGTCAAAAAAGTATCTGTCCATCGTCAGCACAACCCTACCCGACCTTCGGACACTTGCGGAGACCACGTCCATACTCACATAGTATTCAGACTAAACACAGCCAGCTTATTCGGTATCACCTCCACAAAGAACCATCCTCCTCTCTCAAAAGCATGCTTCTGCGCCTCAGGCACAATATCCCTCCACACATCCGTCAAGTAGTTTTTCGTCCACCGATTCGGTCCCTTCACAAAGATATTATGCGGTAAAATATCATTATTCCCAAATGTGGGCACGATCGGAATCTTGAATGGTCCAGCTCGTCCTTCTCTTCCACCTCCACGACCACCACCATCGTCCTCGTTCTCCCATCCAAATACCTCTTTGAATTTGTTCACGAGCATTCGATTCTGTCCTAGCACCTGCGCCTCTGTACGGGGTATCTCTTCGTCGTTGTCATGGCGTGCGCTGTCACCTGTCCAGATTACAAAGTCTATGTCGTCTGCAAGATGTTCCGCGATCCAGGAAAAAGTGGCATTAACGAGTGTAAGCGGGGAGTCACAGTCGCTCGTCTCAGCGCCGTAGTAACCTGCTGCACCATGGCCGCGATGACAGAAGGAGCCGGTTTCGGTAGAGGAGTAGGCGTCGTAGAAGGGATCTGGGTGAATATCTGCAGTTGGAACCAGAGTGTCAGACACCAATACAATACAGCAAAGTGACAACCAAGTTCCCGAACGCACCTGTTATCTGCAGGAATCTTCCCTTCAGCTTGCGTCCATGTTTTGGCGTATTCAGGTCAATGGGGGCTGGTCTGCTGTCTGTTGAGCCCAGCGGTTTTTGTACATGTTCGGCCGAGGACCAGCCCAGGCCAGCGATAGCATATGCAAGCAGCGCCAACTTCATCTTTTCTGCGTGCGCCTGTACAAAGGCGATCACATTGTCTGATCCAAATGTGTCGGGATTAAATATATGCGGGAGTCATTACGCCATAAACTGGGGACTCAGCGAGCACGTGGCTAGGACTCGACATCGAGGAATAGAAGAAGAGACATAAAATTACGTGGTGTATTCGATATGTGTGTAGGATAGTCTCAATTGTCTCATTGTGTATAGCAGTCATCGCTGCTTCCTAATATATTTCTAGCACTTAGGAAGCTTTCCCTCATGCAAATGCAAAACCACGTCAGACGCTTCTTCCTGAAACTAGTGATTCCCTCCTTAACGCCTGGTAAGACACGATGGTCTTTATATGCCAGGTCCTCGTTATATTCGTAGGTGCCTGTGCGTTGACAGAAGACCCAGTGTTGATAGCATGCAATTCTCTCACATCCCCGAAGCAATGTGTAATCCACTTCTTCTTATCTTTCCCCAAGCAGAACGAAACGTCGAGTCGTACAACGGTATAGCTTCACACTCATATACTTTCCAAGGAATCATTTCTCGTTCGGATGAACCCAGCCTTCGTCCTTGAGGGCACGCATTGCTTGTTTCTTCAGCGATGCACCCTCCGGCTGCTTCTTCAACCAGTAGTGTTGTGCAAAGTAGTCCCTACATCTATTGTCAGTCACGTCAACAATCACAGCGAATCCATTACTTACCAGCATCTGTCTTCAGACAACGATCGGTCGTCTAAAGCAGTCTTGACAATATGCAGAGCAATGGCTTTGAGAACCTTCTTCATGATTTCCAGCTTGACTTTGCTATCCGTAGACTTCTTAACCTCTTTCAATTGCTCAATCTCTTTCTTTTGCCCACGGAATATCTTCTCGAACCTCTCATCCTTGGCTGAGATGCCATTTGTTACAGGCGTATCCTTGCTAGTTTTCTGGTTCGAGGAGGATGTGGGCGCTTTGAGCTCAGCATGAGAAGGTTTCGGGGTCGCCACTGAAGGACTGCGAGCACCACCACCGTTCATGATGTGACGATCGAGAGAAGCATATTTACTGCCATGTCGATCATTGTCCTTACGAGCCGGCTTGTGACGATCAGAGTCTCGTTGTTGGGAAGATTGGCGATGTAGAGAAGACTCGCGTGCAGTGCGATCTACATTGTTAGGCCTTGGTGTGCTGGATTCCCCTTTCCTGCCAGATGGAGCTGGGCTAGCTGAAGGTCTGCCTCCAAGAAGTCTTTTCTTGTTGTTCCGGTGATGATTTTCAATTGCGCGCTTGGCAGCGATATTGGTGCCGTTGCTTGTCTTGTCTTTGAGAACGCTAAGCAGATAGTTGGCGCGTCTTACCAAATGGACTGCACCAGGAGAGCGAATACTCTTAGCCTCTCCACCTTGATTCACGGCTTTCGTCCTCTCCTCCTTTTGTGCAACTTGATGTTCTTCGAGATAAAACTTGTCCGCCATTCCAAGGTCAGGATCGTCCCGAATAGGCACCCAAGCGCCATAGCCGTGTCTGGCAATGCCGACGCATAACATACCATCCTCTCGAGCACCCCACTGAGCAGTGTATTGAGCAGGCTTGGTTGCTTCGACAACCCGAAAGTTCTTGAAATCCGGCGCAGTGGCTACAACATCTCGAATCATGCGCATCTCAACAGGACGTTCCAGCAGTGTCTCTGCGTTGAGTCGCTTTACACCGTTGTAATCGAAAAGGATTGCCTTCTTGTCCTTTTTGGCGAAAGCCTTGGCTTCATTCGCTTCTAGTGCTCGAATGCGATCCTGTTCCTGCTGAATACTCAGGCGACATGTGTTGAGAACATCCTCCAAGGTGTCTTTAACCACATCGTAGTCGCGTGACAGAAGCTTCGCATCCTTGATGATCTCATCCCCACGTTCATCGAATGCGCCATACCTTTCGTACGCTCTGATGAGGTTTCGAATCTCCTTCTCCTCGAGCGGCCTCTTTGGATCCGCTTCGGGCTCAGGCTCCGAACTCTCCTTTGTGACAATCTCAGTTGCAGCATCTCGCGCCTTCTTCTTTGCGGCGCGAGCTTCACGCTCGTCAGCTATCGTCTTTCTTCTTCGAGGTTGATTCTCTTCGATGACGCTTTCCAGGTATTTAGCTTCTGCTCTCTTTTGTTCTTCAAGCTTGATATTCTCGAGCTCGGACTTTGGTATAATGTCGTCCCACGCCAGCTCCACCTTGACATCAGTGTACTCGAAATTCTTCAAGAATTCCTCACCACCATCTGCTGTCAGACCTTCAGGTTGTTCAGTCTTGTGCTCTTCAGCACTTTCGAGAACAGCATCAATGTCGAGTTCTTCCAGACGTTTTTGGTTGCCGACCTGCTCAAACATCTTTTGACCTCTTTTCTTCAGGATACGGTTAATGTCATCGGCGTCTTCTGGAGCATTAACCTTCTTCTTCATGCGGTCGGTGATTTCTTTAGCGTCCTTGTCCGTGACACCACGCTGAATGGTGATGAATTCTAGCATGAGCTTGTTACGAGCACGCTCAAGGACTTCTTCCTCGACGGTGTCCTTAGAAACCAATCGATAGACAGTGACAGGATTCTTCTGGCCGATACGGTGAGCACGAGCCATTGCTTGTAAATCCGCTTGGGGGTTCCAGTCAGAGTCGAAGAGAATGACAGTATCAGCAGTCATCAGGTTAATACCAAGACCACCCGCACGAGTCGACAACAGGAAGCAAAAGTCTTTACTGTCTGGTGCATTGAAGTGGTCGATAGCAAGCTTGCGAGGACCAGAAGCGATGGTGCCGTCAAGTCGTTGAAACTGATGACCTCGAGCGTGAAGATAATCACCAAGGATATCAAGCATCTTCACCATTTGACTGAAGATCAGAACACGATGACCGTCCTTCTTCATCTTTGTGAGAAGCTGGTCAAGCAGCATCATTTTGCCACTGCTGGAAATGAGGGCTTTTAGGATATCACTCCTGCTATCGCTCCCCGCCAGAAGTCTCTCTTCGGCATTAGGGAACATGAAAGGGTGGTTGCTGGCTTTCTTCAACTCCATCATAATATTGAGCAGCGACGCTTTTTGTCCAGATCCTCCTTCATTAAGGGCTGCGTAGTTTCGAGTAAGGATGTTCTTATAGTATTCAAGCTGGAAGTCGGATAGCTCGACACGAATGATCTTCTCACTCTTTGGCGGGAGATCATTCTCGACTTTGCCCTTGGTTCTCCGAATGATATATGGGCTGATCTGGTCTGTAAGTTCAGCAAGCTGTCGACTTGCTGCTTCAGACTGAAGATCGATGTCGTCTTCAACAGTAATCTTGCCGGGCATGAGGAAGTTCATAAGCGCGGCAAGCTCGCCGAGGTTGTTTTGTACGGGTGTACCAGTGATCAGCAGTCTGGCAGGAGCACCAAGCTCCATCAGTTTCGCGAACAAAGTAGACTCTTTATTCTTCAATCGATGGGCTTCGTCAACAGCAAGGAATTGCCATTTTACTTGTTGCAGCTGTGTTGACCAGGAACCCTTCATGGTTATGTAGTCGTATGTCGTCAGGAGGATATTGAACTTGACCCGCCGTGGATTGCCATCAACAAAGAGCTCGGTATCTCGAATAGTCGACCTCGCAACTTCGTTACCCATGTAGATAACGTAGTTGAGATCTGGTGCCCACTTGTCAAGAGTTTCGGCCCATGCTGGTAACGTAGATAGGGGAACGACGACGATATGCGGGCCCTCTTGCCCGCGATCATGGATAAGCCAGCTCATAAAAGACACCGTCTGCACAGTCTTGCCAAGACCCATTTCATCTGCGAGAATAACGTTGTTGCCCTTGCACCAGTTCATCGCAAGGAAATTGACACCCTTCACTTGAAACTCCCGTAGTTGACCACCCACGATGTAATCTGGTTGTTCTCGGAATGGTCGGTAGGATGAACGAGTCTTTATACTGCTTTCTGCTTTGTCTGTAGTAGGAAGTCGTGAAGTCCGGTCAAGATAGCGATCTATCTCGTGCTGTGACAGCTGACCTACGAGATCTGCGATTTCCCAAGTACAAGAATCGTAGAAGAGTCCACGCCACTTGACGAGGTATTCAGTACCTTCATCGCCTTGTTGCATGTCGATGACTCTTTCCACTTGAGTATAATCAAGCAGAGCGTCGGCCTGCCGCTCTCTGTCGAGGTTATATTGCTCCTTGTCCTCAAGTGACACATAAGGATCGTTTGCCATATCAATCTCTCGACCGATAATTTTCTGATAATAATTCTTGACACGCTTGGCACCCTTCAAAGCCGACAGTGACGAGTATTCCTCCCATGTGGCATGATAATGTGCCTTTCCTTGCCACTTGATAAAATATTCGTAGTCTCGCTCTGCAGGATAAGGCTCAGTAACATCAGGTTTCAGTCGATGATCAAGTACTTGGTCGATAGCAGGTCCCGTTTCTTCGACTTGGTAGTAATTTGGGGTCATTTCAGAATCTTCATCTTCAAGAAACTCATCCTCATTATCGTCTTCAGTATAGGTTGTTATCTTGCCTGACCGACGGTTTGCGAAGCGAACTTCAGCAGCTGACGATGAATCCATTGTGGCGGGAGTCATCAGTTGGCGCCGACGTTCCTTCTTTCTCTGATCCTTAGCACGACGACCACCATATGAATCGCTCTCAGAATCCGAGAACGTTTGCCGTAGTGGAGCAGGACTAGCTTCTTCAGATGCTACACGCGGTGTCAGTACGCTAACAAGGTATATGATCTAGGCAAGTTACCTTTTCTCGACGACGCGTTGACTCGTCTTCGCTTGGAAGCAGGACGAGCGTCAATACCAGATTCCTCGTCGTCGTCGGATGAGTTGATCTAGAATGTCAGCTTGGGGGTCGACGTATCGTGGAAAGCAGGACTTCATACGGTGCGGTGAGATTGACGAGCACGTCCCTGGAAGTCGAGTGGTCAGCGGAGCAATAAAGAAGATATCAGAAGGGTCGCCATACACTTCTTCGCAGTCCATATAACTCTGGGTCCTTCATGATGAAATCTTCCTCATCGACAGCCTGTTTCCGCTTACCAGGCCTAGACGAGTGTGAATCCGATTCTTCGTTGGACTCTTCTTCATCGTCGTTCGGTATTTGCATGTCAACATCAAAGTCCTCGTCAGGTTCACCCTCAGCATCTTCATCTGACTCCGCGACCGATATGTCTTCTGAAAGGTTTCCTGCTACTGTTGTAGACACTTGTACGTCCACCATTGGAGACGATTTGTCCAAGGTAGAAGCAGCGGCGGCGTCGGAGCCTGAAATGATGGCGCCGGGCATTGTTGGTTGTTCCATGTTGCCGTCGGACATGATTTCGGTGTGAATCAAAGGCTCTGGAGACAGCAATGGGGTGACCGAGTTTGTGAGGACCGAGCCGGCTAGAAGTGACAGTATTATTAGCCAATTGCTCCTCTTGAGAGCACACAATGACGCGATTTTTGTCAGATCGGGATCAGGTAGCTTTGGCGACCACAATCGACGTGCTCCGAGGTCAATAGAGCTACCAGTAAGCTTTTTATGAATCTTGCGAGATGTCCTTGATGGTTTTGAGATGGGGGGATGATGGATTGACGCTAGGTGTGCGAGAGCTGCTGAGGAAGTTTTGACTCGACGTTTATCAAGAGTGTCGTAGCAGCATCAAGGAAGCCGTCTATAACGCGAAAGCAGTGTATTTCGAGTGACTGGAAGTCATATCAAGAGGATAAGGTGGGAATCTGAGCGGTGGAGGGCGAGCTCACGAGGCGAGGCTAGTGAGGAGTATCGAGGGTACAGAGATCACCAAAGTCGGATAGACTTACACGCCATGGCCGTGACGGCCCTCTGGAAGAGAGTGTGAGAGAAATGGTCGTGGTTGAGACGTTGCTCGCGAGGAGGGCGTGCCTTGAGTGTTTAGAGCGGAGTCGACTGGGAAGTTGAAAGCGACTAAGACCTAAACTGCACCCAGAAGGTTTGGCTGTCACATGCTTCGAAATTTGGGACTGAACATCAACTATTGTAATTCCCTATTGTCCCTATCTGGCATCCCTCTTATTGCTGTTGCCTGTCCTGAGCCGTGTGTGTCACTGTATAGGCCTCTGTCCACAAAAAGAAAAGGTGAATATTCGCGCGCGGTGACTCATCTTGTTCTCCCTTTCCGACGTTGTCTTATAGGTCAATCGATAGCAACCGCACATTCCGTACAGAGCCTGTTCACTCTTTCGCATTCACCACTACGTCGGCCTCTAAGTAGAGACACCAGCAGCAAGAATGGCGGACAAGTTGACTCGGTATGTGAGACTCAGCGAGGTACATAGGACCAGGGGTTAATGTTTCATTTAGTATCGCTATCGTGAACAGCGACAAGGTATGTTGTGAAGACTTTGCCACAATCCCAAAACAAAGATACTGATACTTTGCAATAGTGTAAGCCCAAGGTAGCCACATCCCGTCCATCTCGTTCTACCACCGCTCCTATATCTAACACTCGGGAAGAAATGTCGTCAAGAATGTAAAAAGTCTTGTCCTGTGGTCAGGACAGGCAAGCTCTGTATCGAAGTTACACCCGAATCCAAGATTGCCTTCATCTCCGAGCGACTCTGTATTGGTTGCGGTATCTGCCCAAAGAAATGTCCTTTCGATGCTATCCACATCATCAACTTGCCAACCAACCTGGAAACACAAGTCACCCATCGATACTCCGCAAACAGCTTCAAGCTCCATAGACTACCTATGCCCAGGCCGGGTCAGGTTCTTGGACTAGTCGGAACAAATGGTATTGGCAAGAGTACTGCGCTGAAGATTCTCAGTGGAAAGCTGAAGCCGAATTTGGGCCGCTACGACAACCCGCCTGATTGGGAGGAGATCTTGAAATACTTCCGTGGCTCGGAATTGCAGAACTACTTCACGAAAGTGCTGGAGGACGATCTCAAGGCTGTCATCAAGCCTCAATATGTCGACCAAATCCCAAAGGCAGTCAAAGGAGCAGAACGCTCAGTGGAAAAGCTCCTCCAGGCACGATCTGCAATGGACAACTATCAGGAGATCATCGACATCTTCGAGCTCAAGAATGTGTTGAACCGTGATATCGACCTTTTGTCCGGTGGTGAGCTCCAGCGTTTCGCCCTGGCTCTTGTTTGTGTTCAGCAAGCCGATGTCTACATGTTCGACGAGCCGTCATCATACCTTGATGTCAAGCAGCGTCTTAATGCTGCTCGAGCCATCCGAGGTCTGGCGAAGTCAACCAATTACATCATTTGCGTTGAGCACGACTTGTCAGTTCTGGACTATCTGTCTGATTTTATCTGTGTGCTGTACGGTAGACCTGCAGTATACGGCGTTGTTACTCTGCCTGCTTCTGTTCGCGAAGGTATCAACATCTTTCTCGACGGTAACATCCCGACAGAGAACCTGCGATTCCGTGAGGAGTCTTTGCAGTTCCGCATTGGTGACAATGCTGAAGAGTTCATTATCGACAAATCTCGTGCCTACAAGTTCCCCAAGATGGAAAAGACACTGGGCGACTTCCATCTCTCGATCGAACCTGGTGAGTTTACCGACTCCGAGATTATCGTTATGATGGGCGAGAATGGTACTGGAAAGACGACTTTCTGTAAGATGCTCGCTGGTGCTCTGAAGCCCGATGGCGATCAAAAGGTTCCTGAACTGCACATCAGTATGAAGCCTCAGAAAATTACTCCCAAGTTCCAGGGTACTGTTCGTCAGCTCTTCTTCAAGAGGATAAAGACAGCTTTTTTGAGCCCCCAATTCCAGACGGACGTCTACAAGCCTCTCAAGCTCGACGATTTCATCGACCAAGAAGTCCAAAATTTGTCTGGTGGTGAACTGCAACGTGTTGCCATTGTGCTCGCTCTTGGTATACCAGCTGATATCTACCTCATTGACGAGCCTAGCGCGTAAGTCATGCAATCTACTTACCACCATGACTCAACTAATTCCCAACCACAGTTACCTCGATTCCGAACAACGTATCATTGCTGCTCGTGTCATCAAGCGCTTCATCATGCATTCCAAGAAGACCGCTTTCATCGTCGAGCACGATTTCATCATGGCCACCTACCTCGCCGACCGCGTCATCGTCTTCGACGGCAAGCCATCCATTGATGCCCGTGCCAACTCTCCCGAATCTCTCCTCACTGGCTGTAACAAGTTCCTGAAGAACCTCGACGTCACCTTCCGTCGTGACCCCAACACCTACCGACCTAGAATCAACAAGTACCAGTCTCAAATGGATCAGGAGCAGAAGTTGGGCGGTAACTACTTCTTCTTGGAAGATCCGAATGACAATTGAAGAGGGCGTGCCATTCGATAGACGATACAATCGTCAGTATGGTGTTCACCGACTGCTCAGTGATGATGCGCAAGTAGGACCATCGCGCCGCCGCAAGAGCGGCAGGAAGGGTCAAGCTGCTGGCTTGGGCCTGGCTGAAGATGAGGCTGGGGAGGAGGAAGTTGAGGACGACGAGGACGACGAGATAAGAGTGGAGTAAGGATGAATGCCTGAATTGGTGAGAGATCTGGCAAACGTTGTCACTCATAAAGAGAGCCCCTAGGTAGGGCACATCTCGCAATGGAAATTGGACAGGGGTCTGCTACACGAGTTAAGGTTTAACTAGCTCGATTACATACAATCGAAGTAGAGGAGACTAGCAAAAAGTGATTTTAATGTTCACTCAACTTCCACAGCCCGCCGCACTTCCCCATCTTCACCCACATCCACCTCACCTCCCTCATTCCCCTTCACAATCCCACTCCCAGCACCATCATGAACAACAACAACGACATCAGGCAACCCTTCCCCACCCACATCAACCCACCTCCATCTCCCCTCAGCCTCAAAACTATCCAAGTCCACAATCCGTATTGCTTCTACGCCACCGTAAGTCGTCCCTCGTCTTGCGTGCAGGACGAAAAAAGAGAGTTCGGCGGTCGTGCTCGTGCTGGGTGGAAGGGAGTCGAGGTAGAGTAGTGGTGGTGAAGGTAGGAGTGTTGGATGAGTTGAGCGAAGTGGCTTTATTGTTGGGGTTGTGGAGGAGGAGAATGGATCTTGTGGGGCGTCGGAGGCGGTGGATGTGTTGGTGGTGCTTGGGGTTGCAGTATATGTGGGATGAAAACGAGCACTTGCGTATAGCCATGTTGGCAGATCTCGCGCTAGATTACGCTCAAGCTTCCGTGATTTACTTCCTCTTGCCTGTCCTTTACTCTCTTCACTGTCTGCTTCAGGTCTCGAAGGCGCCGACGGATCTGCCCATGGTGTGATTGGAATGATGCCCAGATCGAGCGTTCGAGTCGTCGATTGATTCGCAATTAGCAGATTCCAGCGGACATGCGTGCCTGGTGTGGAGTGTGCGGGTGTGGAAGGGTGGCGTGTTGTTGTTAAGGTGAGTAGGCTGTCTAAAGATTCATGACCAGATGCTGCTTTGAGATGAAAGAAGGAGAGATCTAGTGGCGTTGTGCACTGTGTGCGAATTCTGCGCGGCAAATTCGCTTCATCGTTGCTGAAAGCGGTGGCGGTTACAGTCAAAGCAATAATGTTATTTGCTGGGTCACTTGTCCTCATGTTGTTCGAATGGTATCTCTGCTGATCGGGCAGGATATCGTAGATCAGGCTCAACGAATCGCCCTGATTCATCCCGATGGGTAAATTCAATCTTCCTTCTGGTACACCACAGCGGTCTGCTTTACCACCTTCTACCACAACCTCCAGCTCGTCAATACTCGCACGAGACAAATGCTGCGAGACGTCAAGCCCAATACTAGCGAGCATCTTCGCGGCGTTCGATGCACGACCTAGGTTGACGGTGCGTAGATGTGATGTAATTGCAGGAAGCAGCTCGAATCGAGAAGAAGTTGCTTGTAGTGGAGGTGGTAGTCTAGGTCGAAGTTGTAACGTCTGCGGGCGTGCTGAAGGGGCGGTTTGGAGCGAACGTGATGTTGAGAGGTAGGGTGGATTGGGGTGACCGGCGAAGGGCTTGGAGTGAGCTAGTGCGGCAAGGAGGTTGGGAGAGGAGACAGGGACGCCGGATTGTAGGTAGTCGTCTTCTGAAGACACTGGTTCAGGTGCTTGTGCTGATGGATGATTGAGGGTCATTATTGCGGCGAAGCTTAGAGATGGGGAGGTGGATGTAATGCGGTTGCGGTCTGAGGTGTCTCATTTAGTGAAGGAATAGAATGATACTCTGCACGCTGCAGCTTACCGATGTGGACGCTAGCAGTCCACGCCAGCGTAATGCCATCTGAGGTAATTGCCGTGAGTGGATCTTGGCTAGTGTCTATCTTGTGGACGTCTACCACAGCCTTCACTTGCGCTTGCGGATGGGTTGCCGGGGTCTGTGCAATTTCACTTCCGGTAACGAGTGTCTCCAATGAAATAGAGAGCCTTGGCAGCTGCTCTGCCAGAGAAGACTCACTGGCAGTAGTATATAAGAGGATATACACGTTCACAAGCTCGTCCAAGAAAATGGATGATCTTTCTTTTGGCCGGCTTGATAAGTCAAGCTCACCATCTGTCGGCACAATGATCTCAATTCTTGAGTTGAGGAGCATAGAGCTGTCACCCATCTTGATGTCGACGTATACACACACCTCAACTTCATGGACTCTGGTGACGGCTCGTCTCTTACTCGAGTTGAATGGTGCTCACGCTTTGTCTGCTTCACAACAGCGAAGCTTTCTTCCTCGTCATTACCACATTCTCACTCAGCATCATGATGCGGAACGCAAAATCAACGGGGTATCGTGATCTGTTGGCACTTGTAGTTCTGAAGTCGCCAAAGATAGCCGTTGACGAAAGTGGTGGCAAAGGCTAAGGCTAAGCTTGTCACATTGTATGCCAAGATCTAAAAGCTTAGCACAACAACATCCACCAAGCACGTCAAGCACGGTCATGTGTATGCGAAGAGTGGTATAACACAAACGATCCGAGTTCTAGGAGGATTACGCCCAGGAATTATATAGTTATTAGTAGTACATTTCTATCTCAATCCTTCCCATGTCTAACCTTGTTACCAATTGTTTATTCACTGATAAACTTCTCTACAACGAACCGATACCAGCGATGACCACCGACGCAGCAACTACAAGGCCAATAAGGTTGTGGTCTAAAGGTACATATTAGCAACTTTTCGAGCCGTGAGAGAAATGTGAATCAAAATAAGCATACCCAATGTCATCGTTGATGCAGCACTCTTTGGTGCACTTGATCCTCCACTTGTGCCCGCGCCAGAGCCTGAGGCAGTGTCTCCAGAACCAGAGCTACCGGTTTGACCCGTCGCAGGATAACCACTAGGGACAGAGCTACCCGAAGCAGTGGCGGCAACTGCTGCGACCGAGGCTGAGGAGGATGCTACAGATGCAGCGGATACTGCAGCCGATGATGCTGACGATGCAGGAGCTATGCTAGTCTGGCGTTTGAGTAGTGGCTATATTGTATAATTAGAGCCGGTGGTCATTCACCTACAGGATGATGAGCCGTACCTGATCCTGAACTGGGGTTGCAAGGGCCATGGCCACAAAGAAAGCCATGCAGAGAGTGGAAAGGTAAGTCATTGAGACACGCATATTGGAGGATTGTAGGAAGTGGTTGAATCGTGTGCTTTTGGTTTATTTCTGGTTTGCAAACAATATTTACAAAGCTCTGAGACAAAGCAGGGACTTTCGGGCTCTTTATTTCAAGGTCACTAGTGCCACACGAACAAGATGAACCGCATATCGTCATACTGAAAGATTTGCATATCTGCATCCTCCAAAGCAGTGCTTCTACTTGGGCTGATGTCCAATGCGACAGATGAACGCAACACGTGTGTGGAGAATGTTTGCTTCGGCATGAGACGAACGACGAGCGAGGTCGCCTTGATTGTGTCGATCAGGAAACTTGTTCCACTATGATGTCGCTAAAGCGCTAAAGGGAACGTGACTCACAAGCCATCTTCATACACAACATGCACTCGAACCTCTCGGCAGCCACGATGTGTTGAGATGTGTTTCATTGGGATGGACGAAGATTGTTTGGGGTCAAGCTTGTTTCTCTACCCAATCACGTGACTTAAGTAGACCACATCATGCCAATTTCTAACCTCATCTTGTGAGCAGCATTGACAGATATACACACCACACTGAAAGATCAAATCCCTCAGCTTCCTGCCTTGTCTCTATCTTTCTGTTCAGTCGACTACTTAGTGGCTTGCTGGAAACTTGTGGATAGACTTGTCCATCTCGTCGTAGCATTCATTCCGAACCCATTCTCTCACTCACTGCGAAGCGTTACAAGACATTATGCCTAGAACTGACTAGACTTCGTTTGATGATGTCCGCAGCACGCTCTGCAAGCTGTATAATTGGAAGATACATTTGATCAGTATGACAGGGTATAAGTACTTGCGGCTTTGGTCGATATGGAACGACTTGTTACTCACCGCATATGTGGCAGCAGAAGTATAACAGCTTGGAACAACAGGCATAATGCTAGAGTCTGCGACGCGTAAACCTTGCAGTCCCATAACGGTCAAATTGGCATGAAGCACGCTGCCGAGTGCGACCTAAAACAACTAATTAGTTCGCACGCACCGCGATTCAGACTACCGGACGTACTGCTCCGACAGGATGTCGAAAGTCAAACACGCCCTTTTCAATTGCCAGCCATATCTCCTCGTCAGTCTTGACGTCTTCTCCAGGGAATATCTCGCCCAGTACAACATCGGCCATGCTTTCATGCTTGAGCAGTGCTCTTGTATGTTTGTAAGCCCAGAGTAGAACTTTACGATCGCCTTCTGTTCCGAAAGTATTGGGGTCAAAGATAGGTTGAGCAAATACATCGGTGCTTGCCAGGCGAATGGTACCATGCGACTCGGGGCTTACCAGGAAGACAATGAGTGAAACCACATTGGTGTTTAAAGTGTAGTTACCCGGCAGTAGCGGGGCATTTGCAGGCTGGTACAGGACATGGGGACGATCTGCGGGTAGTGAATCATGCCAGGAAGATATTCCATTGTGAACACGCCCGGCAGCAGCTGCTGCGGCAACAGGCTGCGCAAGAATTCCGGACGCAAAGGCGGTGTAGTTGTGCAAAGCCGAAGCGTAGTATGTTGCGTTGCTGAGTTGCGAGGCGGACCATTGTGCAGCTGTGACGTTGAGAGATATGACAGCACCCATATGATTCAGAAGATTCTGGCCAACGGGAAGGTCGACTATAGCCGTGATACTGAGTTCTGCAAGCTGAGCGCGAGGTCCAACACCAGAAAGCATGAGTAGCTTTGGAGTATGGATGGCGCCAGCGGTGGGTATTACCTCACCCTGTGGTGCTAGAAAAATAGTACGGGTGCTGTTGTGGTTGTTGATATCGATACACGTAACAGATGTAGCACGAGTGCCAACAAAATTGATTTTAGTGACCAGGACTCCTTCAAGAATCGCGAGGTTTGGACGGCCTGCCACAGGATAGCCATAGGTTGTGAGGGAAGTTTCACGGGTGGCATTCACAGGGAGGACAGTATGTGTCATGTATGTGGCAAATATCCCATTTCCAGCGTTCGGGTCGACTTGTGGTAATCCATCCGCTTGCTTGAAAAGCTGTATCCATTTCGGGGCGAGTATGTCGACGTCTTTCTCGAAGGAAATCGTGACAGGTCCTTGACCATAGACACTCGCGTTGACGGCTGGTGCGTAGGTGATATTTGGCAAGGCCAGATTCGTAGAGCGACGAAAGTACTCTTGCATACCTTTCCACGACCAGCCAGCATCGTTGCTCAGTTCTGACCATGCGTCATACACAGAAGGAGAGCCACGGCAGTGTTGCATATAATTCACAGCAGAGCCACCGCCAAGGGCATGACCTTGCTGTGTGACAATGATGGTATTATTCAGAGCAGCTTGAGGGGTGCTGATGAGGTTAGTAACGTACTGTGTGCTTCCCAGTAAGCCTGCAAATGCCGGCGTTGATACCTCTGGGTCACCCGTCGGATCAGGACCAGCTTCGAGCAGTAGGACTTTGTTGTGTGGGTTTTCTGAAAGAGGATTGGCAATTGTATGGAGCCTATATTCGCTGGGCGCTCAATCCTCGTCGTGTATAGGATCAGGAACAGCTCGGTATCAGGTAGTCCAAGACTCAGGATGGGGGCCATTCGTCTTTTTCGGAAAAAGGAGCAGTACAGTAGTGTTGTATCGTCAGCCCAAACCACACTTCTTGTCTTCGCTTACTGTGCTTACATGTATCTTCGCTGTTCTCCTTGGCTTCGTTTACCTTCCTCGCCGTTCTAGTAGAAACTTCTCGTACAATCCCTTGCCACCTACCAAATCGTTAGCAGCCTGATCATACAACACTCGCATCCCACACTCCAGTCCCAGACATACCTTCCGTAGCATCATTCCAAACATCCAATCCCTCCCCCTCTGCCCTCTTTATCCCCCACTCCACCAAGATCCTACCAGCACCTCTTCCCTGAAACTGCGGATCGGTAACCAAAACCTGCAAATGCCAATATGTCCTCCTACCATTAACCTCCTTTCTATTCCTCTCCATTGCTCCAAAGAACATTGCTCCAGCAGCTTCGTCACTGCCAGGGACAGGAGGATCATCCTTTTTAGGCTCGTCAAAGGTGCTTTCGTCCTCGAGGCGCCATTTCGCCACCGCTATGATTGGTTAGAGGGGGGAGATGAGTCGCGCACGCAGAACCAGTGGATGTTGCGCTTTGTGGCTAGTGTGGCGCGGTCTTGGGCGATCTGGATAGGGATGGCTTCTGGTGGGACGCCGTTTGGCCAGAGGGCCTTCGTGGAGTGTCCTTTGTTTGCAGTTCTGAATAATTACTTGAGACAGAGCGAATGCCGTACATGATTTATCAAGGTGGTTCCACACGCCGCATTTTGTATCCGCACTGCATCTGGGATGTCTTCAGATATGATGGGATGTAGGGTGAGCATCTTGCGCGAGAGGGATATAGGAACTTAGCAATAGTAACAATATACAAAATTGAAGCAACACGTCTTTCACAAAGTGGTTAAGGTAATTATGCTGAAGGTATATGATTGCACAAGGTGACTCGAATACCGTAAATGTCCATTGTCCAATCATTTCGAGCGGCTTCAGCTCCTTCCTTTTCTGAAACAGGAGTCATCCAAAGACTCATCGTGCCAAGAATATACTGTAACACAAAGTGCGCAGCTGTGCCACATCAGTGAAGCTCACCAGGGGACCTCACAAACCAAAATAAAGACATCCATAGCTCTAAAGATCGTGATTCATTCGAAACGCTACCTCTGCTCGTCCACTTCCAATACACATCAAACAAAGCACACTCCACCACAGAAAAACCATGACACTATCAACACACCCCATGACCATCTCAGACATCCCTCGCACCATAGCCATAGAAAGTGCCGGCTTCGCCTCCACCCCAATCCGCTCATCCCTATGGCCCTGCGGCATCTCCTCCACAGCCATCACCCAACTAATCGCGCAAGACACGCACGATCTCCAAACCAAGCAAAACATAACCTGGCTCTGCATCCGCGACGCCTCACTCAACAACGAAGTCATCGCAGTCGCAAAATGGCGTCTCGAAGACTCGCAATCCTACGAAACGAAGAAGAAAGCGCCATTTTCAACTTCGCCACCAGAAGGAATGTGCAAAGAGGTACGAGAAGCGTACTCTCGAGCACTAGCAGGCAAATTGAGGGATGTTATGGGTTCGGGCGAGTTTTGGCATTTGGGGACGCTGGTCACAGATCCGCAGCATGAGAGGAAGGGAGCTGGGAGGATGTTGGTGGAATGGGGGTGTCGACGGGCTGATGCAGAGGGTAGGAAGTGCTCGCTACATGCTACGCCGGGGGCTAAGAAGCTGTATTTGGCATGTGGGTTTGAGGTGGTTTCGGAGACGGAGATTGATATGAGGCCGTATGGTGGTGATGCTACTGTGTTAGCAACGACGATGATGAGAAAGCCTGGGCATGGTAACACGATTGGACTGCAGAAGGTTGATGATCGTGGAGCCAAAACTACCGGGTGAGCGTGGCGCCACGTCTCGTGCCAGACGTTTTCCTCGAATCTGTGTTAGTGTGCCTGGGTGTGTGGATTCGATGGGTAGTGTAGATACTGGACAGACTTGCTAGCTGTTGTCGAGTCAGGTTATATACTCGATTCAATTAGTTGCTCTGACTGATAGATTGATTATTGATTGACGCGCTTCTTGGTCGTACAGACTGATGGATTGACGGATAAATGGCTAGCACATGTGACGTGATGTGGTTCGATTTGATTTGAGTTGAATTGAATTAGGTAGCTGTAAGCTGTTTGACTGGCTGGCTCACTAAATTTTATTTCGCCCTGCCTCGCCTCACTTTGCACACTCTGATCTAGTGAGTGATGAAGTGCAATGTGATCGACCCGACTTGCCTCAACGTTTAATCGAGTAGAATTCGGGTGCATATTCCAGCAACCAGGCACGCTCGATCTTGGTGACGTCGCGGATGAATGTCTTTGCTCCTGTTTCGAGAACTTCGTGGAAAATGACCCAGTCTGCTTTGCGATTCTATTAGGAGCGATTATTGTTAGTATGTAGTCTTTTCCACGAACTGATAGAGGACCGTCATGAGGCAAAAGTTGATCAGTGGAGTGAAGCGAGAGAATGGATATACATACAAACATGAGTGAACTGGGATGCGCATGTAACGTTGTCCCACCATTGACAGTCTTGAAAGTGCCGTCTGGTTGCATGCGTGCTGCGTGTGCGAAGAAACCTGTTGTTAGACAACGTCGAATCGCTTCTGCTTTGTCCATAGCTGGTGCGCTGGCATTACCACCAATGCGTAATGGCGCGCCTCGTTCTCTTACTCCTCCTGTCATTGTTCCCTCAGGCTCATTGACGTCGATCCCAAATCGCTCCAGGTACCTCCTCAACTGATTCCGCACACTCACCGCTTTCGTCAGACTTTTATAGTTCAAATGGTGCTTCCGACACCATTGCGCATCTCGTCGCCCTGCAGTCACAAACGCTTGATGTACATTCAGCATAGTCAAATGGTCTCCTTCTTCCACGGCAAACAAGCGTCGACTACTTTCCATAGCCTTCCTTTCTCCATCGTGCTCAATCCATACACTACCACCTTCCAAACTCATCATCGCGGCAATCGTCAGCATTTCTTGCAGACAGGCGAAACGTGGTTCAGACGCTACAAGCAGTGCTTTTGCCAGCATTGGCTCGATGGCGAGTTCGGCCATGCGTAGGCCCAGCGGACGTGTCAACTTGGCGTAGTCGTCTAGTGCATCGAGAGAGTAGAGGAGTTCGAGGGCACGAATGACAAGTTCGGCAGGTGGAGAGGTGAGGAAGTTGAAGCGCGCAATGTTGTCTACGCCTAGCGCTTTGAGTTGGAGGACTACGGGTGCCAAGTCTGCTCGTTGAATTTCTGGCGGCGTCGTGATGGACATGCTTGAGAAAGTGGAGGATGTGTATAGGCGGTAGCACTTGCCGGGTTTGGTACGCCCGGCTCGGCCGGCTCGTTGGGTGGCGCTTGCTTGGGAGATGGATACGGTGACGAGGGTTGAGATGCCAGTGGTGGGATTGTAAGAGCGTAGTTTGACGAGACCGGGGTCGATGACGTGGAGAACGTCTTCGATTGTTATGGAGGCTTCGGCTATGTTTGTGGCGAGGATGATTTTTCGGGTGTTAGAGGCAGCTGGCTCGAAAACTTGCATTTGATGGTCGGTTGGCAGACCGGCGTAGAGAGGTAGTGGTAGTAGGGAAGGTGCTTTGGGATGGAGATTGAGTGCGCGGTCTGCTATCATCTGGTGAGCTGTGTTGATATCCTCACGTCCTGGTAGGAAGACGAGGACGTCGCCTGGTAGAGGCTCTTGGGCGTGGATGGCGAAAATGGTTGATATGGTTGTTTCGAGGTAGTCTTCGCATGGTTGATCGAGGTAGTGGATGTCGACTGGATACATGCGTCCACTAAGATAGCAGATATTCCCGATTTCGTTGGTTGAGTAATCCTCACCAGCGAAGAATCGGAGAAACTCTTCTGCTTGTAATGTTGCACTACTAACAACGATCCGCAGCTCAGGACGCCTCTTTCTGATCTTCTTGAGTATGCCGAGCAGGATGTCTGAACTTAGCGATCTCTCATGTGCTTCGTCTACCATTATCACAGAATACCGCGTCAACAAAGGGTCGACGAGTGCTTCACGTAGTAGCAGGCCATCGGTAAGAAATTTGATTTTTGTCTTTTCGCTCGTCTGATCTTCGAAGCGTATAGAGTAGCCGACCTCTTCACCTATGGCGCATCCTACCTCTTCTGCAACGCGTAGCGCTACAGAAGTAGCCGCTACTCTTCTAGGCTGTGACGTGCTAGTTAACACCCATCTCTTAATCGTGAAGCGTAAGAACAAACTCACCCACCTGTGTTACAGCAATCACTTTTCCACCTGCACACCATCCTCTTTGCAGAAGATATTGAGGTAATTGGGTGGTTTTGCCACTGCCAGTCTGGCCAATGACGACCGTGACTGGATATTTTTCGATTGCATACAAAAGCTGATCTCGATATTTTGCAATGGGCAGTAAAGCGGCAGGTTTGAAGAGAGAAGGGATGAAGGAGGCATCACCACCCTCCATCGTATAGACCTCACAAGTCGGAATGACCGGTAGTCAGCACTTGCATAAATCGTGTCTGACCAGTATCTAAGGTCAAATTCTGAAACCGAAAAGGGGCTGTTTCAGATTTCGCAGATCGTCCCACACGGGGTTTTCTAGTGCCGAATGTGCGTTGTCCATTGGATTCAATCGTTCGTGTCCAGTCGCCACTCCACAACCAAATCCTACCACCTCAAGCCGCAAAGATGCCACCTCCTATGAGCACAAGCAAAGAAGCCGGACATATCTGGATGGTGACCGGGCCTGCTGGATGTGGAAAAACAACTGTCGCAACCCATTTGTCTCAATCGCTGGGCTTGCCATATCTCGAGGGCGACAGCGTATGTTATGTTCAAATGCTATTGTGTCAGCTGAACGCAAGCTGATTCATCGATATAGTTCCATCCACAATCGAATATCGACAAGATGTCAAATGGGCAACCTCTAAACGATGCAGACCGCTGGGATTGGCTCATCGTTCTCCGACGGCAAGCCCTGATCACGCTAGCATCACACGAGCACTCCGAGAACCCTCCGCCTCCAGCAAAACATCTACATCCCGATCCTCAGAGCGTGCCTAAATCGGCTCCTGGTGTTGTGTTGACCTGCAGCGCACTGAAAGCAAAGTACCGAGATGTTATTCGCTTAGCATCATACAACTCGTCCAAAGTGCATGTACACTTTATCTACCTGAAGGCCACTGAGGAGTTGCTATCAAAGAGAGTTGCGTCGCGGCAAAACCACTATATGAAGGGCAACATGGTACACAGCCAATTTATGGACTTGGAAGAGCCTACGGAAGAAGAGTGGGACTGTCTTACTGTGGATTGTACTCAGAGTCAAGCTGATGTTATGGAGTCGATACTACATCAAGTGAAGCATGCAATACAACAGATGGTTGGGGATGTCCATGGCGCCAACTAGTTGCAATGAAACACCTTTCCACCCTCTCAGATTCTCTCTTCCCATTGACTTTCGGCAGCAAGCTCCGCCCGAGGTCTGACGTAGTGCATCTAACAAAAGAGCATTACTCTTATTGTCCTTTAGCTTATGTTCCAGCGAACACCCTTTCGCCATACATCAAGACTATTGCCTCCACTATCTACCCGACCTCATCTGATCCTCATCGCCACCATGTCCTCCTCCACCAAGAAATCCAATGTCCAGCTCTACACCGACCAAACCCCAAATGGTGTCAAGATCTCCATCGCCCTCGAAGAGCTCGGTCTCCCGTACGAAGTCCACAGCATGAACATCTCCACCAACAAGCAGAAAGAGGACTGGTTCCTCAAGATCAACCCCAATGGTCGTATACCAGCAATCACAGACACCATGACCGTCGATGGCAAAGAAGAAACGATCCGCATCTTCGAAAGCGCCAGTATCCTCCTCTACCTCATCGAAAACTACGATCCCGAATACAAGCTCAGCTATCCCCGAGGTTCAAAGGAACAGTACGAAGTCGTGAACTGGCTGATGTTTCAAAATGCTCAACATGGGCCGATGCAGGGACAAGCCAATCACTTCTATCGGTATGTCTCTCGACCTGACACTATCACAGATCACCCAAGCTAGAGACTAACGGAACTCAAGCTACGCCCCCGAGAAAATACAATACGGAATCAACCGCTACATCAACGAAACCCGCCGCGTCTACAAAGTCCTCGACGACCATCTCCGCTCCAGCTCCTCCTCCTATCTCGTCGGGAACAAATGCACCATTGCCGACTGCTCAACCATAGGCTGGGTGAATGCGGCCGCTTGGGCCGGCGTCGATATCGACGAGTTTCCAACGCTGAAGCAATGGAAGGAAAGGATGAATGAGAGGCCGGCGGTAGCCAAGGGGAACGACGTACCGCACCCGAGTCCGTTGAAGGGAATGATGGGGGATGAGAAGAAGTTGGACGAGTATGCTAAGAAGGCTTCAGCGTGGATTATGAAAGGGATGAAGGATGATGAGAAGAAGTAGGCGAGGTGATGTCCTTTGACTGGGGTGTATGAATTGTTAATGTATTGGTGTAGTCTATACTTGAGCAAGCGGCCCTCTTCACGAATATGAATATGTAGGCTTTTATCTTCCTTTCTTTCTTTCTTTCTTTTTTTCTTTCTTCCTTTCTTTCTT
>Ga0160429_1000040_pt1 | contig 182098 bp, 197 predicted proteins | sample SolpanmetagenomR_FD_108199 | JGI IMG/M metagenome (GOLD analysis project Ga0160429, IMG submission 108199) | Solar panel surface microbial communities from Lawrence Berkeley National Laboratory, California, USA - R | ecosystem: Engineered > Built environment > Solar panel > Unclassified ... | reverse complement strand
TGCATCATCCATCTACAGCGACAGATCACGATACACAGAAGATGAAGACGACGATGAAGAGATGCCCGATGAAGCACGGCTTGCAGTTGCACAGGACTACTTCAATTCCTGGCAGAAGACCGGTAATACGAATCTACTCGACCGACGTGATAGTGCGGCAGTGAACTCTCCAGTCATTTCTGAGTTGACTGTAGCACTTCGACCGAATGAGCCAACAGCAAAAGTTCCAACCAATATCTCAAATCACACTAGATCGAGACTGAGTCCGATAAAGACATCGAGCCATCTGCCTACAATGTACACTCCACCACATTCACCTGCCACCAGTCTATCTCGAATGACCATTCGCGCTGTATCAGACGAGAACTCCAAACCCATCCACTTCCTAACCATCAACGATCGAAAGACATCTGACAGCACAGCCCACACGGAAACAAGATCACCCATGTCACCATTATTCGAATCACCACGCTCGCCATCAATATCCTCGGATCACTCTGGAGGTGCCAGCTTAGTGCCTCCACGTCAGCAGAAAATCAATTTCTCTCGTCCTATAAGCAACAAAAATAGTCCAAGCCCATCGTTCTCAGGCGTTAGTAGACCGACTTTCGACACACGACCTTCATATGAGAAGCGACCATCTTTTGAGACACGACCATCCTTTCAGAGCTCAACAAGGACCATGGATGCAAATGGTGACCAAAAGAGTATCGTGTACAGCTCTTCTCCAATGTTGAAAGGACCACAATCACCACTACCAACCACAGCACAACATCCAAGCACAGAAATGGACAACCCAGAAGATTACACCGACGACGAAGATGCCTTTGGCCAATACTCGGAACAAACGGATGTATTGAGCCCTACATCACCCAAACTTCTAAGTCCATCATCATCACGTATTTATGCGCGATATTCTTTATCCCAGGGTATGTTCGTAACACAGCGGGCTCCTGAGCCATTTGACAACACTGAACCACACGCACCACCCCTATCTCCAACACCAGACACAACCATAAACAGACCTGCAGTAGCTTCAATCTCACACGCGTCGGAATCTCCACGAGCCCGGTTCGACGCAATGAATACATTATCAACTCTACCTCCACCACAACAGCACCTACTCAGCCCACGCCCCTCTCGTCCCCAACTTCGCCTCGACACGACCTCACCCGTCACCCCATCAGCAACTACACCACAAAAACACATCCCACCCGTCCCCTCCGCCCACCTATCACCCTCTGCGCATCTCGCCCTCGGGATCTCCCTCCACGAACAAGGCACAAATCTCCCAAAATCAACCTACCACATCCGTCTTGCCGCGCGTGCAGGCCTCCCAGGCGCAATGCTCCTGTACGCCCTAGCCTGCCGACACGGGTGGGGCGTGAAGCGCAACGAGGCCGAAGCGGTGGTATGGTTGAGAAAGGCCGTTGAGGTGTCTGGTCTTGACTTAGCGGCGTCGAGCGTCGACATACAATCACCAAAAACGTCGCGTGCAACAATCCCGCAAGGCACTAAAGCACATCAAACCACCCTAGCCCTCAGCATCTACGAACTAGCCATGTCGTACCGCCACGGCTGGGGCACCGACGCCGACGCTAGCCAAGCGTTGCGTCTGTTCGAAATGGCTGCGAATTTGGGAGATGTGGATGCCTTGGTTCAGGTCGCGGAGTGTTATCGAGATGGCGTGGGGTGTAAGAGGGATTTGAAAAGGGCTGCGGAGGCGTTGAGAAGGGCTGAGGGGTTGGGAGTGGTGGTTGTGGGTGAGAGCTGGAGAGTTAAGGGGAAGTATTGTGAGAATGCTGTAAATAATGCACCTCATGAGGAGAGGAACAGGGAAGTTGGAGATGGGAGGGGTGTGAAGAGAGCTCGAGCGCTGTTCGCAAAGGGGAGGTAGTAATTTTGATGAATCGTATGATATTGGAATGAGGAATTGGTTGTAAAATGAGTAAATAGTATTAGTATGTTATGTATAGTTTGTCTGCATATTAGAAATGCACTCCCGTCAACATCTCACTAACACTCTCATCCTCAACATCAACTCCATTCCTAAACCATCGCCCTTCCTCACCAATCTCGACGTCATTGCCGCTCATTTGACGCTTTGACATACGGCCGTCGGATGCGAACGTCCAGTGCTCAATGCCGTAGCAGCGTTTCCATTTGTGGGAGTCGTGGGCGTCTTGGTACTGTGGGGGTGTTAGTTGTGACGTACAGATCCCCAGCTACGAAGCATGGATAAAGGACACCAGAGTAAAGCACACTATCCACCAATCTACCACGGCAAAACATCACTTACTTCATACCAAAACTGTACCGCAATCTTGTTATCCTGCCATAAGAAGACTTCCTTCCTTAAGCGGTAATTGACTTCTCGCTCCCACTTCTCTGTCAGGAGAGTGATTATCTCGTCGTGGCCGCGGATGAATGAGGATCGGTTGCGCCACATTGAGTCGGGTGTGTATGCTAAAGCGACGACTTCGGGGTTTCTATGACGGTTAGGATTGATAGGATAGATGGTGTAGTAGGTTCTCGTAAAGGATGGCATGCGGATATCAAGAAGGAGAAAAGAGGACAGGGTATTGGGTGGGGTGAGTAATGCTGGAGATGGAATGAATATGGTAGAGAAAGGATTGATTTACTTTGTGTTCCAAAGACTTTGGGCTTTCTTCACTTTCGCATGAGCTGTTTCTTTGGTGAAGGGTGGTGCGAGATTGGCCATCTTGGTATGCTACAGGAGGAGGTGCCAGTCTTGACTTTTGAAGCAGTATGAAGTGGCAGTCGGCAGAGCTCTTTTTCGTCCAGACTTAGATTGAAGAACGATTTACCTAGGACTCATCCTCATCCTTGCTAATATCCACAAACGATGAAGCACAGGAAACTTGTATCGCACTACCTTCTTGATGTGCCTTCGGAAAAGACTCCGTATGACTAATTTCTGGCTACAGTTTTACATTCTGAAACAATCATAAAACATTTCAAAGACAAAGATGAAAAAGTCCCGCCGAGTACCGCGAAAGATTGGTGGCGACGATCATGGCGATGCGACGGCCATTCCTACCGGAAATCCAGGTATGCAAGACACCCTATATTCACAGCAAAACCTCGTGTCTAACGCCGTACACAAACATAGATGGATAGCTAATCCAAGTTCGCAATTTCCAGACTCTTCACCACTACCAACTGCTGTAAAACGACCTACGATAGGTTCTCGCACATCGACGAAGCTGAAATCGTCCTCCTCACTCCGAAATTCACTTGCATTCGACCATCTAGACACTGCTGCGCCAGATCTACCACTCAAGAAACCAACATCTAATCTAGCCAAACGAGCACTCGATCGAACATCGAATCTACCGCTACGCGCGGGTCAGGCAGAGGACCGACCAAGCTATGACACCAATTACCTAACTGAACTGAAAAACTCTACGCCGACCACACCGGCCAATCTTTCCGCAACAGAAGACGATGATGTTCCTTTCAATGGACCATCTTCAGCTCTCGATATTGCCTCCAAATTCGGCGCCGATACTGTGATCACAACCTACGACGATGACAGCACCACACACATCCCAAGCGCAGCTGAAATTCAAGAAAAGAAAGAACGCCGACGACGTCTAGCAAAAGAACATGATTACATATCTCTCAATGACGACAACAATACTACAACCGAAGACGCGCCACTTTCAGACGATGAATTCGCGCCTCGTCACACTCTCATAATTCCAGCGGACGAGCTGAAACCATCGAAATACGAAACTGATACGCGATTAGTCAGGGACGACGAGGATATCTTTGAGGATTTCGAGCAGTTCACAGAAGACAGCGGGAAAGTCGCATTGAGTCGGCGAGGCATCCGCGAGCAAGAGAAGCTGAGACGTAAAGAGTTGGCTGATCAGATCAAGGCCGCACAGCACGGTTATGGTTACGGGGCTGGAGTTTCTGATGACGATGACGACGAGGATGAGAAGGGGGATGAGATTGACCAGGAAGAAGTAGCACGGATTGCGGCCTATGAAGCGGCGCAGACAAGAGCTGGGACGTATAGTACTGGAAGCTCCTTACAACGAGAACGAGCAAGAGAGGAAAAGGCTAGAAGGCGGTTTGAGGTGCAGCCGAAGATAAGGCAGATACCCGAGCTCAAGGCAGTGGTAGGCAGATTCTGGGAGATGGTTAGAGCCAAGGAAGCGGAAGTGGAGGCCAGTAAGAGGAGGTTGGAGAAGGTGGCCAGGGAAAGGGTGGAGATGGGTGAGGAGGAAGTGAGGATTAAAGCGCTGCTGAAAGAGGCAGGAGAGCGATATGAAAAGCTTAGGCAGGAAAACGCTGCACCATCGATACCACGGGTGGTGGAGCAGAGCCTGCCGCCTGAGATCAGTATGGCGAGAGGACTTGAGGGATTGGCGGAGCTCACGCCATCACAAGTTACGACACCTGCATCGGACGAGTTGGAAGCGGAAGATGATATGGATGAGGCAGCGGAGCATAAGGCAACCAACGCACCAGCTCCAACAGGACTAGGTTTCTCAATGGGTGTGAAATCAGGTCTTGGGGGTATGTCAGCACCAAGGGCGGCAGAAGATGACTGGTGATGTCGTGTTTCACAATATAATATCTTGATATCACATAATCAGCAAGTCCAACCTCGAGCCTTGTTCTACTTTATTGTTTCAAAGCTTCATTCCTCTGTCTGGCCTATGCTACTCTGACACCCCAATCCACCAACATGTCCAGTGACGACCAACACTTCCTCGATGTCGTACGTCTCCTCGCCCCCTTCCTTGCCAGCCACCTCACATCACCCCATCCACCACTAACACTCCACCCCACCTCTCCAGCTCTCCTCAATCCCAAACCAAATCCTCCACTACTCCCTCCAAATCACCGAATCCCTCGAGCACCACTTCGACTCCGCCGCCCTCTCCCTCCGCGAACACCTCTACCACGCAGAATGGCTACCTTCAAGCATGCGCCCAGTCCCTCCCCCACCACCACCCCAATTCTTCTCCCTACCTAGTCCTGACGAAGGTCTATATGGCTACGCAACCTGGCTTCTCGACTGGCTAGACCGGTATCGTGCTCTGACGGCAGCTACGGTTGCATTCTTTGGCACGGGGGGCTATCTGTACTATTCGCAGAGACGATTGTATTTGCGCAAGAGACGGGCGGGAAGAGGACCGAATGGGATGAGGAAGGAGGTTGTGGTTGTTGCGGGCCAGGTGGAGAGCCCACTTACGAGGAGTGTCATGTTGGATTTGGAGAGGAGGGGGTTTATTGTTTATGTGCTTGTTAGGGAGCAAAGGGAGGTTGAGGTTGTCAAAGCGGAGGGGAGGGCGGATTTGTTGCCGTTGAGGGTGGATGTTTGTGATGTGAGTGTACTGTCCGCAGAGAGATATATTGCGAAAGGCGAAGTCGAGCAAGAGTGGTATATGAAAGGAAGGAAGCATACTAACACATTCATCCACCAGCCACACAACACCCGCGACATCATCGCCCATTTCAACGCTCTCCTCACTCCTCCTACCATAATACCACCCTCTCCAGACTCTCTACCACACCATCCCACCCCAAATCATCCTAACACCCCCGCCCTCACCTTCACAGGCCTAATCCTCATCCCCTCCACGACCTACCCCACTTCTCCAATCGAAACACTAACCCCCGGTGCATGGTCCGCCAACCTCTCCACCCACCTCACCACCCCCATCGCAACAATCCAAGCCTTTCTCCGCACGCTCATCACATTCAACGCCCACCTCGTCATCTTAACACCCAGCATAACGTCAAGTCTAGCCTTGCCATTCTCTGCGCTCGAAACAGCGACAGTGCACGCGCTGGACGGCTTTGTCGATACACTGCGCGCTGAGATGGATACGCTTGGCAGTGGTCCGCAGATCAGTCAGATCAAACTTGGGAATTTGGATTTAGCTCGAGTACCGCATTCTTCAGGTACCCAACAGGTTGCGCTACCTGGACACCGGACTTTGTTGAATCCGGGGAGTGATGAGGTTAGTTCGTGGTCGGCCCAGGTGAGGGCGGCGTATGCGCAGAATTATATGTTGTTGGCGCAGAAGGGCGGTGGTGGTGACGGGTCTGGGTCTTCTGTGTTCAGAGGAAGTCCGATGCGCGAAGTTCATAATGCACTCTTTGATGCGCTGACGCAACAACGACCGAGAGAGGTGTGCAGAGTGGGAAGGGGTTCGTTGGTGTATGAGGTTTTTGGACGGTTTATACCGCGCAAGGTTGTGGCGTGGGGGTTGGGATTGAGGAGGATGAATGGATAGGAGTTGAAAGGAGGACGAGGTGAGTATGTGCTTAATGCGCTGGTAAGTGCTGTGCGGGAATGATTTGAGAATTGTAGGAGTAACAGATGAGACATCTACGTCTGGCCCTCACGCGATGGAGCTCTGCGATCTTGAGAGAAAGGATGTCTGTATCACGTTAACGATTTTGAGAGATGTATGATAACGAAAATTAACAGCTCAACTCAACTCATCCCCTCATTCGACAACTACCTCAACACAGCCTTTCCCTCTGCCGCAGGCCCGCACCACGGTCCCTTTGTCTCCCCTTCCTAGCTCAATGCCAATACCTACCAGCAAGTCCCCTACATTTCTCCCAACCCTTGTCCAACGCCTCAACAACGGCATCCGGCAACTTTCCCTTCTCCAAATCAACCATATTCTCCTCCATATGCTTCGTGCTACTCGCTCCAATGATAATCGCATCGCCCTTGTCCCTGCTAAGCAGAGAGTGGTGGTTCATCCAGCGAAGGGCGCATTCGGCTTCGGTGAGGTTGTGCTTGGCTGCGACGGGACGGAGGAGGTCGAGGGCATCGAAGTATTCGGCATGCCAGTAGCGGGTGCGGTAGCTTCAGGACGTTAGAGGGGGTGATAAGCGGCAGTAGATACGGGAGAAGGAAGGGATAGGTGGGACGAGGGCAGTGGTATGTGTGCTGAACTTACGATTTCCCTTGCCATTTATTAGGATCAAAACGGCTTCCTTGCTCAACATCGTCGTCTTTATCGTCGCGATGGTATCGATTCGTCAGGTAGCCTCCTGCTAGAGGGTTGTATGCCTAAATCGCGCATCAGTCTCAGTTTCAGTCTCGCACAACTCCAACATCCCGCTTCGATCCAAATTCCTCCCTTCCCGCCTCTTCTCACTTCTCGCCTCTGCTCAAAAAATAAACAAATAAACAAACACCACTCACATAAAAAGCCATCCCATAATGTCTCAAACACGGAAACAGTTCAGGTTCTACAGACCGGTGCAGAGCATTGTATACACCCTGATATACCACCGGCTTGACCCAATCGTTTTTGATGCAGAGTTCGCAGATTTGTGCCACTTCCCAGGCTTGGTAGTTACTGATTGCGAAGCGGGTGAAGAGACCTTCTTTGTAGAGATCGTTGACTGCTTTCATGGTCTTTTCGAAGGGTGTGGTTCGGTCGGGACCTGTGGGGGATGGTCAGTGGAGTGTGATTGGAGGAATTGGGATGGGTGCAGCGAAGTGATGTATAGACTTACCGTGGAGGTACCACTACAAAAATATCTGTCAGTCATCATCTCTTGAGAAGCTCAACCAATTAGCATATCCAATAACTCACCATATCCAACTTCTCACACTTCAAAGCCTTCAAACTCCTCCTCAAATTCTCCCTCAAATGCTCCGGCTCATGGCTCCACCCTCCCTCAGGCTCATCCTTCCCCGGCATATTCTTGCCCCTTGTAGGATAATACTTAGTATCCATCACAATCCCACGTTTCTTCCAATCCAGATCACCTAGAAACTCTTCCGAAGATCCGCCGCCATAGAAACGAGCGGTGTCGATTTCGTTGTGGCCGTGTCGCTGGAAGATGTCGAGGATTGCACTGGCTTCGGGAAGGGTGTGTACGCGGGCTTGATCTGCTCCCTGTGGACAGAATGTTTAGGCTTGAGAAACATATTAGGGACGGGTGGGAGTAAGCACCTCTTTGCCTATTGTCATGGCCCCGAAGACGACATTCACAGCGGATTTTTGGTGGGAGGTCATTGTGTTTTTCTGGTCACTGTATCACTGTGTTTTTGATGAGGAAAGGACGATATCATTGATGAATGGAAGCTTAGCATAGCTTAGCATATGCTTGAGTAACATCTGAGGAAGTGGAGCCCAAATCTACGTCACGATCGACATTGGTTTGATGTGGTGTAGGATGTATAACAAGGACAAGATCATGAGCTTATATAATAGGCTGTATATCATCGTATAACTTATCGTCAAACAGGAGCCTTACCCCACCTGCGCTTCCTTCGTTCTTTTCATCCTCAACAGTCTTATCTCCATCAGTAGCTCCTCTGAACCACTTGGACCTGCTTGTGACTCGTTTCGATGACTTCAATGAGTAGTCGGACGATGCAAGCCAACCCGTCTTCTTCTTGGTGCGTTTGGAGGCTCTAGGGGTATGCCCCAGCTATCTAACGGTTCAGGTACATTCCCAGAGATCCATTCTTCGATTTCTGCACGAGCCTCGGGGACATCTTCAGCGTGAGATCTCGGCGCATCCACGATGTTTAGCGGATCCTCGACGTGGGTTGGCGGATCCTCGAAAATATCTCGCGCATCATAGTGCCTCTGCCTCCTTCGAGTGTACGGGGCATGCCTACGACGCCCCCACATTGGTGTTGGAGAGGGTGGTGGACTGGGACGCCGTCTTGGTGCCACTGGAGGTCGTGACAGACGATATGGCTCGACGACATGTACTGGCGTCGGCACAACACTAGTAAAGGCGCTGGGAGGCTGCGCAGGTGAAGCAAACGGAAAGTCCATTGGGGCATGTGTGGATTGCTGTGGAGGTAGAAGCGGCAGCATGTTGTCGGATCCTGGAGACACATCCTGCGAATGGCGTGTTTGCAATGCGACCTGCGCTTATTCACCACTTGCATGCATGTTGAGGTATGGAGCATGCCCCTCGGGTTCGAACTCGTCAGGATCGACGGCTATAGGCTCCGTCCAAGTGTGTTGAAGATGACGCCGATGAAGCTCACCCATTCTGCTAAACGTACTAGCACGTGATTCTGGAGTAAGATTATCAACATCCTCCTCCTCCTCCTCCTCCTCCGCCACAGATGTATCGTCGCCATCGCTCATGGGAGTATAGGCCGTCACGATCTCGACGGCCGATTCCCTGCGTGTTATTTGCCTCAGAACAGGATGGGGAATACGTGGACGTGGAACATAAGGTGATGGCTGTATCCTTGTTGTTCTGAATCCTAGCATGACTGGTTCCATGCTCATTTTGGGCGTGAAAGAGCGGTGTGAGGAGTATCCCTAGAGTATCTGGTCGACTTTCAGCTTCGAGCAAGTGCCGAATCCTAGAATAAAAACTGTGAGATGTGTTAGCTATATCTGGCTACATGGAAGGTATACAAGGAGGTGTGAAGCATACCCCGTAACTACAGAAGCTGATCTTTTGTCCGAAGGCAGGCAAGATCTCTAGAAGTGTCTATAAGGATATGTTAGCATTAGTATGCTCCAATCTGCCGAAAGAACCGATGTGAAGCATACCGTTAAACTACGCAAGCTGATCTTGACGTCTAAAGTCAGGCGCGATCTCAAGCAAAGGTCTATCAGGATATTTTAGCGTCAGTATTTCTCGATCAGTGAAGAACGGATGTGAAGCATACCCTGTGACTTTACAAGCTGATCTTGTGTCTCAAGGCAAGCAAGATCTCTAGAATTGTCTACAAGGATATATCAGCATCGATAGTGAGTTTAGGCTGTGAAAAAATAGGTGTGAAGTCTGCCGTGCAGCTATAGAGTGACCTTCATCTTTCATGGAAAGGTCAAATCTCTGAATCTTACTTTCGGGTTGGATTGGGTTTCAAGCGACATCAATCAAGAAAAGAGGCATGTGAAGCATACCGGGTAATTTCAAGGCTTTTAGGAAGCAGTTTGCAACGCTGATATCCTCGAGCGTAAGTTTTGAGATATTCGCAATCGATATTAGTAAAGATGTGAACAAGAGGTGGTGAGGGGGACGTCCCTCCTATATAAGCACGGTGCAAAGCGCTCAGATTGATAGGAATTGCAAAGAATATTAGAAGATGTAATCTGAGCGCAAGATAAGTTGATTACAGAAATCGAACAAACTCACGCCTCGAACCACCTATACATGATAAACTTTCTTATAAGGCTCATTGTGAGAAAGAAGGGATGTGAAGCATGCCATGCCCCTTCAGCCCTCCTGAGAAGCACTTAGACCCCTGATACCCTCGAGCGAGAACCTATGAGATGTTCGCAAGCAATATCAGCGTGAATGTAAATATTAGTAATGTGAGGAGCACTGTAGGAAAGTCTTTGTTCAAATTTCAAGTATGGCGCAAAGCGCTCAGATAGTCCGTGAACAAGAATAGAGCATTTTAGCAGGAAAACCATTTAGGCACAGATACATAATTGCAGAATGCTTTTGATAGCGAATGACTCTTCACTCTTTCTTTGTGAGCGGCCAGCTCGATGAGCATGGTCTTTAAACTCCTTACAAATAAACCTCGCGACGAGGATGTCTTCAAGTCGAGGCAGCCACAAGTCACCATGAACCTTCGCTGCAGAGATGGCAATGGGACAAGGCGCCAGACCGAGGACGAGTTTGGCTCTAAGGTGTTCACGGCCAACGTGGTTTGGTTTGGAGTTTAGAGTGGTGAAGGTTGAGGTAGATGATGTCGAACAAGACTGATGGACCGTGCACGCCAAGACCGCAAGCGCCAAGGAGCAGGTGGCGTGAACGGTAAGATCGGATTCTTAAACTCGATCTTTTGATGCCGGATCTTGCGTGCCCTGCATTTTGAGAATTGCATGATCTGTGCCAAGCGCAGAAATGATGAGTAGATTACAAAGAGCAAATCCATCAAGGTACTCTATAATGTGGAAACATGAAGCGACACCTAGCATCTCATTGGTTCGGATGAAACGGAGCAAGTGCTACCTTGCAGAACAAGCATATCCGATGCAGCATGACGTTTACAAAGATGTAGCATCAGATGAAACATCAGTTTGTATATCATGCAGCATCTTCCTCCACCATTCCTTCACAGTATACCTCCGACATCTACGTTATCCTTGAGACATCCCTAGCGAATCTCATCACGCCAACAGAACCTACTTGATACCTCAACAACACCTCAAACAAACTCGCAATGCAACACGTCCTTCAAGCCGGTCTCTCTGCCGGTCTTTCAGCAGTGTCAGGCTTCCATTCCAACTCTTCTCCTAAAGTTGACCCTTCCTTCGATGGCACTGCCTCCTTGATGCCACAAGACTGGATACCCCAGCAAGATAGCAGAATCACATACAAGGGCAAATACAAGAACGTAGATGCGGCTTTGATCTCGTGGGGTGCTTGGAGTTGGGGTGATGAAGCCACATGGCACTGGCAAGACGAAGAACGTAAGAACTTGGATCCAGCATGGGACGTGTGTAAGAAGACTAAGCAGACCTTCATCGTATGTGCAGACGGCGCCAATGTACATGGATCGTTACTGATTCGACCAACAGGATACGGCTCAGGCGTATGGTTCGGGTAGAAGCGAGGGAATTTGTGGCGAGTTAGTCGCTGGAATGAACAGAGATGACTACGTTCTGCAAACGAAGTGGTGAGTTCTACTCGACATGCCTGATAAAATATGCGCTTTAGGACAGGTTTGTTGACACTGTTCTTCTTCTAGGTACGTGGTGCCAGATAGCCCAGCCAACTTCAAGGCCGATGCACCTGAGACCACCCTCCGCGAATCCCTGAAACGCACGAAGATCGACCAGTACGACGTCTATTTGGTGCACGGACATATCCATGCGCGCTCAATAGAAACCGTCGCAAAGTCTCTCGCCGACTGTGTCGAGAACGGTCTTACCAAATGCGTTGGTGTAGCAAACTATTCCGCAGATGATATGTTGCAGATGCGCGATGAGTTGGCGAAATACGGTATTCCACTGGCAGTTAACCAAGTGGAGTTCAATGTCCTTCGCCGCTTTCCCGAGTCCAGTGGACTACTGGCCAAGTGCAAGGAGAACGGCATCGTCTTACAATCATATTCATCGCTTGCGCAGGGACGCTTGACTGGCAAGTACACGGCAGAAAGAGAGCCACCAAGCAGTTACCGCTTCAGCTCCTATCCTATGAAGGACTTGAAGCCAACGATTGATGTGTTGGAGGCTATCGGCAGGGAACGCAAGGTCAGTACGTCAGCTGTCGCGCTGAACTATAACCTTTCGAAGGGTATCTCGCCTGTGGTCGGCTTCCGCAACGCAGCACAGGTCGAGCAGAATGTGCAGTGCTTGGGATGGAGGTTGAGTCTGGATGAGATTAAGAGGATTGATGAGGTCAGCTTGGAGGGCAAGAAGACGGTGTTGTGGCAACAAGGCTAGATCCTGTAACCAGGAAATCCTCATATTTCTACATCCTAACTGGGAGTCGGTGTCTCTATGTATCTAATGCAGAAAATTCTTAATTATGCCGTTGTAATTGCAGTATGGTGGTTGAGCATGCCGGATAGCCTTTAGATGTTCAATACAGCTGTGACTTATATTTATTTTATCACAAAGGTAGAGAGAAGTATCACACCTTGCAACAAGGCTAGACGCAGTAACCAGGAAATCCTAATTTGGCAGTCGGTGTCTCTGTGTATCTAATGCAGAAAATCCTTGATCACACCCGTTATCGAACTATGGTTGTATCTTGCCGAACACCCTATGCACATTCAGAATAAGCATTGACTTGTGTTTGATAAGCCAACGGAGGTGCTACACATCACCAAGAGAAGAAGCGCCAGAAGTGTCCTGCATCATAAAGAGAAATCGGCTGTTGTGCTGGGATGTCGTCTAGTGATGTGTGACCGATATTACCCCTAGCTGCTGTGCGTGATATGCGTTGAATCTTACGTTATACAACGCTTCTGACTAAAGGTAACGTCGGGATGTGCAGACTTGGTTTCCACCGTCTGACAGTTCATCGCATTTTATTTTTCCATCTTAAGTGCGAATCGCCACCATCATCTTTCATCCCGTCTGATCCCCTCGCTCGGCACGATCGAAGCATGGCAAGCGGCACGATCCCCTTGTGCATAGCCGCCGCCATCAGCCAAGCTTCGACTGCATGGAGTAAATAAGATTATCCTTAAACGCACGCCAGCTTGAAGCTTGAGCTCCGCTGATGTCAAACATGCATATGGCAGAAGTATACGGTATCAGAATGTCTCACTCATCCTGCATATCGATGCTGTCAATGCTGGCAATTCATCCAAAACATGAACTGCGTCATTGGGATATGTGGAGAGCCCAGCCTTCCAACTGAAACCTTGAACCGGTTTTTGATGTATCCGTCAGCGAAAAGTTGTCTCTTGTCATGTTCTCAACGACTACGTTATCTGGTCTTTCCATGACTACTCGAACGCACATTTGACAAAGTGACGTTCGCCCTCGCGCGCCAATGTTCCCCGACTTCTCGCCTACTGGCATTATACTTCTACCGGTCGTCTTGACTCTCGTCTGAACCTGGTCCACAATGCGCTCATCAGCTCAGGCCATGTCTTCAACGGATCGCGGCACGCGGAGCTTCTAGCTCGCGAAGGGACGTCAGTGATGCTCACGCTTATCGGTTACCACATGGCATCTATGGAGCTGATTTGGCAGTGATCCTGGGTGCAGCCGCTGAGGCTCCATGTCGTTATGGGGCAAGGTACTCGAAGCCAAGGAAGACTGTAAGCAGCCTGATAGAGATAGTCGATCGATCTGGTTGACCTTATTCAGTCATTTCATGTGTGGCGAAGGTGTCAAATTGTGTATATTATGGAGGTGAATCTGTCCTGGAATTAGTCTTTTCTCTTGGCCTTCTCATCAACCTTAGCATCTTCGCCTTCCTCCAATCCTTACCTTGTAGCCGTTGTATACTAACCAATACAATGCCTACCTCCTCACCACTCACATGGCTTGCCGTGTCTCTAGCTACCTTGTCAGCGGTATCTGCTCTCCCAGCTGAGGAGAAGCGACCAGTCGACCAACAATTCAAGGCCCCTGTCGCCGGTAAGACAGGGACGACGCAGAACATCTATTCTGCCGCGGCATCTAGCCTTGCCACAAACACAGCAAATGCTCAATCTATCACTTCCGCACTATCATTAGGAACACATACAGCTTCGCCTGGAGCTCAAATGGTAACAGCGACGATAGACGGAGCAGTTGTTAGCTGGGTCAATGACTACCCGAATCATCGCAGCACGAACGCTGCTGGTGATGTCGAGGTTACCGCCACGATAAATGGACAGGTCGTCTCGTGGGCCAACAATTGGACGCCAAACGCGCAGGCTACAGTAGCACCATCCACGAGTGTATCGCAGTCAACGATACCCACTCTATCAACCTCATCCAGCTTTGCCTCTGCAACCGCATTTCCGCCACCATCAACAGCGGGAGGTCTGTCGGAACATGGAACTCTGGAGCAGGGATACTTTCCCAAATACCTACCAGGCAACACCACAGTTCTCGGCGGTGCACCTAGTAACGGTTCACCATGGAATCACAGATTGACATCATTGGACGCCTACACACACAGCAATGTTCCCGACACAGGTGTGACCAGGTATTACAACTTCACCCTCTCACGTGGTACCGCAATCGCAGATGGAGTTGCCCGAGACGTTATGGTAGTGAATGGACAATTCCCAGGCCCAACCATCGAGGCCAACTGGGGTGATTACGTCGAGGTCGAAGTGCACAACCAACTCGGCGACGAGGGAAGCAGCATTCATTGGCACGGTCTGCGACAATCACAGACACCTTGGATGGACGGTGTACCATCTTTGTCACAATGTCCAATCGCTCCCGGAGCAACCTTCACGTACAGATACCAAGCAGAAGTGTACGGCAGTTCCTGGTACCATGCGCATTACAGCGCCCAGAACAATGCAGGCCTTCTGGGTCCTATGGTCGTATACGGCCCAAGTTCAGCAGACTATGATCTCGATGTCGGTCCAGTTCTCCTTACAGACTGGTATCGCAAGGACTATTATACGCTCGTTGCTGAATACGTCGGCACTGATCTCTCTATTCTGCCCTTCACTGCAGACTCCAACCTCATCTCAGGTCGCGGCAGGTATCCTTGCTCAACACCATCGCTCAACGGTACCGCTTGCAACCCAGACCCTGCTCAGTCTGCTTACAGGTTTACGCCTGGCAAGACTCATCGTCTTCGGTTGGTCAACGCAGGCACTGAAGCTGTACAGAAGTTTTCAATCGACAACCACACTTTCACCGTCATCGCACAAGACTGGGTATCAGTCGTTCCGTTCCAGGCAGAGGTCATCACACTTGGTGTCGGCCAACGCACAGACGTTATCGTAACTGCACACATGGCTCCTGGTAGTGCAGTTTGGATGCGCAGCACAGTATCTGGTGGTATCGGCTGTACAATCAATCAGAACCCTCTCGCCCTCGCCGCCATCTTCTACGACGGCGCCGACACCACTGTTGCTCCTACCTCCGAGCCCAACGCCAGCTACAATGACACAGCCATTGCAGCCTGCTACAACGATCCTCTGCAGCTTAATTTCGCTCCCTCATCTCCATTGACACCCGGTGCCAACCCGACTTTGGAGGAAGTTACCATCGGTTTAGTTGAGAACGCCACTGGTCATTTCGCATGGGAGCTGAACAACCAATCCTTCCACGCCAACTACAACCACCCCATCGCCAACCAGGCATCAAAGGGCAACCTGTCTTTCCCCGCCGAGTGGCAAGTGTACAACTACGGCACCAACTCCAGCATCAGAATCAACCTCTACAACCCCGTCAACGCTACGCACCCCTGGCACGTCCACGGCCGCGACATGTACGTCCTTTCCGAAGGCGAAGGCGAATGGGACGGTACCACCATCGTCAACCCCACTAACCCTGTCCGTCGCGACACACATCTTATTCGCGCACTGGGACACTTGGTGCTGCAGTTTGATGGCAAGAACCCGGGTGTTTGGCCGTTCCATTGCCATATCGCATGGCATTTGTCTGGAGGGTTGTATATGAATCTGCTGATTGATCCAGAGGCGATTACGCCGTTTCCGAGTGTTGTGGATGATACGTGTACGGCTTGGGATGCTTGGAGTAATCATAACGTTGTTGATGAGATTGATTCGGGTCTTTGAATTAGGAAATGGAAGGAGAATGATTGTTTCGTTTTGATATACCCGGCGACATAAAAGAGACGATGCGAATGATTTAATGCACGATGCCTATTTAGCGGGCGTCGACTTGTACAGATAGGTGTTTTGTAATATTGGATAGATCACTGTATTTAATGTAATAACTCATAAAGGACAGATAAGGTATCATACTTTACTTCTTCGTCCTTCTGCAATTGCTTATCTACCTTACTTCTCCGTCCTTCTGCAATTGCTTGTCTACTTTAGATCCTGCTGTTTTAGATCCTGCTGGCCACACGCTGACTGTACTCTAGTCATTCGACAGCCCACAGCATACTATGTAAGCTTTTATCTGACCTCCCTTCTCTTCAAAGCAGAAAATCATACGCTGTCCGTTTCTCAACTGCACCTCCCCTCCCCTTACCACGCCCAGTCCTCCTAAATCTATCGTGAAGAACAACTCGACCATCCACGTACACACGACCGCGCAACGGAGTATCGCTGACAGGAAAGAAAGGTTCTAAATGGCGATAAAACTTCAAGGTTAAGGAGGGACGCACCTAGTAGCCCTCTTCATCTCGCTCCTCGCGCCAAGCCACAACCCGAGCATCTGCATTCACTCCACAACAGAGCTAACAGTCATCTCTTCCACAGTCTGCGTTTAACTGCTCTGACTCGGAACATTCAGACGACGATTAAGATTCTTGTACGTCAAGACCTGAGAAGTCAATCTCATCTCTTCATCTTTGAAGCTCAGCATCGAACTCAATATTGGTCATTGCTGCGGTGCCATTGTAAGGTGTTTCAATTGCTGTCCGCCTCTTGACTCTAGGTTTTCTTTTGACTCAATTTATGCCTTATAGCATCTCCCTCCGAGCCTACCTAAGCGGTCTCATATGATGGTTCTTGCTGGCTGCAAATACAGCACAATCTTGGGTATTGCTACTCACTCTATCGATCATTACTACATAGCGAAACCCTCATCCTCTATACACCAGCCAACATGAGGAGCAGCCCTATGCCAACTTGCCAAGAAGTGGTGTGGTAAAGCTCAAAACTGTGGTAAGCTTTATACGTTCCCACTAGCTACGACTATGCGACCCATGAAAGGTGGATTAGCTCAAATGTAGAAGTATAAGAAGTTGCACTTTCCTCAAGTTGTAGCCTGAGAATAACAACGTGACGTAAATATCGCTATCATGTCCTCGTCTTGTTCATCAAAGCAGCTATCAGAAACTACACCACCGAAATTCCTCGAAGAACGTCAGATCCCTCCAGTCGATCCACCTTCTTATAACAACTACGAGATGGTCGAAAGCATTCCTCAAGATATAGGAACGGCATTCGTCACGAGTGGGTGGAAAGTAAAATTGCCTGATAGGAAAGTTCTTCACCTTGCGTTCATGCTGCTTGCATTTGCAGTATTACTTGGATTCCACGCGTATCACTATCAGTTCGACACACCGAAGAAGATTAGAACGATGTGGGAAAATAAGTCCAGGTTACTCGTCTTACTAGATCTTTGCTTTTCCTTCTGTATGCGGCTATATCATGGCTCTATTGTACTATCTGTACGACGTCTCCAGACCAGAGCAAAACCTCAGTCTGGATTTCTTTGTTACGTACTGGATTAAAGTGCTAGGACTTCATTGCATCGTATACCTGTATGGATTAGTGTTCAACTTCAAACAGGGTGGAGGCGTCTATCATTGCAGATTGCTCAACATGGCTATGAATAACACTTTAAAAGGCTTGGAGGAACCAGGGTCATTGTACTAGTCCTTGTGTGTAGGAGAAGTTGATGATGAGAGATGATGTGGATGAGCAGGTCCTTTTCGCAATAGAACCATGCCTAGCATAAGATTGTTAAGGACTCCCAATATCCGAAACCAGCCTCTCCAGCCTTGGTGTTATCTCTAGGGTACTTTTTGAGAAGGTATGGTGCCATCACCAAAGACATGTATCAAGCACGTTAGATCCCAGCAGTCTTCACATTTCTATTTCAAGCTGGTGGAGCTTAGAAGTCATACTAGATCTCTAGTAGGCTCGACTAGAGATTCTTGTTATACTACTAGAGAGTATGACGCAGTATGTTCTTCAGCAGTCTTCATATCATGTTTTATCTCGAGTTGACCTCTATAGACAGAATGTTGTCGCTGCTTTGCTGTTTCAGCCTGTTTGAGATCTCAAATCGATTTTGTCAGCAATAATAACAGTAGCTGAGTATCAGTACTTGTCACGTAACCTCTTTCAACCCTTTGTTTCATATATCTATCAACATCTTTCAAGGTGTCACAATCAGGATTTCACATCTAATACGTCATCGAGCGCGTTTGTGCAGAGAGCGTATTTTGTTGTCATCTCGATCTGATCTCATCATACTTCACATTGGGAGGACCGTTGTCCAACCATCTCCCACAACAAACACTGACCTCACTTATTCAAAAAACGACTTTCTTGACGACGATATCTTTGGCAGGGATTATATCTCAATTATCACGCGCAGAACACCCTCTTCAACTTCTGCCTCTATGACAGTGGATTCCTCCGCTACTCTAGCCACTGCTGCTTGTACGACGATCCAATGTAAAGCACCTTTGCCAATGCAAACCACTGCAGCACCCGTAGCAAGAACACAATCAGTAGGCGCGAGGCACACGCTTGCAGGCTTGCCAATAGAGCTACAGCGCATGAGCTCGAATATCTTCCTTCGGCCCACAACGTACAGCATAAGTCACAGGATCAAAAAAGGTCGTCCGCTCTTTCTATCGCTTCGAACTGGCAATCCTGCGCACAAATCAGCATTTCCACGCTCTAGGACAGAATGTGTTCGCCGCGAACGAGTTTGTCTACATTCCAAGCTACAACTCCTGTACTACCTTTCGTTGCGACCAGACTGCACACTGGAATGCGGTCGCTACAGATGTCAAGGATATTCGACTGTATCTCGACTACACAGTCGAGCTCGACCCGGGGAAGAGGCTGCCGTTCGTCAGAGGTGCAGTCATTGTAATTCTTGCCGACTTAGACCGCATCATTACCAACTTGAGGTTGTGGGCTATCTGCACAAACCGTTCGATTGATCTGAGCCTTGAGCTTAGGCCGTACAGCAATGGCGAGCCGCTGCCCGTCGAGCTCCAGACGAAGCTGCTCGACCCGGTTCGCAAGTTCTACACTCCAAGACAAACATGCTCCATCACTGGAGCAGTCGATCGTGCTTTGGCAAACACAGTTGGAACACGTTTGTCTCCTATCGTCCACTGGCAACGCGCTGAGCTGGTGCAAGTTCTTGAATTGCTCGAAGAGGTTAGACTTCGAGCAGACAATGCATATGAGGCTAGTAACATGCAAGCTGCAGCCGATATGTACGCGGCGGCCTGGTCGTGCATCAAGCGTCTCATGTCCAACAATAGGAAATGGGATCGAAGCTTTTTCCTCAATGACACAGTCATACGAGACAATTTCACATTCGCCTTGGCAGCCATTATTCAGAATCTTGTTACATGTCGTTTCTGGCTGCAAGGAGAAAGGACCCTCGGGTGGTTCTGTCTTAGTGACCTTGAGTGGTTTCGTCGTATGAGATGGTCGTTGTCAGCATTGCAACAGCAGACTAGTTACAATTTGGACTTTCTCGCAGCAATGGCTGCTGTCCAGAAACGACGTTGATTCCGCTCTAGAACATATACGTCTCGCAACACCCAGTCAGCCTGGCAGCTTGAAATACTCTAACGCTTCTAAACTCATCCACGAGTGGTCAAGCTTGGGGGAGGAAGCCACAGGACCAACTACACATAAGATCTTCAGCGACCTCACTGAATATCTCCGAAAGAAACCTGTCAAACTGTCGCTCAGAGAGCCGCACATGTCCTCATCCGCCGTCGTCCTTGACAGATATATCCTCGATGGTCTAGCTTATGATGGTCCGCAATTCGAGGAGAAGTTGGTGACGGGAGATGACGAGGGTGGGAACGTTCTTTTCGACAAGGAAGCTGCAGATGTTGTCATCGGTAAGGTCAAGATGGCAATAATGAAACAGAAGAGGCAGGAAGGAGGCTGAATGTCCGCGTTTGCATGGGCGGCTCGTTAGCAGGCGGATCTGTTTATTCTCTCACTGACATGGAAAGGTTGATTGAGATGGCCAGATGAGAAATGTGCGAAAGCGCTATCGAGATATGCAGGTATCGTATAGCTGCCGAAGTTTTCCAGGTTCTCGTCTGGATCGGATTTGATTTTGTTCTCCGTTTACTGGGTGGGATTCCATCTTTGATAAGTTTCTCTTCAAGAATTCTTCTCGCCTTATCTTTCGTTCTACACCAGCTTGGATTAGTAATCTCCCCTTATTCCACACATTACGACTCCTTTTTGCTGCCTTGTCTTTCAACAATGCCATCTCTTTCGACGATATTCCAACAAAGCTGCATAAGACATCTGAGCCTCTCAAGACGTGCCATACATCTTACTGGGCTTCCTCGCCGCCCAAAAGTCGTTCGTGACCTTCCAACATCACACAGAAAAAGCTTTAAGACATCCAGTTCCCCTTGCTGCCAAGACCTGCGTTTGCCACGGAACAAACTACCACAACCACAATCTGCGCCAAGGCGTTCGTTCAGCTCAAATCCTTTTCGGCTTCGTTCTTCTGTAGACTCGCACAGAACCAGCATGGATATCGAATTATATGTCTACGATTTGTCAAAAGGCATGGCTCGACAAATGAGTATGGCCTTCTTAGGTATTCAGATAGACGCGGTGTACCACACCAGTCTCGTCTTCGGAGGCATCGAATACATGTTCGGTGCCGGAGTACAGACATGTTATCCTGGAACAACACACCACGGGCAGCCATTCCAGAGGATCAAGCTGGGCCGCACTGAGCTGCCTCTTGAGGTGATATTAGAATACCTTGACACGCTCAAGCAGACATATACGGCAGAATCATACGACCTCTTTGCACACAACTGCAACAACTTCTCGAATGATTTTGCAATGTTCCTTGTTGGCAAAGGTATTCCGGCTCACATCACATCCTTACCTGAGACTGTTCTGCGGACACCTTTTGGTCAAATGCTGCGACCACAGCTTGATCGGGCTATGAGATCAGTGACGCAAGCGTCGGTTGCATCGCCATCCGCTGTGAATGTGCAGGGCAATGTCGTTCGTTCCGCAATGTCTCAAGCTGCTTCCAATGGATACGCACCACCAGCTGGAAAGCAAGAGAAAGTGCATCCACACTCATCTCTTTCTTTGCCCACTTTCAAAAAGCTCCCAGTCACGCCTCGCACTTACAACAACATACCGCCACTTTCAAAGCTCACTGGAAAAATGGGCGTCCAAGCCGATTCGCCAGCTGTTAGAGATGCCGTCACCTTTCTCACCACTCGACAATCTGAAGGTGTGGCAGAAGCACCCATTCCTGACCTGACAGTGATAGGCACCTTCCTGCGCGATTGCATCACAACTCTTCCTCCAGAACTGCTCTTCACAAGCTACGACCTCTTTCGTTGCCTTCTCATTGATCCCCGTGTGAGCGGTTTCTTCGCTGAAGAGCAGGATCTGAAGACGATTGCAACAATGCTCGTTCATGCCCGAGATGTGCCGAAGGATGGAGAAGGCGCATACCAGCTTAAACTCGTGGCTACACAGCTGGCATGCAACCTGTTCACAAGTCCGCTTATGACCTCGGCTGCATTAGCACACGAGGATCTGCCAGCCGTGCTTGTGGAAATAGCTACTACAGGTTTGCTAAGTCAGAAACACACGAACTTGCGACTTGCAGCAGCAGGACTGGCCATAAACATTGCAACAGCGACGAATGAAGCATTGATGATCAAGGACAAGAGTTCTGCCAACGGCAAGGTCGCACCGCATATGCTCAAGATCTCGACCCTTGAGCAAGGACCAGCAGTAGAGCTTGCAGCGTCTCTGGCTGAAGCTATCGCGGAGGAGGAGAGTGCTGAAGCTGCCAAGTTCATGGCGATTGCTCTAGCTCGACTGATATACTGTAAGAAAGAAGGTGAGGCCGGTGATGTTCTCGAGCTATGTACTGCAATGGAAGCAGGGAGTGCAGTGGCTGCGAAGGCAGAAATGCTGACAATGGGAAGAGAGGATAAGCAGTTGATGAAGGAGATTGGTTCGACACTGTTAGGAAGCGCATTGCAATAATCTCATGACAAGATAGAGCGGCATGGAGGTAATCACGACTTAATATTAGATGTAATTAGACAATAGACATAGAACATGTTCCTTGTTCTCCTTCCAAATTCTCTACCCTCCAATAAAGTCAGTTCGTGATCAATCGGGTATGTTCAGCCACATCACCATCCAAACAGTCAACAATGTCCTGAGTAGAATCGGTGAATACAGCTTTCGACGTCTTAATGAAGGTTAAGAGGCCGAGGGGTATTCTTCTTGCTTCAGTGTCCACACTGCTCTCATCCTGGAAGTTGGCGATGGGCAGCTCTAGCATTATAATGAAGAAGCGTAAAGGCGAGTAAGTCACGAGCACGTAGGAGGTTGAGAGATGTACAGGTTGGAAATCATCGGGCTGCTTTCTGAGGAAGTTCGAACAGCACGATGATGATCCACGGCTGAGCACCCAACGAAGAACACAATGGTATAGTCTTCGACTGTTCGCTGAGAACTACTAGAAAGCCTCAGGCAGAGCACAGCACACCATTGACTATGCACCTTCGAGCATTGAAATTAGAGTCTTGATTAACACAAGTCAAGATTGTGCTGTCAACGATAAAAAGGTGCTGAGATAGGTACTCTTTTAGACAGAAGATGGGGCGCTGGAAGTGTTTGATATTGTGGATGACAGCAAAGAGGTTCAAAAAGAAAATTGAGTGCAGATTGTAGAAAAGCTCGGACCCACTTAGCCCCTGACGGCCCGGTATGACCTCCGGAGCCAATCTTGATAATAAACATTCAACAAATCAACACCTTCTTGTATTTCAATCATCTGTCTTAGTCCCGTCTTGTCAGTCCTACGAGCCCTTACTCGCTTCCTCGCTTCCATCCAAACTTATCATGTCTTCCTACGACATGCGCCGACGGCCAGATCTGTGGTCATACATCTCCTTCTCTCGACCATCATCAAGTCAAGCTAATCGTTCACCAACACTACCCACACGCAACGATGAAGATCCATTCGAGAAAGCAGGTCGGTCGCGGCCAGGCTCATTAAACGCATTCGACTTCGACGATAATAAGGCTGCATGGCAAGCCTCACAACCTTCCAGGTCAAAATACATCAAGATTGGCGGCGCTGTCGCTGCAGTGCTATTAATCGTATATATGCTCATGCCAGGTGGAAGTACGACAGGTCTGTTACGAGGAGGACAAAAAGCAGCAGATCCAGCTGCCGCAACGACGAAATGCACGACATCATACTCGCCAGATAAGCCTTTAATACAGTATGCATTGATGGTAGATGCAGGCAGTACAGGTTCTCGTATACATGTGTACCGCTTCAACAACTGTGGAGCAACACCCGAACTAGAGAACGAAGTATTCAAGATGACGGAGAAAAAAGAGGGAGGATCAGGTCTTAGTTCTTACGACACAGATGCTGAGGGAGCAGCACACAGTCTAGATGTCTTGCTGGATACCGCAGTAGCGAAGGTTCCGGAAGCGTATCGATCATGCACGCCCATCGCTGTCAAAGCCACAGCTGGTCTGCGCAAGCTCGGCGAAGAGAAGAGCGAACGTATTCTCAAGGCTGTCCGCCACCATATCGAAACAGCCTACCCATTTGCACTCGTGTCGGAGAAGAAGGGTGGTGTGGAGGTTATGGACGGCAAGGACGAAGGTGTTTACGCATGGATCACCACAAACTATCTACTTGGCAAGATTGGAAACTCAGACAAGACTCCTACAGCTGCTGTTTTCGACCTTGGTGGAGGAAGTACACAAATCGTGTTCCAGCCTACATTTGGTGGTGCGCCTAACGGTGGTATGCCCGAGAAGCTCTCAGAAGGCGATCACAAGTACGAACTCAGCTTCGGTGGTCGTGACTTCGAACTCTACCAGCACTCCTACCTCGGATACGGACTCATGGCCGCTCGTGAAGCTGTTCATCAAGCTGTACTCCTCGCAGCATACAAATCCGATCCCACTTCCGTAAAAGCCGGCGCCACAATCACAAATCCTTGTATTGCGCCCGGCATGTCCAAAACAGTCAATGTCGAGCTCCCAACCGGTCACACGCTTGGCAAGACGCTCAGCGTCGAGATGAAAGGTCCTGCAAACTCCAGCCCATCGCAATGCCGCGCCATGGCCGAGCAGATTCTCAACAAAGACGCAACCTGCGACTTGACACCCTGTGCTTTCAATGGCGTACATCAGCCTTCATTATCCAAAACCTTCGCCAAAGAAGACATCTACCTCTTCTCCTACTTCTACGACCGCTTACAACCTCTTGGTATGCCTGATTCCTTCACCCTAAACCAAATGGACAAAATGACTGCAAATGTCTGCGCTGGAGAGAGTGCATGGAGTGCGTTCAAGGGCGTTGAAGGTGCGATAGATGAGTTGCAGGGAAGGCCGGAGCATTGTCTTGACTTGAGCTTTATGCTTGCGTTGTTGAATAAGGGATATGAAATGCCAATGGAGAGGGTGGTCCGGATTGCTAAGAAGATTGATGGCAATGAGTTGGGATGGTGTTTGGGCGCGAGTCTGCCGTTGCTGAGCCAGGAGAGTGGTTGGAGCTGTAAGATTAAGGAGGTTGCGTAGACGTCTGATGAGACTGCAGAAGAGGTATAGCGTTTGTAAGGCATATAGAGATGGAGCATATATATGGCGTTTTGATCGAAATGAAGTCGATATTTGCATACATCTTCGAATGCTTCGTCACGCTATCAGTCCTACGTAACCTCCTCAATAACCACTCTCTTCCGCTTTATGTCTGCTGTTTCTCCTTTCAGTGTGCTAAGGATGCCCGCGTTGGGCTGTTCCTCAATCATCCCACCTACCGCCTGTTCTTCCTCTTCCTCGTCGTCCCCTTCACTCTCGTCCTCACTCGACGCATCATCATCCTCTCCAATCGGCAACACAATACCATCCTTGACCGCTCGTCGTCGCTTCTCCCGCTTCTCCTCTAATATGCCCAGGTCCAGATCCATTTCAATATATGGTCCTGCTTCTTCCTCCTCGTCTTCATCGTCTTCTTCGTCTGAATTTGTATGAACTTCCTGCTTATGCGTACGAGACCTCGTCACGTTATTATTGTCATCTCGCAACTCGAGTATTTCGAATCCAGTACTTCGTGCAGGACCGGGTGGTGTGCTAAGGAGAGATTCGTTTGCGGCTGCTAGTTGAGGTAGAAATGCGGCGAGTCTGCTGCGAAGGGGTATTACTAGTGGTGGATTGGGTTGTGCTGTTTCGTCTTCGTCGTCGTTTTCATCGTCGTCTTCGTCGGAGTTGGTGGATGAGTCGTCGGAGGAAGAGTCTGAGGAGGAACTGGAAGCGTTGCTTGAGAGTGTAGTGGAGGGACTGGGAAGGTGTGAAGGTGTTGTTGTTTTGGAAGTTGTGCGATTTCGTGATGTTCGAGGAGAGGATGAGGCTGTTGTTGCGGAGCGATTGAGGCTGGAAGATGGTTCTGAAAGCTTGTGCTTCGGCGGAGCGGTGAGTGTCATTGTGGTTAATAATGTTATGTATTGCTGTTAATGAAACAGAACAGTCAGATTTGAGTCCCTGCTCGACCATTGTTATTTTTTGTTGGTGGAGTTAGTTCCGTCTCATGACGTCTCAGGTTTGTTTCATCTATCTACCCGCGTGTCGCAAGTTGTTTCGCGACTCTGCGGCGCCAGCTATCCTAAGCAATTGTTGCTGGCCTACTCCCCTTGCACTAGAACAAGACAAAATGGTAAGCTTCATTCTCGACTTCATAATCGCAATTAACTAACAATCTATCCCAGCCACCAAAGCGCACCCGCCCTTCGCGTGCCGCCGCCGCCAAACCATCCCCTCTCCCATCCCTCGCACCACCCAAACGCGGCAAACGCACTCCCATCGCAAAATCAAAACCAGCCCCACGCAAATCCACCCGCGCCACAACAACAACAACAACAACAACAACAATAGCAACAACAAAATACACCGCCTCAAACCGCGCCCAAAACGACGCCGAGATCCGCTCAGCCTTCGACTTATTCTCTCTTTCTCGCGATAGTGTTTCAGACCCAGACGCGGTGTCAGATGAGGAAGATGACGATGGTGATGGAGATGAAGGCGTGATTAAGATCGCTGATGTGAGACGCGCTTTGAATGCCTGTAATTTACCGAAACCACCGCCGGATTTCTTTGATGAGGATCAAAGGTATCTGAGCTGGAGACACTTTTTGGAGCTGGGGAGGACGTTGAGGGAGATGGTTGGGGATGATGATGATGAGGAGGAGGAAGATGAGGATGAGGATGAGGATGCGGAGGAGGAGGAGGGCGGTGCCGAGAACGAGGATGTGGAGGGTGGAGGATTCATCGCGGAATCAGATAACGGCGAAGGAGAAGCAGATGTCCAAGACGAGGACGACGAAGAAGAAGAAGCAGGCGGCTTCACCAAGCCCAAATCCACTCCAGTCTCCCGCCCTCACAAGCCAAAAGCCAACACCACCGACACGAGCGCAGCGGCGAAGCCAAAAGCCAGTAAAAAGCGCAAATCTGCAGCTATCCGCAGCCAGGAAGAAGAACAAAAAGAGCTCAGCCATGCCTTTTCATTGTTTACGCACTCGACTACACGTACGCATATCACGTTACAGGATTTGAGGCGAGTGGCGAAGGAGTTGAGAGAGGAGGTCGATGATAAGATCTTGATGCTGATGATTGAGGAGGCGAATGGAGAGGAGGGAAGGCAGAGTGTGGGGAAGGGAGTTGGGAAGGAGGAGTTTGAAGGGGTGATGAGGAGGGCGGGTGTGTTTGGGTGAGGATCGACAGTGGAAGAGAGATGCGAGCAATGGGATTGTGTGCAGCGGGCAGGAACAGAGGTTGGGTTAAGGATAAGAGAAGGACTCTGATGGCAATACAACGCATGACACATGAGAATGATTGTGAAGAAGCATCGCGCAGGCAATGTTTGATTGAAACGTTGGCGCATCTGGAAGGCTACAGCAGAATAAGAAGTTTCTGCATTATACCCGAGCAATATAGCTCACACAGACAGACAGGTAGGTATTCAACGATTTTTCCCTTTTCTGACGTTCCCTTTTTTAACGTTCCAGCCTGCCCATAAGCGACGGTCCAGCATAACATCACCAGCTCCAGACAACGATTCAGCCTTCGTACGACACGATGGCGAGTGTGCCATGGCGATCAACAATCACCTTCTCCGCCTTAGCAGCGTCAGCGGCATCAGCGACGGGTACCGCCGCGGCATCGTCAGCAGTATCATCAACACTACCGGTCTTCGCTTGATCTTGCTCTTTGTCCTCCCACATCAGCTTTACCGCCCTTCTCACAACGTCCGCGAAACTAGTCAATCTCTTCCCTTCCTCGTCATGAACTACCGCAAACCCACAAGCATGGACGGCTAAGGCGAACAAGACCTCGAGGCCCATGATTAGCCCGATAATGGGGCCGAACACCACCGTGCCCATCAAGCAAGTGAAGACAAAAAGTGGCAACAGAAGTAGACCAGTGGCGAATATCGAAGGCATTGCAAACAGCGACATCACAGCCATGCAATAGCGCTTTGGAAAACTCTGCTCCGCCTTGATCTCTTGCAGATTGAATACTGCCGCTGTACCGAGCAAAGATGCAAAGGGTGCCAGTACGCAGAAGGTTATGCGTGGACATACAAGCATGGGTTCGCCTCTCTCACGACGCCAGATACTCAAGGTCTCCGCGAAGAGCCAAGTTCCTGCGTATGTTGCGAGCGCATAGAGGCAGACTAGTGCTAAAAACAGGATGACGTGGAATATGACATAAGCTGTGCCTTTAACTTGTCAATGAAAGTGGGCGATTTGGCAGCAGCATTGTCTTCGGAGATCGCGTTGGTGCCTGCTGGATATATAGGCAGTGTTTCTGTCACTGGCACGGAGATTTGGCTCTCCTCATCGCGACGAGCCATTGATTGCATGGAGAGATTCTGATATTCGATGTCAGTGGCCTCGTTGTGATGACTGAGAAATGAGGTAGCAACATACATGTGGACGAGAGCTTTCTCGACACAGCTGAAGTGGTGAAAGTGTGAAGAGTGGTGGGAAGTTCGCTGGCTTTTGAAGAAGTGGGTTGTTATATGATGCAGGTAGCACCTTCTTGCATTACCAAGGTAGGTCTTTAGCTTTTATCCAGAAATGTTAACACCTTAGTGAAAATAGATAACCTTTGCTATGGCGTCCGCCTTTACATTGCAAGGTCAAACAAGAGAAATATGGCGCACTTGTCGCTAATATAGCTTATGATATGTTGTAAACGAGTATGCTGGGAGTCGCCTCAGACGACTATCAACGACCTATCCGGACTTCCAGTGGGAGCAGGTTCAATATGTTAGATTGTGATTGAGTACACTGCTGCAGACACATGTGGATTGCAGGACACTCCACTCTCGCCCGCAGCTCAATCCACCAGACACTGCTGCCGGCCTTGCGATACCAGAGATATAGCAACAACAGAGCAACCGGGTTTTTGCGTCTCAGCAGCGTCTCAAATCGGCCTTTTATAGTACGTATGAACATTTCGGTATGGCCTACAGTTATCTCACTACCAGGAATACTCTGAATAAAGCATAGTGCATGTGCGGACTCGAAGCAGGGATTGCTCTCTGCTGTAGAGGCTTCATCTAGGTGACATAAGTGAGCTAAAGCTGATGGTATGCCTCTAACACCGCTTTTAGGTATAGGTGTATCCATTTGCGCATAGGTCGCGGCCATAATGCTAAAAATGCTGTCTGGCTCTAATGGATTACATGCAATCCACAAGGACATCTTGCCTCTTCCGACATTCAGCCAGCTGAGATCGGACGAACTAGACGGCGCGAGAGGCCATGATTCCTCTGGCACTGTAGCTTCGGGCATGGCAAAGGACAAGAGGGTGATAGCAGCTGCTGTGCCCCAGATAGCATCTTTGTCCGTGGGGTTGACTGGTGTTTTGAGCCTCTCATGAAAGAGGGACGTGGCGCGGTAGAGGTGATTGATTGTTTCAGCCGAGTAACGACTGCCGTGTGAGTCGTTGACGAAGTGGTCATACGCGAGTGCCACGGCTAGAGAGGCATGCATGAGGTAAGGGTGCTATGTCATGTATCAGCAAGGGTCGACATATTGTGCATTGATTTCGGTTCTGCATCATCGATCGGTTTCGGGTTGATACGACAACAAACAGTCTCTCATGGTGTTACATGGCCGAAGCATACTTCTCAAAGCCACATTCTAGCCACGAGCATATTATAAGATCCATTGCGATGGGAGTACTCACGGTGAAAGCTAGTGCAAGAAGTCCTCTGTTGACATGCGCCATATTCGGATCATCAGGATTACACAGACTTTGCCGCAGATACCTGGTGATGAAGTCTTGACACTTGGCGTTGAGCTGATATGAGTAAGATGTGTCTGCCGTCCAGATAGCACTTGTCACGGGAGCTCGAAGTACTGGCTTGTTACGTAGCATGGTTACGTCTGTCGGACATAGTTGCATAAGCTGCATATCAGGCACGCCAGGCCTGAAGTTGCACACTACTCCGAATAAAGTACATTTGCGACATTGCTGTCTGTCGACTTCGTCACACTAAAGCTGGTTAGCCACAGGACCCCAAGTCAACAAGCAGAGTCGCCGACTACCTTCACTTTTCGTAGCCTGCAATTTCGGCATCCATGTCTCGACCGTCGAGAGACCTTGCGTTGCTGCGCAGTAGGCTGGAGGACGCTCGAGGACGCCCGCGGTTTTGGTGCTAGTTTGACACAATGCCCGCTGAGACTCTGTGACATACTCGGGGCAGCCTCTTCGACGTAAAGAACACTTACTCGACGTCCTGATAATACAGTAGTGTTTTTCCCCAGCCAAGTACACGAAGTCTGCCAAGACTACGCTAACCTCCTTTCGCTTACGGCAATACAATTCTCTGATTGGCTGAAAATGGTCGCGGACTGAATGGCAAAGTAACCACTTCCTTTTCGTCCTCCAAGTCTATAAGTAGAGACATGGCTCGTCGTCGAGATCTTGGAGATGCAGGACCCCGCTGTACTCGACCGTTCATCCCAGTTATCAACCACTTCACACCACAATGCCCACCCACCTCGCGGCCATGTTCACGGCCTCAGGTCAGCCCTTCCGTGTCGAGCCTCGCTCAACGCTAATCCCAGGCCCAAATGACCTCCTCATCGCCGTCAAGTCTATCGCCCTCAACCCCGCCGACCACCTGATTCGCGACCACGGTCTCTTCATCACCAGCTACCCTACAGTAATCGGTTTCGACTTCTCCGGCCTTGTCCTCGCTATTGGCTCTAAGGTGCCGACTGGTGCCACCTCCGAAGACAGCCTCCATTTCGAGGCTGGTATCACACGCGTGGCATGCTACTCCGCTTCTTTCTGGAGGAATTGGGATGCGGACTATGGCGCCTTTCAGGAGAGAGTGCTTGTGCCTTGGCAGCACGTCGTGCAACTTCCACCAGAGTTGACCTGGAACGAGGCAGCTACTTTGCCGGTAGCTGTGCAAGTGCCGCTCTGTGCTTGGGATGCCTTGGGCGTGCCGAGACGCGGTGAGGTGCACGAAGAAGGTGAAGCAAAGCACAAGGAAGCCCTGCTTATTTGGGGTGCGTCGTCTAGTGTCGGCACCATGGGCGTCCAAAGTGCGAGATTGATCAAGGAGGAGCAGGGCAGCACGTTTGCCGCAGTCTATGCGACTGCTGGTTTAGCGAACTTGGGACATGTGCGTTCATTAGGAGCGGACCGTGTTTTTGACTACAGAGATGCAGGGGCAGTGGATCAGATTGTTGAGGCGGCGAAGAAAGATGGTTTGGTCATTCGCCAATGCTTCCTTGCTACAGGTGAGCTGGCCAAGTGTCAGGCTGTACTCAAGGCTTTTGTCGAACTAGACAAAGAAAGCGGCGGAGTACTGGCTAGGATTGCATCGGCACCTCCTGTGCCCGTGGATGCAGAAGTCGTGCAGGGCATGGAAACGACCTTCTTGATACCATCTTCAGATGAGGAAGAGCGTCTGGAGCAATTTAAGTACTGGATAGGCACTTGGTTGAGGGAGAAGCTGTCGAAAGGGCTCATCAAGCCGAGTCCGAAGCCAAGGGTCGTGGGCAGAGGCTTGGAGGAGATCAATGCCGGGCTAAGTATGCTTTCAAAAGGCGTCAGCTGTACTAAGCTGGTGATTGAGATTGATGATTGAATGGTTCGATAAAGACAATCAGCCATAGAAGCAGAATAATAGTCTTCATGGAAAAGTTCTCGGGTGATTCCTTGCGTATGGAATATATATTGATGAAAAACAATCGTCAATCACCATTCAATTCAAGTCGCCAGCGGCGAGCTTGGAGCAAGAACACAAACACAATCTAGAAAAGGGTCCGCGCATCTAGATGTTGGCCGGGGTTGTGTTCGAATACTGCTCGAGGCTTGCTGCGCGAAACTCTTGGAATTTCAGGCCTGCAACACACCCGCAAAGGGAGTGGTGGCTTGTTATACAAGTTGCTTGAGGTACAACCTTGCATCGAATTTCTTGAGGCACAATGTGACCTTGCATAGATTGCTTGAGGTGTTTGCCCTGCATACCACATGTGGTCAAGATAAAAATTCCATAGGCGGGATTCTCAGATGAAAACATCCCAAACGAGGGTGTATGAGTTTTGCTTCGTTTTTATCACCAGAGCCACCTCCAGAATGCGCCTTCCATTTTGTCTCGTGCCTAAGACAGCTTCAACCTCTTGTCAACACAAAAGTATGCGTCGTCAATTATGCAGCTGACACCACAGCCGCCTTACAGTAACAATCACCACGATCATCCATCTGCTTAGTTCCACTTTTCCCCTCCTCCTCTTTTCTTTCACTGCACAGGCCCAGTAAGCAAACATAAAATGAGCCAGCATAAAATCTCCCAAGCCCACAGCAATAGTCCAAGCTTATCAAGATAGCTACACAACAAGCACATGCTGCAAGTGGGCAGCCGATAGAATAATCGCCTGTGCCAAGGGTAAACAAACCCACATTGAGAGCCAACACGAACAAGCAGCCAACGTAGTAGCGAATGAAGAGCTTGAGCTGTGCTTCTTTGTTCTTATCGTCAACTGGAGGCGTGTCGTCGTTGTGGGCGGAAACCGCATCGTCGTTGTGAAGAAAAAGTGTATCGTCGTTGTAAACACGAAGGACTGTGGTCTTTTCCCAGAGTAACATAGCGAGATGCTCAGTTGCTTAGTTTTGCAAAGGGATGTTCTATGTGATGTTGTTATTAGATGCTAGTAACGAAACAGCTAGGTCTCTCTTTCTCTTCGGCTTACGTCGGTATATGTTGAAGTTTTGGTGCAGGATGAAGGATAGAAGACTTTGGGAGTATGTTCGACGGTGTATATCGTGTACTTAAAGCGAGTAAGTTTTGTCTCGACAAACTAGAGAGGTTGATGACCTACCAAAGTTGACCTTCTTACATCGGTTCCGCATCCTCCTCTCTCTACCGTCCAGCACCAGTAAGTCAACAAACGCACAGCGTACCTTCCTCAATCCACATATACTACTCCCCACCTCGCTTCTGTCCACGCCAAACCAACCTGAACAACAACCATGACTACAACCCAGACACCACACTCGTAAAGTATCCATTCAGGATGATCGTAACAGAGACTTGCATAAATCGCCAGTAAGGCAAGCAACGCGGGTATCAAACCGAGCCAAATGCGAATGGTTTCAAGCGTGCGCGGTGCCTCGGTCTTCTCGTCGTCAACAGGAGGGGTGTTGTCGCTGTGGACAGGAAGGATTGGCGGGGTGGTGCATTTTTCGGAGGATGACATGCTGTGTCGATAGGAGATCTGGGTGATGTTTGTAGCTACTAAGGAAATACTTGAAGTTCTCCTTTTTTTCAGCTTACAGTGTTCGTGCAGAGTTCGGTATTGCAGAAGGAAGACTTTGGAGGTGTGCTCGAGGAGATATATCGTATTTTTAACGCATCCTACCACAAAGAGCTTCAATACCTACCAAGGTTGCAGGTTTATATCAGCCATGAAACGTGAAACGAGCAGCCTAGCTTCTTCTAGTCCACCGATAAATACACCAAAGCTAGCCATGCAAAGCTTCACAACCGACCAACAGAGGCCACAAGTAATCAGAAACCACCACAAAGAGAAGCTCAAAGAGAAGTATAAAACCACAATTAGCCATAATGGCTAGGGGGTGCCTTTCCTCGGTGGTGACTCCGCGAACAAGAAGCGTATCCGCATCGTCGTTGTGAACAGGGAGGATGGGTGGGGTAGTGATTTTTTCGGAGGAGGATGACATGTCAAGTGCTTGGTCATGTCGTATAGTCGTAAAGAGGAACGTTCTGTGCGATATTGTTGTGTTAGTAGATAGTTGTTATTAGCTAGTTTGGAGGTCTCTTCCAGTTTACTTACGGTATATGTTGGAGGTTTGGTGCACGATGAAGGATGAAGGACGTTAAAAGTATTCTCGAGCAGACATCGTGTTTTTAATGCCTCAGACAGCGCAGAGCTCCAATGCCTACCAAGGCCAAAGATTTCCTCTACTCCCAATCCTCTAAAAACACTCCAGCGCCTATCAAGGAAAGCCTCACAGCCAACCTGGGCTACAGTACAGGTAACACACACCTATATCCCAAGATCATCGCGGAAAAATGACTATAACGAGAAGCTCAACGAGAACCACCATAAGGAAGATACCACATCTGTCGACAATAGTTAGGTTGCCACTTTCCTCTGTAGTAACTTCGTGATCTGGCAGCGCATCGTCGTTGTAAACAGGAAGGATTGGTTGGGCAGTGATAGTGACTTTTTCGGAGGAGGATGACATGTCGGGTTTTTTTGTTATGTCGTTATGGTTGTGAGAAAGGGTGTATAGTACTATCTGACATCGATGTATTAGTGGCTAGTTGTCATTAGCTAGTTTAGTGATCTCTTCCAGTTTACTTACGGTATATTTCGAGATTTGTTGTTGCAAAAGAAAGGACTTTGAAAGAATGGATGCTCGAGGAGATATATCCTGTTTTTTTGACGCGCGCGATGGGTTCACAAGGATACTTATCAGAATGACAGAGAGAGTCTCAATGCCTACCCAGGTCAGAGTGTTGACATCGAACAGCTTCCACTTGTATTAGCGCGATCGACCAGTGGGAATGTTAGTGCAATCATGCGACAACGTGCTGTTGATTCGAGAGACTCTGCAGATTGTGAGACATCATGCTGTTCAATATTCACATCGTACCATCACCTAATATATACAAGTGAGAGGCGAGTTACATCTCCCATCTTCAAATCGTCACGGATCGTGTTGGAGTACTGCATACATACCTCCCCACTACCGCCTTCCCAAACTCCACCTCCCAATCCTCTCCTGGATCTCACCCCACTGGATTTCCTTCAATTCTTTACCTTCCTCCATCCCTTCCTGAACAACCACAGTCGGCGCCCCGCTTCCCTTGCCATTATTTTCCACCATGCCTTTCACGACCATCTTCGCCACTCTCCTCAAATCCTTAATCGTCAACTTCTCAATCATGCTGCACATCTCCTTTACAGGCACCTTCTTGCCATGCACCTGCACCTGCCTACCGAGATCCTCCAACTCAACCATCCTACTTTCCAGATTCATCAATAGCGAGCTTCTCAGCTGATTCTTCGCTCTCGCCACTTCGCCCGCTTGCAGCGCCGAGAATCCTGTTTCAACCGTCAGGGCGTGTAGCTCACGGCACATGACCTCGATCATTTGTCCGATCTTGCCGGGCACGCAGCTGGAGCTGATGCCGAAAAGGCCGGAGTCGGTGTAGCTGTGGTTGAAGGCGACACAGCTTTCGACCCAACTGTACTGGTTTAGCACGTTGGTGTATAGACGGCTGTACATGCCTTTGCCGGGACCGCCGGCGGAGAAGGAGCCGCCACCGCCGAGGAGGGTTTGGAGTGTGGCGAGGGCATAGATGTCGGTGGAGGAAATGGGAAGGGCTTCGAATGCTAGGTGGATGTGGGAGAGACGTGGGAGGGTTGGCGAAGATGGTGGAGGAAGTGGTGGGAGTGAGAGGTAGCCGCCGGTATAGTGTGATGGATGGGTCAGTTTGAGGTCGGTGAGGGAGGCGGACGTTGTGAGTGAGGAGGGCGTGATGTCGGAGACACTGGCTGCTTGACTGGCGGATGTGGAAAGGTTCTTGAAAAACGGTATTTTGGAGAAGAGGCGGGAGGGTTCTTGCGGTGGTGTGTAGGATGATCGTGAGGTGGAGGGACTAGACGGTTGTGTTGATTGTGTCGATTGTGATATCGTGGTTGAGGGTTGTGATGTGCTCTTCATGTCTCCAAACAGCTGTTCCGACAACTTTACTGCCTCATTGTGATTACACCTGCGAATGCCACAACAATTCTCTCTGGCTGATAGAATACCTTCCTGTATGCTTCCACCACCTCCTTATTGATCTCTCCTAACCTCTCTTTCGGACACAGTAAGGGATTTCCCAGTGTGTTTCCATTATACGCCGCAATATGCACCAACTCCGGTAATATTAGCTCCGGCTTGCTCCAAATCTCTCCAATCTCATAGTCCGCCGTCTCCAACTGCTGTGACACCTCTTCCTCTGTAATCAAGGGATCCCGTATCGTTTCTGCCAATACTCCAAGGGCCGAAGGTACTGCTGCGTTAAAGGTCGCGGATTGATACATAAGTGTTTCTCTTGATGAGGCGCATTGAATATTTCCGCCTAGGGTTTCTAGAGCTTCATACATGGAATCTGCAGTGCGTTTTGTGGTCGATTTAAAGGCGAGGCGATCTATGATGTGGCTGACACCGCGCAAGTAGTCGTTTTCATAGCGTGAGCCGGCATCGACGTAGACGCCTACACCAGAGAAGGCGCCCGGCAGAGCCTCTGTGGCGACGCGCACGCCGTTGGGTAAGGTGATGATGTTGTCGAGTTCGGTAGGTTCACGTTCAGGTGCCTTCACTGTTGCAAATGTGCGGTAATGTGGGAGAGGAAGACGTTGTGGCGAGCATCGTGCTTGCCGTGGTGACCAGGGGAGCGCTCGTAATCTGTATGGTCGTATCATGTTCGCGAAGGATGTGTGTTGCAGTTGCAGGAAGGGAATATCGACAATGTTATACTATTTAGGGAAAGTGATGCAAACTTGAAACACTGGTCACGCACGTGATTTGCTCGGCATGTCCGGGGGTGATATATCCAAAGAATGGCAAGGTCATAACAGCCAAATGGCAAGGTCACGCAGTCTACTACAACAGCAAATTGCAATTCAAGCGCGTCCAGATAACAATGCATAATATACCGAACTGTACAGACCACACAGAGCATTCTCCAAAACTTCAAGCAGACCTACGGGGGTATCATTTACATATGTGATTTCCAAAGGAATCAAGAGCATTCCATCACATCCATTGCTCATACTTCCTGTTCCGTAACTTGTGCAGACTTCTTCAAGTCTTCACTCCGGTGGCCAGGCTGGTCTTGGCTCACTACACTCGTAATGATATCACCCAGGCTCTGACTCTTCTTCAGAATGCCCTTCGGCAACCGAGGACTCATCGATCGCATCCGCCTAGACCAAGCCTCACTTTGCCGACCTTTGATAGGAGGATCCGGTGCGGTACTCTCGTGCTGAGCAGTCTCAAACGTCTGGGCAGCACTCTTGCGCAGCATGCCAGCTCCATAAGCAGCACCCACTTCAATATCATCCTCGAACCTATTCCTCAACATCTCCTCAACCTCCGCCTCTCTCTTTTCTTCCTCCTCTGCCTCCCTTTCAATTTCCACACTGCTCTTCTTCGTTCTTCCCCGCCATTCCCATCCTTGTTGCAATTCCAGCGCACTCGCTTCCTCGAATCGTTTTCTCGTCGCCAGATCCTTTTCCAGCTCCTGGAAGATATCCGTATCACTTGGAAACCAACCCGACTTGATCGCTCTGGCTCCGATTTCCAGCAAGAAGATGGCGGCGAGTGCCAAGATAAGACTGAACCACCACGCTGCGCTTGTGCCAAAGCGGTGCAGGAATCCTCCTAAGACATCGTACTGCTGGTTGTTCTTGTAGACGACTGACAGCAGGACCTGCCAGAAAAACCAGCCGCCTACACTGAGCAAGATGGCGATGAAGTTGGCCCAGGAAACATTGTGCATCTCGATAACTTGTAGTTTGATGGCAATGACTACTACAGCAGCAGTGTAGCCCATGGTACCTAGCGCATACACGTCGGTGTATACCTCGTTCTGTGTCACGGCGAAGAGTCCATACATGGCGAAGAAGATTATGCAAGCTTCGGAAACTCCGAGCAGCATCCACCAAAGGTAAATCTTGAAGTTGAATGCACCGTTGTGTTGGCCTTTACTGTATAGTTCGGGAACCGCGAGGAGAGTGGACGCAGCCAGATCGCGCTCGAAAATACCAAGGAAGATGACAGGAAGGGAGGTGAAGAGAGTATTGAAGACTGAGAGTGACCAATTCTGGAAAAAGAAGTTAGCACATGTGTGAAGGGGTCAAGGCATATACGTGAAATTCACTTCGTATAGAGACGTGCCAGTATAGCCGCAGTAACGTTGGTAGAAAGCTTGCACAAGATAGAACATCATCTCCTTCCAGAACGTAGCCGCGACGTATTTGCACGTCCGAACATAATTCCAACGACCATGGACAAGAAGTAGTTTTGTGAGAAAGCGAAATTGAGCAATTGAGTAATCTGATGTCCTGGCTGCCTGCAAGCCCTCTTTACCAGTGATACCAATGCCAACGTGTGCCTCCTGTATCATGGCAATATCGTTGGCGCCATCACCAATTGCTAGCGTAATGGATTTCTTCACCTTGTGGCGGATAGCCTTTACCAGACCAGCTTTCTGCGAGGGTGATGCTCGGCAGCAGATAACAGAGTCGGCAAGCACAGCAAGGTCCAAGAAGAGTGCTTTGAGGTGGTCGTCTACCTCGATCAACGCAAGTGTCTGTCCATCTACTACTACGACAGAGTGGGCCACAATACCACGGTTGATATGCACAATGGCGGCAGCAATAGATTGCTCGACTTGGCCAGTACTATGGTCGAGAAAAGTAAGTGAAGAGTAATCCTTGATGAGCCGGCAGGAATGACCAATGTTGATAGCAGTCTCGCGCTTGTCGCCAGTGAGCATCCACATTCTGATATTGGCTCTTCTCAACTTCTCAATAGCTTCTGGAACACCTTTCTGCAATTTGTCCTCAATAGCTGTTGCACCAGCAAGTTCGAGATCACGCTCAATAAGCTCGCCCGCGGCTTCGATACGCGCTTGACGGTCGACCAAGCTAGTAGAAGCATCATTGTAGATCTTCTTCCAACCAGCATATTCTTCTGCTGTTAAGAAACGGTATCCATATAGCAAAGTTCTGAGGCCTTCAGTGGCGAAGTCATTGATATGCTGGAAACACCGTTCAATAACTGTAGGTTCGTCGACAACCATTGAATCATCTACCAGTTCGTGAGCGTCATCCTCTGTCATTGAACCAACAGTTTCCACTGTGGCCATCGAAGGACGTCCCAGTGTTCCTGAAGGTCTAGGCTCGTAGTAAAGATTGGCCTCACTAGCTCCAGTCGCATCGACGTCTGATTCTCGCTCAGTCAACCAAGAATCGAGATGGTCTCTTAGTGGTTGTGCACGCGAACGAGATGTGCTGGAACGCCCTATCCCAGCCGTACTTATTCTTGGAATAGTAAGACTAGGGCGAGGGATGCTGGGTCGGTCGAGCTGCTCACTCCTTCGAGCTATAGCCTCGTGTGCTTCGATACTCTTTCTCGTTTGGGCTCTTGCCTCAATCTCAAGGTTCTTCTGTTTCGCCAGAGTCGCTAGTCTCAGCAGCTGCATAATGATTGAATCGGCGCCCTTTGACACAACACAAATGCGACCATCAGGAAGTAGGACAATCACGGACATACGCTTACGCTTGCTAGAGAACTCGATCACATCAAGAATCTCATATTGTTCCAGCTCGGGTTCTTGTCCTCGATGTTGTGGCAAAGTCTTGATGGATAAAACGCCAGAGTTTCGGTCGATGATGAGGTATCCAAGCTCTTGCGCTGCTTGGACTAGAGCAAGTTCGTCGGGAGAAGCAGCTTGAAAACCAATACTTCCGTCCGTCCTCGTTTCCGGCAAACATGTATGGCATAATGCTATGGTCAACAAGAAGAAGCGAGCTTTTCTGGCGAACAAGGTGTTTGGCCTCTTTTGAATGTTGCTTATCAGCTCGTATGTGTGCATCTCAGGCTGTACTTTCTTCGGTCGAGCTGTCGACTTCCAACCTGATGTCGCACCATCTTCTAGCGGCATGAACTCTAACCGTACAGGAGAAGTATATCCGGACATGCCAGATTTCCTGGGGACATGTTCAGACTCAGACATCCGACCACGTTTCGCAGGCTTTTTGCCTTTGTTACGCTTCTTATGTATGAGATGACTATGCTGTGCCTCCTTCTCGGCATTGGCTCGAATGTCATCGTCGTGCAACCAAGCAGTCCCAGCGACGCTCATTTTACGAAACTTCATCATGTTGTCTGTTAGCGTTCCTGTCTTGTCAGAGAAGATATAGCTGATTTGTCCCAGCTCTTCGTTGATAGTTGACGTTCTCGCTTCGAGCGGTGTATTTGAATCTTCATCGTACATGTCCATGTCGTTCAATAGCAACATTTGGAAGACCTTGATGATCTCCATACTAACATAAAGTGATAACGGGATCATCGTGTTGAACATGATTATGTATGACACGAGTAGTGTGCCGAATGGTACACTCTCTCCTTCCAAATACCAGAGATCATCTTTCGTTACCGTGAAGAGCTCGTAACCGACAGTCAAAAACACAGCTAGAAGGACGACGAAGATGCAGATCACCACAACGATTCTGTTAACGATAGCTTGTAGCGACGGAGCCTTGACTCGCGCGTTCTTGCTAGCATTCATACGAATCTTACACTCTTCACCAGAATATATGACCAAACCGACAAGTTCAGGCGTATTTCTGAGTATACTGCCACGATAAATAACTTCGAGGTTGTTAAGAGGTGCCGTTTCGCCATTAGTAGTCACTCGACCCTCAAAATTGTATAAATCAAGGTTCGGATCCTCGACAACTACTTGCGGTCTTGCCAAAGCCAGCTTCTCCAAGGTGTTGCATATTTCACCTAGTCCAGTTGTAGTCTGCTTGCTCTTGAGATTGGTCTCGCCATCGAGAGCCATGGTTTCAATGTAAGCTACACCGTTTTCGCCTGTTGTATGTAGCACGACTAAATCTGCAGGCGCAGACTGATCTCTTTCCAGTCTAACAATATCACCTACGTGGATGTTCTTCCACTTCGTTGTGGCCCAATGCGTTGGGCCACGAGATTCTGCGTGCGACTCTTCCTCAAGTGGCTGATAGGTGTGCAGCACACTCGCTACTCGATTATTCTCTTCTTTGTCAAGCCGGTATCTTCTGAAGTCATCATATCCTTCCTTTGCCATAGACACACTGACGAAGAATAGCAAGGGCACTATCGTGGTGTATGTACCTGTAGTACTTAGCCCAGGGATCATCTGCAATATACTGACAGACAGGAAGTAGAAGTTTGCAATCTTCGAGAACTGAGCCCAGAGTTGTCGCGGTAGGAAGCTGTATATGGTGTATCGTGAAGATCTGATACCATTGGCGATGAAGGGCCTACCAGTACGCTCATCGATCAGAGGTTGTTTCCGAGTGGCATCGACATCGATGTGGCGACCGTCCTTGCTAGGTGGAAGCTCAGATATGCGTAAGACGAATTTGCGAGCCCGTCTATAGGCAGCTTTCGCAGGCTGGACGAACGGAAATTTCGTAATTTCCGTGCGCAGGTAAGTCTCATAATTTGGAAGAGCAGAAAGACCTTGGAGACCTGAAAACTTGCTAGCACCAGCCTTGGTTTGAAAGCCGTCGTCTGTTGGCGCTATTTCGTTGACGCGGGTGTCCATGGATTTCCTCCCAGCTTCTTTGTGGACTGTTGAAGCAGGGCTAATCTGGTCAAGCTCGATACTAGGGGTATCAACCTCTGCACGATCTGTTATGGTTTTATTAAACAGTGCTCGCCGCAACGAATATCCTCGGAGGCGACCGGAAGGCGGTGCTGGTTGTGCAGAACCTGGCGACCTGCTTGTTGAAGGGGCGGAGTTGGCGTGCATTTGCGACGTTGAAGATACATTGTTCATGTCCCCTGTATAGCTATGCTGGTCAAACCGCACGCCTCTCTGTACAGCCTGCCCTGTCTCGTTCGTAGCAGGATCGGCGAACGGATCTCTTGCTACATTTCCTTGCGATGAGTCCGGTGGTGGAGATCTCATGGGTGCTCGTGCTACACCAGATGGTGCCTGATCTCCTTGTATTCCCTCCTCTTCTCCATGTGGTGCGCTGTGTCTTCTTCTCAATTCGCCTTCGCTATTTGGCCTTTGGTCAGAGGCATGTGGTGGTGTATGGTTATGCATTGAGGCTGAAGAGATTTGGGCACAGGGTTGAGGCTCGATGTGCCACTGGAGGCTTAGTGGTGAAAGCAACTTAGAACCATCTCATCTCCTGGTGTCACGAGAAGGTGTGTCGTCCGATGGTGTTCTTGCCAGAGTATCTTAATCTGTGTCCAGTCTTTCATGGGCGCCCTCTAATTCGTTCTTTCCAATAATCTTCTGCTTCTAGTATTGAAAGAACCAGGCCAATTTTTTGAGCGTCACAGTCCAAAGCTTGTCTTCTGCATTGGTCAGTGTCTGGAATATAGACGCTATTCAATCAGACGAGGCAATTAACAATACAGGTAAAGGTGTTTCAAGTGATGCGTTCGTTTCAGAGTACGCGGTTTCCCCACTCCTAATTATAGCCGCTGGCGATCCTGGGGGTGCATCTAGAATATGAAAATGAAACGAGCGGCAGGAGGCTACAATGATGAACGTGCACAAAGAACGATTTCGTGGGAAGCTTGCCGTCAGTTCTTCTAGCTATGACAAGCTATCGAGCGTAAATAATATATGTCAAAAGCCGTCTTAGCAATGCAACAGTAATGGTCCGCCATTGCCCAACCATCCATGCTAAGGGCCAAAAGCCAACGCCAGCGCAATGCAACGTCAAAAGTGTAACACATCTCTACCAAATCATATCGCTGACCCAATTTGGACCTCAGGCATCTGAACTGCCACATCTCCTCCGATCCCTCCAGCAGCGCCATCGCCTCCATCGGTGTCGTGAGTACCACCTCCAGCATGCCTCGAGCTGCGATGATGCTGGCCCTGACTTGTTTCTTTCGCAGGCTCACACCAATGTCTGTGAAAGCACCAACTTGCCTTTTGGCAATGCTTGCTGCAATACTTTGTCTGCCGACATCGTCGACATTTGGCAAATTGTCGGGCGAATTGTTCCCACTTTCCACATTTCCAGTATGCACATTGCCTAATGTCTCCTCGAGACTTGTCTTTTCGGCACAGGTTTCGCATTACCACGCAAGCCCAGTAGTTCATATCCGAAGAGTGATGTCTTACGGTAAACTTCTCTACCAGCGGGAAAATGTTGTAGTCTTGAGGGCGGCAGTACTCATCGTCATTGTCCTCTTCTGCAGGCAAATCTGCTTCTGGTACGAGGCCGCGTTGAGCGTCTTGCATTTCCATGATTTGAAGCTCTCTGATATTCCTCAGTTTAGGAACCAAATGGGTTTCCTCAAAGTACGATCGCAGATTACAGTACTTCGAAACATAGGCGAGGAGTTGGAGAGCCATGATTACATCTTCGTCTCGCGGCATACATGCGAATAGACTAGGTATCTGTGCACGGCCATTGAATATACTGTTGTGTGTTTCTGGATGTTGGTTCTCGTCCATTAAGCCAAATGGTGCTGCTGGTGACATGTCTAGTGCTTCGACTGGAGGTGCCGCTGGTTCAATGATGCTGCCATTCAATGATCTGTGAGTAATGCTGAATGTCTCCGCCTCGTCGTCCCCAGTTACATCAGGATCTGGTAATGTTGGTCTAGCTGTGGCGTCGCCGAGCAAAGTTGGCTCCCGAACGTTCATCTCCACATCTACAGAATCAAGCGGGACATCATTGTCCGTTGTTCTTGGTGGTGAAGTTTCGCCATCATCAGAATCGCCCGATAACGATAAATCTTGTTGTTGTGTCGTGACAGGCAGTAAGTAGCCTGCAGATGCAGATCGCCGTCTAGTAGGATATCTTGTAGTCAAAACAGGCAATCGATTTAGTGGCTGCGGTGTGCTAGGTGTGTTGGGTTGCGACGGACTTGTAGGCTGTGGCGCCCCAAAGGTCTGTACTGTCAACCATTGGTTCGCCGGTCGATCTACTGGCTCTTGATTCGAGGTTGATATCGCTCGACTGGCTGTGTTGTGGGCGGGAGCTGGTGGAGGTGGAGGAGGTGTGTCGCTTAATCTTGGGACGCCAGACTCGAGCATGTTCTCCCTCTGTATATTGATGATAGGCACATGAGATGGAAATGGCGAATCAGCGGCGCTATCCAATGATGTGTGTCCATGACGATTCGTGTAGAGTCTTGCTGCGTTGACGTCGACCGATAGAGTGTTAGAACCATCGTTGGACGACAGTCTTTTCGCAGCCTCCTTTCGCTGTTTCTCCATCTCCTCCTGTCGTATTCTGATCCTATCCACAACTTGCATGTAGTTGTCCAGGATTGTGGTAACGACAGGCACGATATCCGCTTCCACTACTCTTGTCCTGATACTCTCCGAGCCAATGTTTGCACCCTTCGCATCGGATCCTCTTACTGCGACATTCACTACACACTGAAATGCCAAACTCCATTTCCAAGTATCCATCATATCATTAGTCTTGCCACATTTCAACAGGTAGACCAGTCTTTCGATGCCGCCATCGAGAGTGAGGATCTCACGAATGCGAGGAGAGGAAGTTGTGAGGTAGGCAAGATGGTTGAGGGAGTTGACAAGAGGGAGTGTAGATGTACAATCGAGAGCCCGCCGGTCATAAAGCGCTGTGGTTATTCCAACGGAAGCCCGATTTGCGCTAGGAACACTGAAGTTGACTTCTCGCATCCTCTACGACCTGCTTATAGTTGGATAGGATATCGGTCTGCTTCGACAATGTCTTTGTGCCGCTGACAGGATCGTGCTGAAATTGATGCAATTGAGGCGAGCCAGCAGTCCCCGAAGTGATTCTTCTCTTATCGAACGAAGGATCTCAACCAGTGGCGGTCCGACCCAGGTGAAATACGGAGTGCTTATTGTGAGTAAGGGGTTTCCTGAAGGGTGCACGATGTGTTGTCGTGACAGAATTCGAGTGTGGTACAGGGAATGAGACACAATGATCGGCGCTAACGTATAGGAGCAGATTAATTGTGCCAGAATCTGTGGTTGCAACAAAGCACTATTGTCTCTTGTCTAGACGATTCCTCTGAAGAGTTATAGTGCTGGCTCAGTACGCAAGTGAATGCAACTGAGGCCAGAAACACCGAGAGTGGTTGTTGATGAACAGACCGAGGGGGTACGACCAGCGAAGCCTTTCTTGATCGATCGATGCCGTCAGTTGGGTGAACAGATTGAGCAGTCGTCGGGCGGTTATGCTGTTGTTGGAGTGGCGTGAGCAAGCATATGTAAAGTCGTAGGGTGGATTGGTCAGAGAGAAAGCACTCTTGTTGTGGTGGAAGGCACAAGAAGAAGGGAAAGATCGGGTCTGCTCTGCCCTCGCCGAAAAATGCCAAGACTCATTAGTAATACCCCACCGCCTGCTTCTTTGAAATTGCTTCTTTAAGATCAATTGAAGCTGATGGGAAGACATCGTAGAGCATTATGGCTTTGCAGTCATGTTGCGAGTACCACCTCTCGCTCCAAGTGTCTGCGTAGGTAATGTACAAAGAGAGTGCTTCAGAAGCCATAGAGAGACGGGAAATATGCTTTCATACTTTAGCACTAAAGCACGACAGAATTGGAGATAACTGAAGAGTGAAGGTGTTCTCGCCTATCATGCTTACTACACATCCCATAGATCATACAGAATCCTTCTTTTCATGTCCGTCTTTTTGCCGAATGACCCCATGCAACGCCCCAGAGCGCCTATTACATCGGCCGTAACGTGATCTCCTGTACCTGTACAACATGTGCACACATCCCACTGCAGTCCCTCTATGCACGGACACCGCCACGACCGCCTTTCTTGCTTGGCTTAGCGCTAGTCACTGTTGACCAGCCATCCTCCTCTGGCATTTGTGCAGTAGCATCACCCTCTTCTTGCACTGGTACATTCACGTTCTTCTCGTCATTGGTCGTTCCATTTGTGTTGGCAGTCGTATCTTCTTCAAGCTCTGGTGCAGCTCCATCTCCATTCTCCCCCATGCGGCGTAGAATCTCAAAGTTTCTTGGCTTGGATCCAGTGTCAATGTCTTCAGGTCCACCTTGCGCAGGCTTTTGTTGCTGTACACCCCCTCGTGCCTGTCGGCCATTCGGTGATGTGATCTTTTCTCTCGGGCCTCTGCTTGGTCTGTCGATCTTTTCGGTCTTCTCTGGTGCATCGGCTTTCTCTGCCTTTTCGGCAGCCCGCTTTTCCGCCAACGCTTTGTCCTCTTCCTCCTTCTTTTGACGTGCAGCGAGCCTCTTCTCCTCGACCTCCTTATCACGAGCACTCGTGTCAATAGGACGTGCCGCGCCAAAGATACTGGACTTGTTCTCGCTCGTGGACGCAGCTTCACCCTGAGCGGGTGCCTCTGAGACCGTTCGCTTTGCAAGATTGAGCTTGGGACGAGAAGCAGGCGCGGATGGTGCTGCACTCGGTGCTGGAGAAGATGGCGTGCTTACGTCGGGCGTCGGCGTTGCAGATGGAGTTGGCGCGTCAGGACGCATTCTCGATCGCCATTGGTTGTCCATGTCAGCAGCTGTGGGTGTGCGCTCTGGCACCGGTCGCTCAGGTCGCTCTGACTGTTCAGGTCGGTCTCCGCCTCGTGCTGATCTGGAAGGTTGAAATGCACCAGGTTCACGTCCTTCGCCCCAAGACGCTGGGGACCCTCGGCGTTCGAAGGACTTTTCGTTGCGTCGGATATCACCGTCCATGCGAGCAGGTGAAGGAGCTGCAGGTGAAATTGGTCCCTTGCGCTCCCAGTTTCCAAAGTCTCTTGTCTTGCCATCACCTTCTGCCCCAAAGTTTGATCCTCTTCTGCTGTTGCTCCTTTCACTTCCTGCCTCAAAATCTCTGTTACCAAAGTTGCGCTCAGACGGTCGTCGCTGAGCACCAGCGCCAGGAAGTTCTGGTAGAGGACCCTTGCGTGACCAGTCGTTCAATTCTCGTGCCTCTGGGCGATCCTTGGCTAATACGGGCATAAGCAGACGTCTTTATACCACAACATAAAAGCAGACTTACGTGGTTCAGCAATGCTGATTCTGACATTTCTGCCTTGAAACTGATGACCATTCAGATCCAGGGCCTTCTTCAATCCATCCAATGAACCAAACTCTACATAGCCGAAGCCTTTGGGTTTGCGATCAAGCTTATCTTCCACAAGACGAACGTTGCTGACCTCGCAAGCTGCGAAGAAGTCTTGAATGTCGGCCTGTGTTACGTCGAAGGAGAGATTGCCGAGGTGAGCGGTGTATGGAGGTCTTGTGGGGAGAGGAAGCTGGTCTCGAGGGGTGAAAGCGCGGTCTGCGACGTTTAGCAAAATGAACAATTCTCGGACACTTACGATGTTGATCTTACCACTGCCATAGTCGCGATCACGGTCGCCACGATCGCCGCCAAAGGTAGGTCTAGAGCTGGAGTATTCAGGACGTCCACCACCACTACCAAATGCACTTCTGCTTGTTGCTTGTACAGTGTTAGATGACTAGATTTTTGCTGAAACATTCTGGGGTTGTCTCTCACCAGAACCTACGAGAAAGGCGTCAGCATGAAGGAAAGCCAATTTCACAACATGGTGGAATGAACTTACTCGGCATAGGCATGTCGTCCATCTCGTCGGCCCATGATCCCAAATCTTGTGGAATTTGTCAGACTTCTTTCTTGTGCCATTCAGATCCTCCACAACATACATTGGTCGCCGAGGAACGTGCCTAGGGACATCTTTTCTTGCTTCTTTTTGGGAGCTGCACAATCATAGTGTCAGCTAGTCTGATATTGCCTCTCGATATTTTCGCCATGTGCGATGGCGTATTTTGAGGTCGCGTACCCATGATTGCGGTGGTTGGTCAAAGTCTGGATACTTCGGCGTGAATTGTGTGGTGATTGAGTGTATTTCGCTTTCGATATCGTGGTGTGATACTATTAAAACTGCTGCTGAGAGAGGGTCGAAGTCGAACAAGGTTTCTTTCACTGCGTTTTCCGCGACCCTGTTAAGCTCGGAAGTCATTCCGCCAACCTCTCATTAAGCGAGAGGCCGAAAGCCTGCTGCTGCCTTACGTAGTTTCCTCTACCATTGACACTCACTTTGGGTGACCGGCTCGAACGTGACCTTCACTCTTTTCTGCCTCGCGACCTCGATCCCAGTCCATAGTCAGGCACGCGACACATCCATCCTCCCCCAGAAATCCCACTCTTCGGCATCGACTCCGCATTCCACCATTGACCTCATCTGATATTTCACCAAAGAATACGAAGTATGCGAGGCAGGCAGCAAGATCACTGAAAGCCAGGAACCTACGGGCCCTCCATGCGCGCAGTCGCATTTATAGGCGACGGGGACTTGGCAGTCACAAGATTTGAGACAGTTTCGTACTCGAATATATCAGTAGATTACCGGACATGGCCATTATCAATCTGTCATTCGTGGTTGGAGTGATTGCAATATTCTATCTTTCGACCCTTCTCCTGTTTGCTATACTGCGGATCTTCACTGGTATTTCCATTCAAAGAATTGGCTTTGCTGGTCTTCGGCGCATTGGATATTCACCGAAAGACGGCATAAGACTCGAGATTCGAGGCCTTGGATTGCAAGTACATCGACCGACCTTCGCCCAACCAACATGGATAAGTCTCGTCATCACGGAATGTAGACTCAGTATCGATCCGAGCCGGCTCGCGCAATCGTCAACGCCCGATTCTGTAGGCACCCAAAATGCTGCAGCAGCGACCAATTACAGCTCATCCAGCGAGGCATCCACAACTGAAATTGCATCTCCAAGCAGAAAGACTAGCATTTGGTCGGGATTGACCAGCATCAAAAATCGTATTAAGCAATTACAAGGGAAGATCACTTGGTTGCAGCTGTTAGATGTCGTGGCGCAACGTACGTCAATCAATGTTGTTGGAGTGGGTGCGTTCGAGATTGGCACTCTTTTGTTGCAGGTGGATACGAGAAAGGTGACTGTCGATCGCAGTAGGCTGTTTCAGCACAATCCCAAAAAGACCGAGCAGCTACCTGCGGAGTGGACGTTGGTCTTTCGCACAGTATGTTTCATCACGGATGGAGGCGAGCCAGAGGAGATGCTTGACTACGGAGTACTGAATATACATGGCTTTCTGAACCCAAAGGTGGCTGGTCTGCGCGACGCCTCCCTCTCCATCAAGGTTGGGAGACTGCATTTACCCTATGATGTCCTCAATAATGCAATCTCAGAAATAAAGACGCTACGCCCTGCGCACACGAAATCTTCTCCAACAAGTGCATCAGAATCACAAAATACATCGGCTCAACCCCAGGAAGCACTCTTATCAACACTTAGGGATGCGAAGGACTTTCTTAGTTCGACAATACACGGGATTCGTGATGTCTCTCTGCTAGTTGCGTTCGTTGGGACATCGGTAAAAGTAGACTATGTGCGCCCCGGTGGATTCCCTCTTTACCTGAACATGAGCATGCGTGAGATTGGATTGGACATTCATCGTGTAGATTCGTCTACTCCAGCACATTCTATGTACTTTTCGCGAAACGATATTGCTCATCAGGCATTGCTATCTGCTCTCGCCTTCTCCCTCGGTATTGACGACGGTCATGCTAATCCTGAGAGACTGGTGTACGTTCCCATGACGACAGCCACACTAAGAACAACAGCTTTAGGTAAGCTCGTCGAGTATGCTGAGAAAGGAGGCAAGCTCGACCTCAACACGAACGTGCTACTAGCGAATCTCGTTATTACCTCGCCATCTGTTGATCTGGACCCTGGACATCTGCCAGTCCTCCTTGCAGTCCAGCTGAATAGGCACAAGCAGAAGCCAATCAATCGGCCCAAGAGATCGTTTGGGTCTGCCTATCAACTACTCCCGATGCTGAGCATGAAGCTTTTGATTCATGAGCCTGTTGTCAGGATAGCTCTTCCACCAGTCTATCAATCAAAGGACCATGGCCTAGGTTACGATTTTGATCTCATAATATCTGCTATATCGTCTGTTTCGTTCGACATTGATGCCTCACATTCCTCTGATCAGGCGCACCAGTACGCCGTACTCGCAACCATGCGCGTAATTTCGCAACGGCTCTACTATCAGACTCGACTGAGAGAAACGCAAGACTTGCTCGTCCTCGAGAACATGGAGATTAAGACGCGTATGGCAGCAGCACCTGGGATCACTGTCTCTATCTCGGGCAGTCTACAGACCATGTCGTTTTTCATGGTAAAACCAGAAATGAGCGAGGCTATACGGCAGATCATCAAGCAATTACGGTCGGATGTGGTGTCTGAGAAGGTTGGTCATACCAAGACCGTCAATGATCCGAATTTCGTTCGAGCAGTACCCAGCTGGCTAGACAAGATTGATCTCCAAGCCAACGACCTCACTGTTGAGGTGGCAGGCGTGGATTCTGAGCTGTCCTCCCTCAGTAGGGGATTCGCTGTACATATTGAAACGTGGTCCGCTGACTACAGAGCACAAAAATCAAGCGGACAGGACGAACCCGGGCATCGAAGACCAACGATTTCACGACGGCGCAATGTCAGTCAAACGATGCTGGAAAACGAAATGCAGAAAACATCTAGACCGGCCGCACAGGAACAAAAAAAGGAACAAACAGGAGTACCACAAGGGACAGATGGACGGAGAGTCGCAGTATACCTCACTGGGTTCGAGGCGTTCATTCTAGATGGCATAGAAACGTGGGAGTCTAAGCCTTTCTTGGCATTGGCAAGATCTGAAGTTGCTTTAAGCACGTCCCATGATGACCACGGGCCTATGTTTCACGTGAATTGCCATACAAAGGCTATTCACGTGGATTACTCACTATTCAAACACTATTCACTCGGAGTCGCCATGCTTGTTCTGAAGAAGACGTTCGCACGACAGCCACAAAGTGGCTCGGAGAACATTGCAGGTGCACCGGCGGTCAGCTCTGTCAAGCCCGAACCAGATTCGAAAACGCCTCAAAGTCGACCTGGCACACCCGAGTATATGGCGGTTGATGTCAAGATACCCTTTGTCCAAGTCAAAGCCAAGCTACCTTCAGATCCCGATCTAATGCTGCATCTCGAAGGATTAGAAGCTAGTATTCGACGCTTTACCCATCCTCATGCACACGCAACAAACCTGCGGCTCTACGCTCAAAGCCCGACGGTGCGCAAGGCATGGAGTAAGTTAGTCAGCATCAAAACGCCACGCGTTGACCTGCGAGAAATGCATTTTGCACGAAAAGACGTGCGCAGTACAGAAAAGTCTATTGATTTCGTGTCCGATGCTATCCGGATCGGCATACCTCATCAGTTGGTGGTGCACCACATATTTGACAACATTGCCAACACTATTAAGACTGTCAGTCAGCTCCATCACCGCTTCAAGACAGGGTCCGATGAGTATATATTGGCCAAACATCCTGAGGGGCCAAAACATGTACCGAAGGTCACTATCCGAACGCATGTATTGCTATTTGAGATCGAGGACGGTCCATTTGAATGGAAGTTAGGTTGTATATTCCGGACTGGAATCATTGAGCAGAAACAAAGGATCGCACGAGAGGAATCCTTCAGAGTCAAGTCAGAAAAGTGTACGCATGGTCAGACAAAATTACATCCAGATACAGCATATCAAAGCAGTCCGCGACGTTCTTCAGATCGTGGCCGTGGCAGATCTCCAAGTGGCAGATCATTGTCACCTAGTGATAGGAGGTCCTCTAACTCATTAGAGCGCAATGGTAGACCTCGCTCTGGGTCGAGGCGTGGACGTGGCCACGATCTGCGTTACAATAAACGTGGTACTTGTAATGTATCAGGTCAAGCACACGTGTCTAATGAGAAAGCACGGGAGAAGTTGCACATTTACAACGCACAAAGCTGGAAGAAGAGGATTGACAACACTTTAAAGTCTCAAATGAGCGCGGTCAAAGAAGTCCGTGACATGCTTTGGGGTGCTGACAATTCTCAGGCTGACAACTATCACGGCGAGACACTCCTACAGCTTCCACATAGGCCAGCATTGATGCAAATACTCATGAGTGATCTGTATGTCATTGTCGACAAGCCCTTATTTCCGCTCAATTCCCTACCAGACTTTATGCATGATGTTGGGAAGGGTTTACCAAAAGATACCAAGTTCGGACTTCTAATACCGATGCATCTGAGTCTCGAGATGGGTGAAACACGGATGGCGCTACGAGATTATCCTCTACCTCTAGTTCATATTCCCGCGATCCAGCGCCCACGTACGCCACGTATTCCAAGTTGGTCTTTGAAAACGAATCTCGTTATTGCAGAGGAGTTTCGGGATTTTGAGTCCACACGCGACCTGAAAATTATGGTCATACCTCCAGAAAAGATGCAGGCGGATCAGCATGCTCGCGGTTTTGCTGTAGACGTGCGCAGAACAGTGTCACCAGTCAAGACTTATTCTGATATGAAAGTCGAGATCAATACTACTAGCGACACGAGATTCACCTGGGGGTCTTCATACCAGCCAGCAATTCAGGACATGATGCAAACCATCGAAGGGTTCTCAAAGCCACAGCTTGATCCTTCAGAGAAGGCTGGATTCTGGGACAAGATCAGATTGAGCTTTCACTCTCGTATAAATGTTGCTTGGAAGAACGATGGTGATGTGCACTTGGTACTGAAAGGTATGTTAGCAAAGTGGAAGACGGATTCGCAATTTGACATGCTGATGTTTTCACAGGTACCCGCGATCCATATATAGTCGTAGGTCATGGTGCGGGTCTAATTATGGTCTGGCGAAATAAGGTACAATGGAATATTGGCCAGGATCCAGATCCGCGAGCCTTCATGACCGTTGACAGTGGGGACTATGTTCTGGCAGTGCCCGATTTCAGTGTCTACGCACGCTCGAGTCCGGATTCGGCCACAGTCCAAGCACAACAAAACTCTATATCATCTGAAAAGCATGAGCAAAAGCTCAAGAAGGTCATAATGAAGCTTTCGGGCAAGGTCAGGTGGCAAGTGGGTATGGTGTTCGAGCGTGATGTTGCTGGTGGTACACGATCTTTTGACTTCATCCCTCACTACAAAGTGACGTTGAAAAATCCGATGCATATTAAGTCGATCCAGAACGAGGTACGTCAAAAGAGTCTTAACATGAGAGCTACTAACTAATGGTACTTGTAGAAGAACTATGACGCATTCCGAGGTTTCAGAAGCAACCACATACACATGTCCATCTCAATCATCGCCCCACATGACAGGAAATGGTCGGTAGACAACATTGAGCCGTCGAAGAATTACAATGCTTTGCATTTGTCGCCGCGCTTCTTTACCCACTTCTTCGCTTGGTGGGGCATGTTCTCTGGAGCGATGTCTTTGCCAGTACACCAGGGTAAGCTCTTTCCAGGTATTGACAGATCTGGAAAGAAATTTGGACGTCATCTCGCGACCCTCAAATATAGCTTGCTACTGTCGCCGCTGTACATAGCCCACGTCTACAAGCATAAAGATGCTGAGGAATGGACTGAGGATGCAGTGACTGCGACTGGTCTGAAAGTGCGACTCGATAGCTTGATTCTGGACTTGCACCAGCGCCGTGAACAATTCACGCGTGAGGTCAAAGGCCTGAACAAGCACGTCAAAACAAGCGGTATGCGCATTAACCAAACGCTACTCGATCTTGTTGGGGCTGATATTAGAGCTGTCTCTGCTTCTCTGTCAGGCACAAGTCTGACAACCGTGCAAAATGCTACAAATGAGGAGATCAAGTCGTTCTCCATAACACCTGCGGTTGTTAGTCTTTCCAGCATAATGATACCTGACAATGACTTTAGCTGGGTGGACGCGGATGACTTTGTTGAAATAGACTGGACATTACCAGTTTCCTCTGAGCCAAAGACGAAAATCCTGCCTCTTGGCTACGCTCCCCGTTTCACCTACAGAAGACAGACTGATCATGGTGACAACATCCATGGAGACGAGAATAGGTCCAGCAATTTCGGTAATGAGCACACACACCGTTGTCTGATGTCTTCTGGTACCGATCCCCGCTCAGTACAAATTCATCTTGCCCAGGAACGGCTGAACAACATTGATCATCTGCTTGAAAAGCATAAGACTGTTATGGAAGAGCAGAATCTACAGACGATCAAGGACGTTCATGAACGTAGGCCTGAGAGCAAGGAATTAAAAGAGCTCCGTGAGCATGGTGAGATCCTTCGTACTAAGAGAACATTTGTTAAGAGGATGCTGGACGAGATGCAGCACCGCATGGACAACACATATTACAACATCTCGGAAATGCCTACCAGCTCCGGGACCGCCGGTCATTCAGAGCATGCTTCCGATTATGGCAGTCATCAAGCTAGTACTCCTGGTCATGCAAGCACCGAGATCGACGCATCAGGCATCGATTTGTCGAGCATGCCCGATTATGTTAGCGACTTCAATAATCGTTTCGTCGTCCATAATGCCCAGATCAAGTGGAACAATTCTCTTCGAAATATCATGCTACGCTACGTTCATCAAGTCAGCCAGAGGAGAGGTTTCGTCTACTATACGTCACGTCGTGCCGTTAAATTCATTCTAGACATCATTGAAGATCAAAAGAAAACAAAGCGACATACAGATAGCCCAACAAAGGAAGCCCAATCGACGGATCCACGATCGCCCACTGAGGCAGCTGAAGATGATGACGAGCTTGATGTACAAGCACGCATTGACCAGCTATTGAAGGATGCGAATAACTTTGTTCATGCAGATGACAAAGACAATGATGCTCACCGGAACGCAAGTGCAGCAGGCACCGCCGCAGAAGACGTCGCGCAGAATTTTACACCGCAAAACACCTACCATCTTCGCCTTATCGCACCACAGGTTCAGCTACAAAGCGAAAAGAACACGAAAGCCGTGGTGCTAGTTACCGCCCGTGGCATGCGCCTGAAGGTATTACAGATAATGGACAAGAAACGGGTAGATGACGATGTTTCTGGTCTGGTTCAGACACGTTTCGCGGCCGAAATGGACAATATGCAGTTCTTCGTTACCACTAAGCAGTCTCTTTCTCCTCAATTTCTCAAACTCTTTGCGGGCAACCTTTATGGCGCCGCAACTGGGTCTGCATGGCCACCATGGGCACCTATAGAGGCCATGTTCGACTTCAGCGTGAGTACCTATGGCTTTCTTCGTGTGGTACAGCGTACCTCAGCAAGTCTCCGGTACGATAAGTTCAATAATCTCCGTCTGAAGTACCACGACAATGTCAACAACGAGGAGGGACGTCATCTCGATAGTTCTGGCGATGCAGAAAGCAGGATGGATCATCTCTGGGTCGACTTCCCGCAGATCAGAGCCATGTGTGATAGCACACAGTATTATGCAATATACGTCATCATCCTTGATCTACTGATGTGGAGTGAGCCCTTGGAGAAGACGCGTCATGAGCGTCTCGAGAAGATCATGTTAGCTTCGGACTTCAGCGACTTGACAGGCGCCCCTGAATTGGTGATAAAGCTACAAGAACGTATGCGTAGTCTGAACGAACTCAAAAGACACTTCCACATCCACGAGCAACATCTCGACCGAAAAGGCTGGGAAGATCGAATATCGCTCGAGCAGGATCTTGCTGGTTGTGAAGAAGAATTGTTCTTCATCATGAAGGCCATTACCTCACAGCAAAAAGTCGACGAAAGAGCAGGAGAAGCGTCGGGTGGCAACGGCATGATGAAGTGGTTCCTCTCCGCAACCGAGATTGTCTGGCACTTGACGAAAGAGGCCGACAAACCCCTTGCAGAGTTTCAGCTGCATAAGGCTACATACGAGCGTACTGACAACTCGGATGGCTCTAATCTGAACACTCTTGAGATTGATCGCCTGTATGGGGTGTCATTGTTGAAGGATTCGATCTACCCGGAGATTATTTCTGCTCATAATGAACAAGATGCTGGTGCCAAGCGCCTTAAGATGCTCCAAGTCAGATGGCTTAAGCTGGAAGCCATTGCTGGCATCAACGTTGTCGACCACTTCGAGGTGAACCTTTTTCCATTACGTATACAGCTTGAATACGAGACTGGCAAACAGCTTTTCGAATACATATTCCCTGGTAAGAATAAAGACGACGATGGCTTTTCTCCTTTCATAGTGCGGAATAAGTTTACGGCAAATGAGGAGATTGATGAGCACGACAGTGATGCTGCTACCGCAGCACGTGATCGACAAACTTCTATTGAACTGGCATCTAGACAATTACAAGCCGCAGGGAATGCTACCGGTGCCGGTTCTCTGGAGTTCAGGCTTCATCCAACATACCAGCTGCCAGACCGCACAGCGGTATCGTCGCTATCTCCACAAAAGGCTAAGCCAAAGCATTCCAGTCCGATCCTTGGCAACCATCGCTCTATCTTCTCGCACGCTTCAAAGACATCTCTTACCAGTGGCAGCGCGAAACCTAGTGCAGAGACGTCCTCGGACAACCTGAGTCTAGCCTCTCGTGGGCGCCCAAGCTCTATCACCAGCACCACAACAACCTCTGCAGACCACAATTCGCATCAGGGCAAAATGCACCACCGCTTTGGTATCCACAAAATGCTGCATCGATCGAACAGTACAGAATCTCGACCAGAGTCTCATCACGCAAGGGAGTCAAAAGAGTTCAAGAACAAAAAGGACAAAGAGAAGAATACCGACGATCTCAGTCAAATGCTCAATCGCGCCTCTAACTACATGACGCTTGCCTATGTTAAGATACCTAGCGTCGTATTGTGCCTAAGTTACAAAGGTAAAGGTCACCGCAACTTCGAGGACGTGCATGGCCTTGTCTTTCGTATGCCAACGCTCGAGTATCGCAACAAGACTTGGTCGAACCTGGACCTCGCTTTGGCCTTAAAGAGAGACGTCATCCGTGCACTGATCTCGCACACTGGGGCAATCATCGGCAACAAGTTCACCCACCACAAACCAGGCAAGCATCAGATTGACCGCCTCCAGCAACTCGCCCGCTCCTCCGCAGTCATGTCAAGCGGCGAATTGGGCCGTATCAACAGCATCAACTCAAGCATCCTACCAATGGATGACTTTGAGGGGAACCCCAGATTTATGGATTTGCCCGACGATCTGTCTGATTACGATGCCAATGCTTCTCGGGCATCAACACACGACTCTGATTATGGCGATGAGCGATCCGAGCTGAGGCCACGTCTGGCAAGCCATTTGTCGAATCTCACTGCAAAGAGCCGCGAATCTTCTACTCCTGTGCAGAAACTGACACATGGTTTGAGTGCGGTAGCGCATTTGGGCAGGAGGAGGGATACTATTGGTAGTGACAAAGCGCTGGAGAAACGGAGTACGTTTGAAAAGGCGGATGAAGGAGGAGATAGTGAGCGCGAGCATGGAGGAGTGAGGAAGGAGATGGGACTTCTGAAGAAGAAGCTGCTGGGAAAGTAAATATCACGACGGAGTGTACATATATCTGGGTTGGCATTGGTTTAATAGCTGTATGTGTAAAATGTTACGACTAGTGTACGAGAATGCGTTCGGGGTATGCCGAGGTCGAGATACTGGGTCGACCTTTCGAACCACAGAGCTACTAGGTAGCATTCAAAGCATTCGCTCAAGTCCCCGCTAGAAACTCAAAGAACTGCAAAGAGGAACGCAAGAGAGCATTTTCCAAGCCACACCTTCTTCATACGGGCTAGACTGACTTGGCATTACTTGGCTCAAAGTCTTTTGTTTCAAGCGTGAGTCACCTGCGTCTCAATCATATCCTCGCATAATATTGTCATTGGCCTGCTATTGAACACGACGCTGTCTATTCGTACTTTCCCTTGTGCTGTTGTGCCAATTTGACTTGCTGCGACGGACAAGATGGCCACGAAAGCGTCCACAATACAGACCGATGAAGTTATACCGCTCGAAATCGTCCCTGTAGGTGAATCTACAAACAGCACTCCTGTCGTGGAAGTCTTGAATGACCAAATCAGCTCTAACCCTCCAGCCATGTCCCATCCACCACTGTCCTTGATGCGCACGTCTACAATCTACCTCAGCCTTTCCAGTACGCAATTCATCTCATCTCTTTCCAGTGGCTTGATAGCCATCGCCTTACCTCGCATGGCCTCCGACCTCTCCATACCCACAGCCCTTCTTCTCTGGCCAACAGCAATATATTCTCTCATTTCCGGCTGTTCGCTCCTCCCAGCCGGCGCAATCTCGGATGTCGTGGGTAGTCGCAACATCTACCTCATTGGCACTCTCCTCATGTGCTTGACACTTTTCTTCTCAGGTCTGTCACGCACTTCAGACCAGCTTCTGGCGGCACGGGCGCTGCAGGGACTGGCTGTCAGTTTGTGTCTGCCTGCTGGTGTGGCTTTGATGACGGATGCGTTTGCTGAAGGAAAGGCGAGGAATCTGGGATTCGCACTACAGGGTATGGCGCAGCCGCTGGGGTTTTCAGCTGGACTGTTTCTGGGAGGGTTTTTTGTCGATAGTATTGGATGGAGATGGGGGTGGTATCTGGATGCTATTGCCACGGCATTGGTAGGCGTTTTGGCTGTGTGGTGTTTACCTAGGAAAGAAGGAGATGAATGGAGGAGGATGCAATGGAGGAAATTGAAGACGGATGTTGATTGGGTTGGTGCTGCATTGGCGAGTATTAGTTTGGGAGGGTTGAGCTATGTGCTTGCGTAAGTCTCACTCTCGTTTGCTTCTGGTTCACTCTGGTATAACGTCTACTTTGTTTCATGCTAATGAAGTGAAATCTAGTACTGTCGCGGCAACTGGCCCGAGTATTCGACAACCTGCCAGCATTATCCTGCTATGCCTCTCGGTGGCAAGTGCTGTAGGCTTCGTCTACTGGATGAAATATCAGGTCAAGCGAGACAAGCCTGCCTTAATTCCAAATTACTTATGGCAAAAGAAGGCTTTCTCGGTCATCTGCATCATGGTTTTCCTGGCTGTTGGTGTTTTGAACACGTTCGAGTACAACTTCAGTTTATAGTATGCTCATATCTTCCTTGTCCTATCACATTGGTTCGATCAACGTCATGCTAACGACTCACGCAGTGTCCAAGAAGTACAAGAGCTTCCAGCTATTCAGGCATCCCTTCGCTTCATTCCAAACATCGTCGTCGGGGTCATTCTCATGCCGGTGTGGGGGGCGTACCTCCATAAAATACCAGCATATTATCTTGTTCTAGTGCCTTTTGTAGTCACTCTGGCGGCTCACGTCCTCATGGCAGTTGCCAATCCAGATTGGTCATACTGGTATGCGGCATTCTGGGCTATGACGCTCAGTCCTTTAGCTGGCGATGGTAGGCCCTATCCAAGTCCTGTTATACCTACGAGCGCTGTATACAAGATATAAAGCGACAATTGCTAACAAACGCTTTTCACAGTACTTTTCGTAGTAGCGACAGTCCTCACAACGAGTATATTTCCAGCACATATGCAATCACTCGCTGGCGCGGTTTTTAACACAGTAGCACAGTTTGGGCAAGCCTTCGGACTTTCCATCATGGCTGTCATTTCTGCGCAAGCCACACAGAAGTCATCCTATACAGTCAAGACCAGTCCAGATGCGCTCCTAGTGGGATATCGAGCAAGCTATTGGGCTTGTTTTGGGGCGACGATGCTGGGATGTACGGTGGGAGGCTGGGGCTTGAGAGGCATTGGCATCGTCGGGATGAAGAGAGATTGATGGATGAGGAAGTGGCCGAGGGCAAGTGGTTGTACGGAAAAGAAGTAACTGGAGATGTGCAGATGTCATTTTGTTTCAATATTTCAGCTCGTATAATCACAACGCGTCCTCGTCTGAAGTGGCGACCGAGATGCCTGGACAATCGGACCATGTTCCTGACATAGCAAGTGTGCCCGTAAGTCTGCGATGTAGTGTGGTAAGAGATCGTGAGTTCATGTGGCAAATGTCTTAAGGTCGTGTTGGACCGTGCAGAAATTTGGTGAGAGCCCCACCAAAACTTTGCGACGTCGACCACCAACTTCAGACATCACCTCCATTGCTCAATATCTCTTCATCATGCACGACAAAACTGCTTGTTCTTTCATTCGTTGTCATGGCGTCTGCCGTCGTGCTTATCCACCTACTGTAACATATATGCTCGTTTCTGGCCACAATCAGCCCGTTTTTGATCATTTTTCACGATAGAACATGACCAGGGATGTGCTCGTTCAGTGCTGTAGTCTGATTATTGCAGCACTGTGCGATGCGTGGTCATCTCCAAAGAAAAAGGATCCAGCAAACGAGAGCGCGTCGAAATCCGTATGTGAGCTTGACAGCTTTGTACTAGGTGCGAAAAAATGTTTTAGCATGAACATACAAAAGCGTGCACAGGATACAACTGATGCAGCCGCAAGCCAGTGTCGCACCTCGTAGCTCTGGCATCTTCTGAGGCGATACATCTTGGGTCTTCTGCAGTGCCTATCTGCATTTTGTGTACAATACGCTAAGTACCATATTACAACAATCGCCAGCTTAAATTCGCGACAACGTCCTGCGACAAATACGACTCTTCCACGGCACCGCAGCGAACAGTCAGTGAAGCTAGAAAGGCTGATCATGCAATGTGTCACAGTAGAACGAGCGCAAGACTGAGCTGACTATACATTGCTTCAAGGTTGTTTATCTCTGGGGGTTATCCGATTGCAGGTAAGGTTTATGTACCAAGAAGAAATCTTGCACGTTACACGACCAAATGGTGCAGCGGCATCTGGTCCACGGTTTCTCTTATTCCTGCAGCTAACGCTCTGTTCGAATCTGCTCCGTGGGGTAGTTAAGTGGTTGCAGGGTTATTGACTGGTTAGCTGTTAGACTCCGGATGGAGCATGCGCATGTCTCTGGCCTTCACTCACTTCTCTACCCTATAGTTCAGATTGACAGAGACGCTGACTTGAAAGCTGAGTGTATTTAATCCCGACTAATCCCGAGAGGGAGCAGTAGACTGATGCCTCAAGAGAGCGCTATTCACAGTCTTCTGCTGCCTCAAGGATTCCTTCTGACTAGAAGTATCCATGTAATCTCGGACTCCGGTTTATAGGATACTTAGTAAACATATAGCACTCCAATTACTATGCCGTTTTTTTCCACGTTTTGTGACATTGTTGTTTTGCTTCTTTTTTCTTATAATTGAGAGGGTTATGGTTATCTGGCATGTAATGAGACTAGGTAAGACAAGATAGCAAGCGAAGAGCGTGTTTCGGTTCGACCCGCACCGATGTCATATTTCCCTTAAATTTCATCTCTTATTATTAGCTGCGACGAGGCTTCCAGGTCTTGCACTTACACACGTAATTTACAAACAGAAGGATGTGTGACTGAAGAATTAGAAACAAAGCTGATTGAAACTCTCTATTTGTTTTTGTGATATTAGCTTGTCGCGGTGTACACAAGCAATACGTCAACAGATTTACAGCCTTAACGAAGGGCGGGCAGCCCCGTCTACACCTCACCTCTTCGTCCAAAACTTGCGCGTATGCTTTACGTGACTTTTGAGCTATCCTTGCTTGTAGCAGTGGTGAAAGTGCAAGAACCGTACGTCAAACTTAGTGCGATATGAGGACAAATACTTTACTTTTCGCTTTGATGGCAAACACTTCACTCTTTGACCCAGAGGCATTGAGGAAAAAACGTCTGGATGCTCCTTAAAGACTACGGTCATGCTTCCTACAGGCTCAAACCTCTGGCACTTATGACTTGCTATTGCTGGTACTCGTGTTTCGCTTAGTACAGCGAAAAAGCACAACAACATAAACGCTTTTCCTGGCAGCATCAGGAAGATAAATTGGTGAATGAGCTCAAGGTCAGCGCGTTCGTTACCAGTAGTGATGTCGAAATGTTTGATCTATGCACGTCAAAGCAGCTGGAGCAGCAAATTGAGGCGAAAACATTAGTCCCTCAATGACCACTCTCAGTGATCTGCGCGCGCTCTCGAACCTCTCCAGGTCGTGTTGTTCTTGGATCCTGCCTCGGTCCCTGTTTGAGTCGATTAGATATTGGTATCAGGCACAGCACAGCACAGCATCTCGCGTCTCATGTTTGCCACCGGTTCACGCCGAATATTCTGCTCGTAGACACACAACAATCACACAGGTCTGATCCTGTGGCTTCGGTACACGTCCTTAGGAACTGTCAAGGAATTTGCTGGTTTGCCCTCACATAACTCTAGCAGTCGTCTCGATAGCGCAACGTGCGCAGACACAAAACACGAAGAGAGAGATATCGGTACCGCGAGCAAGCATGATCACACAGGATGAGTTGTGTGCTTGACTTTCCTGCCAAGACCTTAGGCCTTTAGTAACATATTCTGTTTCCTTATATCTTGGTATAGATCTATGCGTCGTTCTTATATCCTCGTGTGCTATTGTTATTATCTCCAGCACAATATAAGTCAAGCTTGGGAAGGCAAGAGCGATCAGTCGACTTGCTCTCGAAATCTAATCTCGTCACGAATTCTTGACAGTTAATTTTCTATCCGGTTTCAATTCTTTCTTTCGAGGCTACCTTGTACAAGAACTTCAATTTTACATCTCTTCTTGACGTTGTCATCTCCAGATTTCAATCGCCATTCGAATATTTTCTCACTGCGGTGAACCTCACTTTGTTCTGGTGACAAACTCACCTTGTCTGTCTTGATTTTCACCTTGTATTTCACAGGCCCGGTCACCCTCGATGAAATTGCCGAGAGCAGAGTGGTCAATTCATTGCTAACCGGAAGCCATTTTCATGCTCTCGAAAAACACCTTTCTTAAAGTTTCTTACAGAAGCATCTAGAACAAGTGTAAGAGGAAGAACGTGATCGTGGCTGTGAAAGAGCAGGAATAGATGTGATGTGGATGTGATAGATGTGCCGGCATAATATCGAAACATGAACCTTCTACCGATACCGAAATGCTGAAGGGTGATCTTCTACAACAACAACAACATCAAAGCTTAAGCAAGGTAAAACCTCGAGCCTAAGCCGCCAAGTAGCGGCAGCCAAGTGATTGCGACTGTGAGCCTGGACACCGCCACCAATACTTGAGGTACAGGTAACATCTTGCACAACGCTCAGGAGCAGTTCAAGGATCTCGACTCGACCTATCGTGGCCAAAACGTCGATAACTACAAGGAGCACCTCAACACCGCCACAATTCATAACGATATCTGACAAATAAACGACGAAAAGAACAACGATGCTGTCGACGTCAACAATAATAATCGGAGTTGGTTGAATCTTTATATGTTACACCACCGAGCATACCGAGGTTGACATATCAAACGTTGTCGTTGAAAAACAACTCGTGCTGTCTTTTGTGCCACGCAAGGTCTCGACGACGCCAGGCACAGCCCTGTCAAATCAACATTTAGGTTGGACCTTCGCTGAACAAGCCACGATGCAACGAAGAGGCATGGCATACGATACGGACAACGAGCAAGCTGGGAGAAATGGCCTCGGCGCGACCTCGGCGCGGCACTGTGAAACATATTTGTGACCGTGCTTGCATGTCACGACACGATATCGCTCAATCCTGCAGCCAAGCAATGATCTCTAAACCTCGTCTGCTTCGTGACACCGAGGGCGATGTTATAATATGGAAACAATAAAGCCAAGAACACACGTACGTAGACGCGCATATTCGAGATCACCAGGTACCGTGCAAGGCAAGCCACGGGCTGGCTAGACTTGACGGCTTTAGTGTGAATTTTTCTGCCAAAAGAAGAACCAATGAATATGCAAGCCAAGATGGAGAAACAACTTTATTGAAATTTATGCATACCATAGCGTGCATTGACCTTCGCCCCTGATCGATCCGTGTCTACTCGTCCAATCCTAAAGCTCTTTAAGCATTTTAAGCTCTTTTCGATGAACTTCTATTGAAGGCTAATGCAACATGATGATCGATTCGTGTCAGTGACATTCTAAAGATGCACGACATGCATAATCAATAATCTACCGAATAGGTCAGTGCTCGAGTCTGTGGCCTTCGATGCTTCACGATATCCAGGGGCCAAGCCTTCTATCGCTACAGCATACCTGTGAATCGGATAAACTACGTTGTTTTTTGTCAGCATGGATTATATTGAGCTCAAAACGGGCTATGTGCTAGATGGGGAAGAACAGATTCTGGACTGTTGACCTGCATGGTGAGTCTACGGGCGTCCGTTTAGTGTTGCACGGCAGATGACAAGAGGAGGATCAATAATATATAAAGCAGTCAATCCCTGCTCTGTGAAGTCTTTCGTCTTATCATCAATATCTCCATCAACATAGTCACTCGCTTCTCACACATTCACTCTACTACACTCACTCACTAGCAAAATGCGGTTCACTCTCGCTGTTCTCCCGGTCCTGGCCGCCCTTGTTGCTGCTGCTCCTCAGCCTCAAGTTATCAACTTCGCAGCTGTCGCAGCTGCCCCACCTCCAACTGTCACTGGTCCTCCTGTCGGTGTATCCAACCAGACCAATGTCTACAACAGCAATGCCGCGCAGTCTAGCGCTTCCAGCTCCGTAGCTGACAACAGCACCTCTGTTTCCAAGCGTGGTGTAACCGACGATTGTGCTCCGCAGCCTGATGGCTACGGTCCCACGCCTTTTCCTAACACTGTCTCTGGTTTCGAGAACTACCCGCCCTTCGACGCTGCCGCCTTCATCGCCATGGCTCCTTTCGGTTACTCGAGGTCCTTCGTTGACTACAACGGATCCATGACTGGTGCCGGTTACCTTGGTCTTTACACCTTGAACAGCTACAGCGTATCAACCTGCGCTTCCAAGTGTAACAGCGTCTCTGGCTGCCTTGGCTTCAACCTCTTCTACGAGCGTAACCCTACGCTCTTCCCTGCTGCCGCTTGCCCCAACCCTACTGCGTATGTTTCTCTAGTTCTTAGCTCTGACTTTGACTTACTCTAACAAATCCTCCAGTTTCACCAACATCAAGTGCACACTCTGGGGTGTTCCCACCTCCAAAGCCGGCGCAACAAACTTCGGCCAATACCGCGAGCAATTCCAAGTCGTGATTGCCGGATCCAATGGCTACAACCTCGTCAGCCCGGTCGCCGCATCCCTTAACCTCTTCAACCCCGCCGACACCCTGTCCGCCGCCATCAATAACGCCGCCACCTACGTTGGCAGCACCTACTACAACCAGCCCTACGACCCCAGCGTCTGCGCCAGTGTCTGCAAGACCCTTACTGCCACTAACAGGGCTGCTGCTCAGGCTCAGGGCTTGACCACCTATACTCCTTGCAACTACTTCAACTCTTTCGTTTTGGCCCAGAACAACGCTGCTACGGGCATGTACTGTATGTTCCACAATGCTCCTGTGCCTAAGAGCCAGGCTACGAACAATGGTGGCTCGAATGCCGGTGTTACGTACTCGTTCAGCAACTCGCTTGGTTATGCCTTGAGCCAGCTGGATGCTGGTACTTGCTAGATCTTTAGCATGTACACCTTGGGCAGATAGTAGAAAGGAACCTAGGGGAGTTAGCGCTAGGAATACTGTCAGAGGACAGTGACAGAATGCTCGGAGGATAAGCTGGATTGGAGATAGACTCAAGACGAGACGAGCAGATGTGATTTATGCCTTGAAACAGAATTTCCTTTTTTACTATCTCTTTCAGTATATCATGTGTACATAGAAAAGTATCTTCTTTCCATTGCATCAACACAACCGATCTTTACACATTGCTATTACTCACTCCGTGAATTGTGAAGCTTAGAGATGCGAACGAAAAAAGTAACACTGTGATCGTGATCAAAGCAAGAAGTGGAAAGTGGTCACGTGAGCGAGGGGTTCATCAAACAGCGTGCACGTGACAGCTCATGACATCACTGAAGTCAATGGTCCATTCTTATACCATCAACAACCTGAGACTTGCAGCAACAACAACCACAACTCTTCCACTCAATTTCACACACTCCATCCCCTATTTACACCCACTGTAAGCATTTATCACTGCAATTCACAAGAAATACTAAATCCTAACTAACACAACCACAGACAAACCCAACTCACAAACCCTCGCAATGTCAAGCGGACCTCACTCTAAGACTCCCGGCGGTCAAATGGCCAGCGACAAGTTCAACAAGCAGCAAGCAGCCAGTAAGTCCTAATCTCCCCTCAAGACTTATCCCTCTGCCTCTCTGCTGCCTCCTTTCCTCCTTCCAGGCAAACAGAAACTAATACCACCTCCTGTTTAGCACACGGCACAGGCACAGCACCCGAAGCCCCAGGCGCCTCAGCCGCCAAGGCACCCGGCGAAGCTCCCGTCGCCTCAGACTCTGGACGCTCCAGTGTAGGCATTGATAATGGATCGAGCAATATTCCGGGCGAGAAGGGCATTGGTGGACCGGTTGTTGGACAGGAGGGACAGAACACTAATGCTGGTAATATGAAGTGATGGCACATACTATTGAAAGTAAGAATACGAAGGCATCGAGAGCGTGGAAAGCAAGAGTCAAAGAAGGAGAAAATTACAATTAGCATGAAAGATACATATAATGTAATATTACATACCCAACGACGAACGCCCCATGTATGATGGACAGAAATAGTTGGTTGTGTGATCAATGTGGAAAGTGATTTCAGACGCGAAGCAATGGTTGTATTACGGCTTGTAATGTGTCGATGTGATGATGAGATTCATAGGTGAAGGCAGTGGTGCAGTTCAACAGTTGGGTCTTGTGAAAGTTATTCTTGGACCATTTACGCACTGGAGGATGGAATGCTGTTGACCGTACACCTCTCATCGACAGGCATCAGATCGAGCCATGCTCAAGTTCTACTGGTGTTTGATGGTGTCATTGGCAGTTGTAGAACCAAAGTATTTAAAGCAGCCTCTTGCTTGTCTGCGATGTGTAGAATGACATATAGAGAGGCATGCAGAAAATGGAGGGGATACCTGAACGGTAGCTTGGGTCTGTACATGTCATGGCAACGTACAGTCGTCTCCATCCTCTTGCCTCGAGGCACTTGACGAGTTGGTCAAGATGTACAGACGTGACGTAAAACCAAAAGAGCCAGCGACAGAAGGATGTATTGCAGATGGTTAGTGCAACAAAGTGCTAAAACTCAGGACGACTGGCAGGAAACAAAATCAATTTCTACGTGAAGTTCTAGTCCGAGCACAATCTGATGTTGACGCCTGTGAGTAATACCTTGTACCCAAACCATCCACTTCAGTGCAATGGCTTGTGAGAGTCCTGCTCACCGCACTACCATCATTGTCAAACTCCACAAAAGTCCTGCTCGCATTTACCAGATATTCTTTTCACCGAATGCAACTTATGGTCAACTCTTACTCACTCGCCCACAGCAACAACCCAGCAACCGCCACGTCGACTAGCCAGACCAACCAAATCAATCCCCTGCTTAATGTCCGACAACCGTCGCACCTGCAGGCACAATCGCTTGAAATGCGATGTTATCAAAATCAATGATAAGAGTCTGCGATGCATAAGCAGGATTACCACTTCGCAGCAAGATTTGCACAGTCGTCGTGCTGCCCATAGCAGTGATCTGACCAAAGCCCTTCGCAACAGTCGAATTCGCCTGGTACCAGTCTCCTTCTGGATTACCATATCCATCTACTAGAGGAGTAGGAGTCGTACCAGTCGTACTAGGAGGGCAGTAGTTCTCAAGGTTCTCTGAGCACAGTGTGGTTTGGGTAGCTGTGTCGGTGACATTGATTTGGACGTAAGAACCATAAGCTTGTCCATATACAATCCTGTAGTAAAAGCTGAGGTTGTACCGGACGCCGGAACATGTAGTGAGGTCTTGCGAAATTATAGCGTCGCTATTGGCAGTGTTGGTGCACGAGAGCTCCACAGCGCGAGTGCTGCCATTGAATCCTGGATTGATATCCTTGTAACTGCAAGTTGTATCGTAAGACGCGGCGTTCCATGGGGTAGCGGGAGTACCTGGGTAGCTGTCGCTTTCGAAGCCGCCATCGACCACTGGGTTGGTCTGACAGCTTGACACCGGGGCTGGGGCAGTTACAGTGGTTGTCTACGATGTGTACGATTAGTAGAAGAACGTCTAATGAATGCGATATAGACTTACCGAAGTTGCGACTGTAATCAGTCCTCCATAAGACGATGTAGTTATGGTCGTGGGATTTGTAATCGTGGTTGTCGTCGTAGTCGTTGTGGTACCCGAGGTCGTGGTGGTGGACTGAAGGATTTGTATGTTCGTGGTTGTAGAAGCAATCGAAAGCGTGGTAGACGAGACCGATGTGCTGGTTGAGAAGCTGGTTACACTTAGAGTCTAGAATTTGTCAGCATTGCATTTGAGTAAACAAATTTATACGAGATTGCTGATTGGCAGCTTGTAGATGACATACCGAAGTCGTGCTAACTGTTAAGGTTGCGTCCGTCGTTAAGACTGAGCTGTATGTAGATGTCTGGGTGATGAATACTGTTTGTATACCAGTTGCCTAAAACGACATGTCAGATCCGTTCGGAGTTGCTTCGGCGAGGATACCCAAGACTATAGCAAACTTACAACGGTAGTGGTCACCGTCACATAGGTAGTTGAAAAGACTGTTGTTGTTCCAGGATAAACCGATTTGGTAGCTGTAACGTAGCTGCTTCCATATTGCGTGGTCGTGGAGTACGATGTGGCATTTACGGTGGACGTCAGTAGTACTTGAGAAGTGACACTAGTTGTGGAGTACGCTGTGATCGAAGAAGCGGTCGACACAGTAGCACCGGGAGTGGGGCATGCGCAAGTACCAGCGTTTGTATGCGCAGTATAAGAGAGGCTTGTTGAGCTATTCGTTATAGGTGAGGATGTCACAACACCCGATGACACACAAGATGCAGAGCATGTATCCAGTGTCGAGGTAATTGTGGTTTGCACTATGACAGTTTTTGGGTAGCAAACAGACTCCTGAGTCTGCCTCTTCACTTTATACGCAGGTGGTGTCGAGACATAGACCGTCGTTGTTGCTGGTATTATGCTCACGGTCCTAAAAGACGAGTCAGCATCTGATATCGGGAATTCAAACAATAACAGGTAAAACTCACGACATTGGCGTTGTTGTACTATGATAAGTCGCGACCGTGGTATAGCTAGTCAGCATCACTGTCGATATAACGACAGAAGTTGAGGTCGTTGAGCTAGTGAGGTATACAAAGTTCGTAGTTATAGTATTGACCACAATCTAAAATGTTAAGCGGTTAGCTTGATCTACATGGCATCCTTCTCATGTTTACTCACGGCGGTGGATGTAGTTATGATCTGGGTTGACACAGGATTAAGGACTGTGGTAATCGTGACCGTAGAGGTAATAATTGAACTCGAAGTAGCAACATAATTTGTGGTCGTAGCAGTTGCTGAGCCGGAAACGCTTGAAATGATTGTAGTAGAAGAAGTGGACGTAGCTGTGACACTTTGCGTAGTAGTACTGCCAAGTGTGAAGATATCTGTCTCACGACCAGTTATGAGGGTGTACGGAATGGTTGTAGTCGACGTGCCCTGGACAGTAGTGCTTGCGGTGAGCTGTTGAGTTGTGTATGAGGTAGAACTACTGTTGACAAAAACAGTCTGTAATAATGTCGTCGTTCCAGCAGGAGTAGTTGTGCAAGCGCAAGTCGAGGGTGGAGCTGTAAGAGGGTATGAAGGAATATAGCTAGGAACATAGCTTTGAGCGTTTATCTTGGGAACAGTATGGGCAGGTGAATAGAGCGGGTTGATTATTGGGACACTTGATGCATAGGCCGAGCTGGTATAATCAATGTAAGCATTGTAAGCAGGTGGACTGTTCTGTGCCTGGGCAAAAGCGAGAGTCGCAAAGAAGGAGCAAAGGAGTGTGAAACTGGACATCACGGCAGTGATGCAGATGGACCTTTGCGACGACAAGGCGAACGAGTGACGATATGACAGAGTATGAAATCGGGAAGGAAGTTGTTGTATTTTGTGTATGTTCCGAGAATATAGAGGAATGCATAGCTCGAAGCACGACCACGCTTCATCATTCCTTAGCAGGACCGCATTGGGAAGCGTTCCTACACATCAACTCTTATTGGTCGTATCATTGTTGTCCGTCGTCATTCAATATGTGTTTCGCTGACGTCGCACCATCTTCTGCCAAGATCACTTGGTGGTGCTGGTGTGCCTTACTCTTCACACCATCACACTGTAGATTGGGTGGTAGGAACACGTCCTTAGCTTAGCTTGGTCATCGTCCGTGGAATTTGCCCAGTTGTGACGTCCCATGCATGTCACCGCTCTTGTGAGCTCTGCATGAGCTGCCGACATGCATCCTAGGACATGTTCCGTTCAAAGGTGCTGTAGATGTCAAGGCCCTCCTCCGTCATCACGATGGCGAGGATATCTGGGTCCAGGTGCCCTTCTTTGGCATCTACAGTTGTGACCCGATATCATGGCTTTTCTTGGTCAGTTCAAACCGAGCCTACTCTTTCACGTTGGTCGTGCAACCTTTCTCGCTTCAACCCTTCCTGATCCCACCTCCATCATAGTTTTCCAATCAACAGGCACCATTTCGCCACTTCCCTCTCCTTTTGCCATCACGACTCCGTAGTCATTGCCTGCTGTACTCAAATAGTATCCGCCTTGATCTCCCAGACTGATTACAACAGCTCTTACCACATCTCCGGGCCGATAAGATTCTGCCATCTTGACCGTGTCGACCTGCGTAGCGCGGACATCTAGAGAGCGGATGATGCCTTGATGTGTGTTTTCGGTTGAAGGTGAGGACGAGAGAGGGATGTTGTTGACGCAGAGAATGGAGACAAGGGCGCGTTGTGGAGTGGTCCGAGTTATGCGGCCAAGAATTGTTGCGCCGACTGTTGGCAGAAGGGGAGTATTGAGAGTGGCATTGGACGTGGTGGAGCGGGAGACAGTGCGAGCTTGCGTGCTCTTTGCCTGTGCGGGGATCGAGATGCCAGCGAGAGATGAAATGACTTGGTTGTCGAAAATGTGCGTGCCGGTGCTTGCTATATTTTTTGTCATTGCGCCTAGCGATTGGCCTGGGAGGACGATTGTGGAGGTGGAAGTGGTGGAGGACATGATAGTAGACACAGAGTACAAGATTGTGATGAAACTGAAGATGTTTCACCTGCGTACGCAATTTATCTTGAAGAATATGATATCGACTAGCAGGGTACTACTTGCGCAAAATCTGAAACGAATCTAAAACACTGCGTCGTGCTGCCCGCTCCTACCACTCCTTTTCCTTATTTTCAGTGACAAGAAAAGGACTTACGCACATATGCGAGGGCGTTGGATGAGTGACCAACACACAAGATAGTAGGGCACGGCCCTTGCCAACCCTTGCAAAACCCTTGCAAAGCCCTCAATCATGCCCTGCCATTTTCTCGGGCCCGAGATACAGCATAGCGAACCTTCTCAATTGAGCGTTGTTTACATGAGAGCTTAGTCAATGCACCGAGCACGGGTAGTACTGCCGAGAATGTGATAGGGAATGGCGGCATAGTGCAACGTATATAAGTGCATCGTCCACTACTATCCTTGCAAAGGAGGAAGCAATACGAACAATAAAGATTTTGTCACAGAAGCACTACCTATACATACTTCCAAGCTTGTATTGAGCTCATCTTGCCTTCTCCGGCCCAACACTTTCCAGGCCATCCTCGAGACTACCTAACATTTAGCAAAAAGACAACGAATCAACTTATCAACATGGCGGACACAACATCCTTTCTCTCTGCGATCGCTGACCGAAAATCCATCTACGCCCTCTCCAACTCCTCACCAATCTCAGATGCTCGCATCATCGAAGTCGTCACTCATTGTCTTAAGCACTATCCTTCACCATTCAACGTGCAATCAGCACGCTTGATTGTCTTACTAGGCCCAGAGCATGAGAAGTTGTGGGACTTGGCAGCAGAAGTGTATCAAGCCGCTATGGGACCAGAAAAGTTTCCTTTCTTCAAGCAGAAGATTGATGAGTATAGAGCGGCATATGGTAGTGTTTTGTAAGTTCTTATATTCACGACTTCTTGACTCACGGTTCGACCACGCTAGTGCAGACAGCAACTGTCTCCCAAAGACTTCTGACACTCATCCTTTACCAGAATATACGAAGATCTCACTGCTTTCTCCATAACGGAAACAATGCTTGGCCCCTCTCGATGGCCTCTTGTTCGCGACCGCTGCCCGGAGTGGGCTGAGCACAGCAGTGGCATGCTCCAATATGCTCTCTGGTGTGCACTTTAAGCCGAAGGACTAGGAGCTAACCTTCAGCACTATAATCCTTTGTTCGATACGCGTGTAGGGGAGGCATTTGGCGCTGGGAAGGAGTGGAGCTAGAAGGCACAGCTGGTGTTTGGAAGACCTGGTCAAGGAAGGAGGCAGGAGAGGACGTATATGAATATGGAGGAGAGGCTATTTGTAAGAGGTGCGCAGGAAGTATGAATGCTAGCCCGGATGTGTGAGGAGATTGCAGGAGTTGATTTGAGCATTTATGTAGCACATACAAAGAATCCCTTTTGATCAACACTTGTCTCTTAAGAAATTGGGACCACGAAGGATTCCCTAGAAGGCTTACATCTTTTACGACGATGGCGTCAAGCTGAATATCGTGTGATAATCACGATAGAGTACAGAGTGCGCTGCACCGCAGTGGCTGAGGCGAATCCAAGGAGGAAACTTGGCAAGGCATCATGTCGTAATGGTGTAGAGGTCCTAGAGACAGACTCGCTCTTCCATCAACAGTCAATTCATGACTTATGCTAGTCCTGAGGTAACATGCAGGGCGTCTAGAGAAACAAAGCATTATCCTCTTAGCTGATACCAGTTCTAGAACCATATCGATCATCGAATTGCTTGAGCGGATCCGTACGCCCATAGGGTTGTGATAGATCTGCTCGAACCAGATTTCACCTTTGATACAAGCTTTAGGACAGCGAGCGAAGACCAGGTAAGCAAGATGATTATCTGTAACTAGTAAGTGTGTAAGCTACTGATTATCCGAATGGGTGAGCTGAACCTAGCACAAAACACTAGCCATATGTCGTACAACTCGTGTATGATGTGGATCCTTTACTTGGAATAGTGACATATAGCTCGTGCTCAGGCCTATCATCAAGTCACTCCACAGAGGAAGTGATGGAGCAGATCAAGTGGAGCCTGAATCAACAGACAAGATCGTCGTGATATAACGTGCAGGCTGACTGTCAATACGGCCACATGTGAGTACAATCGCATGGTATGTGGTGGCTTCGAGCCTAGAATGTGTTTTGATCTGCCACCGAGGTCATTCTCTAGAGGAGTGAGTATGGTCGTAAAGCAACAAGCCATACCAGCAGTCGCAGGCTGCGAAAGGCTTCCACATACAGGACAAGAGAACATAGTACGGGACATAGTATGAGCCAGGAAGAGGATCTTCACAATCCCAGTTGCGACCTGTTTCAGGTTGACAGGGCCTGCCTGTAACGAGTTATCATAGCATCGAAACCTTGCAAGCTTTTGCAGATCACAGACACAACGTTCCGTCGATCAGTTTCAGACACCTACAGGCACCTCAGCGCTGTTGTGAGTAGTGCTGTCTCCGCACTTGGATGTCTTGCAAAGTACGCCTAATTGACCGTGCATGCTTGGATAATTAACGTTCGAGCTCGTTTCGCCAAAGCTTGAAGCTAGATCCGAACCACCACCTTTGCCTATGCGTGGCCTTTCGTGCGCAGATATGATCCGGTAATAGCTCGGGAGTGGCTAAAGTCATATTGAATCCTAGCCGCAAGCACGCTAATGCCTCGTGGCTTGTTGGCTCGTATTTAGCTCGCTCGTGTGTGAAGACCCTTTGAGACACTCAGCGATCGCTAATAGTATTCAGCACTGGATAATTTAATGCAGTCTTTTGACTCCGACAACGACTAGCACACATAAGATGTATTGCAAAGACAAAGAAAGAGTTGTAAGTTACAGTAGCAATCCGTGAGATTGAATTTGGTAGATGAGTAATCAGAACGGTTACGGCCCCTACTCCGGCCTCGTTTCAGCTCGTGTTTCAAATACAGCCCCTCAACGACCTGCAATTAATTATCCGCAACAGTAGCTGCGTGTCAACCCCCCAGCTCATCTCTCCGATCCCTGTGGCGGTGTCTAGACACTCTTGATACGCTCTTGGTACGATGAAAGACACGTCAATGTCAACAATAACCGCCATCTTATTGTGCGGCGGCTGTGAAGATGTGCAATCTCTCCTCGGAGATCTAGAATGTGGTGGTTCTAGCGGCTCGTCATCCTCTGTGCGAACTCTCCTTCCTAGAGGCATCCACCGACATCATCTAGCAAGCCAAAGCGAGTGCTCACTTCACCTGTGCGGCTTCCTCCCCACTCCACTATCCGCATTCCTCGTCGTATCCAATCCAGAGCTCGGATTGAGTGTATGCGTGTAGAGCACGGACACGTCTAGTTCGAGCTTTTACTTAGTTCCAATGAGCCCCATCCAGTCGGTTGCTTAGTGTCATAACCTCATTCGCTATTGCTTGCTTTCGTCGTCACTCACTCACGCACCTCATTCTCGTTCTCTTTGACGCAGGTCGTCTTCCTATACAATCTTTTAATACTCATCACTTTCGTTTGTCAACACCTTTGTTACTAATATCTATGAAGTGCTGAGCACTTTTAATACTGGATTTCTTACATACAAAGCACAGCAGGCATTCACTACGGATCAAAACAGATCCTACAATTTTACACATTACACTCGTTTCAATATGTTTCTTATGAGAAGCCTTCTCTTAGCCGCTGGTGTGCTAAATCTAGCATCCGCTCTTTCTCCGGCTCAATGGCGATCTCAATCGATATACCAGGTTTTGACTGACAGGTTTGCTACCACTTCAGGTAGCGTCACTGCTCCGTGCGATCCAGCTGACATGACATATTGCAATGGCACATGGACTGGTCTAATAAATCACCTTGATTACATTCAAGGGATGGGTTTCAGCGCTGTATGGATCTCCCCTGTACCTCAGAATGCTGACGGTGGATATCATGGATACTGGCAGCAGAATATGTACGAAGTCAACAATAACTTCGGATCGACTCAGGACCTGCTTGCTCTTTCCCACGCACTTCATAGCCGTGGCATGTACCTGATGGTTGACATTGTCACCAACCACGTCGGATACAACGGCTGCCGCGAATGTGTTGACTACACCAAGTTCCGGCCATTCAACGATCCGACCTATTATCACCCCATCTGCGAGGTCGATTACGACAACATGACGAGTGTGGTCGAATGCTGGATTGGTGATGAGGTTGTAGCATTGCCTGATCTCAAAACCGAACATCCCACAATTGTTGCTGAATTCTCCTCCTGGATTGGTCAGATGGTCGCAAACTACTCTATCGACGGCATTCGTCTGGATTCTGGCATGGAGATTGATGTTGACTTTTATTTGCCTTTCCAAGAGGCTGCTGGTGTCTACGTCATGTCTGAGATTTACGACGGTACTCCTAGCGAGTTCTGCGCCTACCAGGAGTATACTGATGGTCCTCTAAACTTTGTCTCCTACTTCTGGATCACTCGTGCATTTGGGACTACTAGTTACGGTTTCCACGAACTCGCCTGGGGTATCAATATGCTTCAGAACGAGTGTGCTGACACCACTTTACTCGGCTCGTTCATGGAGAACCACGATATCGTACGCTTTCCGAGCTTCCAGCCTGACATTGTTCTTGCCCAGAATGCTATTGCTTTCACTATCTTGCAAGATGGTATACCAGTCATTTACCAAGGTCAAGAGCAACATCTCAATGGTGGCGAGGCTCCCCTAAATCGTGAAGCAATCTGGTTATCGGGTTACAACACTAAGAGTCCTCTATACCAGTGGATTAAGCAGATCAACGGTATCAGGAATTTCATTACCAGCTTCTCGCACAGCTTCGTCACATACTACAACACTGCCATCTACGATACACCGCAGCTGATGGTCACTCGCAAGGGCAACAATGGCGCGCAGCTAATCACTGTTTACACTAATGTCGGATCGGGTCCTTCTAACCAGACTCTTGAGCTCGATGGTGGCGACACTGGATTTGAGCCCAACCAGTACATTATTGACATGATCAGCTGCGCTGTTTACCAAGTAGATGTCTGTGGCAATGTGACCGTCACCATCGCAAATGGTCTTCCTGCCGCTTTGTTCCCAGCTATTGCTCTCAAAGGGTCCAGCATCTGCAGTCAGGACAGCGCTTTCGAGATCGCTATGCCTACTCCAGCACCAGAGAATCTTTCCGCCACATCTGCTATGCCAAGCACTTCTGTCCTATCTTCGACCTCTCGCAGCACTGTGGCAACTTCCAGCCTCAGCTTTGCGACGTCATACGCAGTAAAGAGTTCGAGCACCTCTGTTATGGCCACATCTTCACAGTATGTCTTCTCTACTTCTTCAATGATGACATCGCCAGTTATGACGTCTTCGGTACCTGCTTCACCCTCTGCAATGTCATCGTCTTCCGTTATCCTTTCGACATCGTCCCAGGCTGTGGTTGTTTCCTCGGCCTCTTCTTCTGGGTACCAAAGCAGCGCTTCTGTTTCGCCAAGCACACTTTTTACGTCCTCATCATCTGCAGCGGTGTACTCAAGCTCCAGCATTTCATCTTCTATCGCTTCATCTATCTCTGCCCTGACCTCTTCTAACGTGGCCACCACTTCCAGCTCATCGACCAGCTCCAGCTCCAGCTCCAGCTCCAGCTCCAGTCCCAAACCCAGCTTCTCCATCAGTGCCTCAAGGCCCAGCACGTCCAGCGCGTCTTCCACCTCCGCATCCCCTTCCAGCTCGTCAACCAGCTCCAGCTCTAAGCCTAGCACATCCAGTAGTGCCTCCAGGTCCAGCACGTCAAGCACATCTTCCATACCTGCCGCTACCAGCACAGTTGCGACAAGCACCGCGAAGATTACTTCCACTTCAACACCAGGTAAGCCCACCAGCACTGTGAAGTCAACCTCCACTAGCGCGGCCAAATCGCCTTCCACGACAGCCAAGTCACCACCCGGCAAAGCCAAGTCCACCTCCGCCAAAGTAATATCAACCTCTTCCGCCAAAGGCAAACCAGCCAAAGTCATGAAGCCTGCAGTGACTACCAAGCCCAAGCTTCCCAAGTCCAAAGCACAACCCAATTTCAAAATCCAGGACGTCTCAACTACTACCACCGTAACAAAACATATGAGGATCAAATCAACTCCACTTCCACTTCCAAGCACAACCAAGGTGAACCCACACAAGCGTTCTCAGACCACCACAGCCTGCGGCGCATGCATCACTGCTGTTGCCGTGACTTTCACTGAGGCTGCTGCACCAGTCGCTGCCGGCTCTCGTGTTCAAATTGTCGGATCAGATCCGAAGTTGAACAGCTGGAATGCGCAGTACGCTATTGGTATGACGAATGGTACAGACGGCGTGTGGAGGGACAACATCATCTTCACACCAGGAACAGTGCTTCAGTACAAGTATGTTGTTGTTGACAAGGCTGGGAATGTGCAGTGGGAGGCGGATCCTAACCACACTTTCACCGTGCCGGTTGGATGCACGAGCACTGCGACTGTGAGCAGTACGTGGCAGACGTGGGCTGCGAAGGTGTAGATGGGTGGATTGAAGTGAAAGTCAGAGGATGGGGGGTGTAGCGATCACGGTGTGACGATTTTCTTTTCCTGTCTATTCATGTATCCTACCTGCATTGATCCGCATATTCCTGGGTATGCATGCTGACTGCTTGTCATTCCTTCATCTGTATCTGAGCACTCTTTTATCAGCCATGTTTCATAAGTTGCCTTATATCAAGTTAGATACAAGTTAGATACCCTGATCGTCAAGATGAAGTCGTGCGTTGCAATCCTCAATGTTCAAGTGAGCCATAGGCGGAATGATACTGTATCAGCGCGATCAGGCTGCCTCTTTGTAAGCAGAATGATGAATAAGCCTCCAGGGCTGTACGAGGCATGCTGTTTTAAGGTATACGTGGCAACATTTGCCACCATTCACCCTATACCCCTGAATCGAACGCGTCTATCTCAAAGTTACAAGTTATAAACACATCTTCTGCTTATCCACGACTTGCCATACACACTCTATCAAGCAGTCAAGATGTTCACAGTAAAAGCCTTCTTGACTCTCGCTCTCGCGACCATCGCAACAGCCACCAACGTCGTCGACCTCACACCCGACAACTTCAAGAGCACCGTACTTTCTGGCAAGCCAGCTCTTGTCGAGTTCTTCGCGCCATGGTGTGGCCACTGCAAAAAGCTCGCCCCGACATGGGAGGAGCTCGCCGACTCTTTCTCTGCCAGCCACAAGCAGGTCACCATTGCAAAGCTCGATGGTGATGCTCACAAGGATCTTAGCGCACAGTATGGAATCACTGGTTTCCCAACGATAAAGTACTTTGATGGTAGCGATGGATTGCCTGAAGATTACACTGGTGGACGCGGGCTTGAGCAATTGCAGGAGTATATCACAGAGAGGACGAAGGCTAAGCCTAAGAAGGCTGTTCAATTGCCCAACGAAGTCAAGATTCTACAGGATGGAGACTTCGAGAAGGTTGTTGGTGGTGATAAGGATGTCTTTGTTGCCTTTACTGCACCATGGTGTGGACGTAAGTTTGCAAAACATGATTGAGACAAGTGAACTCGTCTGACAAATCTGCGTCAGACTGCAAGAACCTCAAGCCAACCTGGGAACGCCTTGCCTCCGACTTCCGATCAGAGAACGTTGTCATTGCTCAAATCGACGCCGAGGCCAACCAGCAGGTGGCTCGCAAGTACGAGATCCGTGGTTTCCCTACTATCAAGTACTTCCCCAAGAACAACGGTACACCTCTCGACTACGATGAAGGTCGTGATCCTCAAGCTCTTGTCGATTATGTCAATTCTCAAGCTGGAACTTACCGCACCATTGGTGGTGGCTTGACCGCTACTGCTGGTACTGTTGCTGCGCTGGACGAGCTAGTCAGCAAGGTTACAGGTGGCAGCGCCGATTTGGCAACCGTCAGCGAGTCTGTCAAGGCTGCTGCTGAAGGTCTCAAGGATCAGTATGCCCAGTACTACGTCAAGGTCTTGGGCAAGCTTGCCGACAACAAGGGATGGATTGAGAAGGAGTCGGCGAGATTGGAGGGTATGCTCAAGAAGGGTGGTTTGGGTACCAGCAAGATTGATGATCTTACTAGCAGGGTCAACATCCTCAAGAGATTTGGTGTTGGTTCGAATGACAAGAGCGAGCTCTGAAATGGTTCAGTGAAGGATAAGAAACTTAGACATCTAGGGGCAACAGGTCTATGTTGTATTGGGCATGACTTGGTACGAACATCGGTTTCAGTTGTACGAGTAGAGCGTAGCGCATTGCATCATTCGGATATGACAACAGTTCCCTCCTTGTCTTGTACGCGAATGACAGACTCGGTCTTGCCTAATTATTCCTCCAATTCTTCTATGGCAAAGTTGATGCTGGTAGAAAAAAAGCAAAATGTTATCAGCCAATCTAGTTCTAGAGCGTCGGATGCGGCTCCTGCCACTAGATAGTAGAGCCGCCAACGTCAATAATGAAACACGAACCGAAGAAAGCCCCCCCTGTTGCTGCTTGATCTCTCTTTCTCCTTCTCCATCCACACATTCCCTAGTCAACAGTAATATAACTGCAGACAGACACACACAATGCCCTCGCGGTGCACTGAGTGTCCTGTGTGCGCCTCCTAAAGCCCGCCACCCGCCGGATGACATTGCGGCAGAGAATGGACGACGAACTCGACTTTCAGCGTTCGAGGAAGAGAACCACGTCCAACGTCTTGAATAGAGGAAACCCTGCTGCAGACCACTACACCTGGGTAATACCGCCATCCAACGCATCCAACCAAGCCACCCCAAGAACCATGTCCCGTCCGCCAATGCCTCCTCGACAGACCAGTGTCACCTCTTCTCGCAATAGCATGAACCCCGTCCTAGACAAATTTGCCGAACTTAGGGATGGTCAGTCAATGCTCCTTATCAGTGCGCCGTAATGTACTGACTAGGTGTTGTACAGCGGCCTTTTACAGCTCAGCACAACCTGGCTTCCTCCTCTCCGCGGATGAGAAACTCTGTTATCCTCATGTATTTGTGGGCAAGGTCCCTGAAGAGCCAGTCGAACTTGAAGATGTCGAGAGCTTCTTCCTCGAAACATGGGGCTGCTACGACGAAACATTCACAAGGAAACTCACTCCGGCAGAGTACCCCGCCATCCACCTATCTCGGACTCAAGAAGGATTCACTAACAGGCGTCTCGGTGTTATGCAAGGCGACCGCCGTGTCGTACTGGAATGTCGTGGTACACCGCTCTATGCACCGAAGACAGGGGAGTTTCTTGGTGGTATTACATTCGTGGAAGAGCTTGGAGAGTTTGAAGAAATACAACAGAAGAAGTTCGAGGCCCAATTCAAATCGTTCGAGGCGATTTGCGATAGCTTGCCGCATATCGTATGGTCTTCTGACGCGGAGGGCCGTATTGACTATTGGTCAAAGGCATGGTATGACTTCAGTGGCCTATCGGAAGAGGAAAGCATGGGACATGGCTGGCGATCGGCTGTGCATCCAGATGACCTGGCCGAAATTCTCGGCACACACGCTCACGCAGTAGATATCAAAGCAGACATGGATACGCAGTATAGATGTAGGAGAAGAGATGGAGAGTATCGTTGGGTTCACGCTCGTGCCTCACCAAGAACAAACAAGGAGGGCGAGGTCGTTAGGTGGTATGGCACTTCCACTGACGTGCATGATGCTATCCTGACGAAACAAGAGGCACGAAAACTGGAAATAGAAAATGCAAGACTACTCACATTGGAGAATACTGCAAGAGAGAACAGCAGGATGAAGAGTCAATTTCTAGCCCATATGAGTCACGAGTTGAGGACTGTAGGTGCTGCGCATTGATACGGACTTGAAGCATATCAGCTGATAATGTTGTAGCCAATCGCTGGAATCATCGGCATGGTTGCTCTCCTTCGCGATACACGCATGAATTTGGAGCAGGTAGACTATGCAGAGTGTGTCAAAACCTCTGCACAAAATCTTCTAACAATCGTCAACGATGTCCTGGATTTTTCCAAGATCGAAAGTGGAAAACTACAAATCGAAGTAATACCGTTTGATCTCGTATCATTGATTGACGACCTTCGACGGGTCTGGACATTGATGGCAAATCAGAAGCAGGTGCACTTTACAGTCGACACAAATATTACTGGGCAGTTGGAGATTATGGGCGACCCAACCCGAATAGGACAAATACTGTCAAACTTGCTATCCAACTCATTAAAATTTACTGGCCATGGATCGATACAGTTCCAGGCGTACATTGAAGAGCAGCCGACAGGTCCTGCCATGTTAAAAATGATAGTCAAGGACTCTGGCGTTGGTATGGATGAAAAGACACTAGCCTCACTTTTCACACCCTTCCGACAGGGTGACTCATCAACAGCGAGGTTGTATGGTGGTACAGGACTTGGACTAACAATAAGCCGCAACCTTGCACATCTGATGGGAGGCGAACTGAATCTGGAATCTTCGTCTGGCATTGGCACGAGGGCAATCCTCACCATCCCAATAAAACGTACTACGCAATCGCCTTTACGACAATCTAACCCTTCCTTCCAAAGCAGTCCTGTTTCATCAATACCCGGAAAGAGCTCGACAAGCACACCAGCAACCCCTTTGCAGAATGCACTAACACCAACTAAACCTGCCTCGGCGAAACGCCCCACAACTCGCCGGGTTCAGACAAGTATTGATACTCCACCACGGCGACCTAGGAATACCTTTACACATCACAGCGAAACTATGGAAGCACCACCTCCTCAGTCGCCATTAACTGCTATGCCTCCGTCTCCATCTACTCCCGCTACAAGAGGAATGCTATCTCAAGAAGAGCGAAAGAACATTCGTGTGCTCATTGCAGAAGATAACGCAATAAACCAGCGAGTAGCAGTGAAGACGGTGCAGAAGCTGGGCTTCACTGCTATAGCGGCCGATAATGGCAAGGAGGCGCTGGATTGGCTTGTGGCGAATCCAGTGGATATCATCTTGATGGATTGTCAGGTTTGTCTTCAATCAAAAAAAAAAACACGTTACATTTCTACTCATACTAACATTTTTGATGTGGATAGATGCCCCTCCTAGACGGCTACGAAGCCACCCGCAAAATCCGCACGGAAGAAACCTACAAAAATATCGAACTAGGCACCGGTCTGCACCACGTCCCCGGTACCTCGACCCCCAGCATCACCTCCCACGCCCACACCCGCCGCCTGAGCGGCGCCGTCCATCTCAAATCAATGGGCAGAACGCTCCGCGATATACCTATTATTGCATTAACGGCGAGTGCGATACCAGGCGATCAGGCGAAATGCTATGAAGCCGGGATGAGCGATTATATTACGAAACCGTTGGATGCGAGATTGTTGGAGGCGAAGCTGGTGAAGTGGATTATGGGTGGGCAGCAGAATGTTAATGGGAATGGGATGAAGGGCGGGGATTTGGAGATGAGGGATGTGAGGGATTGAGGCGAAAATAGTATCATCGGATGGTGATAAGATGGGTGTGAAATGATATCATCAAATGGTGGTGTGGTAGGTGAGGGTCGGGGGTTGGTGGATAGGGGAGAGACCTGTGGTGAAATTCGGAATGAGCATGGGCAAGGCAGGGTTTGGGTATATGCATATGGTTCGAGTCGAGCTCGCCATAACAAGGAAAACTAACTTATGGGATTCATGGCTTCGGGCTTTCAAATAGAAATTGTATTAATAGGTGAGTTGAGCTGAGGCTTCTTGGGTAAATGGGAGCTAAGCTGTCTCTAGAGAAGCTGGGCAGGAGGTAATGAGTGTGAGACTAGCAAGCAGGCATCATAGCCAGCACGAATATATCAAATTCACGCCTTACCATACATGTATGTACTAATCCCTCACTGTCTCACTGACTCACTGGTGAGAGATAACCTGACCGGTAGGCACGTCCTTTCAGAAGCTTGTGTAGCGTGAAGATATGATATGCTGTTTTTTGCTGCGCTAAATGATGACCCGAGCCAATGCATACTGTAAGAATAGATCACACTTGAATCAAGAAGCGCTACCAACATTTAATCAGCTAAGTGGCTTTCTGGGGAGTCGATACGACTGAGATCCATCGTTCGTCTTGACTATTTTAGGCTTTTCGGTGTATCATGAGCAGTCTTTGCTTCGGTGGAAAGTGTACCGGTTGGATGGGCTGAAGCCAAGTGATCATGTGATAGTATACGTTTAGTACCAAGACCTGTCGAAAAAGCCCGTGTTTCGGTTTGGAGGTTCAGTGTTCTTCTACCGATACCGAAGATGTCTCGAGGTTCAAGCCATCATGATACTCGCCCCATAGAGATGATTGCAGGGGCCCATCTGAAGGCAGGCCATGGCTTTTGTAGTGAGAAAGAGACAAGTGCAGTACACAAAGCTTGAAACTTGCCGCACATCCATACAATCCCAGACTCGTGACAATCCCAGCCGAGCTGCAGCAAGATGCAGCATTCTTCCTTCAGCCTTTCCCCGCTCGATGTGATCTAGGTCAGCTCTTACTTTGGTTGTATCATGTTAGCTGCATCTATGACTTGATCATGGTCAAACTCGTGTCCAAGCTCAAAGGTAGTCGACAAGCTTTTGAATACATGTTGACATGATGTCTAAACGAAGAAGAGCTTGATATGAGTTTCGACGTTACAAAACACGTTGTAAGCAAAAGAGCGATAGACATGGAGAAGTCCGGAGAGAGTGGAGTAGCATCAGATGGTCAGAGATTCCTGGATAGCACACGGCCTAAATGAATGTGCGCTGCCAATCAGCTCGTTATAACGCTACGCTTTCATGGTTCAGTTCAGCAGACGCGGGTCGCTGCATGTTAGCCCACTAGTCGCTCTCGGGCCCTTCTGCACCGGACGTTTCACCACCCCGCGTGACCTGGTGAGACTCCAGTTTACGAGAGGGGAAGGTGCGCCCAAGGTTAAAAGGAGCAGGTGTCCCCCCGTCTGAGTGCGTTTCTGTCTCCCTGTCCTCTGTCTTCTTCTTCATCCTCTCATTCTCACCATCTTCACCACAGACCGTCTCTCTCGACATCTAGCCAAGCATGGACAGCTACGAGATGGAGTCCAAGGGTGGACAGGCCACCTTCTCGGAGAAGGCTGGCGTCAGTGACTTCAAGGCCGATGCCATCCTGGCTGAGAATGCCGAACACAACATGGGCGTCTTGGAAGCTGTCAGGGCTTATCCTATGGCTTCCTTCTGGGCTTTCGTCATGTCTTTCACCATTGTATGCACTGTTGCACCACGACTGGAATACAAAATGCTAACATGAGCGCCAGATTATGGAATCTTACGATGTCTTCCTCATGGGTAGTTTCATCGGCTTGCCGAGATTCAGGGAGGTATACGGTGTCGTGGTACCCAACGCTGCTCCTGGTGCTCTGAAAGTCATTGCGCCAAAGTGGCAATCTGCTCTTCAAATGTCTGGTCAACTCGGTGCTCTCATCGGTGTTTTCGTCGCTGGTCCTCTGACCTCCCGCTTCGGATACCGTTATGCGACCCTGACTGGTCTCATGCTTTTGAATGCCTTCATCTTCATCTTTTATTTCGCAAACTCCCTTGGAGTCATGTTTGTCGCACAACTTCTCGAAGGTATTCCATGGGGAATCTTCATTGCCAATGCTCCTGCATACTGTAGTGAGATTGTGCCTATTCAGTTACGTGCACCAGCCACACAGATGTTGCAAATGTTCTGGGCTATTGGCAGTATCGTTGTTGGTGCTGTTTGCTACAGCTACCAAGGGTTAGAAACCGACACGGCTTTCAGGTAACGTCTTCAATACCTTTTCGTGAACTCTACGTACTGACTGTTTATAAGAGTCCCTATTGCGCTCCAATGGTTGTTCCCAACTCCTCTTGCCATTCTGATCTTCCTTGCACCTGAGTCACCATGGTGGCTTGTGCGAAAGGGACGTTTGGATGCTGCAAGACACGCAGTCGAGCGCCTTGGAAACAAGGACAAGCTAAACTCATCCGACACTGTTGCTATGATGCGTCGTGTTATCGACATGGAGAAATCCGACAAGTCTCCCGGCTACCTTGAACTCTTCAAAGGCACCGACCTTCGCCGTACTGCCATTGTATGCGGTGTCTACTTGGCACAGAATCTTACTGGTAACCTCATCGCCAACCAGGCTGTAGTATTCTTCGAGCGTACGTTTGCATGCCTCTATTAACATCTGAAACCAATATATTGTGTACTAATTGTGTATTACAGAGGCCGGCGTAAACACGAAAACCGCTTTCGCTCTCGGTCTCATCACCTCTGCCCTCCAAATGATCTTCGTCATGCTTTCCTGGATTCTCACCACCTACTTTGGCCGTCGTAGTATCTACCTCTGGGGTTCAGCCGTCAACTGCATTCTGCTGTTTGTCCTGGGTATTGCAGCCTCGGTCGGCAAATCAAATGCAGCTTCATTGGCACAAGCCGCTCTTGGTCTCATCATCTCAGTCCTCTTCACCCTAGGCCCTGCACCAGCTTCATGGGTCATCATCGGAGAGACATCTGCTATTCGTCTACGTCCTTTGACTACTGGTATTGGACGTGCTTCTTACTATATTGTCGAGATCCCTTGCATCTTCCTCGGTTCTTACATGCTTAACCCTACTGGCGCTAACCGTAAGTTTCTGTCCATGTCTTGTGTTGAAGTATATCATAACTAACGACTTGCAATAGTTGGCGGCAAGTGTGGATACGTTTGGGGCGCTACCGCGTTTGTCTGTCTGGTTGTTGCATACTTTGGTCTTCCCGAAATGAAGAACAGATCTTATCGTGAAATTGACATTATGTTCAAACGTCGTATCCCTGCCAGGCAGTGGAAGTCGACTGTCATTGATGTCAATGACGATGAGTAGGCTGTCGTTGTTCTTGAATTTGGTTGGGCGGAAGGCAAGAAGAATTGGATAGATTGATATCTTGAACTACGTGTTTGAATGGTTGTAGTTTATTAATGGAAGTAAATCTATATCTACTATCTACACCTATACCGTCTTCAGTCCTCGTTCGTTTTGTCTCACAACACCTGTAAACCTGACAACCACCACCTCTCCCTATCCCACACGAATCGTCCCGGAATCCCATTCCAACACCACCATCGCCTGTCCCTCGAAAAGCCCATGCCACGCACGAAGCTAATAGGTAACGGCTCTAGCAGCCAAGTCCCTCCATCAGCAAACGGATCATTCAGCAGAGGGCAAGTCAACCACAGCCAAGCCATCACAAAAAGCACATTTGCCACTTTTCTGCCCGATGGAACCGTCCTTGTCCTCCCTTCTTTCACCGCCATAACGCGAGGCAATAGCCAAACTTGTAGCACAATACCCACCGGCTGCACCGCGAAGAATGCAAACGCCTTCGCTGCCTGCATCAGCGCACGTTCTCTGTTTCCCCAAACCGTATAAGCACAAACGCCATGACCGTACCCTGAGATCAGAAACGCGACAATCACAATGGTGATTTTCGCCTGCCGACTCCCTTCCTTGTAGCCAAGCTGTCTAGCGATCCAGATGCCTGCTGAGACAAATACAAAACGTAAATTTCCATGCCAGTATCTACTCCAGAAGGCAACGAGGCCGTCGTCCAGAACAGCGCTGAAAGGACCGAAGAGGGGTTCGTATACCTCTGGGATACTGGAGTCGCCGATGATGGTGCCCAGGTACAGGACGTGGTGAGAGACTAGGTTCGTGAGTTCGAATTGCAGGTTTAGTGCGCTGAAGATGCCGAGATAGGATAGGATGCTGCGCGCTGTTCGGATGAGGAGGTAGGCTTTTATGCTACGGTGTGGGGATGAAGTTGGGAGCCAAGAAGGAGTGGAAGCGAAGCCGAGAGAGAGGAAATAGGGATCCGTGAGCATGATGGTTTTGAGAGTGTCAATTGCGAGGTAGAATGTGCTGACGCGGATGATGCTGGTGGTGAGAGTGGGATGTTGGCGTTGTTTTGGCTGGAGTTGTGAGGGATGTGAAGTGCGACGAGTTGAGTTCGAGTCTGTGGGCTGCCAGGACCAATGGGGCTGTCGAAAGGATAGGACTAGATCGTGCACCCAGACGAGGCGACGGAAGAAGTCTGAGGGCATGGCTTGCCATTCGAAGTCGGGCATTGCGGTCACTTCTTTTCCTTTCGAAGATGCTGTGATTGTGTCGCCGTTTAAGGCTGTTCCATTGCTATGTGATGGTTCAGGTTCAGGTTCAGGTTCAGGTCCATTAACCCGAATCAGCACCCACGACAGCAGGGGTATGCCGACATCATGCTTCTTCCCCACCAATCTCCTCGCATCCCTCCACGGCTCCCTAAACACAATCAAAGTCCACGCCAGCACACTTGCCCAAATCGCATTAGGTCCTACGCCAAGCCCGTACGCTAGGCCTAATGTGCGGCTGTAAAGCAGCATATGTGTAGAAAGTGCACATATTGTCAAGAGGACGAGGTATTTAAAGCGCCTGACACGACTGGAGTAGGAGAATTGGAGGTAAACAATCAGAATTGTGTAGCCCAATGTGTTGTAAGGAAGGACGTAGGGGTTGTATGTTTCTAGCCTTGATACTTCGTAGGACTGTTGGAAGGAGTGTCTGACTTCATCGTAAGCGGGAGTGAAGGGAGTGTAGGGCTTGGACATTTCGTCTCATCTTTGTACCACACGTCTCAGATTGAGGACGAATAATTGTTTTAATTGTCACGTGACCTTTTTCATTGACGGATTATTGAGGTCTAGGGTTGTTTTTAGGAGCATTGACTATTAGGTTAGCTTTGACACGAACAGTAGCCAATTGCTCAACTAGCATGAAGATCGCTGTATTAAAGCCACAAGTCGACGCTTCTCGAAGCTCTTTTGCGCCTCATCAAGCCAATGACTTTCCCTCCCTGCTCGCACTTGCCAGTCCCTTGGAAAAATAGAAAACAAGCAAGTCGTTCAATCTTCTTGAGAAAATGACGCGCCGCAACTTCGGGCTCGAGTGCCAGCAACAGGTGAACGCTATACTCCAAGCAGAACTGCCTTCGAATTCACTGCACAGTCTGCTTTCATCGATGTGAGTTGATTTTGCAGAAAGTCATCAAAGATTGTATATGATTGTTCAGATTGTAAACGTTGACGAGTGCAAAATCTTGCATCTTGTTCTCATGCTCTGGTCCTATGCGCAGATGCAAGTTCCCTGACCTAGGAAAGCAATCCTTGAGTGAAACGTGAACACACCCTCATTCATAGCGAGGGTAGTCAAGACCTCAATATCTTATCTTGCTCGAAGCACAGATGATGAAGTTAGAAAAGGAAAGATCAATCAATGAGTGCGACGCGTCTCCGCTCGGTCCCTTCTTCAAACATGCTTCTTCGAACAGATCCACACTCAAACTCATGCTGTAACAAGAAATGTCTCCAAGTCAGACATCAACATAAGAAAAAGCCGGACCTTGGTTAGCATGGTTTATAAGCCAAGTGTACTCTTAATTTCCTATGATACAGACTTCGTCTAACATATGTTTCGTGTTACTACTTATATGTCCCATAAAAACCCTGTTCAGGCTATGGAGGTTACACCATCTCGACCATAGGTATTGTAGGACTTTCATTGGTCAGCTGTTTGTAGAGCTTCAGCTCTCAAGGCCACAACGTGGTTTGGTTGACATGCATCTGGCTACAGCGATACTGAGTATATCCACTGTCCTGTGCGATAAAGAAGAAGGCTTGAAAGATTGCCAGCATGTTCATGTATGCAGCTGACATTACAAGATACAAGTAAGCACTTAGCGGAGAGGCTGGCTGCTAGCCTGCTACTATTCCACTATCTGATATTGGCTCGCACCATAAAAGAGTATTGTCTAGCTCGTTGCTCCTGCAGTTTCTCCGCATCGTGACACAGGCTTACATATAAAACCCCCTCACTCATAGTCCTCTGGTTTGTGGTCAGTAAAACACATCAAGAACACGTGACCTCAGGAATTCTCACGTGATCATCGGTTAAACGTGACGGATCGATCACACTTAAAAATCCCAGGCGCTGCCTGGCCCAAACGTTGAGACCGAGCGACCACCGACGTCAATTAGTCGTTAAGTTTCATCGTGTTTTTGACCAGGTGATTGATGCAATAATGCGTTCATTGTGCTTGGTCGCCGCGGAAGTCGGCCCTTGGTCCCTTAGCAGATCCTTTTACTCTCCATCTTTTGACACCAATCCAAGAACATGTCAAAGTGTGCTGTATGGAACAGGCAGAAATTGCTGTTGACGATCGCCCCATCGTCCAGCAATGATTTGGCACATGTCGTGGCAACAAGTATCTGAGCGTCCTGGCACCCTTGCCGCAATGTGATGCCATTGGTGTCGCGACTCTGCCCTAGCCAAGCCTAGCAGAAAAAGTCTCTGTGAAACGGCTGGACCTTATCTCCTCTGAGCGCCTGGTCGTGTGCCCTTATAACCTTGACCTCTCCCCGCCGCCGTCCTTACCTTTGTATACTCAGCCTCTCTACGGTTCTTACTTTCAACAATGTTCGGCAGCACAGAGAAGAACTCTGAGAAGGTCGTCTACGACCAGACCACCGCACCTGGCTATGTTTCCAATGATGCTTCAAGTGAAGAGGGGCTTCTTGTCGGCAATGCCGATCACCTTCACCGCCGCCTGGGCAACAGACAGATTCAACTCATCGCCATCGGTGGTAGTATCGGTACGGCTCTTTTCGTCAGTATAGGTGGTGGTCTTGCACGAGGTGGTCCTGGAAGCTTGTTCCTGGCCTATGCTATCTATGCCTGTTTTCTCGGTCTCGTCAACAACTGCATTGCAGAAATGACTATTCAGTATCCTGTTTCTGGTGGCTTCATCCGTCTAGCAGGTAAATGGGTGGATGAGGCCTTTGGTTTCATGGCAGGCTGGGTATGTTTTCGACTTTGCAGTGAATATAGAAGACAATGGGTTAACATTATTACCAGAACTTCTTTCTATACGAGGCACTATTAATCCCTTTCGAAATCACTGCTCTGAGTACTGTTCTTGGCTATTGGAGTGATGATATTCCTTCTTGGTCTATCCCTCTAGCATGCATTGTTTGTGACTATCTATTTCTAAGTATTTGGTGTCTGTTGAGTGCTAACACAGATTTGTAGATTCTCTATGGGTAAGCTAACCTGGTCTAGTGTAACTGCTACGACGTTCTTCTCTTTGCCGGCTTCTATCTACTTCACCTCCTCTTTGCCGGCTTCTACTTCCACCTTCTCTTTCACGAAATACTGTTTCTTTGCCGGACTTCTTCTTCACAAATATCACAATCTTGCCGGATATTCTCTGTCTTGCCGGATCCTTCATCCACGAAATACTGTTTCTTTTTGCCGGATTTACTTCACAAACACCTGCTCCTTGCCGGCTTTCTCTTGCACAAATCACTTCTTTGCCGGCTTCTTATCCTTTCTTGCCGGCTTTCTTCTTTGTATCTACTTTGATCTTGACCTTGTTCAACATTGCTTTTTCTTAATGTGAAATCTAAAACTACTACATACATAACATCAAGCAAAAGCTACAGAAATAACAACCAAGCAATTAGAGGAACGACAAGACATTCAAGCATAATACCTCTGCTAACACGTTTTAGTATCCTCAACGTCCTTGCCGTCAAGATCTACGGAGAAGCCGAGTTCTGGCTATCCGGCGGCAAAGTCATCCTAATCTTCATCGTCTTCTCCTTCACCTTCATCACCATGGTCGGCGGTAACCCACAACACGACGCCTACGGCTTCCGCTACTGGAAGAACCCCGGCGCCTTCGCCGAACACCGCACCCAAGGCACCCTCGGCCGCTTCGAAGGCTTCTGTGCCGCTCTCTGGTCCGCTAGTTTCTGTGTTGTCGGTCCAGAGTACATCTCCATGGTATCAGCTGAGGCCAAGCGCCCCAGAATATACATCAAAACCGCATTCAAGACGGTATACTGGCGCTTCGGCATCTTCTTCATTTTGGGTGCTTTGGCAGCTGGTATCATCATTCCGTACAACGACCCGACGCTTGTTGGCATTACGTCTGGAGATCAGACTGGTGGCGGTACCGCTGCCGCCTCGCCATACGTCATTGCCATGGTCAACATGGGCATTTCAGGTTTACCCTCTCTCGTCAATGCCCTGCTCGTTACCTCGATCTTCTCCGCCGGAAACACATACACCTACTGCGCGACCCGCAGTCTGTATGGTCTTGCGCTCGAAGGGCGTGCGCCAAAGCAGTTGAGGCGCTGCACAAAGAACGGTGTACCTATTTTCTGCTACGCTATTGTCATGATCTTTCCCTGCTTGAGCTTCTTGCAGGTCAGCAGTGGCAGTAATGTTGTGTTGGGGTGGCTGATCAATTTGATTACTGCGGGTGGCATTATCAACTACATCGTCATGACGGTGACGTACATCTTCTTTTACCGTGCTATGAAAGCACAGGGTATTGATAGAAACACACTGCCCTACAAAGGCTGGTTCCAGCCTTATTCCGTAAGTTTTATCCCACCAAACAAAATACTTACTCAGCCTTTGTCACCCGCACTAACGCACGTCGCACAGGCATACATCGGTCTCGCCTGGATGATCATGATCGTCGGCTGCTATGGCTACACCTCGTTCGCACCCTGGTCCGTCCAGAACTTCTTCATCTACTACACTATGGTCATCGTGGCCCCCATTCTCTTCGTCTTCTGGAAACTCCTCAAGAGAACTAAGTTCGTCAAGCCAGTGGATGCAGACCTCGTCTGGGAACGACCGACTATCGATGCGTATGAAGCGAGTTTCATGGATCCGCCTGTCGGCTTTTGGACGGAGCTCGTGCCCAGGCCGTTGAGGTGTTGGGGAGGGAGAAACAAGCATGTGGCTGACAGGCAGTTCAGTGATGTTGCTGTTGAAAAATGAGGGCGTGCGCGTGAGCCGTGGACGGGGAGGGTTGATATGACTGCATTGCATTGTATTGCATTGCTTCTTGATTTTGTTTTGGTTTGATCGGTTAGGGATGGATGACCTTGGATGATCTTTTGTTCACTCATTTCTTGTATCGATGTTTTCCTTTATATACCCAAAAACTTGTATACCCAGATATCTTTTTAGTACGAAAACAGGGTGTCCGGGGTTACTGATCTGCTCTTTTTAGCTTTGATCTGCTCGGCACGGATCTTCCGAGTATCACTCAACCCAAACCATCACAGACGGTGAAGTACCAGGTAGCAAAGCACGCAAAGCTAATAGCGCAAAGCCACAGCCTCGTCTTCCTTAACTTCTCTCCATCTCTCCCACGACTACATGTACTTAATCTGACAACGCATTTCCCATCAATACTGTAAAGAGCTCCAAAGCCGAAGATACAGTAGTACACCAACTTGCCCGTCCATCCCAACAATGACCTCCTCAACCACCACAAACACCGACTCACTCTCCTCCATCCTCAGCACAGCCTTAACAATCTGCTACTAGCTCCTCACAACCCTCTTCGCGATCGCCTTACTCGTTGGCGAGGTAATACTCGCCCACCACGTCGTGCATCGCGTGTTATACGGCTGCTTCCCTAGCTGCTATTACCGTACCGCCAAGCACTCGGGTGATGGAAATGGAGATTCCACGACTACATCCTCATTGCTGAATGATATGGAAATGAACTCGGAGAATAACAACAACAACAACACGAAACCTATGGCTGATTTGCCAGATTATACAGAAACAATCGAGGACAACACTTCATCACAAGAGTCAGCCGACTACTACCACTCCTCCAAAACCTGGCGTAGAAATCACGCTCACGGGCTTACTCAATTTACTACACTCCTTCATTGCTATAGGTGTGCCATTTGGCATTGTTTTGAGTAGAGCAATTGCGCGGGATAACAGCGGCGATGCTGATGTTTTTGGGCCTGGTAAATGGGTGACTGACTTGTTGACTGGTGTGGTGGTGGTTACTTTGGTTTTCGTGGTGTTGGATGGTGTTGAGGCGGGTTGTGCTTGGGTGTGGAATGCTGGGATGAAAAGGGTGAGGCGGAGTAGATAGTGCTTGGATGGCGGTTGTGAGGTGGTGGAGCGATAGAGGGACGGGATTGTTGTAGCTTAGCGGAGTCTAAACAAGGTCAATACTGTATGTCCATGATTTGATGATGTGATGGCCGTTAGTATAATGTACTTGTGTACCTTGCGGAAAACTGGCAAGGAAGATCTGCAGAGTCGCTTACGCGGCAACAATATCTTACTCTCTCGTCTCGAGATTTGTGGTTTTACCCTTATATGCTTACACCACTACACATGGATACCGTTTCTCGGAATAGACATTCTTGAGCACATCATAGAAATAACACAGCGGTCCCATTACCTCTTTTGCAGAGCAAACAATTTTTTAAAATGGCCTCACCAATCTCAAAACAAGACATGAACATAATGACGGAAGCGATCCAGATCGCCTACACAATCTGCTACTGCGCAATAAACATCGTCTTCACCTTTCTCCTGCTTGCCGCCGAGATCTGTCTGGCAGATGTAATACTGCACCGTGTCTGCTATGGACGTCTTCCGACAATGCCAGGACGGACAACAGACACAAAAGTTTCCTCAACATCAACATCAACATCGAGCACGAACGCCTCGGACCCGACAAACAACAGCTTTGAAGCCGAAACATCACCTACATCAAGTACTCCGACAACACTTCAAACCGTGTTACGATTCCTAACAACTTTGAATGGGTTCATCCTCTTCATCATACCTTTCCTCATCGCTCTAATGCGTGAACCGGAACAGGGAAAGCAGAAGCCGGATATTTATAAAATAGGACGAGACTTTGCGTTCGGTATGGTGCCTGGAAGTATGGTTTTAGTCATCTGCGTATTAGTTGAAGCTGTGTGTCTGAAGGCGTGGAGGGTGATTGATGCTAAAAAAGGGTTGTGAGAGGATATTGAGTGGAGAGAGTTGTGAGTCTTGGACGGTTGAAGTTGTGTGGACGGGACAATAGGACGATGCGATGGCGGCTAGGCTGGGTCCGTATGAGAGTTGGGTGTGCGAGATGTGTCGAGACCGTGACAATTCTCGCAGGTTTGCGATACATTTCTAGCATGGAAGAGGTGTAGAGTAGGTAGCATGGCAGAATCGAGGGCGAACTGTTTTGTCGAGCGATCAAGGCGCTATAATGAGCACATTACTGCCACCACATCAATCCCCGTTTCGTGGCTGTGAGCAAGATTTCTCGAGCAGATTTTGCGATAAGAGATGTGAGGTATAAGTAGAGCTTGCCCTCTCTCACGAATGACAAGGATATGGCTGCTCGCCAGCTCTTCCTCAGCCTCACATGGTCTTTCACTACATGTGTGCCAAACCAAGCGCGTACCTGCTTTTGCTCTTCGGGAATGATTTTTTCGTTACGACTACCAGACGACCTAGGCGACACCTAGCCGAGAGATGGAATCAAGCACATTCATCCTCTCGCAATGGAATTGTCAGGTGTTGACTCGAAATTGGCCACTACAACAAGCTGGATGATAGAGTCAAGACACAATGGTGTGTTATCGGCGCCACCCGAAGCCGTAAGCCCTTGAGGTGGCCCGTAAAGTCTTGAAACAGCCAGCCAGCCGCAGCAGATGAAGCTAGAGACGGAGATGGGGGAAAAGAGCACAGATCAAGAGATCAAGACCTGAAGACTTATCTGTTCTCAGCTCCCAAGAAAGTCTCGACTGACCCTGTCGATCGGGTTCTTTGGAGAGCCGCACGTCGCCAAGGCCTTCCAAACTGGGGTTAGCTCCACGGACACGCGGTAAAAAAGCTTTTTAGGTTTAGTTATCCGGATCGGGCAGTTCTAACCTTTGTTGAACCTCACCTCTTCGTTGTGTAGTTATGTTCGTGAAATACGCCTGCAGTCTGTGATGTGTGTGATTGCGCACTTGACCAGCTATACCATCGTAGTTTGAGACAAGTCAAAGAGAAACAATTCCATGAAGCAAAACTTTCTCCTGTTCTTCAGGCGAAGCAAAATCACACAACGGCCACGTTTTAGCGTAGTCGGACTTCCGCCAGCACGTTTCGAAGTGTCAAGCACGCAGAGAGACGTGCTTCCGACGTCTCGGTTACAATCTACCTGATCGAGAGCCAGCGTTGGAAACTGTTGTTCTATTGGTTGTGAAGAGAGCGAGACTAACATTGATGGGGAAAATATAGGGTTGCGCCGGTGGCGTTACCTACGCTTTGGGCTTCGGGAGTGGAGGTATATGCTTCTTCTAGCGTCTGGTTGCCGAAAGTATGCTGGATGCTGACTAGAACGTGCGTAGTCCATAGTGATCGTGCTATTACTTGCTGGAGACTTTGGTTGAGTTCCCGGACTGTTTACCATGCAGCAATACTATTGGCATGCTCTTTGCGAAATGAACAGCATCATCAGGACAGTTCTGTAGAGCTACCGATGCTGAGATGGACTTGCGGCTCGTGGCCACCTCCGCATTCTCCATCAGAGAAGTTGGAAAGTGGTGTCTTAGGCTTGGATTGGCGCCGTGCGCCTCAACCCACCAAGCATCCAACATTTGTCCACATTTGTCCACCAAAGCCACGGCCGAAGCCCTTCCCTTGTTCGATCGAGCATGGTTCTCCATTCTCCATCCAAGCTAAGCATGTCTGCCGTACGCTCTCTGTCCTTACCGATGGTACCTGGGACCAGATTAAGAGATTCATGATGGTTTAGGCAGCTTCCGCTTGCTAGATTGCTATTCTGGAAGGTAAGTGTGGAGTTCCTCCCGTCTTACACGATGCTAGACTACACGATGTCCGTCAAGCCACATCCCAAATCCTTCCTTTTACTCATCTCTACTGTTGAGATGTGACCAATGCTGTTTCACATTCCCGGTGCTAGAGTTGTTAGTCCGTTGATCCAAGGAGCAGCAGCCTCGTGGTCATCCATATAACATCACGCCTCCTGCCATCCATGCTATTCTCTTTCTTCATCTGATCATCCAATCAAGACAACAATCCTCAAGGACTTTCTTACCTCATACACTCGTTTTTACAACACCCACACTCGTTTTCAACATGTACTCTCTCATTCCTGTTGTCGCTCTGGCGGCTGTTGCTCAGGCTAAGCCCTTCAACTTCCTTGAGGCTCGCAAGGCTACCACAACTACTGCTGCTGCTCCTACTCCTGCTGGATACAATGCAACCATGACCATGTGGATGACTTCTTGGATGCCCGCGTCCACTATTACCGTTACTCAGGCTGCCCAGACTATCACAGCAAATGCTTCCACTGTAACTCTGCCTGCCTCCACGGTCACCACAACAACTGAGCTGGACGTCACTTTGACAAGCAGCACCACCCTCTCCACTACATTGACAGAATCCACTACTTTGACAGAGTCCACCACTCTTACAGAGTCCACTACTTTGACAGAGTCCACCACAGCTTACGTTACACTGGACCCCGTGACGACGACCACCACGACTAACATTACACTCGCCCCTGTCACCACCACGGAGTTCTCTACTGCCACTGTTGCCGCAAATGCATCAACTCTTGTGGTCACTGAAACCGTATTCCCTACATTCCCCACTCCTCCAGCCAACGCATCAATCGTCTACGATGTCCAGACGAGCACCATCTTCTGCGATGTGACCGTTGTCTCTTCCCAGGTACGTTATATCGAGTGGAACAATTGAGAAAAGTTCAAAACTGACTTTGGTAAAAGACTCTGTACGAAACTTGCACCATGACTGCTGATTCAACCGTCACGATCACTCCTACTGCCGTGGCCACCCCTGTTGATGGCGGTGCTGCCGCTACCACCACGGTTACAGCGAACGTAACAATCACAGCTCAATCACCTGCCGCAACAGTTACTCTGCCACCCCAGACCACGACCACAACTGCTACACAAGTTCAGAACGTCACTCTGCCAGCTGTAACAGAGACCACCACGTCCGTCCAGATCCAGAACGTAACTTTGCCAGCCAGCACCATCACAACTACACAATCCACCACCTACACTGGCTCCTACGTTAGCGTCTCCTACGTCCCCACCGTTTCTACCTACACCCAGGTCGTCTCTTCTATCAAGACCGTTGTCTCAACTGTACGTGCGCCTGCCTCGACTGTTACCTCTGTCGCCCCCACCACGATCTACGCAACAATCACAAGCACAGCGACATTCATCGGCCAGACCACTCAGAAAGTCACAAAGACCAACGTAATCACCTCCGTCGTCACCACCTTGGTTCCTACGACCATCCCCACCACTATTGTCAACACCCAGACCACCACCGAGACTGACGTTTCCACCGAGACTGACTTCATCACTGAGACTGCAACTTCCACCTTGACTCTCGACCCCGTCACCACCACTACAACTCAGGTTAATGTATCCACTACAACTCTGCCAGCCTCTACTACAACCTCCACATCTACAGCCACTATCACCGCGTTTCAAACTGCTTGGTACACAACCACCGTCAAGGTCGCTAAGACTACTGTCTGGGCTTCGTAGAAGATGGAAAGAGCATAGCGGGTTTTCTTCAACTTTAAATACTAGAATTTTGGGGAAAATATGAATGGAGTTTGAGGCGCATATGTAGCGAGGAGCTGAGGCAGGCGGATGGAAGGACTGGAGGACCTAGGTTTTCTTCTCTTTCTTGTAGATATTTCTCGCTGTCTTTGCTATCTATGTATCTTGAATGACGAGAACAGCACATTTTTTATGCTACAATACCTCCTCCTTAAGACGTCTTTTTCTGCACATTGCGACGTCCGCTTTCGCTTTTGCTTTAGTGTTTTGCTTGAATTTCTATGCTACTCGCTCCAATGCCAGATCAGTTTGGGTATCGGAGCAGGAGGGCGGCGACTTAGAATCTATTAGCGAAGCCAAACGCCATTGCGAAGGCTATCTTGAACTTGAGCTTGTGAAAGATGTACCATTGTATCATTAAACAACAAAGATACCGATGAAGACTCCCACCATGAAGACGCCGACCAAACCCAAAGCATGAGCCATACTCGAATGAATGAACCAATCCGGAAAGAGACCTGCCAATACGACTGAGGAAGCCCGTGGACCACGTGCCAGAAGGATTAGACACGGTGTTTTGTATGACTCATAACAGTCCCAAGTACCACCTCACTATTGCAGGATGGACAACGTGACAGTGTCTTGGATTCGTACGCAATCTCGGCGCACTGCTGTACACCTTCCTCCAGCTTCGACATCGTAGCGAGGACTTGATGGAATCGATGACGCCGTAACTGTCGAGAGGCGTTTATCCGTAGTATGTGTTCAATGAGAGGCACATCTACGAAAAGAGACGTCTTCGAAGATTGGTTATGGTGTGAAGAGTACTGAGAGAATAAAGGCGTGGAAAATATATCCTTAAAAGGCACTGATCCGTAGTATGTATTGAGTGAGAGGAACGTCGAAGGAAGAGACGCAGCCGAAGGGTGGTTGATGTGTGAGGAGTGTTGAGCGAACAAAGGTGTGAGTGAGATGCCTTTGAAAGGTGCCGATCTTTGGTAAGTGTTGAATGAGAGGCTCGCGCAAAAAGGGCGCCCTCGAAAGGTGATTGAGCAACACTTACGACAATACACGCCGCCACAAGTAGCAAAAATGGCGTGAACACAGATGTCTTTGTTGTCACACAGAGTATCATCATATTGCTTGCACCACTTCTAAGGATTGATGAAATGACCATCTACCATATATCGCGCGATTTTACCATATTAACCCCTAATCCAGCATTCCACAGCCTTTTGGACGTTGGCACCACGAAGCCGATCCAACGGAGGCATGCAAGCAAGAGGATCCGTGTTGGTGCTTGATGGTCCAGTAACGGCGTTGGAAGGTGCACCTAGCTCAGGAACTCGAGCGCACGTGGACAATATAGAGCTCTGGGTAGGCACACCTGGCATGGTGTCGGCGAGATGGTAGGAGGGGCAGGTGTCGGTAAGGTAACGGGAGGGGCGGCAACATCGGCAAAGACAGACTGGAAAAGGTTAGAAATGCTTAGATATTCAATGTGAAGAAGTAGGCACAGCAAAGACGTACCGCAAGAGGAAGTGGGCGTGGCTGGCTCAAATACTGACTGAGAGAACTAACAGCAGGTCCAGCGGGACCAGGGAGAGGCGCGAAATGATCGTCGTGGTCATAATCACAGCTCGACGATGATCAAGTGGGCAAAGAGGGATGTGAGGAGTATCCATGGAGTTTCGAGTCGACTGTTGGCTTTGTGCAGCTGCTAAATCCCGAAAGAGCCACTGCGAGATGTGTTATCAACGCTTAGCTGCATGAAAGGAGTTCAAGGTTGTGAAGCATACCCTACAACACTGAGCTAATCTTATGTCTAAAGGCAGGCGATATCTGTAGAAGTGTCTGTCAGGATACATCAGCATCGATGTGTTTTAGGCTACGAAAGAACGGGCGTGAAGTCTGCCGTGTAATTGTGGAGTGACCTTTGTACTTGAAAGAGAGGTCAAATCTTTGAATGTTACTTTTAGAATGGAGCTGGACCGATATAGATATCAAGTAAGAAAGAATGGATGTGAAGCATGCCATATAAGCTTTGTTGATAGAGCATCAAGGAACTGTGTCCGGTTGTGTAGGCATAAATACTCCGTCGTTTCATTCTTGTTGCAATATGTTCGTAATTTGACGTGTGACATGCTACCACATAAAATATGTCCAAGATGCTGGTATACACGCGTGGCGTAACTGAGTTCGAAGTTGTTGCAGCGGTGGATGATGGTCTCGTTCTTGATGAACAGCTGGTCGACGAGAACTTGGGCAGAACCAAGTGAAACGTCAGATGAGTAAGTAAGCCGGTACTTAGAAGGATATACTCACATGAGACCGAAGACGAACATGTAAATTGCACCCCACTTTATGCCGAATTGATGCTTTTTGCCGCACACCTCGCAGTCGTTGAAGTAAATAAGACCATGTCGGGTAGTTGTGAAGTCGACACAGTGATTAGAGCTCGTCATTAAAGTAACTGCTTCGGATCGGGTCATCCAAGGATTCTTTCCCCAGAAAGGACGAAGATCAGGGAAGTGTGGGAGCAAAGCCTTGAAGACGGTCTCCGATGAGAGTGCAATGAAATCCCTGGTACAAGTTGAGTTTAGACTTGAGGACTTGAGCTGAATCTTTGATGAAGTATCTTGAGCTTGAGAGTAGGCTTGTTAAAAGAAGGGGCTTTAAGAGGGGTGTGAGGAGTGCTGAGAACTTATAAGTTAAGTTTAGTCTTGAGGACTTGAGATAAACCTGAAATGAAGTGTCTTAAAAGATTAAGAGTAAGCTTGTTATAGAGAAAAAGCTTTGGTAGAGGTGTAAAGAGTGCCAAGAACTTATAAGTTGAGTTTAGACTTAAGAACTTGAGCTGCATCTTAGATGAAGTGTCTTGAGATTAAGAGTAAGCTTGCTGAAAGAAGAGGCTTTAAGAGGGGTGTGAGGAGTACCGAGAACTTACAAGTTGAGTTATACTTGAGGCCTTGAGCTAAATCGCCGGTTGCAATGTGGCTCGGGCAAATGGTCTTGCAGTTGCGGTTTGCTGAGGAGGTATGTGACAGACCTTTGGCTACCTTCCTCTTCGTCGGAGTCTGGGTTGTCGCTCGACCGAGGGCCACCTACGTCAGATTGAAGGCCGGCGTCATCCTCTTCTATCAACAAGATTGGCTTGGAAGAGACGTAATCAAGGTCTTCTTGTTCATCTGACATGTCCATCATGTCCTCATCTCTCACCTGAACGACGAGCTCTCCAAGTCATTTTCATCTTCGTCCAACTCTTCCTGCACTACTTGCGCGAGTCGACGAGCAGGTCTTACTCTGGGCGACAAGTTCACCTGGCTCATCATCGTTGGTGTGACGTGTGTTGCCATCTCCCAAATTTTCATCACGCCCAGGTGATATGTCCATTTCTTCAGAATCTATCATTGGGTGTATGGGTGAGCTGCTCCTTTGGGATTCTTTTCTCATACGTCTTACGCTGAGAAGAGCTGGTCTGGCTGGTCTGGTGAGCTGTTTGGGTGGCTGAAACAGAGCAGGGGATTTCGTGTTAGACAAACCACCATTGTCTTGTTGTGAATATCGAGCAGACCGAAGTTGGTCGAGATCGGCGTGGAGGTTGTTCGTTCTCTTGATCAGGGCGGCTTTTCTGGTTGGTACCGTAGTAGCGGTGGATGAGAGGTTGGTAGTATTAACATGATCACTATATTTAGCTTTCACTAGGTTTCGTAGATGTTAGAAGTGTAAGGTGAAGCTTGACGAATATAGATAGGCTTATATAGTTTAAGACGCGTTTTCGTGATATTAAGGATATGTCGAAGCATGGCTGAGCGCTGATTATTAGACTATACAACTAGATACTTCTCCTATTTAATTGATACAAGCACCGCTCGATTAGGATCTGTAGCGAGGGCTAGGTCTTTAGCGACCTGCTACTCGAAATGGTTCTCTATACTATAGTTAGCAGTTGTCTCACGGTTAAACGACGATGAAACTCGTTACTTTTCCAACGTTTGCATTCACTCTCCTAACTCTCATAGAACAGCTTGGCGGCGACGGCTGGATAGAGTCGCTTAAGCTCATTAAAACCATCGCTGTAACGCTTAGCGAGACGAATAATAGCATCTAGATTGTCAGCATTTCGTAAGCGTGTCAAATAGCACTCTAGGCTGCGATTGATAAACCTCTTCCTTTTTGCGTCGCATTCGCGGCAGAGGTAAGTCTTCTGTTCTTAGGAGCACGACTTTGATGGTGCAGACTTCTTCATTACGGTGGTTGGATCTGACCACAAACAGCTGCACTGGCGGTGTCGATGTGGAGGAGGAAATGAAAGCAGAATAAGATATGAAGAACCAGTGAAGTGAAGCGAGACGAGGCCTAGGCACGAGAGCGAGAGGTAGGGCGTTTGTGGTATTAAGAGGAAGGATGAAACATCGGATCATGGTTGTAGAGTGTTAGTATTTAGTGCTTTTCTTCATAGTTTGTCTTTATCACATCCTGTTCCTGTGCTTCTCTACATTATAGAAGTGCATGTTTACAACTACACATATCTCACAACCGAACAATTTCTGTCAACTAATAAGCACCACCATTGATCTGGCTTGCTTTTGTGAGCAGTTTACCGCTGTATCCTTTGGATATTTCCTGTGTCGAGATTCTGTGTTCTTCTGGACACCTCCAGGCTTCTTTCCGACCGCAGCAGCAACAGCGACGCGACGACGCTGAGGGACGGCCTGCTTGACCAAAGGAGCAGTAGTTGCACTCGGACGACGAGAGACGATTAAAGTGAATAGATCCTCCTCCGAGATATCAGGACGAGGGTGAGGCGAGCGGACTGCTGCTGCGTCCTCTAATCCAGCACTCGTCTTGAAGGCATGGGCGAGGGACACCGTCTGATCGCGATGGTTTGAAGGAAGGATTGTACCAAGAGGTCGTCACCTCTCATTTATGCTTTACGGTCAGGGTATTATCGACCACTACGATTGACATGAAGCTCAGACTTCCAAAACCATGATCGCTACCGAAAGATGAAGGGGTCCAGGAAAGGAAAAGCACGTCGGCAAAATCCCGGATGCCACACCTAAAGCATCAACATCAACATCAACACCACACGCTTAATCTTCTCATCTTGCTTCGAAACCTCTTACAACTACGTCCAGTCGGCTGTGCGGTAATGCCTGTCTTCGTATCGATAAAGCAAATTTACAAGATCATGAAGCCGCGCAGCTGTTTGGTGCCGGAGCTATGCTCAGTCGACGGCCGAAATCTCGAATACGAGGTGGCAAACCATGCCAAACATTCCTTGTTGCCCTGCAATACCACCAGTACGAATCGTTTTTCTCTTTTCGACTACACGCGTAGATCATTCTACCTGATCAAGACTTGCCATGACGCTGCCTTTGCTCTGTTTCACATTCGTTGAGTTGTCCGTGCTCCGGAGGCCTGCCAACTAGTCCTGGCACAAGACTGCCATGCTACTAAATCTCCGACAGCTGAAAGCACATCTATTAAACCCTACTCGTCCGTAATCATCTCCCTGAGTTGAGCGAGATTTCGTGTACGAGATACATTCATTACTTGAGTTGAGTGTCTACCTCAACAGTACCATTCGTTATCAATCCTTCTTTTCATCACACAGCACATCTCGTGCTTCACTCCACCAACATGCGCACGTCTTGGCAATATCTCTTCACACTCGCATGCTGTTTATTTAGCTTCGCATGGGCCGCCAAGCTCAAAGGCCCTTTGGTAGTGAGGGCAGGAGGTGTACACGACATCAAAATCACAGCAGAGAACACAATCAATGCAACTACGACGAAACCCGCCGGCCCGCAGATATGGCAACTCAACAAAGGAACTGCCGGCCAGCTGAATCTCTCGGTCACCAACAACCTTCCTAGTAACAATGTCAACGTATATGTTACCGGTTTGGATGCCAATGGAGCTCTTGTTATGTTGGCACCAACTGGTTCGTGGTACTACTTACCTGACACTAATGCAAGCATACCTCAGCCGGTGAGAGCCAACGTAGCTACTCCTCTCGGTCCACAGGGAAGTGTTACCAATATTACCTTGCCTGGCTACATTCAAGCAGGTCGCATCTGGTTTGCAGATGGCGAACTACAATTCTTCACAGTCAACGGTGGAAATGGTCCAGCACTTGTGGAACCATCTGCGGTCAACCCTAGTGACCCCAGCGCAGAAGTCAATTGGGGATTTGTCGAGCTCACTTGGGGCGCTGGTATTGGTATCTACGCCAATATCAGTTACGTCGATTTCGTCGGCCTTCCACTCGGCATGAAACTCATCAACGCAGCCGGCTACGTTCAGAGTGCCTATGGTGTTGCTGCTGGTGCTGTGGCTAATATGTGCAACGAGCTGATTGAACAAGCTCAAGCAGATGGCCAGCCATGGGATCAAATGTGTATGGTTGATGCCAAGGGCAACCCACTTCGTGTACTATCTCCAACGCAATATCTGGCAATAAATGGAGCGGGCTTCCAAAATTATTGGTCCAATTACATCGATCAAGTCTGGGAGTATTACACTACGAACAACCTGACTATCAACACTCAGGCTGGAGCTGGCTACGTCAACTGTTCAGTTCCAGGACACAACCAGACACTATTGCTGTGCGAAGGCGACAACCGTGGATATGCCAAGCCGACACCATCAGACCTCTTCGGCTGCAATGGTGGACCTTTTGCAATCTGGGGTGGTGACAATGGTGTTCACTATGCTGTTGTGCCCAGGCTGTGCGCCGCTTTCCATCGTACTACTGCTCTTATGGTACCCGGAGGTAACCTTCAACCTGGTCTAAGCTCTGAATACTTCTACATGAGCAACCCCACCAATCACTATAGCAGGATTGTACACGAGTATGAAGTCGATGGCAAGGGATATGCTTTTGCGTAAGTAGATGTTCATGAGTAGGAGATTTTCTTCGCTGACATTTTTTCACAGTTATGACGACGTTACGCCTGACGGAGCCATCAACGAATCCGGCCTTCTAGCTGATCCTAACCCAGTACTGCTAGCTTTGACTGTTGGTGGACCAACATGCTCTGGACCTGGTTGCACCAGTCATGCCGTTAATCCTGTGCCTCTATCAAGCTCTGTCCTACCTAGCTCCTCCGCCACCACTTTGCGCACTTCCTCCAAGAGCACCAGCACAGTTTCAAGCTCGACCACGACATCATTGACTACAAGCACAAAGTCGACCTCCTCGTCAACAGCCATCACAACTTCGACAACAAGCCAGACCAAGAAGTCATCATCAACCACAGCAAAGACAACCAAGTCTTCCGCCGCCAAACCACCAAAGATCCCGGTCATCAAAACAAAGGCAAAGACGTCGACATCAGCGGCTAAACCTCCCAAAATCCCAGTGATCAAGACAAAGAAACCAGCTGCAAGTACAGCCGCGTCTACTAGCGCCAAATCGTCTACTAGCACCAAATCCGGGGCTGCCACTACCTCCACCACCACCAAACCATCTTCCCCGACGAAATTGACCTGCCCTGCCTCAAACGGCACACTCTACACCTCCAACAAGACCGCCGTCTACCAAGTCCGCTGCTACGAAGACCATTTCGGCGGCGACATGGGCTTCGGACCAACTCCCGACCTCGAAGGCTGCATCGCCCTGTGTGTCAGCACACCAGGCTGTATCGACGTATCCTACGAGATCACGCAGAGCGTGTGCTATTTGAAGAACGTGCTCTATGCAGTCCAGCAAAGTGAGACGGTCTGGGGCGCTGTGTTTGTTTCTAGTGTTACTGGTTCTCCTACTTCTACGGCTACGCCTACGCCTGTGCCTGGAAATGGAAAGAGAGAGAGTACGGTGCCGAATCAGGTCAAGAAAGTAGTTACTACGATTGTCAAGACGAAGAGGGTTGATGGGACGCTTACCACGGTGACGAGAACCAAGACGATTAAGGTGAAGAAGAGTAGGAGGAGTGTGGATGTGCATGATCATATGCGTGTGCATGAGTAGGTTGGTGGGTGAGGGGTGGAATAAAATGTGTGCAATTTTAATGGCAGTAACCTTGTTTCCATGTCGTCTTTTTGATTCGCCTATTTTCTATTGCGTTGAGATGTGTTCCTAGATGCTTTTCATTCTGGCTCTAGTACTTTGAGGCTTCCTGCTTCTCATTACTCTCATCGCTAACCTGCACAGGGCATAATCAGCAAGTTCTTTGCACTCATCTCCCATTAAGCACACCCTCCAACACCCCCCTCACAACATCAAAATCCCTCTCAACATCAACCTGCCAATTCGCAATGGCAAACCTCGTCGCCGGCAGCCCCTCCCATCTCGTTCCGCTAACATAAACCGTGCTTGTCGCATTGATGCATTGCGTCAGCTGCTCATTCAGGGTAGCGTCAGCAGCGCGGAAGAGGACGATGTTATAGATGTGGTCCATTTCATCTTTCTTCGTCCTGTTTGCATCTTCTGGTATCGCTAGAAGCTCAAAGGCACTGCTCTTTTTGATATATACGGCGATTCTGCGTGCCAATCGGACTTGTCGCACAATCATGTCGCTATATCCATTACGTCCCCAAGCAGCTAAAGAAGCATACACCGGCAGCGCTCTGAAACGTCTCGAGTTCTCAATGCCGATGTTAAGTGGACTGGGTATACTCCTATCCTGCGACGTCGTTGTCTCCGTTGAAGCTGTGTTGAGATACGCCGCATTTGGATTCTGAAACACCTGTATTGCGAGATTGAGATGTCGAGACAGGGAAATGCCGCAGTCATACGGTACATTGAGCATTTTGTGTGCATCCCCCGTGATACTATCAGCTAAGTGCAAGTTTGCCACACCCCGTCGCACATACTCGAATTCGTTGCTCTCTGGCAGTAAAGCGGCGGTAAGCCCGAACGCTGCGTCGACGTGGATCCAAGCATTATACTGCTTAGCTAGTTTTGCGATCGAGACGAGCAGAAGACCGTCTGTAGCGAAGAGTCCAGTGTTGACTTCGGCGCAGGAGATGACGATGATACTTGCTGTTCGTGATGTTTGGAGTGCTGCTTCCAGCTTCTTCAGGTCTGGACGATGTGCTTGGGTGGGAATGGATGAGCCGATGTCGATGACACTGTTTTGACCAAGACCGACGATTGAAGCTGCCTTTCTGAGGGAGGAGTGTGCGACTGTGGTTAGGATTTGGACCGTATCGAGCTGGGCGGCCTGCATGGCTTGGAGTATGCCGTCTTCCGCTACAGAAACTCTTGCTACTGTTCCTTGGGACTTCAAGCCGGCTTGCTGCACAACCCATTCCCTGCCTAGAGCCAATCCCAAAACGTTACTAGCAGTAGCACCAGTGGTGCAAGTTCTGTGATCCCAATCGCTCTCCTCACCACCGATACCAACAGGATCGATCATCTCGCAAACCATATGCAACGCAACGGCTTCGACGTTAGTAGCAATAGTCTCGTTGGGCAAGTGTACTTGGACATTTTGATCGTGCTTGGTGACCAGGTTATCGGCGAACGAGGCGATGGGTGTGGAGCCACCTGTTACGAAACCGTAGTAGTGTGGGGATTTGCTTGAGCCGTTTAGTGCTGGGACGATGGAGTCGAGGAGGTGGGATTGCGTTGCGTTGTCACCCAGTCCGGTGTTGGGGAGATGGTAAAGAAGTTGGGAGCGAGAATGTGCGAGGACGGAAGGGGATGGGAGGACCGGAGGATGGTCTTTTGGACGGGTGGTTTGGTTGTTCATCTTGTGTGGGATTATGGACGGAGTCAGGACGACAATAGTCCGAGACTATTGTTACGACATCACGGTGAGGACATTGATATGTCTTGACGCGTTTAGAGTCACTTTGATTTTGTGCATGGCTTGAAAAGGAAACTCGTTGCCAGATGTGCTGACATGGCAAAACGCCACCCCCTATTCATCAATCCACTCCTGCCTCATCCTCATGGACAAGCCATCTAGTCGTCCCATGTTTATCTACATCCTTCGTCAGACACCAGTTCACAACCCTAACATCTGACTTCTCTACTTCGTGCCCTACGTATCCATGCTCACCCTGACCGTCTTCCTCTGCTGCCACGTCCTCCATCAATGCTCCACCAGCCACATACGATAGCACGGCAGCAATGCTCTCCGGACTGACTGGTAAAGTCACAGCGTGCATCCTCCACCACGCCACACCCGGTAATGCCAGCGCCATAAACGCCAGCACACCAATCGCAACGTACAAACAAACTTTCGCCTCATCCGCAATCTCACCACTTCCACACGGCACGCGTGCCAACACAATCGAAAGCAACTCACTCGCCGTCGCCATTATTGCAGTCAGACTCGTCATCCAGTCACCTCGTCGCAGACTCGGGATTATCGCAAACAGAGGTAGACATGGCTTCGTGACCATGATGGTGTCGTGTGCGGACGCGTTACCTTTCTTCAGTCGTGACCAAATCGAGATTATGTGGATCTGATTGTGGAGACGTGTCCATTGAAGAGAAACGAGTGTGCCGCATGCCACGAGGATGAAACGCGGACCCCAGTGTTCGGAGCTGAAGAAGTCGTGCAGCGCTGAATGATCCCAGAGTGCAGCGTATGTAGTGAGCACGCCTAGAAGGGAGAGGAGAAGAAGTGCAAAGATCGGGTCGAGGATGCGGTCGAGTGCGAGGTTCTTCTTGGTCTTTGTATATGAATGAGATGGACTGCTGTAGCTCGTTGACATGCTCATAGGAAAGATGCCATATAGGAAGCTCGAAGACGAAGTGGGATAAAGGCCAAGACCAAAACGCTTCAGGTTAAGCTCGTTCCTCATAGCTTTCTCCGAATGTTGGGGAAGCTCCTGACAAAGTCTAACAATTTCAGGATGTTGTGCGAGCGATGCTAGGCCAGATATGGAAGATGGATCTGTGTAGAGACCAGTCTTACGATTGTGTCGAAACAGCCACATGAGTCCAATACACACCACACCAAGAGAGGCCAGCACGCCTTGGAGATAACGGATTGTGTCAACATTGTTGCTAAGTTGTGCTGGACAAGGGTTAAGGATATTCGGAGCGTCTTTTGGCAGACAGTATATCGTGTCTGTAAACAACGTTTCAGATGCCAATGGACCTAGCGTAAGTGTTGCCATATATGCGAGTGTGATGAGTGCGATAGGCCAGGTGACGAACGGATTCGACAATAGAGTTGGAGAGAGATAGTTAATAAATACTACTTCGGGCCTAGCACCTTGTGTAGAGAGCATCGGCAAGAAAGCAGCAACAGTATGAACTGAGTTGTATAGAGCGGTCCAGAGTAGCTTGTATAGTTGCATTGTGGCTACTGGCACGTATGCTGCTACGATGGCGGCCCAGATAGGATAATGAGTGACTCTTTCTGTCGATGTTACTACTTCATCTCCTCCAGCACCGATAGCTGATGCTATGGTTGAAGGCGACGTGCTTGAAGAGGTAGTATGTGTTGCAGAGACAGCAGGTGCATAGCTTAGCAGACTAGGTGTTGTTGCTGTAGTATGCACTAAACTTGAACTTGTAGCAATCTTTGTAGTAGATGTTGAACAAGTATCGCTGGAAGAGGTATGCAGCGAAGATGACCAGGCTCCATATTCTTGTGGACCGCTAGTGGCCGAGGACTTGGTGGTACTGAGCATGGAGTTTGACAAAGGTGTTGGAGATGGTGGGACAGTATGAGTGCTAGTTGACTTCGGGAGTGAACTGGAAGGTGCCTCGAGTGTGTTCGACGGAAGAGTCGATACTGGCGTAGGATAAGGCGGCGTGGTCGAAGGTTTGAGTGCTTTAATCATGGTCGTCAGATACTCAAATCTCGTTCACGTCCTCGAATTGGTGACTCACTAGATACTGCAATGGTCTGGGTATTATCCACGGATGCATACGTCGGTAATGGCGTCGGATAAGGCGGCGTGGTTGAAGGTTTGAGTGCTTTTGATCGTGGTTGTCAGATATCTGTACGTTGCTCACGTCCTCGAACTGATGACTCACTAGATACTGCAATGATCTGGGTTATATCCAAGGTCGGATAGGTGTCTCCAGATGGGAGAATAGCAATAGTCTGGCGCTTGTGGTTTAAGTTGCCTGATATGGTGCTGGTGACAGTATTCTCTTTTGTGAAAGACAGCGGCAGGCTTCTTGCGGCGACTTCGAGCAATAAAATGCATCCCAAAGTGAACATCAACACAAGCACCAGGGCTGGAAAATGTAGCATTGTTGGTTTCCATGTTGTAGGAGCTGTATCGGAATGTGTCCTGGCTAAGAAGCGTTCTCCTGTGAGTAGCTGGTCGAGAGAATAAAGCTGTCTAGCATCGGCCAACAAGGTACTCACTGATGGACGCCCGGGCAGACTTCCGGTGGGGTGGTGTATCAGCCAATAGTGAAGAGTCGTCCATTGCGACTAGTTGTGCTCTTGTGGCCTTGCTGGATAGAACAGCTACACGCCAACGAGGTAACAATATCAAGGAACAAGAGGGTGTTTCAGACCTGGGAAGAAGCCAGGTGATTTATCTTTCTATAGCGGGACTTAGCGTGCACGAGGCTGAGCTAGAGTGTGCCATCGTGACTGAAGGCCTGCATTAGCGTCTAGCTAAATATCCTGCACGAGCCGTCCGATAAGCACCATCAGCCAATCGCTAATTGAGCATGTGGTTGAAGATCCTCATTCTGGGCGATACTGGACGAGGATCCCATGCTATATAAAGTATTCGTATCAATCCCCTTCCAGCAGGAGCTAAGCAGCATCACACGAGCTGAGCTCTTTTGCTGGTCTCCTTCACCTATTCAAGAACTGATTCAGCCGAGACGAGGATGAAACACACCTGGAATGGGATGGTGCAAGGCGAGACAGCATGAGGAGAGAGAGAGAAGGGAAGAGTGCCGACTTCCGAAGGTTTGTGGGCGGGGGACGTCACGTGATGTGGGGCCAAAATGCAGACCTTCGAGCTACAGCACAGCCTCTTCTTCGGAGCAGAACCATGTTCGATTCATCATTATCGCGCTGCGCCTTCTAGCTTTCACTACACACCGAGAGAACGCATACGCTGAGTGAGCAGATTAAAGGAGTTTTTACGCACAGAATGACTTGATCCGCTTGAACTCCAAATCACCCTCACGTCATGACCGTCGAAAAGACTGAACTTGGGAATGAAGTTGTTCTATACGACTTGAAAAGACACGAAGATGCACCAACAGCGAGCAAACCGAAACATAGATCGAATAAAAGTCACGTGACCCGTGATTGCGTTAACATCGTGCTCAAATGGCCTACTGCACCAATGTGATATCTAGTATAAAATGAGCTCAAAGCATAATCAGACTACCAATAGCAGCATTTGCGGCAGCTACTAATAGCCTCTGCACACGTAAATGTCCTACCGCGCCCTTGTATACCGAGAGAATACTGGACGATGGACCAGCCGCGCTTGAAACCACATCCGAGGATACAACCTATCCGAAATTAGTACAAAGTTAATGCTTCACAACTGTTAACTTACATCGGGACCAGCTATAATGGTAGTGGAAGTGACAGTCGAAAGGGAAGGGCTTGTTTCCACCTCCGATCCTGAGATTGTAGCACCGTAGTTGGACATCCCTGTCGAGGTTGGACCTTTGGAAGAAGATCCGGACACGTACGTCGTTTTCGGTACGTTAAGTGACGATTCCTGGGATGATACTGATTGGGCGGTTACTGGCAGAACCGGAATTGTAGAAATAGAAGCTGGTAGATTCGACTGTGTCTGGGTGGGTGCTAATTGAGATGAAGCGATAGGAGTTTGCGATATCGCGCTTGATACCGATAAGACTGATGTCGAGCTTCGACCTTCAAAAGATGTTTCGGACACGTACGTCGTTGTTGGTACGTTAAGTGACAATTCTTGGGATGATACTGGTTGGATGATTGGTGGCAGATTTAGACCTGTAGCAATTGAAGATGGTAGATTCGACTGTGTCTGGGTGGGTGCTGGTTGAGATGAAGCGATGAGACTTTGTGATATTGCACTCGACGCCAGTGAGACTGATACTCCAGGGCTGGATGCTAACGAGATCGGTGTAGACGGCGGAGAGACTGGCTGGTTTGAGATTGGAACATGTGTTGGCTGTGTAGATGCTGGTCGAGTTGGCACTGACTGGACGTATGATGACTGTGTGGGAACCGATGGGACTGATACTGACGGCGTCAAATCTACCACCGGCACCCACGAAGAAGTAGTCGACTCAGCGGAAGCTTTAGGCTGGACTGTAGCAGGACCAAAGGAATACGACGAGGCGGTAGCTGCGGCGATTTCAAAGCAGCCGGTCCTGGTGGAGACCAATGTGCATATGCCATTCGTTGCTGCGGATGTCAGAGGAAGCGCGGAGGTGGTGTGAATCCAACAAGCCTCAGGGTCAAACATGACAGTTGCGTTTAGGGTTTCAGTTGTAGTTGTGGAACAGCCTCCGCTTGGTCGAAGTAATGAAGTGGAAATTCCTGAAGGACACGACGAAGTAATCCAACAGGGAGTTTTTGAATACTGTACGAAGAGAAAAACCTGAGTAGTTATGTAGTTCAGACTGACAGTGGCACATTGCCCATCGCCGTGATCTTGGTTGTCGCCGCAGTAAGTTTCGGTGTGTTAGAAGCCATAATCGAAGCATTCAAACTGGCGATATATGAGGATACCTGCAAAGACGGCTCGATGTAATGCAACGTCATGGCGGTGGTCAAGGAGTAGCTCGTCTGCTCATAACCGATCCAGTATAATGTAACCAACTCCGTGGTGAGGTTAGAGACTGATGTGAAGGTAGGAGCTATTGTTACACGTGTGGTATTGAGAACCGAGACAGTAGATGTACATGCGGTCGTCTGATTTGTGCTGTCAGCGGATATATAGATGCGCTTTGATATGACAGGACGCACTTGCGATAAGACAGATCCAAAGCACAAACAACTGACAACCACTCGAAGTGTGAACATGAGCATGATTGGTAATGTTTCAATTATTGCCTGTATCTTGGACGTCGAGCTGTGCGCGTTGAATCATGAATGAAGACGATGTGCTGATAATGGTGTACAGCGCAGAGTATTTGTTCCTCAAAATACCTTGCCCGATCTGGCACTGGTTAGGCTTCTTGAAGGCTGTTGTGTGGGATGAAAGTGGTAAACCCCTAAGCACTAGCCTCCTGGCGCAGTCCAGGCCATCTGTGTCACCTGAAACATGCATCTTGGCAAAATCTTGAAGGATTTGAAGTCCACCAATCAGACGGATCTTCTATTCAGCTTAGCTGTTGTTACCTCAGTAGAAAACGTCGATAGATCTATGCAGTCGTGGATTGAGATCTTATGGACATTCATATTCATGTCTCAAAGAATCTTGACTGGCTACTGGACGGATTGGTCCTATGGTGCCATTCGAGGAGCCTGTCTCACCTTGAGCTCAGAAAGTGCTGGTTACCTTATCGCGTTCGTAGCTCTATTTAATGGCTGGGTTGGAACTGGAGTTTGGAAGCTGTTTGCGTTCCTTATTCATGAGTATCGAAGCACCACGAATTCTCGTGACGGTGCCTTTCACCAATTTCAAGCTGCACTGCGAAATTCTACAAAGAGCGGATTCCCATTGACTGCTTTTCGAATTGGTATGGCCTGGCGGGGACGGGTCGAAGCTCCAGTATCGAGAGCAGCTAGACTTATGCTAGCACCAACTGCGATTAGTATGCTATTCTCGGCATTGAGCATCCTGTCATCAAGGCTGGCTTATACAGGGGATGTCTTAATGGCAGGCGGAGGTTGCGGCAATGAAGTCAACACTGATGAAGATTCTCTCGATGGTGTCCAGGTTGGCTTGGCGATGAATTACCAGAACGGTATCAGCATGACTTTGAGCAACGCCTATGCAAGGGCTTGCGTACCCCAGTACTATGATAATATGTTCCATCACATCGAGGGCTTTGAAAACCTCGGTAATGTCGCCTTGTACTCATATGGTGCGAATGCGTACCAGCCAACCCGATTCGGCCTAACTCAGCCCTCGACATACTCGAACGTGACGTTCATGTATGGCTCAGACAATACTCGGCCTCGGAAACCGCTTACTATTTTATGTAAGTGTGCCGAATTCTGTGAATTTCGACGAGATGTCTAACGCACTGGCAAGGGTAGCACCAAGTATACTAGACTCAGCATATACAACGCTTCCAGCGATTAGTGAAGATGTCACAAACCCATCTCCCTAATCTTCCTCGCCAATCGAGCAGTTTATCAGGCTATGGTAAACGATAGCTGGCTCAATGCCACATCTCCGATCGTCCAGACTGTATATTCTGGCAACAACAGTGTTGAGGATACTCTGTATCTGAACAATAATCCAGGCTCAATGCTAGCCTGTATGGAACAGGCGCAGATATGGTGCGATATCCCGACCCGGCTTGATATATCCAGTACTAAATTGACCCAGTAATCCCAATGCAAAAGGCGTAAACAACTGTACAGATCTCGACAGCTGGTACTCATGGGGTGGGTATTGGAGCTACTACACCGGGACCAAGATGCCTATACTAGATGCGATTGGCTTGAATAGCATGCAGCAAACTACGGCGGTGATGCTTCAAGAGAACGCACTCAGCGGCTCTATCTGGAACGTAGTTGATCGACTAGGTGAGAAAGCCCTCATGGCGGCAGACTATCTAGCTCAAGGCGAACTCTTCTGGTCTGCCGGCTTGCCATCAAATCAATGGCAAATCGAGGTGACAAACTGGTTCTCCATTGGCTTAGCACAACTCCAGCATTCCATGATTTCGAGCTACAGACGGCCTACCGAACAGATCTTGCTCAAATATTGGATCGATTTTCCAGCCAACGCGACGGATGCCAATGCATTCTGCAGCAGTCAGAAGGTACACAGTGCTGAGTACACAACATTCAACGTCTTATTCCTAGCTTTGAATCTGGCCATAGGTTGTGTGATCTTGGCTTGTGGTTAAAGCTTTCCCACAGTGATACCTAAGTTGCAAAAGCTTTTACAACGATTCGGAAGGCCTGAGGGCGGCGGGGACCAATGGAAAGGGAATCATTTCTTGCAGTTGCAGCGAACAGCGTACCAAGCACTAGGCTCCGGTCGATGGGAAAAGTTAGATGGATTCGTCCCAGTAACGGAAGCTTGGCAGGAATTTGCTATGCCACCTTTGCGGTTAACCAAGACGGGTGGCGGAGCAGATAGACAGCAAGCTTACGACAGGCGAGAGCTCACAAAGCATTTAGGTAGTATGCGAGATGAATATTCCTCCGAAGAGGAGATGATATCGAGAATGGAGGCCGAGAGTATTGCTAAGAGAGTAACGCCACATGTGGTGGACCTCGGAGACGGCGCATATGGTCAGGGAAACAGACCTTTGGTTAGACAGGAAACTGTGTAGAGGAGACATATAACGGTTTCAGATAGTGTGCAAATAGGGCCTATGCTGAAATCCGAACACCCAGGTTCCCTTCAACACCATTCGAACGATGATCTTCTTGAGCTTCTATCCAGTTGGGCTCCAATTTATGTTGCCAAGGTCGTTTTGCTGTCACAATTTCACCCAAAACCGACGACTGCCCTCGCAATGTGGTTCATGAAATTCTGCGTGGCGTACCACGTTCTTGTGTGAGTCTGCTTCACAGTCGGCGTCATGACAAGCTCTCTTCGCGCAATCCTTCAGTTCAGCCTGAGATCTGCGTGGTGTCCAGCCTTAGTGTCCATTTGTCTCTGCTCCGTTGTCGTCCTCGTCGTCAACGTTCTTTACTTCCAGGCGTGTACTGCCCTCTGCTGGAAATCGCGAAAAGAGTAGAATGACGAAACCCAATAGCGCAACAGCAGCATTGCATACAAACACCAAATACGTCTTTTCAATGCTCGCAAAGGCAGCAAAGATTAGTCCAAACAAGAACGTCGTTGATAGTCTCGCCACCATCTCCACTAACGAGATAGCACTCAATGCATCAGTTTTCTCGCTTGCTGAGCACATTTGTAGAATGACACCTTTCGCGGCCGACGCGGTGCCAGCACCAAGTGGCAGAAGTGCACCGATGAGGTACATCTGCCAGCCCTGTGACACGAAGGCGGCACCACAGGTAATGAGTCCGTCAATAAGTAGACTGAAGCGTGTGAAGACGAGATCAAAGTCGTATGCGATAAGTTCGCTATCTGGTTGTACAGCCATGACATCCAGATCTGCGTCATTTTGAATAGCACTGCCTTCACGTCCTTGTTCTGTGGATAGCACACGCTCCAACGCTTGGGTATCCGCATCGTTGACGGCGGCCACGCGAGCACTACGTCGTTTCTTTAAGACGTTTCGTCCATAGGTGATGATTCGTGGAAAAATGGCGACCAGAAAGATACCACGTAGGAAGAACGATGAGGATACCAAGATACTGTTGCTCTGCGTACCAAAGTCGAAGATGTCGGTAGCGTACATTTGCAGGAGAGTAGGTATATAGCCAGTAGCCAGAGTAGCCAGGAAGACACCAATAGCGAGGACGAGCGGGCCATACTCTGTTCGGACACTACCATTCTGCAGTACGAACTTGGCAGGTGCCAGTGTCTTTAGAGGACCAAGAGCACGTAGTACTCCGGCGGGACCTTTGTTTGCAGCCTTTTCGTCTTCACTAGGTGCAATGTACGGAAGTGCCGCGAGGACGTATACCGTGCACAAGCAAAACAATACCAACGTGACCTGGAAAGGAGTGATAATTGTGAAAGCATCCGCAAGAATACCTCCAGCCAAGAAACCCACAGCGCTGCCGAACATGCAGTAACCTTGCAATCTGCCTAGTGACCCTGTACGCTCCTTGTCCTCGGTGACACTAGCTACATAGGTGTTCAGAGTGAGGAAGTAACCCACAGGACCTCCCACAATAGTCATTATTTGCGAAAGCTGTACAACCATGATACCTTGCTCGCCGCCAATCGTGACACCCACATTCTGGACGGCTAAACGTGCAGCTGGCCAGAATACTTGAAATGTGAGAGCTGACTTGACGCCATAGCGCTTGATCCATTGGCCGGTAATGAAGAGATTAGCGATACCGAAGAAGGTTGTTGACGCTGATAATATCGAGATAGCATATGCAGTGTTGGCTTCAATCTCCGGTACAGAACATCGATTGCCATTGCTTGGTAGTGAAGTATCGGTGTGAGTATCGTAATACGCTTGACAGGACATCACCCTGAATACATAGACGAGAGGTACCTGGGTGACACCAAAAGATAAAGAGACAATCAGGCCACAAAACAGAATCCATGTTATTGGCTGAAAGAAGGGAGTTTTGATAGTGGCTGGTGGTTGTTGAGTAGTCTTTGCGAGCAGAGGCGTTGTTTCTGTGAGAATGGCCTTGGTGGCACCATTGCCTTGGGCTTCGCTCGTCATGATGGCTAGTGATGAAGAGAAGGTGAAGATAGTGAACTGCAAAGATGAAAGATATGGAAGTCACACTCGGTGTAAATGTGCCAAGCCCGAGAGATTAGCAGTCAAATGTGGGGCGTGGCTCAAATAGGAAGTTGCAGTCGGAAATGCTGAGGTTTCGCCACCTCCTATCTATCGCTGGTTTTCTAAGACAACCTCAGGTTGTTAATGCATCTATATTCAAATCATTACATACCGTACTCAACTGGTCTTCATCGGATCAGTAGACCTCGATACACCGCTTCAAACTGATGCCCATACAACTCTGATACCATTTCTGCACTCCATTTTCCAATCCTTACTGGAAACAGTTCGAGGAAAGACGCATAAAGTACTGACAAGCTCTGGAAACAGCCTGATCAAGTTACAGATTCTCCATGGCTCATTCAGAAACCTCTTTTCGTTTTTTCCGAGAACGACATTGTACGCAGGATGACCAACTCCGACCTCCCCATCAAGGTCGTCTCATTTGTACAAATGTCCGAATTGCCTCATGTACTCCTCGCAGTACTCCAGACCAGGATTCTCCTGCTTTTCCAGATGTTCCAGTCCTCCAGGCTTGATGTTCGCGACAAACGTGCGGCAGTCAGGACCGTACATACGCGCTTTACCAACATAATCGACCAATGTGGAAGATGCGGCACTCGTCCTCGCCTTGAACTAGGTGCGGTTAGAAATATGTTGTCGATTATAGCAACAGCCAATACGTACTTTTCCAGTAGTCCAAGGGGTTTTCTCAGTTTCAGATGGTAAGCGCCTTCCGCCTCCGTCAGCTTCGCAGCAAGAAATCATGCGAACGTGCAATGAAGCCCGAAAATCAGAATGCGTCTCATGTCGAACAGTTGTACCGGATCTGCACCTGGTGGCGGTGAGCACGCCTCACAACTACAAGTGAAGCCCCAAATTGTCTTCAATAGAGCTCGGCGTTGAGAGCACGTATAGTTCATGGTATACGCGGCGTAGTTGACAGTGATTTCGGCGTCCTTTGGAATAAAAGCAGTTACATTGACGAAGAAGATGCTGCGTTCTTCGTCTCCAGTCCATATGGCGTTAGGACGACAGGAGTGATTGATAAGCGAGATCTTCAGATAGAGACAGCTACCACCACGCCAGCCTAAGCCGTTGGTCTGGAAGATGCGCACCAATTTGTCACTTGAGAAACCCCCGTAATCGGATAGAGTTATGAATGTTTCACGTTCTTTGGCAGTCATGGTAGCAAGCGCACCGCTAATATCTCGACGCGTCATGTTTTGGCTCCAGGTATTCATGAAACCAAGAGGTTTGTCAAGCAAGATGAGTGTGCCTTTTGGAAGGTCTTTTGTAGCAAACAGACCGCGGCCTCGTCCGCCACTCTCTCTGACTTGGTACAGAGGTCCAGGCGTGGCGACCTTTGCAGTCTTTTTGTTGTTATTGTCGGACATGTTCGCGCCAGAGTCTCAACTGAACGTATAGTGGGTTAGGATGCGCTTGAGCTCGCCGCAAAGTTGCAAAGGGACAGCTGTGCAAGTTGCTGTGGTCGAGTGAAAACTCCTGATGAACAGTGCGCGATCTCTAGGTTCAACAGGTTACTTCTGATCGAAACAAGCAAGAACAAAAGTCACAATTCAATAAAGAAATGGATGGAAGTGTAGAAATCCCTTCGCATTGGAAGGAGGGAAGTGTGAAAGAGATGAGGGAGAACGAGGAAAAACGTGAGAAGCAAACGACAGCTACCTGCATGAAGTGGCGTCATCGCGCGCACTAGCTGAAAGAAGCGCGTCTGTCAACATGAAACACGCATTTTGAAGTGTGAAGATCCATCCCATCATTGCTTCCTACCCTTATGTACGGTGAGTTGAACAACTCTTTCACCAACACAAAAGACCCTCCGTGGCCGATTGGTTGTAGCTGCCTTCTGCTACGTTAAAATAGGGCGATCGTTTCTCACAGCACGCTGATAGGCGGCTTGAGTTTTGCCACTTTTTTCTGTAGTTTTGGTACATATCTGAGTCTGCTATTATCCTTCTTTTTCGGTGATGCTAGGGTTCGTTGTTGAATTTTGGCCTGGTTCGAATTGCGATTATCAAGTGATTTACAACCTCTTTCATCAGACTACCTGCACATGTTGGGTGATTGAGCAACCCTGGTCTTCGTGAGACAGTTCTACTTTGCTCGATCATTGGAAGTTTGCATAACCAATTCAATACTCTCCACGACTTGGCTCGTAAGAGCAGTGTTGATGGTGTCTCAGATCTCACCACGTTGGTGTTTAATGACAGACACATTGATTCCAGGATTATGTTGGGACGACGCTACTTCCTGCAGGCAGCCGTCGTTTGGCTACTAATCCTGGACTCCCCTTGTCACGCAGGCTTATGTTTGCTTTCTTCTTCTTATATTGCACCAGTATCACGCCAACATTCTTCATCCTTTACTTCCCTTCCGCAATCCTAAGTCATCCTGCTTCTTCACCTCTGTAATCGTCAAAGATTTCACGGCAGGCACCCAGGCTTAGAGGTCCTGAACTACTTCACACACTCTTCACACCCACCTCGTTGTTCCTATCACATAAAGCTATTTCTTCGTCTACCAGCTTTCAAGATCCAATCAGAGACTTCAAGCACACGCGTTTCGATATCCCAGCACGTCTCACACCCTGTCAAACAACTCATCTTCTCGTCTTTCGGTTGTGATCCTATTGTGCCAATCTCGGAAACTCATCAACCTGAGCTCAGCTTTTCGACCATCGACAGCCTCCAGCACTCTCCATGCCCCTACCGTCCTTCTCAACTTCCATGTCTTCAGGGTTTGAAGACATCATGGCGCGACTCAATCTCACAAAGACTTGCGAAATACGCCAGAGCCCTGGCAAAGGTCGTGGACTATTTGCTGTAAGAGACATTGCCAAAGGCGAGCTGGTTATGGTTGATCAACCCCTTGCCATCATCGACGAGCTGAGTCACCCCTCACCTTGCAGGACGTCAACAAGGCACTCGCCACCATGTCAAAGGAACAGCGAAAGGCCTTCTCTACACTCAGCGACGCTGGCGGCTCATCACTCGACAAACTCGTGCGCATCTACCAGACCAATGCTCTGGGTCACCAAGGGACGGGCAGTGGCTGCATCTGTCTCAACATCTCACTGATCAACCATTCTTGCCGTCCGAACACTACCTGGAGTATTCCCCCGAGATGATGACTACACCGTCACTGCAACGACATTCATCCAAAAAGACGCAGAGATTACCGCCAATTACGCGTCCTACTTTATGTATTACACACGCTCTTAGCGACAGGTCGTGCTCAGAACCATGTGGGGGTTGACTTGTACTTGTGAAGTGTGTTCGGCTCCATCGCATGCTTTACACATGAGTGACAAACGCAGAGCATTCCCCCTTGGTCTTCGTTGGCTGCTAGAGATGGGGACTGGCGGCCTACAGCTCCCGAGTTAGGATCTGGCGCTTGAAGGCAGCAATGGGAAAAGTCTGGCGCGCTTCAGCCCGTGACGTCTCTTCCGGTACACGGAGGCGGAGCTCATCTTCGCATGGTTCGTAGTCGCAAAGTTGATGGAGGCTGAGGGGATTCAAGGACAAGAGCTTGGCGAAGCATACACTCATGCAGCAAACAATCTTAAAAAAACGAATGATGGCCTAGGGTCTTGCTGGACGCCGCCTTGCTTGTCGGGAAGCCTGGTTTACCAATGTCAGAGACTGGGAGAAAGCGGCACAAGACGCTGAGATAGTCTATTTGTGTCCAAAGAACTACCTCGTCTACGCTGAACCTGGAAAGAAAGCCTGGGAGTTTGTCAATGTATGTGTGTCTCGAGCAGATGGAAGAAAGTCTACTGACTTTTGAGATTGTAGGCCAATCAGAAAGTGTCGTCAGATGGACACATTGCCAGGGCCTGTTTCTATGACGTCGATTGTCAACCTTTCCTCGCACATATCACGCCTGGAAAACAGTTTGAGAGGCTCATGGAGATGGACAACCCTGGCGATGTCTTCTGCAAAGAGTATATGGAACAGTTTGGACATCTCTACAAGTGAATTGTTTCAACCTTTCCTTGCACATCTCAAGCGTCCGAAACAGTTTGAGACTATCATGGAGATGGACAACCCTAGCGATGTCTTTTGCAAGAAACACATGAAACAGTTTGGACATATCCATAGGTGAATTTTTTTGCTAGGTAGGAGATAGTGACATAGTAGAGCTGCTTGGTAAGTGCAATGCGAGGAAGAAAAAAAGAAGAATGAAAGGACATCACGCCTGATTGGCTCCCTGGAACAGGCTGCTTCCACTAGTAGTTGACATGATGACCAAGGGCCTGAATGTGTACTACGTTACGCAGCTTTAATACTTTGTTGATCAATCCTTTGTGCTTCAAGTTCCAGGAAGTAGTCCACCTGGACATACGAGCCGATATCCTGGCGCTCGTGGTGCAGTTCCAGATAGAGTGACGCCGTCTGCCTGTTGACTTGGTGATACAGAGCTAGAAGCTGATCACAACTTCGCACGCGATTCCTTACCCTTCAGCAATCGATCCGTTATGGCACGCATGATGTGCTTTTGATGCTTGCCACTTCCCGTTTTAGGAAAGTCCTCCCCTACGCCCTCATCACCAAGCCAAAAGATGTATGCTGGGGCTTTGTGTTTTCCAAGTACCTCCATGACCCATGTCCTTATGTCCTCCATTGATGGCCTAGATTTGTCCGACTGTTGTTTCAGAAATGCACCAACCACTTCGCCATATCTTTCGTCTTTCACTCCAACGACGGACGCATCAGCTATCGCGGAATGTTTGAGAAGTCGCTCCTCGATTTCTAATGGAAATATATTCTCGCCACCTTCGAAAGAGGTTAGTATCGTCCAGCGAGTTTAGGAGCAAATACGTACCACGTATAATAACATCCTTGATCCTTCCCACAATCGAACAATATCCTTCCTCATCGAGCACACACTCATCGCCCGTGTGCATCCACAACACGCCATCTTGGTCACGAATCATCACCTCGTCCGTTTTTTCCTGATTCTTCCAATATCCAGTCTGCAGCGCAAAGCCACTGGTACATAGTTCGCCAGGTACGCCACAGGGTACAATCTGTCCTTTGGTATCAATAATCTTCGCTGTGGTATGTGGCAGTACTCGACCAAGTGTGCGCAATTTTCTCTCTTTGGCATCGTCGATCGCTGTCATGAAAGTCACTGGTGACGTCTCTGTCATGCCGTAGTTGATCAGGAGACCTGTGATGCTCATGTCCTTCTCCAGTCTCTCCAGTAGTGCTGCAGGCACAGCTGAGCCTGCAGCCACTCCAGTACGCAAGGTACTTAACTTTCGTGGTCGGTTTCGATTCTCTTCCAGCTCGGCAATAAACATTGTTGGCACGCCATGTAACGCTGTGCACCTCTCGGACTCTACAGCATCCAACACAGCAGCAGCGTCGAATTGGTCAGATGGAAAGACTATGGAGCTACCGTGGGTGAATGCTGCCAGAAAGCCTATGACAAGACCGAAACAATGATATAATGGTGGTGGGCCTACAAAGACGAGAATGAGCTTGGCTCACTGCAAAGTATGGCATGTTGTGCTTACAGCATATTATATCTACTTCAGTCAGTCGCATACCGTCCCCAATAAATCGAGCGTCGTTGATGAGGTTGTTGTGGGTTAGCATCGCTGCTTTGGGAGAGCCAGTCGTGCCGGAGGTAAATTGGAGGTTCATAAGATCAGAAGGCTGCACCTTTGCTTCTGCTGCTTGCAGCTGATTGCTGGCAGACGATGCTGGACTGCTGACGAAGTTTTTATAGGTAGACAGACTTGAGCTAGAATTACCAGCTCTGTCGTCAATGACGACTATTCGACAACTGCCTGCACCAGTGGAAGAGAGGCCATGTAGAGCATCAATATGACCTTGAAGACTTCTTACGCCAATAGTTGCTGCCATGAAAACAATCTTGCAGTCTAATTTATATCAGCAAGTATCACATGTATTTTCTTTCTATATATCTGACCTGCTTGTTTCACTGCCGCTTTCAGCTCAGTCGGAGTATACGTGTTATTCAGCACTACGCTGATTACACCGACTCGAGCGGTTCCAAGCAGAATCTCAATATACTCTGATCGATTTCCGGCCACAATACCAACAGTATCTCCATGACCCAGACCAGCTGACAGAAGAGCCAGGGCTACTTTGCGACTAGCTTCTTCGAGGTCATTGTAACTCAATCGTATCTTCTGCCATGGCACAACTATGGCGTCCTTACTTCCATATTGTTTTGCTTGGGACGTGATAAGAGATCCGAGAGTTTTGCTCCAGAGTGGTGGCGAGGTTGAGCCTTTGACGAATGAGGTTTTCATTATTATGCTGCTACATGGTAGCACGACGGTCGATTTAAAGGTAAGTGTTGTTGAAGGAGGAAAGGATGTGGGGGTTGGCCCGCGGCAGTCAATGGCGCTGAGCGGGGAAGACTTGGCGTTCGGGTTCCCATTCCAGTCTCGACTGAGATACCATCGCCCGCCTGTAGCAATAACAGGATCTTTTCCAAACAACTATCGGCACTCTCCCGAGTTCTGATACCCAGGCTACTATGTGAAGAGAAACTGTAAGCATGAACACCACTCAAGCTTTCCCAATCGTGGAATCCTTCGCACGCGTCAACGATCAACGGGGTATAAACAACAGGAAAAGCTGGAAGCCCATTCTCGAAGAGCTTGAAGACGCCCTTGCTAAAGCCAGTAAAGAGGGAGATTTAAAGTCATGCAGTCGTCACCAACAACGAGGCCAGCTTCTACCTCGAGATAGAATCGCCTTATTACTAGACCAGGACTCACCATTTCTCGAAGTCGGTGCTCTGTGGGGTCATGACTTACCAGAGTCATCGCCCGCCGCTAGCATGATCGGTGGTGTGGGAGTCGTTAGTGGCCGACTTTGCTTAGTCCTCTCACACGTGCCTACCCAAAGTGGTGGAGCGTGGAACGAGCATACAGTGCTGAAGCAGAATCGTGTTACAGAAATAGCAAACGAGAATGACTTGCCAGTTGTTGCCCTTGTTCAATCAGCTGGTGTCTTCCTACCGCAGCAGTTCAAGGTCTTCCACAGAGGCGGGCAGATATTTAGAGACCTTGCTATCAGAAGTCAACAAGGCAAGCCATCATGTGCAGTGGTGTTTGGTTCGAGTACTGCTGGCGGCGCGTATCATCCAGCATTATCTGACTATACAATCTTTGTCAAGAACCAGGCGCAGGTGTTCTTGGGTGGACCTCCGTTGGTCAAGATGGCAACAGGAGAAATTGTAGACGCTGAAGAATTAGGCGGTGCTGACATGCATGCTACCATTACTGGGCTGGCTGATCAGATTGCGATTGACGAGTAAGTCGTTTGGGATTCCTATGTGTTAGCTTTGTACTGAGCTAGAACCAGATTCGATGCGATTCGCAAGGCGAGAGAATGGGTGGCGACTTTGGACCATGCCTCACCACAGAGCTCGCAAGCCTTGACAACACCGCTTGAACCGCGTTACTCTTCAGACGACTTGCTCGGCCTAGTCGACCCGGACATTCGCAAGCAGTTCGACATGAAAGAAGTCTTACTTCGCATTACCGATGACTCTCGATACCTAGCATTCAAGCCTGGATATGGTGTCAACCTCTTGACGTGCTTCGCAAACATCATGGGCATCCGTGCTGGTATTGTCGCCAATCAGACTCCAGTCATCAATGGTGATGAAGCTAGCAAAGGTGCTCAGTTCGTCAGGTTGTGTAATCAGCAGTAAGTCAAAGCAATCAAGATCAATGGAAATTCTCCCGTATCCTTCGTCATGCAGTATTATACAGTGACACTTCTTAAGTGGTACAATGATTTGAGCAATAGCTGACAACAGTCATGATAGAAATACACCAATCATCTTCCTCCACAACGTGACCGGTTTCATGGTCGGCACCAAAGCAGAATCCTCCGGCATCATCAGAAAAGGCGCTCAGATGGTCTCCGCAGTCAGCTGTTCAACAGTCCCCCATATCTCCGTCATCCTCGGCGCATCCTACGGAGCAGGCAATTACGCCATGTGTGGTCGTAGCTACAAACCACGCTTCCTATTCACGTGGCCAACAGGCAGATGTAGCGTGATGGGTCCAGACCAGTTATCAGGTGTAATGGAGCAGGTACAACGAGCGAGTGCCAAGAGCAAAGGAGTGACAATCAAGGAGGATGAGCTACAGGCTGATGTAGGGAGGTTCAGGGATAGTGTGCAGAGAGACAGTCGTGCTTATGCTACGAGTGCTGTTGGGTTGGATGATGGTGTAATCGATCCAAGGTCAGTCTTAAAACATCTCAGAAGATGGTACGATCACAAGGTATATGTACTGACAATCAACAGGGATACTCGCAATATTCTGGGCATGTGTTTGGAGATTGTGAGTATTCCAGGTGTACATGGCTCTGAGAGTCATCGTGGTATAGCCCGACTATAGATGTGAGACCGCCCTTGGACAATTTTGACAGAGAGTTTTCAGCTTCTCCATGGTATCCATCCTGCTAGATTCGCAAAGGGCCTACGCAGGAGCTGAAAGACATGTATCCGTAGCGGTGATTGTTATTCTTGCTATGGCGTGACCGTGTTCTCGACCTGGCGACGAGTGATATCTGGGCGAAACTCGGACGTCGTAACACGATAGAATAGCATTGTATATACTACAGTGTCTCTACAAGGTTCTCAGCAAGAAGATCTTCAGCCTCGTGGCCTTCCAACCAGAGCATGAACTCAACGAGTATCAGAAGGATCACTCCGAGCCCGATAGTTCGAAGAGTTCCACGCGCGATGCCATGTTATTCTTCCTTACGTAAACAATCAACTATTGCGTTAATGTACACAATATCTCATTACAGGGAGTCGGCATCTCGCTGCGGCGGATATCATCTACTCTGGACGTCTAGCGATGAAATTCATTGCGTAATCGCAATAAGCCGCAGTCCAGATAGCCTCTGCGGTCTTCTCCGCCAATCCATACCACCCCACGCAGCAACGGACATATCACGAAGTATTGACAGTTTAGCGGATGATAAATATGATCATATGCTTACAGTATGATCCCGTTGACTTCAGTGCTCAGTCTCTATAGCGAATAAGCTTCCTCAGTCAACACATCGAGCTTGATCTGCCCATTTCTCTCAAACACACCCACTTGTCAATCCAATTCTCGAACAGCATCCACCGCAATCATGTCTAGCTGGGAAGGTATTCCAGAAGTAGTTTGCCACAATGCCACGCCCACTGAGATCGGTGAGGCCCATGGCAAAATAGCAGCCGATCGCATTCGCACAAGCATCAAGAACTACACCAAACTCTACCTCGAAACCGCCAATCTGACTTGGGAGGAGTCTCGTGCGCGTGCCCAAAAGTAAATTGAACCACTGGTACGCAACGTGCCTGAAATCGTCGAGGAAATGAAAGCTATTGCCTCGGCGTCAGATGTACCCTTTATCGACATTGTTACTCTTAACGTTCGCAGCGAGACATCATTGACCAACTACTCGGATGGCTGCACTACAGTAGGGCAGTATTGGAAGGCCAAGGAGGGTAGTGCGGACTCCGTCTTCCTTGCACAGAACTGGGATTGGGTTGGCGAAACGGCAAAGGCGACTGTCTTCTTTGATATTCAACCCAAAGGAGGCCCACGCATCAGGGTGTACGGCGAAGCTGGTTTGGTTGGCAAGTTTGGATTCAATTCTGATGGCGTGGCTGTATGCATGAATGCCATTCATGGCGCCACATCCTTCTTCCTCTGCTTGTCCATGGTCTCAAGTAATACCCTTGGAACCACTATGAAGACTACTGTTAATGCCATTGTCTTCGTCACCCTCGCTGTGTCTTACTTGGTCGGACCGCAAATCTTCATCAACCCGCCTTATTATACCGAAGCCAAGATCGCAACGTTGACCTTGTGGGCTATTGGTTTCCTGACGATGAATGCCATCTGGTATGTCAATCGCAGGGAGAACGCTAAACGTGACGAGGCCGAGGCTGCAGGATTGATTCCGACGGTTGATAATGTTGCGTTTCTTGATCTTACAGACAAGGAGAAAAAGAAGTTCCGCTACGTTTTGTAAGGTAGTTTCAGGAGGCAGAAAGGGTATCGACCTTTGTCGATGGTGCGTTGATTCGAGCTTCAAGTGTTGACCACTTCATATCACTTCTACGTTTCACATAGCCGTACGCAATTTACCAAGATCTTGTGAGCTGTCTACCTGCCTTTCACACGAGACCACCATGAGGTTTTTATTATGAAGATCCAGTAATTGTATCATCAGGGCATACCTTGCTGGTCACGTGACGTAATCACATCAACACACCTTCCTCTCTCAGTATTGACTCATCTATGCATAACTTGTCCATTTGTTGCGGCGTCACTTCGAAGAAGACTCCTCAGTAGAAGCTTCACGCTTACGATGGCCGACCAAACAGCCACATATTATCTAGCATGTCATTGCCAGGCGCATATCCTCCAACTCACACTTCCACTTGACGATTTGTTCAGCGATAATGGTGTCTGTGACTGCTCGCACTGTCTCAAACGACGTATCGTGTGGGGCAAAGCTCCTAAGGGTAGCCTGAAGGTCATGAAAGGTGTAGGGAGTGACGATATCAAGCTACAAGAATACAGATTCGGCACAAAGTCTTTCGCGCATCAAGTAAGTCCACACTCAACTTTGAACCACATTGCCGAAGAGACACTAAGCGGGAGTCGCGTTAGTTTTGTGGCAGATGTGGGACTCATCTGCTCGGTGGTCCGTTCAAGCCAGATGCTGAAAGCTACATGTATAATGTAAGCGTTCTTCCTACGGCTTTATAAACTAAAGGCTGATCTCCAACTCAGCTTCGAGCGATTCGCGACAATCATTTTGATCTGTGGCAGCACAAGTTGACACTGTAGCTCATTGCAATCCATCCTTCCATCACTATCTAATATATCCTCACAGGAACAGCGGACTCGAGCGTGTCCCCACCTACGACCACCCCAAGCTACACGACCTTCCAGGAGCTGCAGAATATCTCGCTCAGGTCGGCGATCAAGACGGGTCCAATATCTACGTCGGATCATGTCACTGTCAAGCCGTCAAATTTGCGGTGAAGAGCGAGCCACTGGAAACCGTGGAAATCAACGACTGCGTATGTTCGATATGCATCGGTGTGAGTCATGTTCTGGCGCAGAAATCAATTATAATTTATCTATGTGTAAGCTAATCACTGCCTAAGAACGGCGTCCTTTGGCTTTATCCACCACAACGAAATGTCTATTTCTATCCGCCCAGGTCTTCTGCTACACCTTGTCTCCCGGTTGAAGGGTTGTTGAATGAGTATACCTTTGGCTTATGCGAGAATGGACATTATATCTGCGAGACATGCGGGTGTGAAGTGTTTGAGGCGCGAGTAGTAAGTTTTATTTGTTACGCAGTTAGTTCGTGGAGATGCTGATGAGATGTAGCCTGAGGATCCTGATAGCGGTTCGTTTGGAATCAATGTTACTCTGCTGAACAATATCGGAGATTACCTGCATGACGCTCATGGAATGCACGCTGATGGCACGCCATTGACGGGGAATGGAGGGACTGTGTTGCGGGGATTGACAAGGGATGAGGAAGGTAGGACGAGGACGCCAGTATATGAATTGGACTTGTAAGAGATCAACATCAATGCCATAAAAAGGTAGAAGCAAGTGCGCGTATTATGAATGAAGAGAATCGAAGATCTATGTACAAAACTGTGCCTGGCTTCTTCATCTGGAGACCAAACCTATATTGTCAAATCGAACATAATTGCAACTGAAAGAATTGCCAAATATAGCACAAGAAAGAAGAAGGCGGCACATCTATATCTTCAAAGATGTAGATTTACATCACCACAAGCGACGCAACACCCTTCCAGACCTTGAAAAGTGATTGAACGAAACCAGGAACGGACAAAGTCGATGCAGCACCCGTGTAAGGAGCCACTGTGGCCGAAGACTTGGGCGCAGTGATAGTAGCCGGAACCGTGCTGCTACTGGCAGACGTGGATGATCCTGACATAAGCGTGTGTGTGGTGGTTGAAACCGAGGTGGAAGTCGAAGTGCTGGTGGTGCTAGAGGCTGGAATTGGAACAACGATGGCTGAGGACGAAGAAGCAACTGAAGACGAAGATGTCGTACTCTTGGTGGGAGTGCTCGAGGATATAGACGTGGTCAGAGGAGTGCTTGAGCTCGAGCTCACGATTGTGGAAGTGACAGCAGAGCTAGTTGAAGAAACGGGAGATGCTGGGCTAGTGCTGCTAGTCGTAGAAACAGCGCTTGTTGTCGATGTGCTTGTCGCAGTGGTGATGGGTACAACCAAGGATGACGACGCAGACGAGCTTGTTGAGTTAGAAAAGGCCGGAGAAGAGGTCGACAACGCAGACGAGCTTGTTGAGGTAACCAAGGCTGTAGAAGAGCTCGACGGGGACGATGAGCTTTGGCTAGCCTTGAATGTGGTGTACTTTGTATTGACAAAAGCGAGAGCGGACAGATCGTACTTGGCTGGATACGCATAGTGCGCGTCTTGGTTCGTGCCGCCTGCGCAACATTGAGGATCAGCAGCATCGCAGTATGATTGAATTGCAGAGGCGAAGGGAGCACAAGCTGCGGCTCTGGCGGCGCTGCGAGGGTATTGAGGCTTGGTGTGATGTTAGCGATCGTTTACAATACCGCATGCTCTCAGGAAAGAAAAGGCACATACAGCTTGGTTAGTGCAGGTACCAACGTCATAGGGTTGTGGGTATGTGTAGGTCTCCTCGCCATAAACAATGGCTGCGATGACATTTGGGTTTGCACTGATGCCTCCGCATAATGTGTTCATGACGACGATGCCACCAAGAGAATAGCCGATAAAGACAATCGGCGTGTTTGGACAGCTGACAGAGTATGCGTTGGCAGCTGCAACCATGAGGGGCGTCGAAACTTGTGCCTGCTGGGTAGAAGCATTGTAGGGCACAATGTACTTGTCTGCGCCGGGATATGCGGCGGTGATGTTGGCAATGGTTGTTGAAAGAAGGCCGGCTACATCAGTGGAGCATGGGATTAGGCAGCCGCCTGCAATCATCTACATCACGTGAGTATAGATGACACGCTATTGTTACGGATAAATGCTTACGAGATGTAGAGGTGCGCAAGTACTACTTGTCTGTCGCTCGACAAGCTGGTTTGGTGTTGCGACAGCCAGGGCACCGAGCACAAGGCTGATGGGGAGAATTTGCTTGAAAGATTGGAGCATGGTGGGTAAACGAATGTATGAACTAACTCGGAAGAGACAAGACAGTAATACAATATCGAAAGTAGGAGATAACGAAATGTGAACGAAAGGAAGAGATAGACAACGCGCAAGTAGTGGAAAAGCAATCAGAGGAAAAGAACGCTTGCGAAAGACGAGCACACGGGGATCTTAAGCTGCTGTCAACAGAATTGTATTGCTAGCCAGCCCCAACGGCGCCAGGGAAAGGTTGGGGAAAGCTTTCGCCATGCAGGTACCAGGTACCACGCCGTTGTCGAACCTTCCCATGCGGACTCCCTTTACCGGCCTGGTAAACGTGGCTCGTCCCAATTAGTGTGTGATGGAGAGTGGAGCTAGTCCGATTAGGTGTAATGCTCTCAAAAACAGAGTTTGCGCGATACTACTGGAAGGCATTATCACTGTGACAACGCACACTTTTTTCCTAGCATAATCCTTCAATTTGCTTTCGTCCTTCTCGGCTTAAATGGTTTGTCGTGGGGAAAGAAGACTTGCAGGCTGCATGAGGCACGTTCTTCGTTGGTCCACGTGGCTTTTTTCTAGTTCGATCGATTGCCAAGCCAAGGCCTCCGGGCCGATTTATGGAGAGGATTCTCAGGCTTCTCAGCTGTAAAACTCACTTTTGTTGTTGGTAAGGACCAGATCTAGGTGACATTTCGTTGCTTGATCGATAGTAGCCTTCATTTCACAAGTTACCACGTGGTCTTTGACAGCAAGCAATATCACAGCCAGACGGCTGTGGCAGCCTGCTGGCCTTCTCCCAGACATACCCTGGCCACTTCCTCAATGAGCTGTCCATCAAACGATAGGACGAATACAAAGCCCTCTAGGCTGTCGGTCAAAGCCAGCCATTCTTTCTGCAATTTGTTGTCCAGTCCATCCTTGTATGCACTTGCTGGAGCTGGCTCGATCGCATTTGCCCATCCACCACTCGTCGGCGACTCCCAGATATGCAAGGTATGTCCTAAGTGACCACTGGCGTCAAGCTCTATCACAGCTACATAACCTTTGACACTGTCCTTGAGGCCTCTAGTAGATGCATAGAGATACTTCGGTTGACCATCATCATCACGCCATTTATTGGCGAGTCTAACTTCATCCGCCCAATAATCCTTGGGGTCTTTGTCTCCAGGAATGATTTTGACATCGGAGCAATGTTTCAGCGTGACACCATCTTCGGCAACTTCGAAGGCATCCACCATGCTGCTGTGCTCTTGCAAACTATATAGCATTCTCCCGTTTGTATGAGGCGTTGTATGTCGCGGTCCATCGTTGTACCGGGGTGCGATGTGCTTCCCTCCGAGCATTAGATGGGCTGAAGAGGCATCGTTCTTGCTATCAGGCGTAGCATTGACTGAGTACGTCCAGACACAGTTTCTTCCAATGTCAGCGACGTATATTGATTTGCCATCTGCACTTAGATCAACACTATGAGCGCCATGTCTGAGCCCACCGAAGTCTCCGTGAAGGAGACCTTGAGAGGTAGTTGCTTCTTGTTCGACGAATGAAAGCGCTTGAATACATTCTCCAATTCCTCCATCATCACGAAGTGCAAATACTTCACCCGAGGGTCCTCCGACAGAATACAAGAACTTGCCGGAGGGGTGCACAGCAACGTAGCCACTGCGCGAGGCAATCGTAGCACTATTAATGTACTCGAGTTGTGGGGCCGCACTTTCTATGCTGGTAACTTGATTTTTGGTGGATTGGTTGATAAGGTATGCAACGACGCTAGGTGGTTCTGTCCATGCGGTACAATAAAGAAACTGTTTGGATGGTGACAGAGCTAGCCACGAGTGTGAACCGATTGCATTGTGCTTTGCGAGGATTTTAAGTGAGGCATCTTTGGTTTGTGTAGGTGAATCAAACCGCAAGGTATGTAAAGAGGGAGTGTTGAATGTGCCTACGATGAGATTCATTCTCTTGCGACTAGTGATTGTTATGATGACCTTGATCGTGTTATTAACAATACACAAAGTGTCCCGTCTACTAAAAATCATCCTCCTGAAGTTGTAAGGTACCAGGTAAGTCCAGTACCATACGTCACGATCTGCAGAGGCTCTTTATACACAGAACTAAAGCAGAAGTTATGCTGACTGGAAAGCGAATGTTCTACAGGAACAGAACAAGGCCGGGGAACTTCATCGCGGATCAATACGAAGCTGTCTAACTATCTCAGGACTTGCTAACTCTATTCACAAAAGACAAGACATGCTCATTCACCTCCCGAGGATGACTATAGCTAAGGAAATGCTGCCCCCCATCGATGGTTTCAAGTCGAGCTTCAGGCGAGTTGATAAACATCTTAATCTCCTCCTCAGCATTTCTCACCGAGTAGACCTGGTCTGCTGTGCCCTGGTTATCACGTCAGTAACAGAGTAAAGCATAAATGTGTGATGCACGCACATGTAACCATAGAACTGGACACCTCACATCTGATAATCTTCCATGTAAGCCGTCTCGATCTCTCAGATTAATGGCAGCCATTCTTAGCCTTTGCCTGCCATCATCTCCACGATAATTCTTCTTCAACTCCTTGATCCAGAACTGTCTGGATTCTGCACTGCAATCGGGGCCGAATCCACGATCAAGAACACTGTGGCACGTTTGGTCGGCAATCTCGAAATCTGGCGTTGGCTCATTGCTTGTCAAAGTCTCGATTATCGGTGTATTGGCAGCGTAGCCGTCCCAGCAGCCGAGATCAGTGCTTCGCTTGGATTCGTAGTCCATCGATGTGCCTAGAGGTAAGATACCAAGGCACTGTAAATAGAGTCAATCTTGTGATTCAGGTTTTTGTTGTATATTTGTTGCAGCATCAGATTGTAATAAAAGACAACGTACCTTGTCCGGCGCCAACAATGCCATCCGCACCGTCACCCAACCACCCTGACTTGTCCCAAGCACATACCACTTCTCAACCCCTAGTGCAGCGAGTACCTGCAAGTTCATAATTGCTGTATCCCAAAATGTAAAGTGCTCGGATTTTGTCCGCGTTTGACCGTGGCCAAGAGGTTCGATAGCTATCATGTTCATAGCATGGCTCAAGGCCTTGTCCTCGAACTGAAGTTTATATAGATCTGATGTCGTCCGATGACTATTGATCATTACCATCGTTGGCTTGGATGAATCGTAGGGCTTTGGCATTTGATATGCAGCAGAGATGCCACCGAGGTGAGGGACCTCGATGATCTTAATGTTGGACATGACTGACTATGTAGATGCAGCTTCTCAGGAGGTGAATGTGATAGCGCCTACAGATACTCCTTCACAGACAATTCGAGAGGATGCCGTCCATGGCCAAAGAGGAGTCAGAAGAGGAGGACAGGTCGGCTTCTCGGCTCGGGAGATGGAAGAGATGTAGCCGAGCAACCCTTCCTTCTGCTCCCATAGCTGATTAACCTCTGCTGGCTTCACGATTTATTAGTCTTGCTGCCATCGAGCCATTATTGTCGTGTCTATGGTCATTTCGCAAGCATGACTGCTCCTAAGATTGAATATGACCCTGCCTTTACTGACCTCGTGATTGCAGCGACCGGTCCAAAAGCACACCCACGACTAAAAGAGATCATGCCAGCTCTGATACGCCACGTACACGACTTCGCTAGAGAGGTCAATCTAACCACAGATGAATACATGGCAGGCGTGACACTGTTGAATTGGGCAGGGCAAATGAGTACAGACCGTAGAAACGAAGGACAATTAGTGACTGATGTTATTGGCTTGGAATCGTGAGCAGAATGTATTAGCGAACGCAATCTCCTCTGGTGCTGATGGTTAGTCTAGACTTGTGGATGAAATCACCTATAAGCTGGCAGCAGCATCAGCGAGTTCAGCCACACCCTCCGCAATCCTTGGTCCTTTCTGGCGTCATGATGCACCAACTCGTCAGAACGGAGAAAGCATCTGCTTAGCAGTTCCATCTGATGGACAGATTGCTCACATAACTGGGATCGTGACAGATGCAGTGAGCGGCCAGCCATTGAAGAATGCTGTCGTAGACGTATGGCAAGCTTCGACAAATGGTAAACACAAACTGGAATTCAACGATTGTGGCCTATGCTGATTATACGTACACACAAGGTCTCTATGAACAGCAGGATCCTGATCAACCGGAACACAACCTTCGAGGCAAATTCTGTACAGATGAGGCTGGCAGATATGCGTTCTATGCCTTGCGACCGACCGAATATCCTGTACGAGAGAAGGTTTATTACACTTTCAACACGTCTGACTTTCTTGTAGATCCCAAGTGATGGTCCTGCTGGCAAGTTATTAGATCTCCTAGACAGACATCACTATCGTCCAGGTCATATCCATATCATCGTGCGTAATGTATCTTGGGCATGTATCATAGCATTGTTTTGCCTAACAGCTGACGTCCAGATCATATGCGAGGGCTACAAGTCTATTACTACCCAGATTTTCGATTCCGAGACTCCTTATCTAAACAACGACAGTGTTTTTGCGGTCAAAGATGGCCTCACGGTCAAATTTCAGTCACGCAAGGACGACCCTCGAGCACAGTGGGAGTTGGAATATAACATAACAATGGCACCAGTCGGTGAGGCGGTGGCTAGTAATGTCCCGATCACTTCTGGAGGAGCATTTTAATGGGCGAACACATCTTGTAATGTGTATCGATGCTTCGCTTGATTCTGTGGGTTTGAGCTACATCTCATGCTTACGTAATGCCAAGACCACTCTTGTCCCACTATTCTTACAGCTTTTTGATTGAGCATCATCAGAGCTTCAAGACAGCCTTCGAACGTGCTTAACTTGCTCAAAACACGTTCATACTAGCTTGTGTTTCGTTCCGCAATCATGTCATCAACCACACTCACAGCCAGCTGTCTCTGCCGCACCTGCACATTCACAGCCTCAGTGCCTACTTCAAAGCTACCCCTGAAAGGACTAACGTGCCACTGCAACTCCTGCCGTCATCTCACCGGAGCTCTCTACAGCTCCGGCGTGGAGTGGCCATCAGTTCTCCCTAACTCACCCCATTTGCAGAAATTCGCCTTTTCGGATAATGTGACCACGTACTTTTGCAAAACATGCGGCACACAGATGTTCTTTGAACCGCTTAAGCCTGAGTTAGGCCCATTGTGTGTCGAGAGTGGTGCGCTAGAGGAGACGGAGGGATTGGTTGAGTATGAACACCAGTTAGTTGTGAGCGACACTAAAGATGGTGGTGTCAGCGACTGGATTGCGGAAGTGCCAGGATATGGCAGTATGAAGAGGTGGAAGGGTATGGTGGAAGCCAGTGAGGAGATTCCTGTCGGTTGGAGAGCATCTGCCTCCTCTGAGAAACCACAGCAATCTACCGTCAAAGGAAGCTGTAAATGTGGAGGCGTCTCTTTTCACCTTACCCGTCCAGACGCCAAATCAGCAGATTGGTCAATGGATCTCCGCCAACAAAAGCCTGATTACAACAAGCCGCACGATGCATGGTGGCTCGACGATACCAACAAAGACAAGTACACTACCAACTGCTGCTGCTGTCGTTCTTGTCGTACTGCCTGCGGCGTCGACTTTGTCACTTGGTCGTTCGTGCCCTCGCACAATATTCGTCCCGTAGGGGGAGGAGACTTCAGTACGAGCTTCGGCACGCTCAAATCTTACAGGAGTAGTGAACGCTCAAAATGGTGCTTTTGTGGGACTTGCGGCGCCATGTGTTTCTTGCAGCTTAGCGATCGGCCTCAAATCATTGATGTGGCTGCTGGGCTATTGTGGAGCGAGGATGGTGCTAGAGCGGAGGACTGGTTGCATTGGTTGACCCATGGTATCAGTGCTAATAAGGAAGGTGGGAAGCGGCCTTTGATTGAAGCTTTGAGGAAGGGGTTCGGAATTCATGAGAAGTAGATCTGAGGCTGGCTATCTATATATCTCGAAGACTTGGGTTGTGGGATGATGGTAGACGCGGTTCGCTGGTGTTGTGGTGTGTTGCTAGTTTACTACGTCTTTGACACTAATGATAATACTGTATGACCGGAATGGACAAAGACAGCGATCCTGTGCAGTTTCGTTCGTCTGCAAGCAATTGGACATGAGGAACTCATTTCATGCTCTGAAAGCACCTATTTAATGCCACATCCTTCCTCTCCACTTTGCATCACACATTCGCTACCAGACTCTATGCCGATTTCCCAGCACTAACTCCGTCTCCTAGTCCTACTTCCACTAACTTCGTCTGCGGTTTCAAACTCATCGATGGTCGTCAACTCCACACAATGCTCCGCCCCTACCGTTTCTGCACTCCCCTCTAATGCCAAAACAACCGCGCACCAGCCAGATCAAAGAGTGCCGTGCTGTTGAGCCAGCAAGCGCTGAATGTTCCCGACAGGATCAAAGGAGAAAGTGATGCTGCTATCATCAAGTCCTGCCAATGAACGGGCCGACAGCCATGTCCCCCACAGGTACATTGGTGAGTGCAAGGCCGCCTCGGGAAACAGTATCGTACAATCTTAAAGGGTTTCTGTAGTGCACGGGCGTGGTTTTTAGTAGCGCTGTGAGGTGCGAACGAAAGAGGCCCAGATTAGCTATAATCGAGTAATGAGACAACGATGGACCACAAGGCGTTCCACAGGACCAAGCAGGCTCACCTGTAGTTTTTCTTTCCAACCACGGTAGGGTCCCTGTACAAAGCATATCCTAAAGCTGCGAGAAGAACCTGCTTCTTCAGACGCTCCACACGAGGCAAAGATCAGCTCCCTCCAGGTCGGCCATTCGGAATAAGCGAAGTAGGTCATGCATATTGCACAAAGTATTTTTGGGAAAACGCGAACATGGAAGATGTGAAGTCGTCTGGGTTCATACTCATTACTCCTCACAGCGTCGAAGGTCGACTCCATTTCCCTCTCGCTCGAATGCGGCGACCGAACATAAAAAGGATGTAGGGCACTGGAATCAATAATACTGCAAAGCAGGCGAAAATTGTCATTCCCCTACAAATTTAGTCAGTCAATACTAAGCATTATGATGCTGAAAATGGAAACTAAATAAACCTTAGGCGAGTGGGAGACATGAAAGATATTACTTACCAGTCAACGCCTAGAGCGTGTAGACATTGGTCAATGAATAGTGGAAACGCCCCCGCAAGACCACTTCTCAAGAAAGTGTTAGCGGCAATAGCTGAGGCGCCGAATTTAGTGAATGTGTCAACGCTGAGGAAGAATCAAGTATTAGTGCACAGCACAAGGATACATATGAAGGATTTCATGCATACAGATAATTCAGTGACGCCTGGAAAATGGTAAAGAAGCCAATACCAATCAAGACGCAACCTGAAAAGGTCTAATCAGCAACTACTCATTATTTGTACTAATACCAAATATGATACATACCTATCACCGGAGCAATCCAATGTATACTCGGATTAGAGGTCCAAGCAAATAAAAACAGTCCAGCGACAAAAACAACACTGCCAACCATCATAGGCGGCAGTCTCGCCTCAGGAACCGGTTTGTTGCCGTTTTGCTTGAATTTGCGAAAATAGTACTTGTTATTGAGAATGTTGAGACCTCCTGCGATTAGGATGCCGATGAGTAGCGCTAAGAAAGGCAGGGAGGCGACCACAGGAGACCAGCCGCGAACTTCTTGAAATGCAATGGGAAACGCGGAAAGGTTGGCTGGATCACGTTGTCAGTCGCTAGTTAGACAGATGTATTTGACTGACCTACCATAAAGAATTGAGTATACAAAAGAAGCGTAAAGCGCGACCATGAAGCAGATTGGAGTGAATAAAAGCTGGAAAGGCCGGACGAGGTATTTCTCCGACAAAGCCCGGATCGAAACATCCCACTCTTCATGTTCAGCGTGGAGGGCCCAGTTACCAGACTCATGTCGTAATCGTCGTGCTTTGTATGTTAGGAGAATAGGATTGAAAGATTCGTCGAGGAGGAGAACGTCGAAGAAGAGGACAGTTAGTTGAATGATGCCAGTTATGTACTAGTTTAGAGCTAGTTAACAGGCTTATTGTGGCACTATGAGATGATGCTGCTTACCATCGTCCAGCGCCAAGAAAGATATGGAGATGTGACGATTGCCGCTTCGATACGTGTCAGTATGTGGAGGCCTTGGCTCTAGCGATACAATTTACCTCCAACAACAGGACCTAACGTCGGCCCTGACCAGAAAATGATCTGTCAATTGATGTTCCATAGTTTGCAGAACTGACTGTCGGTATAGACTTACCACCAGTAACTGCCTAAATGAGAAGGCATTAGTTTGTGTCTGATGGTCTCCACTGTCTTCAAAGATGGAAAACTAACAATAGCGTACGCAACCATTGCCATTCCACGCTGTTGCGCATTCCATATATCACCCAACACACCTCCAGTATTCGTGATAGGAGCAGATCCAAAGAACCCAGCAAAAAATCTAGTAATCAACACCGACTGAATATCCTTACTTGCTCCAGTAGCAAATGCAAACATTGCAGAAATCAAATAAGGCGTCAGGACTGCCGCTTTTCGGCCATAGACCTCTGAAAGAGGCGCCCATATTAATGGCCCTAGTCCGAATCCGAAGAGGATGAAGGAGATACCCAGGTTAGAGACTTCGGTGCCAACGTGAAATTCCGAGGAGATTTCTGAGATTGCGGAACTGTAGACGGATGAGGCAAAGGTGATTCCGGCCGTGGTGAGACCGTACATGATGGTTGTCTATGTTTACGTTAGCTTATTTGATGGACAACCGAGTGTAGCTCACTGTAGCTCTGTCAAAGAATAAGGTATTCAACTCACCACAGCCTTCTTCCTAAAACTCCAATTGATCGGTCTATACGGATCATCTTTTCCATCAAAATCAACCAAATAGTCTTTCGAAGTCTTCTCATGCATCAATTGATGACCAAATCCTTCTCTTGTCGTCGTCTTCTTTTCCAAAGGACTGCCATCTCCGTCAACGTCGTTTGTACCACTTTTTCTTCTACTCATGGCACTATTGCGACTTCTCACCACACTTAGAGCACTCGAATGTCTAGACATAGGATTTGGTCGTAGCTCATCTCGGCCACGTGTATACTCGTAGCTGTGTCTGATATCATCTTCCGTGCCATAGCCTTGCTCATACTCTTCTTCTATGTCTGCTTCTTCGTTGTTTTGCTGTTGTGGCGGTCGCTCGGGATCATGGGCTATGTATCCCGAGCGAACGGCCTGCTCGTCCTGACCGTATTTCTGCATTGCAGCAGTGTTACATTTATTCTTGTAGCACTTACTGACTTCTTGATATCTTCAAATTGTGAATAAGTATAGGTGAAATAAGATGACGTCAGAATTTTGCCCTCGCACTCGCTGAGTTTCTCGCTCTTTAGCGCTTGCCGAGCAAGTGAAGCGCATTACGGATAAAGGACACAGATCACACAGTTACTAACTATAAGGATGCTCTTAATCCTTTGACGTGGTGTCGCTGGTCTTGTGCGAGTGAACGTTATCGAATGAATATCGCCAAGACGAAGCATGACTGGACTTGTGTAATCATGAGAAAGCCAAAGAGAGTCTCGAGTCTCGATATTGTTATCATGCGTCTCACACAGCTTCAATGTCTGTAATGTAACGCCGTCAAGACGTAACGAGTAGGGACGACACGTGTAGAAGGAGATAATCATGTCAGTTCAGTGACCATATCAAAAACCAATACCCACTACGTTCGACTTTCGAGTAGCAAGGTAATGTAAGTGGACCTGTGGCATCAAGCATACTAACATCGTGCAGGTAACATAGATGCATCGAAGCTTCGTAGCCCCTGCCTGAGCTCCCCGACAACCTTTATCGCTTCACAAAACGCAACACCGCATCCTTTGGGCGGTTCATCTGCAGAGTCATGTGTGGCGCACTATCCAGCATGACTCCTTTCAGCCTCTCCCTTGCTTGCTCCTGACTTTCACCTGCTTCTTCTTGAGCCTCGACACGCCAACCCCGTACGATCTCACAGAAGACGCTGACAAACTCAACTTGCGACATCTTCGCACCAGGACATGCCCTTGGTCCAGAACTCCATGGAGTGAATGATCCTTTGACAGGTGGTTCGATGAGCTCGCCTGACGAGTTGAGCCAGCGCGATGGGTTGAAGACGAGAGCCGTAGGGCCCCATATGGAGGGGTCGATATGCACGATGGCGGTGCAAAGATAGACGTTTAGATTGGCTGGGAAGTGGTAAGTTTGGTTGGCGGACTGGGACGTTAACGTCATAGGAGTGGTTGTCTGCCGTGAGGAATGCAGGACGGGAGGGTAGAAACGGAGAGTTTCGTACTTAGAATACTAACGTCAGTGCTGCTTCGCTTGATGCTAATGCATATACTGACCATAAGTGCGAGACAGCGTCGAAGCTTAGGGAATGTCTCAGCATAGCTCATGTCTGATTGTACCTGGCTGATCTCCTCATAGAGCCAGGATTGGAGCTCCGGATACACTGTGATATTGAGAAGGGCATAGGCAAGAGTGTTTGAACTTGTATCGAAGCCTGCTACTGTAATAAGGTAGAGGTTACCTCTGAGCTCTTCTTCTGTCAGATAGGATCCTGCGCCATGGACCCCCTTTGTACTACTAGAGTGACGTTCTTCGTCCGACAGTCGCACTAGAGTGCATAGTAGATTCGATTTCGGCACGTCTGATCTTGCAGCTCTCTCCGTGTCGATGATTCTCTGCTGATGTGTCGGAAATTCAGTGATGGCTTTGCCAATCTCTCGTACGCTTTTCGGCATAACAGGGAGGTTCAACAGTACGGGAGGTACTAATGAAGAGGTGATCAAGTTGTTGATAATGAGAAACAGCGCCTCCATGAAAGTAAAATGCATGCCGGGTGCTGCTGTCTCGACCTCACCAAAGTTCCTGGGTTGACCATAACCAGCAGCACCAAGAACATTGATAGCAATGCTGCGTAGACCGTCAACTGCGAGGTTGGTCGTGATGGACGCCTTTGGCTGGACACCAGAGGATGGAGCCGCGGCAGAGAAGGAGGACATCATTTGCTGAACTTGTGAGCGACTCTCATCCCAGACTGTCACACTGATCCGCTCATTGACAGCAGGTGCGACAATCCTTCTTTGTCTTGCCCAGTCCTCGCCGGGTGACTACGTAGATAAGATTAATATGATTTCCACTACTCCTTATTGCAACTTACTGAGGAGACATTGGGCCCAAAGCGGCCCATGAATACTGTAAAATCATCAGCAACTACATCTTATAACCCTGGCGTCAGTATCGAACTTACGTGCAGCGGCGTCGGCCTGCTCTACTCCCTTCCGCTGATTCAACACTGCATGGACCAGTTCCGCATCTCCGAGCCAGACCTCAATACTTCCAGGTCCTACAAGTGTATATGCCTTTCCAAACGTATGGAAAAAGGGCTCACCACGAGTGAAGTACTCGAATCCGTATGTAACAATCTCCAGCCGCTGCCATAGGAATCTGGGCAGGATGCGTGATAGAACAGGTCGCAATGGGACACTAGCGACCATCCATACTATGTTGAGTGGATTAACCGGACAGAGCACGATGGGCAAGCCGATTTTGACGGCGGAAAGGTAGGACGTGTAAAGCGCGTAGCAGTAATATGTGATTGCGACGACGGTCAGAGTGAAGATGATAGTAAGGAGGTCCATGGTTGTAACTACAGTAGGCAATACACAAGATGTCGTGGACATAAACGCACCGCAGTGTCACATCAAGCACGAACAAAAGGACTTGGAAAGAGCGAAGGTAATATTTCTTCAGCCTTGTCGTGTGTCGTGGTATTCGTACTCGAGTACTTGCAGTCTGAAACAAGCGAGGACTTGGCAGTGGCGTGGGGGCTAAAGCGCGATTTATTCATTAGAGATGTCACGTCGTCGTTAGAATTCGTAGGCTAGGACCGCTATAAAGAGTACCCTAACTCTCTTCGAGCTACTCACCTTATACCCTCCGCAAATATCCTAGGTTCTTCCTCGAAAGATATTTGAAATCTGATATATCCGTTAAAGTTAGAAGGTCTATAGGCACTCTTCACAGCCGTCCCTAGGTTACTCCCACCTCAATGATGCCCACGAATTCTGACAACGACGTCATGTCCTACAAGATGCCAGTATGATTCGACTATATTTACATATGTTCCTCACTATGCTACGCTCTATATTATACAAGATGATAACGCTATGCTCAAAATGCGTGATATTCATAACAGTTCGTTGATCTCGCCTCGTCACTGTTCACAATCCTTTACGCAACTACACCTACCCAACGTACTGGCACACGCTCAGCTGTGCTTTCGATGTTTCGAGCAGGAACTCTAGGAGGCAACCAAAAAGCTCTCCGTCCTCGTCTCATTGCCATTGCGGCGGCTTTATCTTCCTCATCTTCCAGCTTACCAGCTCGTCGCATGTTCATCTCGAGCACACAAATGCGCAAAAACTCATTGTTCTCGCGAGGCTCGCGCTGGCGTTGTTGTTGCATTCTTGGGAGACGAGCGGGCTCTGGAGCAACAATGCCTTTCGCATCTGCCTGTGATTTCGCTGCCGACTCAGAAGAGAAAGTCTGAAGTCGGACAACACGTACACCAGCTACATTGCCAGCTTCGGCAGCGAGCGTACTCGCTGCGGCCTCACGTTGGAGGTCGACGGCTTCGACTCTCCAGTCGTGTGTATGGAAAGTGCCACCCTCAAGGGTATGTGTGGGTGGATTCAGAAACTGAGCTGTCGGATTGAAATATCTGCGCATTGCTGGATCAGGCAGGCCGGAGACAGGTTTAGGACGCATCTCGCTTGGGTAGTACGTCCCGCCAGATGCGCCAAATAGGCCTCGGGAAAGGTGGTCTGCTGGCAGGTAGGTTGTGGGGCTTGAGAAGTTGGAGAATGTGCTAGTCGCCAGGCTGCGAAGCCGCAGGAGAGAAGTGGTGAGATTGGATGTAATGCGTGACTTGGGTGATTTGGGCGATGTGCTAGTTTTTGTTGCGGATGGCCTATGGCTTTGACGTGTTGGTGTTAGTGGGGGCGAGGATGATGATGAAGTATCGAATCTTTCTGGCTCGAGCTCAGAAGAGCTGAGCGGATGTTCGACAACATCAAGAATAACTGGTAAAGCCCTAGGTGAGGGCCTCGACCGACTGCCTGTGCTGAGGTTGCTACTGCGCCTTCTGACAGATCGTGGTGTAGATTGATCAGTCCAGGAAGACAGAAATGACCTCGAGTCGAGATCAGTCGCCAATGAAGGGATGGAGTCGCAGGACGGTGATCTCGTCGGAGCATACGAGTCTATTTCGAGGCTTTCATTGCTGGAACTTCTCGACAGTGTTTCGGTCGGTGGTGGAAAGGATAGTAATATTTCTAGGTTCGAATCCGAGGAAGGCCGTCTTATGTCGGTCAGTGACACTGGCGAGTGCCGCCATTCTGCCATGAGCTCCTCACTAGACATGCGGGTGAAGGTAGGCACATTGTGTTTCTTGTGCTTGTGGGGGAATGACTTCTTTACTGGTATACTCGTCATTGCGAGGAGTGCAGCCACAGATGGTGCCAGACTTGATGGATCATGGGGAGCACTGGTAGTCCGATGTGCTTGTTTTCTTTTCGTGATAGTCGGTCTGCTTTGCGCTCGTGGCGGAGAGGGTATATCGACAGGTGCAGTCCTCCGTGCTCCTAGTGGTTCCTCTACTTTCGACTCTTCCTTTGATAGCGAACCTCGCCGTCTGGGATCGCGTGACTTGAACTGTATGGCATGTTCTTCATAACTTGCAGGTCTCCACCCAAACGGCTTAGGGTAGTCTTTTTGCGTCCTTGGTATAGACTTTGGTTTCTCCTCCTCTACAGTATTGCCGTAAGTGTAAGATCTGGCGACGAGCATCGTGAAAGCAATCCCATAACAGGGTCTGCAGATAATGGCTAAGTATACGTTGTAGTGACCGAAGGATGGTGAATGACCAGACAGAGCAAGGGGCGCAGTGTAAGAACGATAATAGAGATGTACTCGAGGTGAGTATCCGTAAGCAGTCGGCCTTATCTATCGCGTGATGCGAGGACGTGACGGAATCGCAAATGATGACGCCGAAGGACTGATAAGGACAATATGTCGACCGGAATGAAGATGCAAGTACGCTTGACGAGGAGGACGAACAGGGTGATAGGAGGTCTTTAGGTGAAAGAGCAGACGAAGTGAAATCTGAGCGAACTCGCACTCGGAGGAGTAACAACATGTCATAAGAATCACAATCTCTCTTGGCCTGCGCTCGTCTCTGACTCCCCCGAGTATGCCTGATGATCCCGTTTCATGACCTGCCTGATTGGCTGAGATAGGCAACGGCCGTAGAGAAAGACGAGCTCCTTCCGCTTTCGCCTAAGCTTTTCTCTGCAAAGACTTTGTTTCTTACTGTCGCAAGACGCAACCTTACATAATAGCGTCTTCCTAAATACTAGGCAGGCTCTCAGCGGGGTGTCACCTGTTTCATGCTGCTCTTCAAAGTCGTGATCATCGGGTGCTGTTCCTGACTGTCAAGGACGATCATTAACGTATGTTTTCCTCGGCCACGAATGAGTCCTGTCTGTCACACCACGGCTGTCTCCGAAATGATCCAGCATCGCATTGCTTCGCCGAGGCCAAGAATCTAAAGCACGAAGGCATGAAAGCACGAAAGCACACTAAGTTTCACTAAGGTAGATGCCGAGCATGGTGTCCACGGCACAAGATCTGGTGGCTTTGATCTAATCTGACGGAAGGTTTCTTTTATGCTTAGACCTTCCTTTTCAAGCCCTCTCGCGTTTGATTGCCTATTGCGGGTTAGCTCGCTTTTGTCTTCTCCAAGAGTTCAGAGCCTGCTATCTTATTGTCTTTGACTCTGTCGCCACCCATCTATGGTCTGTGAAAGACCTACTTCGATGGTCATAAATGGGGCAACTCCATACTGATATCCATCCTTTGACCTATTACTCACTCCAAGGCCGATCCCGAAGCCGGCGCAAGAAAGGTTGACAACATGAAACACAACAGAATTAATAAGGTAACCATTTCAGACCTGTGGCCTTTTAGTCACAGGTGGAGAGCTGCCATGAAATACCCTGATCGTTCGATGAGCCTGGAGCTGCTTATTCCTTGGCTTTTGTGCTCAAGTCATTTTCTTTCTGGTGAATTCTGTATGCAGAAGAGGCTCAAGAACGCTATGGTCTAGGCCGAAGCTCCTAACCAACGGACATTGCTTCGACTGAGTACGTTCGCACAAGGGTTATAGATGCTGCGTTGGATGGTAGCTGGAGAAGTAGCTGAAACGTACAGCAGATTGGTTCTGTTGCATATGTCTTTCAGGTCGTGCCTTTGGAGACAGCTCTGGCCCGCAGCATTTACGGCTCTTCGATCCAGTCTGCGCAGCCTCGTCTGACGATCTTGTTGCACACTATGTGTGCTAGCTAATCTGTAGACGGAGAAGAAGAAGAAGTGTATCCTGCCTAGCTTGTGGGACGAAGTGGAGAAGATAGAGCATGCATATGGTGCAGGAATGGAAATGATGAAGGCAGTGCTACTACTTTAGTACTTTGTAGCGAATCTTGAAGGCCGGCATTTGCGTAGGATTGTGCCAACACAAGTAAGCAGGCGTACAGGATTGATTACTGGGGGACTGGGTTGTTGCATGTTTCTGCATACTTTCTAGTGTTCATCGACCCAAGTTGAAAGACGATAGCTCTAAATGGTACATTGTAAGCACTCCGTAGGAGCGCATGGGGACTGGTGTAATGCATGACAAAAGATACTGGACAGAATTTGAGTTGAGTGCTAGTATTACATTATCACTGTCAGCAGATGCCTTATGATTTTGTTTTGATTGTACATTATGAGTGTTGGTGACTGGACTTGTGCTGCAATTCGACCACGAATAAGTACCGTGTCAATTCGACATCTTTTTCAGGTAAAACAGATTCTAATGGTTGCATTTGTAGCCGTGTTCAATTATAACCGGATCTATAGCGATTGCTGACCAGGCTGCAAGCTTGTTGCGCCAGGCGTCATAATCTGAGAGGAAGGGAATCATTAGTAATGTTTCAAGTTGCACAGACACTGCATCAGCAAGACGATGCACTTCAGCATCCAAAAGCCTTCATCCACTCACCTCATTAGCACTCTGCTGCATCAACATCTGCTTCTCCTCCATCGCAATAGCCATATCCTCCTGACTGGCCAACGCAAACGGCGCAACCAACAACAACACGCTCACGCTTATCTGCCACGCCAACTTCAATCCTCCCTGCATTCCCCAGCTGCCCCAAGTATACGTGGTGTTGAGTGTTGTACCGAGTTGGCGTCGTTGTGTGGGTGGAATGACATCTTTGAGAGCGGTGATGCGGTCGTAGAGGGATTCTTCGAGGTCGTCGTCGGCTGGGTCGGAGGCGATGGAGGAGGTGTCTGATTCTGTAGTGTGTTGTGTGGGTATTCGGGATTATGTATAGCATTATGATGTTTTTTTGTTTTACCTTCATCGGACTCCCAGTCGGCTTCTTCTTCGATGGGACCTGGCTGGTCTGAGGTGAAGGCCTCGTCTTCGACTTCTTCTAAGCGGACCATATTGATTGTTTATGAGACGAGTGGGCAAGCTTGTATGCGTTGATATACTGTAAGTGGTACTCGCCGTCGACGTCAATTCTGAGTTCTGCGCAGTAAACGGAGTTGGGACCGCGCTATTCTACCCTTCATGAAACAAGCACCTTCGTTTCATCTTCACTCAACGTCACCTCTTCCTCTACAGCTCTACGTACCAAGTACAGAGCTCAGTAGAGTCACACACACTTCCCATCACATCGCCCATCATGGCGGCAGCTCTCAAGACATGGGGTACACATCTCACATCACAAACATAATCAATCATTCAAGCTCCAACTAACCACCTTATCCTCATTCCAGAGCTCTCCAATGCCATCTCTCTCACCGACTCCACCCGCGACGCCCTCTACGCCTACGACACCGTCGCCATTAAAGCCGAAAACGAAGCCCGTCTCTGGCGCAAAGACCCCAACCACTTCAAAGACATTCGCATCTCCGCCATCGCTCTTCTCAAAATGGTCATGCACGCACGCTCTGGCGGACAATACGAGATCATGGGACTGATGCAAGGCTACATTTCCGGATCCTCCATCATCGTCACAGATGCATTCCGCTTGCCTGTTGAGGGAACAGAGACGCGAGTCAATGCACAAGAAGAGGCGAACGAGTACATGGTCAACTTTCTCCAGCGGGCACGTGAAGCGGGAAGGTTGGAGAACGCAGTCGGCTGGTACCATAGTCATCCTGGATATGGCTGCTGGTTGAGCGGTGTCGATGTCAGCACACAAATGCAACAGCAATTGTACAGCGATCCGTTTGTTGCGGTTGTGATTGATCCCGATCGTACCATCAGTGCCGGCAAAGTGGAGATTGGTGCTTTCCGCACATATCCTGAAGATCACAAACCAGAAGTCTCGGCGGACTCTTCGGATGGGCATGAGACGATTCCTCTGGGCAAGATTGAAGACTTTGGTGCTTATGCGGATAGGTATTATAGTCTGGAGGTGTCGCATTTCAAGTCTTCACTTGATGGTCAACTACTTGAGGCTCTTTGGAACAAGTACTGGGTCAATACGCTGTCGTCGAGTCCATTGTTCACGAATCACGAGTATGGAACGAAACAGATGGCGGATCTGGCGATGAAGATCAAGCAGACTCAAACGGCACTTACGAACAAGGCTAGAGGTGGACCCATGATGATGAGTGTAGGGAAGAGCAAGGATAGTGATGTACCAATGGACAAGCTAGTTAAGGCAGGGAACAAGATTGCTGCAGAAGAAGAGAGTGGTTTACTTGCTGTGCAGATCAAGGAGAAGTTGTTCACTGGGATTGGTGGCGCACAATAGGATAAGAAGCGATGCATGCGCGAGACATGACGAACGTGGAATTGATACACATGATGTGCAATTAATGCTAATGATATGAATGACAAATGGGAAATAATAGAGCTTTCGGCTTCTGATGACGAATGAGGCAAAGAATATGAAGCGATAGGCATCTGGGATGGTAAACAGAAAGGTGTTGCCACACGCACGAAATGTTAGCAAGACTCAGACCTGAAACATAGATGGCAACGATGCCACGAGGACTCAACCCAATTGCCGGTACACAAGATAAGCAGTTTTCAGAACGAAAATAATAGACGTCTTGATAGACCAGCACCAAAGTTGTTGTTGCGACTTTTGTGAGTGCCTCGAGCAATCCTTATAATAAACACCTTTATGCTCAGTCCCTTGGAACATGTCATGCCTAGAATGACCTTTTGAAAGAACCAGAAAGACTCATATCCTTACTTTTGAACTCTACTACCACAAAACACCACCACAAATCATACAGCCGCAGCATCTACACAACAGCAGTAAAGTAACACCGTTCACATCAGACCACAGTGAACGAGAAATAATCTTCTCTCAAATGTACACGCTGCGGACATACCAGAGATGTCGCTAATGAAACAACATCATTGTAGCAAGGACAAAGGTATTATTATTATGAGACTATCCACCTCGAACAGATTTAATCGTGTCCATAAGCCCTCCCCAGAAAACAAACGACGCTGCCGCGATAATGATGTGGAAGGTTTGGTGACTGGCGCCGTAGATGTCGAAACCGCGCCAATACTTCTCGGGAAACTAAGAGGAAAATATTAGCAAAACGAAACAACCAAACAGAACAACATGTCCATCGACCCCAATGGGGCCAACAAACAAACAGTTGATTTTGTTACCGACTAGAGCTCTGGCTGGAATTTTAAAAAAAACCCTCACATTGAAGAGACAACATACCTTTGCAGCATAAACCACAGCGCCCGCCGCATTCAACACTCCAGTCGTAATGATCCACCAAAGTGATATCGGCGCCTTTCTAGCTCCTGCCTTGACCTTGATCACTCGACCGTGTATAATAGCCGCCAGTCCTGGTACTGCTAGACCTGCGAACATAACCAGACGCAGTGCTACTACTGGTCCCTTCTGTTGTTTCGGGACTAGGAGGACTGCGCAGCAGCCGAGGGCTATTATTGGTACCTGAGATGTTGAGGTCAGCATGAGTTGAGGGTTGAGAATGCGTTTTAGAGAAGCTTGTGTTGTATGAGAAGAGAAAGAGGAGGCGGGGAGGAAGAGGAGGAGGGAGTGGAAGACGACGTACAAAAGCATAATAGTATTTCTGTATGTTTATATGGTCGAATAGTCCGTAATAGATCATTGGCACCGCGGCGGAGGACATGAGCGACACGATGCCGATGACGTCGAATTGGGCTGTCCACCAGTATTGTTTCGGGTTGACATGGGCGCGGATGTGGTGGCTGTGGTTGGGGGTATTGTTGTCGTCAGTTCTACGAGATTGAAGAAAGATAGTGAAACGAACTGAAAGCCTTGGTGGTTGCATCAGTATGATGGCTTTGAACTTTACTTACAGCGCAGACAATCCAAAACACGTTGCCGTCCCAGCAGCGTATATATTCGTCACAATGATATCCTCACGCGTCATATATTTCGGCGGTGCCGCAAATGTCTTTATAAATAAAGCTACAAAGATGCCGCATGGTATGAGATGAGAATAGATGTTTATTGTCTGATTGTGATGATGTATTGGTTTAAGCGTGAGGACGTCCCAGACGTTTGTCCCTGGCTTACTGTCCAACAATGAAAGCGTCAGGTTTGCCAGAATGCTTTTCTCCGTGTAAAATCGAGGCGTTTACGACAACATACATATATCCTTTCTGCAGAAAAGTAGGTCGTTCGAAGAGCCAGGGCATTGCTTCTTTGGGTGGTGGCGGGTTGCATGATGTGCTCTCTACGGCACCGTATGTCACAGCAGGGATTTTGTCTTTGGACGACGCAGCATATTCTTCCGTTGTCATAATATCGATGTTTGATTTTGATGGTGTTTCAGGAATGTGTCATGTGCCAAGGATGGATAAGTTTCAAGTTGCCATGTTCGGAGCACTCGTCATCGAATCGGATTTTGAGAATTCGACCTACGCCTGATTAGGAGTGCGGACCAGCTCAAGCCGACGTCGATTCATGGATCGTGCCAACTTTGAAACATCCTCGCTCGACCCCGCTGCACTAATGATATTGGCGAGCGGGGTAGATGACGAGATGAGGAGAAGGAGGGAGTAGTCTGCTTAGTGAAAAGAGGCTTGTCGTCCCACTCGAATGGCACGACTTCCCTGACCTATCTTGTCCTATCCGTTGCTTTCGTTTTTACTCTTGCCGTTCACAACTTGATTCAACGGGAACGGGAAACGGCACTACTAGTCGCGTGGTTCCTAGGTTGCTTGATTTCTTCTTCGACCTCGAAAAACATCTTTTCTTACTCAAGCATCTCATTTTCACCCGGCAACATGTTGTCCTCTGTCAAACCTCTTCGCTTCCTATCAAGCATACTCTTTGTATCTTCGGTTTCTGCAGTAAACCTCTTCGTTGCTTCGTACGATGGCAACCTTACCACTCTCTCCCTCACTCCTTCTATCTCATCTGTCCAATGGGCGCCTCAAAAGCCATTTGGTTGGCCATTTGGTCATCATCCTCCCGGGCCTTCCACTTCCACACAGTGGACATACAGCTTGAGTACCATTTCCACATTCAACACTACTACCGCTTCTCCTTCCTGGCTCCTTCTCAACAAACAAAACAATCTTCTCTACCTCATCGACGAGAATGTCGTGGCAGGTAATGGCACAGTCGTCACATATTCCACCGCTTCCGGCACGCCATCAGAAGTCCACCGCACCATCGCCCCAGAAGGAGGCGTCTATGCCGTCTTCTACAACTCTGGTTCCGCCATGGCAATTCCTCATTACACGGGCAGTCGTCTTCTATCCTACGCCATTGACTCGACCGGTAACCTGAAGCTGCTACAATCTCTGAGCTTCACTCTCCCTCATCCAGGTGTCGTCCCCAACCGCCAAGACGCTCCCCATCCACATGAAACCCTGCTCGATCCAAGTGGACAATTCATCCTGGTACCTGACCTCGGCTCCGACCTTGTTCGCATCTTCTCCATCAACGCTAGCAGTGCTGTCCTCACCGAGATTGCGCCGTTGGTCGCCGCACCAGGTTCTGGGCCTAGACATGCCGCTTTTACCCTCGATCCCATCAACGGCAATTACATCTTCTATCTTGTCGGCGAGATCACCGCTACCGTCACTGCATATCGTGTCAGCTACCCTTCCACAGGCGGCATGGCGTTCGATATCCTGCCTGATGGTGTCTATCCCTCCCTCGGCCCAGGCCATCCCGTCCCTGCAACCACAACAGGCGAAAGCACGGGCGTCACGGCCGAAATCGCACTTAGTCCTGATGGCAAGTTCGTCATCGCCTCCAACCGCCGGGACCTAAGTTTCAATGCGACAACGCCGCCGTCGGACAGTCTAGCTACCTGGGCGATTACGAGTACTAAGGATGCTGGCCCGGGTGCGTTGGACTTTCAAGGCTTGAGTCCTGCGGGAGGAAGTTACCCGAGACAATTTGCGATTAACAAGGCTGGTGATCTGATTGCGGTTGGGTTGCAGATGACGGGGAGAGTGGTTGTGTTGGAAAGGGATGTGGATTCAGGTATGTTTGGGAAGGAAGTTGGGAGTGTGGAGGGATTGGGTGGTGTGACTTGTGTTGTTTGGGATGAGTAGGTATTTGAGATGAGATGGGGCGTCATTAGAAAGAGGAATAGGCAGTGGGTGCGTTGGATGTCTAGTGGCAAGGAGAAAGATTGCAACACGAACAGAGCAAGGCTGGTTCCGGGAAGTCGAATGTATTTTGAGCAATGTCTCTATTGCTACCCGAAACTTCAACTCACATATGAAGGACTCCTTTCATATTCGTATCGAATACTGCGGTCACTCACTATTCTGCTCCACTATAAGGTATCTAGAGACTATGAAGTACCCAAAGCGAGTGGAGAGCAAAAATAACAAAAATACACAGCAACTAAAATTCGCATGTGGTCAGCTTACTACGCGGTCGATATTTCGTGGCTTTACTTATGGCAAAGCGAACCGGTAGTCTCCACGATCGGTCCGTGGTCGTCTGTACTTGAGACAGTATTTTCTTGTATTATATCTCATGGTTATGTTCCTGAAACATGAAACCAGTTTGAAACCAGTGCCCCACCTTTCGCCAAAAATGCATGACCTCATGCCGGAGCAGCCGCCGACAACAATAGTCATTCATCTTCTGCGCAAAAAACAGACATCACCACTTTATCACTGCCCTCCAAGTCGTCAGAAATACGGGCCTGCGTTAGCTACCCGAAAACACATTGCCAACACATGGACGCCATGCCTACCACAAACGCTACAGCTGGCGAGAACGTCGAGCAAGTGGCCGGCGACCATATTGGGATGAAAGACAGAGTACTCGAAACCGGTGCTGGTGCTTTACAGGTATGTTTCACCACCGCTCGTACTCACCACATGTCCACCCAACAATCCATTCCCTCCCTCATCCTCCAGAACCTCTCTCTCCCCCTCGCTAACCCTCTCGCCATCCACACCACACCAACTAACCTCCATCCCCTCCCTAGTCCTTCGCACCCTTCAAAAACATCTGCGCCCACCTGAACGCCTTCCATACCTACGCCTCCGAACCCGGCCGCTTCGTCGAAGCGAACCACTACTGCGCCCACCTAACCCACAACGTACGCCAATGCATCCTCTACGACTCTCCGCACGCAAACGCCCGTCTCATCGGCATCGAATACATGATCACGCCGGATCTATACGCAACGCTAGACCAGAAGGAACGCCGGCTGTGGCACTCGCATGTCTTTGAGGTCAAGAGCGGTATGTTGATTATGCCTGCCGGGAATCTTACCACATCATCAGCTCCGTCAACACAGGACGGAAGTAACACACACCAATCCCATCCCATCGGTAGCGTGCTCTCCGGTCTCGCAGACGCCGTAAAATCGCTCGGACCACAACACACCTGGGAAGCGGCCGAGACGACGGAAATGGAGGGCGTCGTTGAGCTATACGGCAAGATATACCATCTCTGGCAGACTGATCGAGGGGACCAATTACCATTGGGCGAGCCGCAGTTGATGACGAGTTTCACCGAGGCGTCGCAGTTTCCGAATTTTGAACAGGTGGTTGGGGAGAGGGATAGTAGGATGGGTGGGGATTGGAAGAGGAAGAAGGAGTTGAGGGCGTATATTAGGGAACCGGAGATTCATGCGGATGCGGATTGGGCGTGGAAGGAGAGGAGGAAGTCGTTGTAGGAGGCGAGGGAGTTGATGTGGGTTATGCGTGTTCGTACGGGTTGGTGGAAGAGATGGAGATTAATTTGGAAAAGGGTAACGCGGAGGATGACTGGCATGGTGAGATGATGACAGAAGGTGTACGAGCTATGATCTGAATGACAAAATTCGACGTAAGTCTGGACAATATACGCTACACGATAATGCGGAAGGTCACAGGAGATAATAGCATGTTCTTGTTCAATGAATAACAACAAGGCAGATGCATCAACCTCCAGGCTATAAAATCGAGAGTGCTTACTCTGTATGGATATTATTATTTGCGTTTCATCATTATCACAACTACATACACGCCATCATAACCACCAACAACAACAACCTCCTCATTCCTGTTACTTCATTACATTACCATCGTACTTTCGTCTCACAACCACTCAACAGCCACCAAACCCACTCCTCCCCTCCCATCACTTCCTCACCACCTACTTCATCTCCAGAAAGAAAGTCTTCATACTCCTCGGCTCAACCTTTGCCTGAAACTTGCCATCCTGAAACCTAAACGAATTGACCCTCGTCACATTATGCGCATTATCCGTCAAATACACCGTCGCCTTATTCACATCCACCCCAAACAGCTGCATATTCAGCGTATACGTATAATGCGCACTGTTGATCACCGGCACAGCGACAGTACCATTGCTGTTCTTCCAAGCAGTGACGCGGACTTCGGGGACTGTGGTGTCGGCGTAGATACGGACGGCACCGGGGCGAGCGAAGCGGAAGTAGCCTGCGAAAGCCCAGAGGCGAGCGGCTACTTGGTAGGAGGTACCGTTTACATTGACGAGAGAAGCATCTCCGCCAGTCCACGAGCACCACCAGTGCGACCAGCCTGCGACGTTGTTGACGAAGGCGTGGTGCATATAGATGCTGGAATAGAAAGTTAGATATCGAGATTGTTGAGGGTGGTAACGCATGGAAGGAAGAAGGCAGGATATGTAGAGTAGGATTAGAAGTGTCAAGACTTACGCCCACTGAAAGCCCTCAAAATTGTTACCACTAATATCCCACGTCGGCGTCCAAGTGCTGCCGCCATCAGACCACTCTGTTTCAATAGTAGGCTGGCCCTGGAGCAAATCGTCAAAGGGCTCCTTGATGTCCGATTGGTAGTTGTGGTACGTGTTGACGTCAAAGTACTTGATTCCGCCTAGCCGACTGAGTTCGTAGAGGAGATCCCGCTGTTGGCGTGCACCCGTGGAGTCGCAGCAGGACACGGATAGGTCGGGGTACGCCTTTTTCACCATCGGGTAAAACACAGATAGGAAGTCGTAGGCTTGGAAGCCGTCTGAGAGCATGGCCGAGTAGGTGAAGGGGTTGAAGTCGGGTCTGATGGTGGATTAGCATGGACGAGGTTGTTAGTGGTGGTGAGAATGTTTGTTGCGTACTCGTTGTAGGCACCCAAGAGTGACGTCTTGATCCCTTGTTGCTCGTAAAGTCTTACGTATTCGATGAGGTAGTTTGCATACGCCTCACGCCAGTCATATGTGCAGTTTGTGCCTCGAACACCACAGATGTAACCACCGCCCCGTTCCGAGCCAGTCGACTTGAAACGTCCAGGTGCCGACCCTAATGATGAATATATCAGATCAGGAATATTATAACCTGAAACGAACCCAACTCACAAGCATCAGCATACAAATATAATTCCGGGTTATACCTCAACGCGTTCTGCGCCAAAGTAAGCTGACAGCTGTCGTTGTTGGCAGGAATGGAGTAGTTGAATGGCCCAGCAGGGGTAGCAGGAGGGTTGGGCAGGATAGTCGCGCCATTGGAAGAGCCGATGAGGTTACGGAGGATGGAAAGAGCACCGACGTTCTCATCGAAGAGAGTCCTGGCAACATTCTGTTGATCCGCAGCAGAAAGTGAGTTTGTCGCACAGGCAGCACCGAAAGCACCGGAGCAGCCACCACCCATCATCTTCTGGTAGGTTGTGGCAGCATTGATGGTGATGGCGGCGGTGAAGAGGTTCTTTGCGTCAATGGCAACGTCCGGTGCTTGAGCGGACACGACTGCGGCAGCTGCGCTGGCGAGAATCGCAGAGTAGTGCTTCATGTTGGATGTTGATATTGACGAATGTTTGGAATGAGGAGGGGAGAGGAGAAGAAGAAGAAAAAGAAAGTGGAAGCATTCTGAGATTTATGTAATTCTTCTCTGCCAAGATGCTCTTGCTAGTTGCTAGCGGCTGGTCTCGCAGATGTCTGTGCTATACCTTGACCTGGTGATGATCAGCATGTCGTGAGGAGAAAGCATTGGAGACAGGTGCGGGGTCATCCGGGTGAATAGATGGAGGTTACTCTATGTAGTAAAGCAGCATGCATGATCGTCTTGTTGTGGATTTGCTAGTGTGCATTGGGCTGCGTGATCACCAGGCAAGTCAGCAATCCATGCAGGTGCCAACACTGATACCAGGTGGAAAATAGATGTCAATGCGATTGATGAGGATGGGATCAAGACAATATGTGAGCCTCTTCACATCGCCATGGGATGTCATCAAAGCACAAGCCATTTCAAGCACGTTACAATCATGTTATCGCCGCCAAGGCCTGGTGCTTGTCAGACGCAAAGCTTTTGCTTGAATGAGCTTGAGCTATTGTGTTAATCACAGTGAGGGGTGCATGCAGGGCGGCAAGTGAGGGGAAGCAACGAAGCACCTGCAGCGGGTATATCACCTGTGCAACATGGATGTGCTGCATCAACTTTGTGTATGTCGTCAGACCTTTCCGGGTAAAAGTCATCATGTAAAGCGATAGCGGAGGGGAGGGAAGAGATGGGTGGTGCTGAGCAGCCACTTCTTTCTAGTATTTTCCGCTTTGCTAATTCGGCATGGCTACTGCTTCGCTTCTTCAGCAGTGTCGTGAGTGTGCTGATGATGGATGGGCTTCTTTCGGACATGTTTCTCTTGCGGCAGGGTTTCGAAGAGGAGCTTTATCACACAATACAACATCACAAGTAGTAGCGTGTAGTGACCGCGCACTCGACGAGGACGGAGTCTGTCAGACAATCTTGTTCTTGCGTACAAATGTCCAACACCCCATCAGTTTGAAGGAAGGCAGGCGACGATGTTTCAGAGTTTGAATTTAGGCTAATCAAATTCACGACCTCACGCGTCTTCCTCATCTTCCACTGCTCTCTGGTAGTATGTTTCATGCCTCGTCTTTTAGCTAGGATGAGCGGTCCTCCGTGCTATGACATTCAGCTCACTGTATAGATACGATAGAAAAGCATACATGTACTAAATCATCATGCGCAAGCCAGAAGAAGCTTGTTATGAGCTTTTCAGGTTGAAACCGATATGGAGCTCACACAGCATGAGTCATCGATGAGAAAGGTAATTAAGAGCATGCAATTATTAAAGACAATTTCACATTAAGGTAACATTAATCATTTGTGTCGTGTCTGAATCAAACCGAGTCGGATGTTGGACGGGTCTCGGTTCCCACGTGTTCTTCAGGCATTGGCTCGAGAGACACTGGATCGCTGGAGGAACCAAACAACTCTGCTTCCAGCTCTGCTCCCACGTTCAACCCTTCCACCTTCTTCGATTGGCTTCCCATGACAGGATCGCTGGCGTCGCTGAAGTCAAAGTACGCCTCAAATCCACTATCATCATCGTTCAATGGTACCAGCTGTGTTGGTTCTAGCCTTGCTGCAGCTGGCAAGGGTTCTTCGCTGCTGCCTGAAACAACTTTAGAGACTAGGGAAGTTCTTGCTCGGCGTTTGGTGGGCTTGGGGTCGACAGCCTCTTCACTGGCTCTCTTCCTCGAGTGTGTGGGCTCCTCAGACGAATTCATGAACTCCGTGTGGACGGTCTGAAGTCGCATGTGTAGCAAGCCCACGGCATTGGAGGGAAGGGTGCCGGCCCGCAATTCGGCTTGCAATCGTTCTAACCAGTTCAAAAACGCCTGCGTGTTGGCGTCAACACTGTTAGAAGCAGGTTGTGGATAGTGCCCAAGTGATTCCATGGGCTGCTGATCGTGAGAGATGACTCGATGATCGTCCGGTGAGATGTTAGGATGCTGCGCACTTTCCATCATCTCACTTTGGAAAGCTGGCTGTGTCGTCTGTTGTGGATAATCCGCCATGACGATAGGTTGTAAAGGAAGGACATCCTTCAAGATGTCGTCGAAAGATGTGAGGTCCGGCTCCCATGGCAACTCAGTATGAGTAGGTCGTGAAAACTGCCCATAGGTTTCGATCGGCGCTGGTATTCCCATCGAGATCTCTGAATCCCAAGAGCGCATCATCTGGGATGCGAAATTCGGCTCCCGTGGCAACTCAGTATGAGTAGGTCGTGAAGCCTGCCCATAGGTTTCCATCGGCTCTGGTATTCCCATCGAGATTCCTGAATCCCAAGAGCGCAACGTCTGGGATGTGAGAGGCTGTGTCGCTGGATTCCCATGTTGTGTATATCTACCACATGGCCCAAAGTGTTGCAACGACCAGTCACCTTCGCCCCATCCTAGGAAGGAGCCATCTCTGTTGTACTGCTTGTACAAGATCTTTTTGGTGGCATTGGGACCCCAGGTTTCCATCTGTTCCGTCATGGAACCCCTGAAGACGCCGTCATCATCCGCGTAAACATACTCGTACTGGCGAGGGATGTTGACGTAAGCCATGTTGGAGTCGCGATACTACCAGTATGAGGAGTGCTGGAGTACTTTGGAATTAGCTAGACCGCCTCTACCTTGTCGTACTCTTGATGCGGTAGAGCTTAGGATAGGTGCCTACCAAAGTACGAATTCAGCTATAACCTGGGTTGTGAAGACTGCTGGTGATGGACAATCAATTTTGAAACGGGGTAGGAAGTAAGAACGGCTAAGATTATTGACGATGGATAAAAGCGCTGTACAGAGCTGTTGATGATGGATGAAAGCGCTCCAAAAAACTAATGAGTACCGTGAGGGCTTTTCAAAAGTTTATAAGAAGAGGGGGATGCGCTCAGTACCTATCGAGGGCTCGCTCAGATTCCGCATGCATACTTGGATATTAAGGTCGTCCCTCACGGTCGGACCTTCCACTGTCAACAACAGAGCGGGGTTGAGGTCCGAAAAGCATCATCTGCCAATAGCTGACTGTTTTGTGGCTCTGTCACCAAGAACTGATTCACAGTAGACCTTTAACTTGCTCATCTCATCGACGTTGTCATGGAGAATCAGAAAACCAGCCATAGGTCAGTACTAAGGTGTTGGTTTTGCTAGCTTCAACAAGGTCTTGGCGGACATTGACCACGGTGTCCTTGTCTTGAGTTAGACGCATAGACGCATTGTTAGTGGTCTTCCTCGTGATACCCTTGGCGGCGTTGTCCTCAAGGATGGGAAGCATGAGCATGTCAATGTTTGGTGAACCTCTACTACTGATGAAGCCTATCCTTAGCGGTACCCGACTGGCAATCGGCATGGCTCCGCATGGATTACCTTTGGCTACTGCTGTGTCATAAGGCCAACCTTAAGACAGTAATCAGAGTGAGGCGCGTACTAGCAGCAGCATGACTAGCACGAAAAAGGACACGTTCGTCCAAGATACTTGACGTCCATCATCAACTCTCCTTTAAAACCTGCTACCGAGCGCAACAAGACTTGCTTATATATTTTACGCCGATCAAATTTTGGACAAGTTATTGTCCCTTTATTGGCCATTGCTGAGATATCACACCACTATCTACACATCAACTCCACGAATAAACCAGACTTCCACATTTCGATTCCAACTCGAGCATACTTTGATACATTTACTTGGGAAACTAGTCTACCGAGACATGGATGCGCAAACTCAGTTGCTGTGGAAGCACTTCTATGGAATGACAGGAAGCTTTATTGCTTGAGGGAGGAAAACTTTCACCTTTCGTTGCTGTGGTATCTGAGCACATTGAACACAAATTGTGTTTTGAGTTTACAACCATCTAGCAAGTTGGTTGGACTCCCAGTGATCCTAGCCACCTCAATATTTTGCAGATTTCAATGATTAACAAAGTAAAGCAATACTTCTCAGAATCTGATCGACTCCTCATCGATGTCAATCTAGTGTGGACGGACTTCTTGCACTCCTCCTAATTGAGCAAAGATCACATATAGTATTCGAAATTGTGTGTACATTCCTGTTCTGGTCTAGATGTCAATACATGGCTGTTGCTGTTGCCTCGAAGCCACAAAGGTTTTGTCGTCAACATCTAACATCCTAGACATCAATACTCAAATGCCTATCAGCAGACTCCAGGTCTCTCATCAACCTCAACTTCGGTTCATGGTAGACACCGTACGTTGGTGACTGTCTTCAGAGCTAAATGCTTCATCACTTTACAAAATGTCCACATCAATCCACTTTTGCTTTGGAACATTCCACTTGATTCTATTGTGGAATTTAATTATACAGGTAAGTCACTCCTTTCATGTTACACGATGCGTTCGCATGTTGCTATTGTATCAACAGAAAGGATGTGCAGTGTCATGCACAGTCTCTTCAAATTCACTATATTTCTACAGCTGAAATGTGCTCTGGGGACCACAGAGGCTGGGATGAGGAGGACTTCAGACTTGACTCACACCTTGATGATCAGTAGTAATATCTGTAATCTCTGTCAACGATGTTGTGCAGTGTTAAACGTGCTCTTGGTATTCACTATACCCTACAATCGAAATAGGCTTCGTCAAAAACGAAGGTCAGGGTGTCTCCCGATTCAAGCCGCATCTTTATTATTTCTTGACGTCAGCTGGCGTTGTTTTGTGTTGCTATTCTGTCAACAGAAGGATGTGCGATGTCAACATGGATTTTTGAGATTCACTATACTCCCAAAGCCGAAAGTGCTCTTTGGAACACACAGGACAGAAGGACCTCAAACATGACCCGTATCCTGTTGGTCGGTACTGGTTTCTTCAATCAGGAAATTGGTCGTCGATGCTATCATCAATTAATCGTCTCAATGCATGCTTGAACTCAATTTAGTGTTCTGATCGCGGTCAACCTCAGTCAATCCCGATTCTGTGACTTGTAAGAGGCATATACTTTGGAAATCCCGAGAGCTCATAGCTATGCAAGATTCGTACAGATACTTGTGAGTCATACGCGCCCGATCACGATTTGCAGCGATTCATTAAGGCATACGACGTAATCGCCCATCGATGGATGCTAGCATGTACAGCTTAGTTCTTTACCTGAAGCAACTCAGTCGATGACAGTTGGCCTAGGCGAGGGGCATGAGATACAGTCGAGACAACATGCGGAAGCTCTTGGCGCTCAGCACAGGCATGGACGTCATGAACCAGCAAATACAGAAGAAATTGAGGTAACAGTTCTCCAAGAGATACCACACGATCCAGAGTCTGGACTTTCAGATCTGTACTGCTAGTGTTCGTGGTGCCGACGCAGAAGTGGTGTATTAATCACTCAAATGGTTTCCACTTAATAGGGCATCTGGGTTGGATGTCCAACTTTTGGCTCCAGCTTTGGGCTGATGTCGGAGCCGGACCCAGTGCTGCGAATGCGGCAGTACAAGTGGTCTTTGACTGGGTGCAGATTGAGACACGAGGCTCCATAGCTTGTCCTGTGCTGATCATGACCACCACACTAGCCTGAGCTGGCTGACTGGCTCGACTCCTGGCGGCTCTCTTGGTAGAACAATCGCAGCCTCACGCAAATGCAGCACGTTGATGCACACTCGCACGAGCTAGATCGCCCTGAAGTCTGCCTATTAGGTATGTGCGAAAGCTTCAGCACTGGTTTCGTTTCTGTTGACAATGATGACCACAACTTTGACCTGCAGCTCGACTGTTCTTGCTGAAGCACTAATAGACGAGCTAGTCTGACTCTGTCAGCTAACTGGAAGGTTCTCGATGCACATGCTACTCCTGTCACGCGGTTCCACCTCTGGTTTTGTGCTTGGTAACGACCATATTGATTTCAAAATCGTCACTTCCATTAGAATCCAAATCACCAACAAAAGAGCAAGTTTGGCTCATCTGTTCTGACAGAAGGCGAAGGGAAGGTTTTATATGACCATGCGACGATACTCCTCCCAGAGTCCCAATTCATATGAGTGTGTTGGATCGGGTATCATCTCAACTTCTCATCACTACATCTGAATGCAGCTTCACGACACGAGGCGGAGCAAAGTAAACCATCATTTTATGTCAATTTAAACCTAAACAAAAAATATGAGCAAAAGTCACAAGATACTACGAGGTGTATAACATTCCACAATGAGAAATCGAAATCACTACCAACCAACGAGCAAAAGAAGTTTGGCTCATATGATCAGATGGATGTTTTCTGATAGTCATGCTAATGCTACTCTCCACCCTCTGTGTATTGATAAAAACATTGAAGCATCACCTCTCGAGTAGGCTTATCATCACCATTTTCAAGAAACGAATTGAGTCATTACCAGTGGCGTGTGCTAACCATGACTACATAGGCCTGTTGCTTCACGATGCACAGATGACGAAGCGGATCATCGCTCTGTGTCAAGCGCCTGTGAAAGATAAGCGAAATTCACAAGATACTACAATGCGTACATCATTCCACATAAGGCCAAACCATTCACTAAGTACTAACAAACGAGCAACAGCAAGCTTAACTCATCTGACCAAATGGTGGTTCTTGCTAGACATGCTAATCTTCCATCTTTGCATGCTGACTGATTGAATTGAACCATCAGGTCCCGAGCAGGCCTATCCCAACAAGTTCACGCTGGAACACGAGACGAAGCAAATCATTACTTTATATCGTCAATCTAAATCTACGCACGAGGGATTGAGTAGAGCAGTTATCACAAGACACGATACTACTACCTTACGAAGCGTATGAGAAATACAACGGGGTTATACTCGAGGTACCAGTACATCTATTTCATACCTGAAGCTTGGATCAACCACTACACTCCATCCACTCCACACGACATGAGAGCAGAAACACACAAAGCGCCTCGGTAACCATAACACGAAACCACAACGTGTTTTACACTATACAAGTCTCGCTCGCCACCCCTACAAGATATGATGATATAAGATCAGGTGATGCGTCGTTTCGAGCAACGAGTCTTCGAGCTCCCATGTTCGAGCATGGATAGATAGCATTCTGGAGCTGATTTTCTGGCTTTTCTTGTCTTCTTTCATCACTCCTTCGTATACTGTAGCCACTGCGCGACCCGTGCTATAGTTTGTTTTGTTGACATACGTACAAGATCATGATAGTATACGTATTGCTTGCATGACGGGACGATATACTGAACGATTTTAATGTTTACTTTGGTCTGGAGTATACTGTTGCAGATGATCAGGGACATGGTTAGGTTGGTTGCTATACTATGTCTATAATATATGATGATCAAGGATGCTTTATTATCTATCACAACAGAGCAAATAGTCTGTGAAAAGGCGGCTGAGAAACTAGACAATTCATGTATTGTAATGGAAAGCATGAATTACTCCATCAATTTGTATATACCACCATGCTACATGATTCCACTACCTCTGACTTGCAGGATCGCGAGATCCTCTGGATAGATTCGCCTTTCTCTCGACTTCAGCCTGCGCACGGGTGGGTGGGCTAGCGGACAGGCGGGCGATGTGTATGCAGTTGTCAGAGAAAGCAGATACTTCACAGCATTGGGTGGGTGGGGGAGGTGGTGGCCAGCAGCGACGGGGGTGCATGGTGGGCGTATGGGCGAGGCGATGTGTATCCAGTCATCAAGATAAAGCAGACACTCCACAGCATACACCAGAAGATATCCACACATCATCCATAATTTTACACCGCTGCTCTGCTCTAACCCCTTACCTCGCCCCAGCCGGATCCCTACTCCCCCTGCTCAAACTCGCCTCCCTGTTGCCCTCCGCCTGATTGTCCCAGACCAACGCCCCCTCAACCACACTCGTCTTGCGACTTACAATCTCTTCCACCTTCTCTTTCACCCCCAACTTTCCCTCCTTCAGCCTCACAAAATGCCTCACCACATCCCCCTTACTCTTTCCCCCTTGCTCCACCACCTCCCTCACACTATCTTCCGTCGGCAATCCAATCCAAGCATGTGGATATTGCAGAAAACTCGCCGTCTGGCCGCGATTATACAATTGCAGCTGTTCCTGCCCGCGCGTCACGAAATAGCGGTCTACGTCATCCATGCCCACTTTGGACAGGGTTGCTGGCTGCCACTTGGGTGTTTGCGCAGGTTTGCGAATCAGCCGCGCCGATACCCCTTCGATGAAGTCGTGGCCTTCCATGAAGACGCTCGCGATGTGGTATTCGCGCTGGAACGCGTGGTCGATGGTCCAGCTCTTGCCGAGTTGGAGCTGCTTCAGTGTGACTTTGACACTGGTCGGTGAGCGTTCCATGATTGTTGCTTTTGTCTTGCGTGCCCAGTCGCTGACTTCGGTGTTACTTGATTCGTTGGCGGCGGTGTCGAGCGCGGAGATGATGTCGTCGATGTTGTCGTAGGCGAAGCAGGTGTCGATTGCTTGGCGGATGGAGCCGGTCAGTGTCATTGGCTCGTCGTGTGGAAGACCGGTGACGAATTCTTCGATGGTGCTGTTGATGATGCGGTACCGTTCTTGCAATGGCGCATAGTCTTTGAATTGGAGTTCGGCGAGACGGTTTTCGAGGTCGGGGAGCGCGGAGGAGTGCAGGTAGTGTGTTGCTACGCCGTGATAGCTGGGAGAGGTCAGTCAGTAGGAGTTTGAGATGATGTGGCCGAGTGTTTGTTTTCTTACAATGCATTTACGCCTTTCAGACGCTCGCTGGTCAAGCCGAGATACGTCCCTAAGAAACCATCCATTCTAGGGAGGAAGAAACTAGCTCCAACCTCTGGGAAGAAACCAATGGTAGTCTCTGGCATGGCAAACATTGTCCTCTCTGTTGCTATCCGAAAAGGCGCGTGTACACTCAACCCCACGCCGCCTCCCATCGTAATGCCGTCCATAAACGCAATGTATGGCTTGGAGTATGTCGCAATGAGGTGATCCAATTTATATTCATCGGCAAAGTAAGCTTTCGATCTCGCCTGTCCTTCTGCTCCTTCTTGGTTCCATTTCGCAAGAGCTGCTACGTCTCCGCCGGCGCATAGGGCTTTTTCTCCAGAACCTTTCATGATTATGACGTTTGCTAGATCTGATTTTGTCCATTCCTAAGTTTTGTAGTATCAGCCATGAGGTCATGCTTTTCTCCTACTCTTTCTGAAGGCACTGACTATTAATCTTGGTACGATTTTCCGTATCATCGAGCCATCTAATGAGTTGAGCTTCTTTGGTCGATTGAGCTCGATCGTGCGGACGCCATGATTTTTGTGGAAAAGAACATCGTCAGGGTCGTCACCAGGGAGCTCTCCAGGTGGTTGTGATTGTGTGGATATCTATTGTCAATAGCATGAGTACACAATGTAATGTCTTGGTGGGAGGAGTATGCATCGTCCGCACCGTTCTTGAGTTTGCGATTGCAGGATTTGTGATTCTTGCTTTTAGAGGCATGGTGAAGCTGCTTGCGCTAGACTGGCGTATTGAGGTGAAGGCTGAACGACAGCGAGTTGGTCGTAGTAGCATTGAGGAGGAAGGAAGGAGGAGAAGCAGACCAGCTAGCTTCTCATCTGAAACAGTTGCCGGATCGTCGAAAGCCTCGGTCTAGGGCCGTAAAGTCTTCAATACTCCTGGCGAGCTTGCAGCCTATTGTTATGTAGAGTTATAGCAGGAGGGCGTCAGTGAGAGACTTATGGACAAGTAGCGAGGCTATTGATGGTGGATGTAAGTGAAGCTGGCGTTAGTGTACTTTGAAGTATACAAAAAGAAGAAAGTAAAGTCGACATCCAAGTGTTGTATGGCCCCACTTTAATTCTTTCTCGATATAATTCTCAGCGACAACTATCTTCTGCTAATATTGCCGCCGCCTTCAATCGTCAGTCACATCACCAGCCATGTCCTTCGCTCAGACGTTCTTGCGCTCCAGTCGCGCTGCTCTGCGCCAACGAGGAAGCGCCAACCCTTTCCAGCAGACACTGGGAACACAAGGTAGCTCCCAATACTTGAACAGCTGGAGGAACTATGCCACTGCTTTCGAGCGCAACAAGCCCCATGTCAACATTGGTAAGTGAAACGTGCCCTCTTGTTCTCACCTTTCTCCTGCTAACAGGCCCTTTCCAGGTACCATTGGTCACGTCGATCACGGCAAGGTATGCAAGCAGAGGCAAAGTGTGGCGACATGGGAAGAATTACAATTGTCTAACTCTCGGATTTCCTAGACCACCCTAACCGCTGCCATCACCAAGAGACAGGCTACAAAAGGCTTTGCCAATTACATGGAATATGGAGCAATTGACAAGGCACCGGAAGAGCGAAAGCGTGGTATCACCATCTCTACAGCACACATCGAATACCAAACCGATGCTCGCCATTACTCCCACGTCGACTGTCCCGGTCACGCTGATTACATTAAGAACATGATTACTGGTACCGCCAACATGGATGGTGCTATTATTGTTGTCGCTGCTTCCGATGGTCAAATGTAAGATCTGTATGATTTTCTCTGCATGGATCTCGCGCTGATATAATTTACCGCCAGGCCCCAGACTCGTGAACATCTACTTCTCGCTCGTCAAGTCGGTCTCCAGAAGGTTGTTGTCTTTGTAAACAAGGTCGATGCTCTCGAAGACCCCGAAATGCTGGAACTTGTCGAGATGGAAATGCGTGAACTCCTTAGTTCCTACGGTTTCGAAGGTGATGAGACCCCTGTCATTCTCGGTTCTGCCCTCTGCGCCATCGAAGGTCGCCGCCCCGAAATTGGTGAGACTAAGATCGACGAACTCCTCGCCGCTGTTGATTCCTGGATCCCTGTACCCGAGCGTGATACCGACAAGCCTTTCCTTATGGCTGTAGAAGATGTCTTCTCCATTGCTGGTCGAGGTACCGTCGTCTCTGGACGTGTAGAGCGTGGTGTCCTAAAGCGTGACGAAGTAATCGAGATTGTCGGCCGCAACAAGATTCCCATCAAGACCAAGGTCACCGATATCGAAATGTTCAAGAAGTCCTGCGACCAATCCCAAGCAGGTGATAACTCTGGTCTTCTCCTCCGTGGTATCAAGCGTGAAGATATCACCCGTGGTATGGTCGTTGCCCAGCCCGGTACATCAAAGGCACACACCAAGTTCTTGTGCTCCATGTACGTTTTGACAAAGGAGGAGGGAGGCCGTCATACTGGATTCGGTAACAACTACAGGCCGCAAATCTTCATGAGAACTGCAGATGAGGCGTGCCATCTTTACTGGCCTGAAGGCGTCGAGGCGGACAAGATGGTCCAGCCTGGTGATAACGTCGAGATGATGTGCGAGATCCACCACTCTCTCGCTATGGAGCCTGGTCAACGATTCAACGTGCGCGAAGGTGGAAGGACCGTTGCCACTGGTCTGATCACTCGTGTTGTCGAGTAGATGTCTCGACTGGTGATTATCTGGCTTCTTTCAGTATTTTAGCAATGTCGCTATGAACTGGATACGCATATTAACGACTTCTTAACCCTTTCTTCTTGCAACAAAAGGAATATTCGTGGGGTGGAGTGTAATGGGCAATATATTCCTCATTGGAGAGGAAGGTCAGGCTTCTAGCAAAGACTGCCCAATGTCTATGTAGATTTCCGGGTTGTTCTTACATGTATTTTGTATTATATCAGGCTCAAAAGTCTCCTCTCACCATCACCATTACAGCCAATCTCCAAAGTCCTTTACGAAGTACTTTGTGACGGGATTGTTGTTAGTATTTGCTGATCACGCTATCACTAATTATAGGCTATGGTGTGTCTCGAACGCGCTTGCCAACTAGGAAACGCCCACCACATTCCTTCTCAGCTGAAGCAATTTGGCGTTGTACCACTCTCTTCCTTCTCATCATGTAGTCGCCCTTTCACTCCGTGTCCCCAGTTGACATGGTTCTCCAAAAAATTGAAGCTGTATGACGTTGGGAATAGACATTATGAGCTTAGCTAGTGAGGAGAAGATTGACTCAAAAGAGGACCTTCGACACGGCATTGTTGTACTTGAGGAAGAGGTCTCACCAGGATGCGGTGACTGTGACAACAATAAGCGTACTGACCTTAATGCGCGAGCCGCTCTCGAACGCGCAAATGCTAGAATCAAGGAGTTGGAGGAACAAGTCACAATTTTGACTATCAAGGCAACATCGGCAGGTTCGTCAAGCTAAGCAGTCTCAAAGTCTAGTCATGATACACTGAAGTCGAACCACTAACGCATCGTCCTCCTTCACCACAGTCGACAAACTCGCTGATTATGAAGACAAACTTAAGCGCGTTTCCAGTGGTGCAGCGCTTCGTGCACTTCCTACACATCCCACCACCACAACACAAGACAGAAGTATACTGCAATCACACCGGAAGTCCCGTTCATACACTACACTCGAAGTGCCAGACGAGCAGCCACGTCCAGCGACCGCCGATGGAGTCATTATGCCAACACTAATTCAAGACCTGCCCGATTGTGACGTCGTATTGCCAACGCCAATTCAAATTCAAGAGAGTAGACCATCGCAATTTGGAAAGTTTGCATCCTTCTCTAATTTCTGGTCTGGAAGGAAGAATGTGCAGCAAGAAGAAAGATCTGACTCGCCTACACCAGTACGACAGGGAGAAGCTCAGCTTATTCTATTAGACAAGTCCACAGGGACTGGGACTAGCGATGTCAACACAGCATCGTCAACAAAACCCTCAACCATTAAATTCCAAGATCCACGTCCTCCGGCGAAGCGTAGTATTTCAACAGGTTCTACGGCATCGATCGCAGTTTCAGCAGCGTCGACCTCGCTCTCGGACGAACTGTCTCGCGAACGCAATCTTCGCCTCGCCACGGAACAAAAGCTTGTAGCTTTACAAGCAGAACTCGAAGATCTTTCAACGTCACTTTTCGAACAAGCAAATACAATGGTAGCGAATGAGCGAAGGCTGCGAGCCGAGGTTGAGGCAAAAGCTGCAAGGCTAGAGGAACGATATCGTGAGGCTCAAGAACGGCTCAGAGAGTTAGCCGCAAGATGGGAAGAAGCTGGAAGGATGAGAGAAGAAAGGATATTGAGGCTGGGAGTGCTGGAAGAGAGAATTGGCAAGGTTGAGAGGGTGAGACGAGTGGTGCAAGGTGTTGGCTAAGGTTGGTGTTTTCGAGCTGACACATTGCATAGATACGTCGTACCAAATCGTATTAGATGCAATTTTTTCGAGCTGAAACAGAGCATGGGTTGATTTGGCCATGTGAAACGAGTTTGACAAAATGTGAAACAGATCTCTGACAACGACGACCCCACTTTCCTAGCCTCTTCTTGCTTCACTTCATCCATTCCTCTTTCATCCATCTGCCACTCTTTCCTCCTTCCTACCATACACTACCAACAAATGCTTCGTGCAGCCCTCCTAATCTTATACTTCGTCCTTGCTCGCCGTGCCGCTCGGCGAGCGTCTTTGGCTCGTGGAATAATCGAAAGCATCCGATCCATTTCTGACAGCACCCGAGTCACTTCTGGAAGAGCTCAAACTCCTGGAGGAGCACAAACTTCTGACAGCACCCGAGTCCGAGTGATGTTCGAAGAGCAGGCTGTACTCTTGCTCGTCATTGTGTTCGGTCTTTGGTTCGTGTGTGGTATCTTCATTGGATCTGCTAGTGAGGTAGTTGAAGTGAGGAGGGAAGTCGTAGAAGTCAAGAAAGAGTTGAAAGAGCTGGATCTCTTGACTGAAGAGGACGACTAGATGAAGCCCAAGGAAGCAGATCAAAGAATGATGACAGACCATGGAGACGAAGGTAGCTGGGGACGAGCTCTGGGTTATGCGTCCGCAGAAGAGCATGTTGGCGATAACGAGATTGTTTGTGTGTATCCTGGTAAGCTTGAAGTAAACCACTAATGCACTTATAGACTTGCTGACCAAGGCATTAGAAATCGATTCACGCCCTGTAACACCAGTCTCGCCGTACTTCTCTCGCTTACCTATCACACCAATGTCGAATCTTAGACGAAGTTATTCGTATGCGACTCCATCACACCTCGATACCGCCTTCTCCTATCAGCCAACTGCAGTAATCTCTTCGCCTGGCTCTCCACTTTCGCCAGCTCTATCGATGTCCTCTGCTTGCATAGTGGATGGCAGTGAAGAAGTTGGTCACGAGAAGAAGCAGAGAGGAAACACTAAATCAGGAACGTCTGTTTTGCAAACACCTCCTTCCAAGAAACAATTCAATCAGCAGCTACCAACACCGGCTACTACACCTCCTGATAAGTTGGTTCGCAAGGCAGCTGCGAACGCAGATCATGGAGAAGAAGATCAAAGCGATCTCATCATCGTCAAACGCCGCAAGCTCAAATTTGAGACCTCTGCCTCATCCAATACCACGCCACCAATGAACCTCAAGCCAAGCCTCACCACAACCACAACAAAACCTAGTCCCATCACTACATCTAGTTCAGAAGCAGACGCAGAAGAAGAACTACACTACAAGCTCCTCTGCATCCCCAGCTGCATCTACACAACCACCACCTCCTCACTCAACACCAGCACCACCACCGACTCGGGAGAAGAAGAAGACATAACACTAATCTGCTGCGACTCCTGCTACACCTGGCAATACACCACCTGCCTCGGCTTATCTCCAGAGGCACATGAATTACCTGAATTGTTTTATTGTGGTGAGTGTCGACCAGGTTGGGTTGAGGGGTTGGTGCGTGAGGGAAAGGAAGGGAATGGTGATATCTTTGTCTTCACGGAGCGTGGGGATGGTGAGTGGGGTGTTGTTGATGTAGTTGATGGTGATGATGGCGAGGAGGACGACGACAACGCATACAGCGGCCAGCGTACCGCCACGATCACCGCTTCAGCTGCAGCAAAGGGCAGGATCGTCAAAGGCAAATTGTTACCAGCCGGGAAATTCTACCGTTCTCCGTCCCAACCTGTTCCGGAGGCTCTTCTACCTCCCTCAACAAAAGAGCAGAAGAAGGTGAAGACTTATGCACAACAATACGACGAACTTCGCGCCCTCTTTGCTGGTTCGAGCAGGATTGGGAGGGAGGAGATGGCGGTGTTGAGGAGACGGGATCGTGATGCCGATATCGAATGAAGCAGGAAAGAGAAAGTGGAGAGTATAGAGTATAAAGAGTACGACGAGTGTAGAGTATGGAGAGTTTGAAGAGTATAGAGTGGTGTAGGTAGGGTCTGGAATGTGGCTCGAAAATAGTGGTGGTGATATTGGATATCAATGTTTACATGCAAGAAGAAAAGTGTCAAGAAGTACAACACTTACCACATCGCGTATGTGCATGTGCATGTACACGTACGGTACGGTGCAGTTGTAATACGTGACAATGAAATAGCCGAAAAGGCAACAGAAAACGCCAGCTGAATACAGCTTGTATTCGTGCCAATACAGGAAGCTTAACAGAACAGTGATAGCAAGGTACAGTAAGGTAGTCGTGTAGAGGCAATTACTGAAGAGCTATATTAGCTAGCTAGCTCTTAGTAATGACACATCAACGTCCTCTCGGGTGGGTGGGCAGATGGGCGAGCAGGTGTGTCTACCAATCGTCATCGCAGTTTCCGCCGCTCTGACCTTAGCTAGGAGAGGCATGGAGAGTGATGTCTAGGAGAGTACGGAGGGTGTAGGGAGTGTGAAGAGTATGTGTGCGGTGTGGTGCATGTAGGCAACAACAGCAAGGTAATCATGTTAGCGAGAGAGCTCTAGCTAGCTGTCAGTAATACACATCAAACCCTTCCTTTATCCAAGCAAGACAAGCAAAAAGTCTCATCACCCACCAATACCGCAACATCACAAAAAACGAACACACGTGAGCATGCAATCTTCTTTTGCTCTTATTCAAAAGCATTACTTTTCTAGCAATTTCATGTGAGCAAGCTAGTCTATGGGCTTTTTGCCTTGTCTTGCCTTCACTCTTAAGTAAGCAGCAGCAGCATTCTCTCTCTATAGTCCAACGACAAGAGAACAAGGAAAACAAAAAGGGAAAGAAACCTCCAAGCACCTATGGGTATCGTAGTAAAACAAAGTCTGTGGGTGGCCGGCGGCGGCGGCGGCGGGGATGGGTGGGTGGGCGGCATGGCGGGCGGTGTGTCTAGCCGGGAGATGTATGGAGAGTATGACTGGGAGAGTTACGAGAGTACGAAGAGTGTAGAGAGTATGAAGAGTGGTGTAGTGTGGTGTGGTATATGTAGGCTAGGGTATATTGAAGGGTATGGAATGTTGAATGAAAGGGTATGCTACGTAGATAAGTGAAAAGGGTGGGTGGGTGTATTGGATACAGTATAGTATTGCGGTCCTTGCCAGCATGTAAAAAGTGCAGGACGTATGACATCTGCACAGTACAATATAGTACAGTACAATACAACGAGCAAGCAAAAAAGAAACGAAACAAGATACTGTTAAAGCGAAACGAAGCGAAACGAAACGAGACAAATACCAGGTAAGCAAGGCAGGAGGAAGACTCAATTGCGACAGTACAGTTACAACAGTTAAGATAGTCATGCAGACAGAGCTAGCTTATGGCATGAACATGATATCCTTGCGCACATCTTGATCTCCATCCTAGTAAGACAAGCAAGACAAGCAAGACAAGCAAGTTCCGAGAATCACGATACAGTACCACAAGACATAAAAGAACGTGAGAATGCATATTACTGTTTTACATTGTAACAAGAATCAGGCCATTGCCTGCTTGCTGAGTCAGTCCTAGCTAAGTCATTCCTGGCTATAGTATGGTGCTTTGTCTTGCTTTTGATGGTCCTCAAGCTGCTTCCTCTCTACATAAGAAGCTGCATGCTGTAGTCTAACGACAGGAAAGAAGAAAATAGAAAACGGAAAAAAAGGAACAGATCCTCCAAACGTAATGGGTATCGTAGTAGAACAAAAGTGCTCCAGCCATCGAGCAAAGTCAAGAAGAACCAACCTTTCTCATCCCGAAATAGCGTCACTTTTCTGGCAGCTTGCCAACGGAACGCAACGCAATGCGCTTCCTCAACATTCATCCAACCACCCAATCATTCCAAATCAAAAAGTCTCATCATCATAACTCATCTCCCTCCTCTGCACCACCTGCTGCTGCTGCTGGGCTCTCGCTCCATACGCTACACCTCCACCAACTCTAGCACCAAACTCCTTCGCCGTTCCCATTCCCAATCCAATTCCCAAGCCCATATTACCAGTGGTAGCAGGACTCCTTCCCATCGTCATCGTCATCCCAGTCCCCGCCGCCCTAATCTTCGCATAATAAGCATCACTCGCATCTCTTTCAGGTTCAAGCTCATCATCTTCAGTTTCCGCTAGACTTTCCCAATTCTCGCTTCGACCACTGCCATTCAGATGGGACGTTTCAGCAGATGCGGAGGACGTTTCGCGGGTGCTGCGGCCGGCGAGGTTGAAGGTGTGGAGGATGCTGCCGTTCATGCTGCCGCTGTAGTTGCTTCTGCTGTAGGTGGATGATGTGGTTGAGACGACACTGCCGGCGCGATCGAAGGTCGGACGAGCTGGTGGTGGCATTGTGGTGTAAGATGAGAGACTTGGTGTCGGTAGAGGTCGGGGCACGGATGAGTAAGGATCTTCGACACCAACATTACGGACAATGCTGCTGCTGCTTGTGGAGAAGTCGTGAGGGAAGCGTGGTGTAGTTGATGGCGTTGACATTACAGATGCAGGAGGAGGTTCGTAGAGTTGGCGCATTCGTGGTGGAGGAGCCATGTATTGTGGTCCTTTGCGTAATGTGTTTGACGCATTTTCTTCGCCGGTAGTGTGTGCTGGACTGCGCGTGGGTGATGTGTTTGTAGCTGCCATCGCACCAAGAGGCACTCGAGACGGGATCTTGGAAGGACTGCGAGTGTGATTTGACTGCGTTGTTGCAGGTCGTGCAGTGTTTCTCCCTATTGTGCCTGTACCTGCCGGTGTCTTTGGGCGCATAGTCGATGGAGCTCTAGAATCAGGAACTTTCTGTGCTGGAGTTGGCCTGACTGCTGGCCGAGCTGGAAGCCCATTTGGTGTTTTGGACCGTGGTGGTGGTGCTTTGGCTGCTGATGCTACGAGGATATCAATATATCTCTCACCAAAGACGAGGAAGGGTCTGCCATATTCTTCTTCCCACTGCTCAAGAGTCTTTTCTAGCTCCTGCTCGACCTTTGGCAAGTCTTTGGCGATACGCTTCCTCATCTTTTCTTCTCTCAATAGTCTTGTAGGATCACGTCTTTCACCTTTTGCTCCTTTCATCAACAATCTTGACGCATCTTGACTTGCAGTTGCCAAATCTTCACGGTCCTTTACGAGCGATCGGTGCTTTGCGATCAGCTGTAATGTCGGTGCTCTTTGTTCTTTTAGTGTTTCGAGACGTGCGATTTCGGCTTCGTGTGCTGATAACAGGGCATCGCTGTAAACATCTGACATGCTTGTGAATATATATTTGAGCTGATGAGGTGAGACTAGCTTACCACAAAACATGGGCGTGAACTCGACTGCCTCTTCCTCTGAGATGTAGAGTTCGTCCCAGAGACTCTGTAAGCGAAGGCGTGCATCTTCCACGAACAGGTGTAGGTTTTGTCTTTTCAGCTCGTTCAATCTTGATAGCTCGTCTTCAAAGTCGTTGATTTGCTTAATACCACAACCACGACATCTGGCGTTGAATGTTTTTCTGTCTTGCTCTTCTACTCCGAGACGGTCCCAGAGTGTTTCGACTTGTGTTTTGAGATTGTTCAACTTCTTCTCCCGATTGCGCTTTTCGTCCAGTAGTTTGTCGCGTCGTAGTGTTAGTTTCTTGATGTCTTCGTGATGCAGACCAATTTGCTCGGGTGCTTCTCTCCAGCAGCGTACGATATGGTCATCCGTTTGAGCTTGTGGTGTGCCGAGTTCTGCCCAGAGCTTGACTATTTGCTCTGATACTTGTGAAACTGTGCTGATTCTCTTGTTGTATTCATCATAGACTCTTGTGAACTCTGCATCAACTGAGTTTATATACGTAGGTGAGAGGTTGAATGTGGGAGGAATCGTGCCGTTGGCTGCCACGGCCGGTAATGAGATTTGAAGGAATGACGGTTCGAGGTGCGACGAGTAGGATTGAAGTGCTTCAACGAGTTCTGCCACGACATTAGCGAGCCCACAATGAGTAGTAAAATGCTTTTGACCGTCTCACTCTTGACCTCTTCAAATCGTTCTTGGTGTAGTCTTCTAATAGCATCGTGCTTTTCCTCCAAATCACGTAAACAACTCAATAGTGGTAGAGTCACTTGGAGACCATCGTCTCTGGCGTTCTTCTGGCTGGGTGACGTGTCTTCCAGGGATGCTTCCAGCTGTCTAACGGCCGTGATGATCTGGTGTGCTTTCTCTACAAGGTCATCCTTTTCGCTGATCGCGCGCGTCAGTTTAAGCATCTTTTCCACGATTTCGATGAGCTCACCCTCTGACAAGCTCAAGGTGGTTCTGAAGTGTTTTCGATAGCGATGCGAACAGCTAGCGCACTGTCAGCAAGTCTTTGTATCCCGCCATGCCATTCACACCTACTTCAGATTCGCGCGCATTTCTTTCGTGATTCGGCACACCAATATCATCGAATAGACCATGAAGTTGATCGATGATGTTGGTGACTTGCTGTGCTAGAGAACTAGTGTCCATCTTTTCGTCACTCGTATCTGTGTATTCTTCGTGCTCAGATATTGTCGCGCATCGAGGTTGTGTCAGTTGTTGCTGTTGTTTACGTTTTCGAGTCCGAGGCGCGTAACTATCCAAGGCTGGGTATCGCTGCGGTAATGCGGTTTGGAATGAACGAGCGAAAGAGCAATAAGCTCAAGAGATTGCAAGCGAAGGCGACGCAAGTGAAGTCTAAGTGCTTCAAGAGCTCAGTGACAATAATTCGAAAGAAAAGCGGTCATCATCGAACTGTTTCCAAGGGCAACCTTGTTCTGGGCACGAGCTGACGGACTTGAACCCGGTGCAGGTTCAGGCACATCGAAAATCACATCACATCACATCACGCTATAAAAAGTTGGACACTTCATGTTAAATGCTTCATTCGATTCTTCACTCGACTATTGGATGAGTGGGCAAGCGCATGCCTCCTTGAGTTCTCGTGCCCCAACCTTTGCCCTCCAACTTTGAAAGCTCTCGAGCAATAAGAGAACGCCGTTGAACCTGATGATGCTGATACTCTTTGAAATACATGATTGGGAATCTAAATGGGCTGATGTCGTGATGGGTCGTGTCGATGGAGGTTTGGGTCTCACTTGCTGTCAAGTGTGATCTGCCGGAATGGGTTGGTGATGTGGTGTGCTGTTGTGTTGTGCTGTGGTGCTGTGATACGAGTTTTAAGGTGTTTGCGAGGTGGCGGATGGGATAGAATTACAGTAGATGTCGTGCAAGAATGTTTGGTGGTGCTCGACCAGCCGTCGCATACTCCAGTGCAGAGAGCGGAGCGTTATATCGACCATAGGAACGATACAGATGGTCAGAATCCAAATCTCTGGTCGTTGATCACCAAGTAAACCTGTCCGCGGTTATGCAGATTTCTGCGGCGGAGTAGTGGATGCAACACATTGAGAACTTCAGAAAGCTCACATATCCATTGAGTCGCCACCGTTAGCAAAGTCGAAGTTGCCTTGCTGACTCTGAGCTCCGAAACCAAAAGTGCCACCAGCGCCAGCCTGAGGAGCAAGCTCGTTGAGGTCGCCACCTTCTTCTTCATCAGAGAAGTACTTCTCGATAATGTTATACGCCTTCATGTAAATTTCCTCGTTGGCGTTGTTCTGGCAGTCGTGGATCTTCTCCATACCGTTGCACTCCTCAATGAACAGGGCATAAGTGTTAACGTTGGACCCTGCTTGACCAGCGCGAGCCTCTCTATCCATGTCGCCGACCTTGAGAATGTTCTCGAGTCCGTCGAGCGCTACTTGTATGATCTTGTTATCTGGGCATCCGAGCAAATCGCAGAGAGGCTTGATAGCACCACACTCAACAAGGTATCGGAGCTGTTCGGGCTTTTGTAATCCACCCGATGTCGCGTTGGAAATTGCCCAACATGCTTCCTTGCGCGTTTTGAAATCACCACTCGATAGCAGGTGGATAAGAGGAGGCAGGATTCCTGCATCAATGACAGACTGAATCTGAGTTGAGTTACCAGCAGTGATGTTAGATATGGTCCAGCATGCTTCCTTGCGAATGCCATCTTTGCTTGAGCTGAGGAGAGATAGAAGTGCAGGAAGAGCACCAGCGTTGATAATGACTTGCGTTTGCACATCGTCACCAGTGACAATGTTACCGACAGAACGAAGGGCAGGTGTTTGGACCGAGGTGGATTGGTGCATAAGAAGTTCAACCAGACGACGAGGAATGCTGGCTTCGATGACAGCCTGAATCTTGTCGTTTGATCCGTCGGAGAGGTAGGAAATAGCCCAACAGGCGTCGATAAGAACCTCGTCGTCAAGGGAGTAGACCAGCTTGGCGAGGACGGGCAGAGCAGGCTGGATCTACACATGAATATTAGTGTGCGTGTTCAGAGGAAAGCCGATATAAGTTACATACGGTCTCCCAGTCAGGCTGAGGAGTTTTGCCACGACAGAAGTTGCTCAGTGTCCAGGTAGCATTTCTGAGCATGCTCAACTTCCTGCTATCACCAAGCAGAGTGAGAAGTGGCTGGAGAGCCCCTTGCCTGAGGACGTAATCGCGACAACTTGGACTGTCACCAGCAATGTTACCAAGAGCCCATACAGCTTGTTCTCTAACATCGGGCTCAGGACTGCGCAAAAGCTCAACAAAAATTGGCACTGCGCCAGCGTCAATGACGACTTGAGTCTGATCAGCTGAACCAGAAGCAATGTTGGTCAGAGCCCACGCAGCCTCAAACTGTACTAGCGTATGCGGCGAACGAAGAAACTCGACGAATCTGCTGACGACACCAGTTGCAATGACTTTCTCGATTGGAGGATTGCGTTCCTTGGATAGGAGCTTTCTGAATCTTGTTGTTGCCTGGATCTGAGCTTCGATTTGTTCTGAGAAAACACCTGCGACCATCTGTGGAAGCTCTTCATCGAGCTGGAGGAGTGTTAGCTATCTATATAGCTGATATATGTAGGCTCAATCTTACCTGGGCTTCGATTATGACGGCCTCATCATCACTTTCAGGGGCAGCTCCAAGAGAAGCGCCAGGTGCGTCAGCGCCGACACGGAGACCTCTGCGCTTTGCGAGGTTTTCCTCTCTCTTTGCCTTTCGGATCTCGACCTGTTGCTCTTCACGACGGCGGCGCAGCTCGTCGGGCTTGAAAGTGTTCTTCGCCTTGAAGTTTGTGCGGCGATGCTCCGGAATGTAGCGGTCTGTCATTGTGAAGGAGGGTATCCAGGTATAGTGGTCGGTGTATTCAGTCGTTGGCACAGGTGATAAAATCGCAAGAGGATATTACGAGTAGTATACTGCAGGTCGGAGAAGAAAATGTGTCAAGCAGATGCGACTAGATCGGTAGAGACGACTGTGTGAGTGGTTGTTGTTTTCTGAAAGATTCAGTTAAAAGGAGAAGCGGGGCAGCAGCCCCTTTATGCCTCAAAATTCTGAAACGCTAAGACCATCACACACGCAACGAAGAATGATAATGTGCTTCTATTGATACTGGTTTTCGATCTGACTTGCCCATTGACAATACTCTCAGATACTGTCGTGTATAACAATAGGGAGCGGTAGATTTTGAGAACAGGAATGAAAAATAGCACTTTGCACCAAGAATTCATCCCAAGTCATGATCAAGCGCTTTTCAATAAAGCATTCTGAAACACGTTCTCGTCGGATGGAGAAGGTAGCTGGTGACTAGACTAGCCTGCAGGCCTGCCTTGAGGGCTATACTGAATCGAGGCGATTGTTGTTCTAAAGCCATTTCTGCTAAAGCAGTTTGACCTCTCATTATTTCTGTTTGACGCACTTCCAAAACACGCTTGCTGTCTGGCTTCACCTGCCAGGTAGCAGGCATATCAAGATGGCATACTCCACGGCTCTTCCATCCCCTCATCAGACGGACAGTACGCCTCACTCCACAACTCCTGCTTCTTAAGTGCATTTGTTTGACAGATCTGACTCTGACCTCCCTACTAGACGCAATGCGTCCAGGCACCGAGCAATCGACAGTCGCCTTGGGTCGACGCAGGCCTGAACAGTATCAGGCAATCGGGGAGATTCTGTACAACCACAGAGCATATCGAAACGCCTTTGTCTCGGTTTGCGGAGTTGTCACAACTATTCAGCCAGCAGCTCAAACCAGAGGGACTGATTTACAGTTCACCTTCACACTGGCAGATCAGGATGGTTCTATTCTCAAAGTCAAGTTTTTCAGACAGGGGAAGATGGATCTGCCTTGGATCCAACGAACGGGAGATGTTGTCTTCCTCTGCAACATCAAGGTCACATCATTTAGTGGCCAAGTCTTACTTATGAGCAATGTCCAAACAGAGTTTCACGTATTTCCAAAAGAGTGGATTTGCGAACCTTGGTATCGTCAACAGTATATGACAGACCTCATCGAACAAGTCTCCTGCAGCAGTGGAACTTATGCCCTCGAGCCCCATATGCAGCAATGGGCAATCACACTACGCGCTCAATACAGAGAGGCTTACCCAAATGAATTTCCAAAACGACGATCTGATGGCCCTGTCATGGCTGATGCGCCGCTGGTTACCACTACAGATATGCACGAATCTGGACGTTTCGATTTCATCAAGGCAGCGAACACCTCAATCGCGACTGCCGCATCTCCACAAAGTCCTGCCACTGCTTTGACTGTCTCAGAGTCGTTGAAAACCGTTAACAAAAGCATTGCCCCATCCACACTCAATAACAGCAAGCCGAACAGCCCTGCCACATCCAGGAATAAGTTCAGCACAATCAAGGACATCCAAATCCAAGGCTCTGGCAGTTTTTACGACCTCATCGGCGAAGTAGTCAAGATATTTTACAGTCCACGTACGGACATCACCGAGCTGTACATTACAGACTACACTGAAAGTACCATGCTTCGCGATTCCCAACCAGAAGATGTCGACTCCAGCAGCCAAGGCAGCTCTACCTTTCCTCTTGGACGTAGGACGCTCAGAGTTGACCTCTTCCCTCCCCACAGCTACTGGGCAAACCAGAATATCTCGGTGGGCTACTATATCTCACTCAAGAATGTTCGTGTGAAGTGGAGTACCAATCAGGAAGCAGAAGGTAGTATGTGGAAGGACTTCACATACCCTGATAGGCTTGGTGTGTCACTACTATCCCAGTCTGATACTCATTTCGAGATGCTCGGCAAGCAGAAGAGGGTATACAGAGAAAACATCGCCAGCTCTCGCGGCACCATCTCCAATCAGCCTAAGAAGTTGTCAAAGAAGCAACGAAAGAGGGAAAGGAAAGAAAAAGAGAAGTTGAAGGATATCATGGAAAAGGAGCAACAGGATTGCGATGAGGGCGATCCCCACAACCCCTCCGAGCTCAAGCCTGCTGCTCCTCCTCGTTGGAATACTAATGGTACGTTCATTGAAAGCTGAAGTGGGGCGAAAGCGTTAAACTAAATTTCTCATAGTTGTGGTGAGTGCCGGACAGTCTTCGAAAGTGTCGACTTTATGGGAAATAGTCCACAATCCTAATCGCGTCATCGATGGGAAGGAGCCTCCCTTTATCAATGTCAAGCACCTTGTGAGGATTGCCGTGGTTGACTACTGGCCACATAACCTCAAGGAGTTCTCCTTCCTCTCCAAGAACCGCAAATGGGAATGGCGGTTCTTTCTAGTGGTGAAGGGTATGGGAGATAGGGACGGCTTTCTCCACAACATAGAAGTGGCTGGTAGCCAAGCTGAAACGCTGCTAAAAATGAAACCACAAGAGTAGGGACACTCCTCGCACCAGGTTTGAAGATTATCAACTGACATTCCTTTACTATAGTCTCACTGGCAAGTTTGGAGAGAAGAGCCTGCAGAAGTTACAGGAGAAGATGTTCATCCTGTGGGGAGACCTACACGAAAAGAAAGAGAAATTCCTGACAGCACATCCTCACATCCCACCAGATGCAGACTTCCAGGCGACAAAGTACAATATCGTGGCCGACAATGTACCGTTTGAAGCTGGGGTATTGGAGTATGGCTTGAAGGTCATCCAACCTGGAGATAAGCAGGAATATATCTTCATGCATAGACTCTTCGGAACGGAGATCAAGGCATGAGGTATGGCTGTCAATCAAAGAAGCTGCAATTGTTTGCGCTGTAACGATTGATGAACAAGGTGTGTTGTGGTTCTCAACTCTTTCCTGAGCATGACAGACCTAATAATATGTAGCTTCCAGGCTTATTTGTGGAGTACTGACTCCGATAACTATAAAAGTGTGCTACGCATTCTAAGCAGGGATATCCAGACACCTGCCCAACCTCGTCTTGAAGATGTTTCACGTCGACGTTTCATATGTGAAACGTGGCAGTGTCATCTTGAGCAGAACGAATCGCGGGTTGAGGTCGATCATGCAGGGACGACCTCTTGGCATGTGAGGCTGTGCCTTTTATGATGATTTCCAGCCAAGACAAATAGTTAGCTCACGATCTGGCTTAATAGGAGCTGCATCTGCCTGCCTGCTCAGGTCTTTCACATTGACTCTCCTCCTTCACTCTTCATCAAGACATCTTGTCCTTCTACAAACACCTCAAACTACACAACCGTCATCTTCAATCATGGGTTTAGCCTCTAAACTACAAGCAGCTCAGGCTGCACAAGGCGGTGCCGGAGGAGGTTACTCTGCCCCTGCGCCTCCTGCTTCGTACGCTCAAACACAGCAAGGTCAAGGACAGCCACAGCAACAGCAACAGCAGTTCCAATCTGTAAGTCGTCTTCTTCTTCTTCTTCACTGCCTCTTTTGCTTTGGTTGTTTGCTAATGTTTACCCCGCTCGCAGTATAATCCGGTAAGCTCGTGACTTCGTCATCACCTTTAATCAGTTCTTGGAAATTGCCTTGGCTTCTTCACCAACCTCATTTCCTGTCGCTTCTCTCATCTCGACTCCCATCACCTGAAATCTCAAGACTATATCTTCCGGAACCTACAACACTCGTCGCAATCATGAAGAAATTCGCTATGGCTCAACAGCAGGGTGTGCTTCCACCAGCCGGCATGCCAGTACAAGGCCAGTATGGACAACCAGCACCATACCCACCACAACAACAAGGTTATCAAGCGCAAGCACCACCTTCGTACGGCCAGCCTCCTACAGGACAATACGGTGGCTATCAGCAACCACCACCTCAGCAATATAACCAGCAATATAACAGGCCTCCACCACAACAACCTGGTTATCCTGGACAACAGTCGTATCAGCAGAGCTATCCACCTCAGGTATACCCAGGAGGACAATCTGGCTATTATGTTGGTCATTGTGACAAACACATACGAGTCGTGTAAATGACAGAAGCTAATATTGTTCCTCTCGCTAGGGTCAACAGCAAGGTGGGCAGCAACCTGGACAGTATGGTGCTCCTCCTCAACAGCAATATGGCGCTCCTCCTCAACAGGGTGGTGGTCAGCCTCCTTACCCAACTGGTGGACCTCCAGGTGGTCAACAGTTCGGTCAACCTCCTTCTGGTGGTGGTGGTCCTGGTGAGGTCGCCATGTATAAATCCGCACTACAAAAGGCTATCCAAGAAAACGGTCTGGAAAGATTCTACCCACCTGGCTCTCCCATGCTTGACCAGATTGCAAACCAAGCTCCTAGCAGAATCAGTCAAGTCTGCGCACAGTGGAAGATTCCCAAAGAGATTGGTGCTGATCTGGTGCGCTTGGGTCTCTACGACATCATTCTCTACGTTGGTAAGCTGGACATAGTCTCTGGACTTGAAGGCTATGCTAACAGTATTCAGATGACAGTGGATCTATGCAGTTCGAGGAGAACGGTGAGCGCATTGAGGATCTCAAGCTCATTCTTGGCCGTGTCTCATACGCTGCCACTCTCTTCGACCCTGATGGTATCAGCATTCGCTTCATGAACTCGAATCTCTCCGGCGGTCTTGTCGACAATGTTCGCGACGAAAATGCAGTTGACAACATCATGCGCCAAATCAAGTTCTCTGGTCTTACACCTATGGGTCGCGAGATGAAACGCAAGATTATTGATGGCATTGTCCTCCCTGCTGCCAGGTCTGGACAGATGAAGAAGCC